>Ga0114986_1000075_pt1 | contig 26122 bp, 20 predicted proteins | sample Shrwel1BS1Day17_FD_96988 | JGI IMG/M metagenome (GOLD analysis project Ga0114986, IMG submission 96988) | Subsurface microbial communities from deep shales in Ohio, USA - Utica-3 well 1 S-1-Day17 | ecosystem: Environmental > Aquatic > Deep subsurface > Shale gas/oil reservoir > Produced... | reverse complement strand
TCGTTCGTCAGTGAAGGGATCTCTACTTGCTTGTCGCGCAGAAGGTCGGCCTCCAGACGAAAGTGCTTTTTGAACGCTGCAGCAGACACAACTGATGCCTCTTGCAGCGCCTCGATGGTTGAGTTCGGGGTGGTCTGGATCATGGCGTCTAAAGGCCTGCAGATGATCTGCGTCGCGTGACGCTCATGGTGAGCACATGAATGGGGGCTTGAGGCGCCTGATCGGCTGATGCTTTCCCTATCAGCTGGCGCATCATCTGTTCGTTGGCCGCCAACTCGATGCGGCGCTCCGTCTCGGTGGGGCCGATGACAACACCGCCCACATTCAATGAATCCCTGCATGCCCGTGCTCGGGTGTGGAACTCGATGAATGGCTGCGGGAGATTGAATCTGGTGCACAGGTCCTTGAGGCCCTCGACAAGCAGGTCGCCAGAGCCACGTGGCAGGATCTCCCGCCTGGCCATGGGCGGCGACTCTGGTCGGGCCACTGAAATCAGGGCCATGCCGGCCGCCGAAGCGCTGGGCGCGATTCCCACCCTGGTCATGATCTCGGCCAGATCAGGCAGGTGGCGGTAGTCGATGGCCTTGCTGTATGCCAGCTCACGCATATGGACCAGGAAGCCTTGGAGGGCCTTGTCCATCAGATCCGGCCTCATGCGCTGCAGACGCTCTACAGCATCGAGTGCATATTGCTCGCAGTCGATCTGGGTGTTCCAGTTGGTGAGCGTGTGCACCATGGGATTGGCATGCAGCAGCAAGCCGCCGATGGCGCTGGCAATGGATTCCATCCCCTCGTCATCGTCCCCCATCAGGGTGGGATCGAGGCGCTTGGGTTTGCGACCCTCTTTGATGCCGATCCGGGCGTTTTCGTAGGTCTCCAGATACCCGGCGCATGCCAGGTGGTTGGCGGGATTGTGGTGAAGGCCTTTGATCAGCGAGGCCAAGCCGAAACTGCGCGCATGCAGGGATGTAAAGACCGCCCGGTGCGTGGAAAAGGTGACGAGCTGCTCCCGGGTGTACCCATCCACCCGTGATGGCATCCTCATGGCGCACCGGGTGGCCAGCCACTTGTGAAGCGGTGCCAGCTCAGTGTCCCAGCTCAGGCGCAGCTGGATCCGGGGATCAAGCAGGAATGGATATCCGACCAGGATATCGGTGCACACGCGTCTTGCGAGCCGAACCTTTGCCGACACCTCATCCCTGTTGCCAAGTTGGTGGAGGGTGTCGATCGTGACGCCATCACTGCACACCTTCAGGATATGAAGGGCCGCGAGCAACCTCGCGATCAGGGATTCGGATCCAAGTCGCGACTCCCAGTCTTCGAGCTTCTGCTCTCCGTCAAAGTCGGCGCCGATGACAAGATCTTCTCCGCGGCGAAGTCCTCTCACTGCGAGGCGCCTGGCGTTTTCAGGAAGGAGGGACTCTCTGGCCAATGCTTGCGCAAAGGGGGCCGCTGAAGCCATCAGGGATGCCTCCAGCAGCCGCTCGAACGTCTCGTTCGTTGTGGCCAGTTTCATGCCGGCGCTCACGGCTACTTCTATCAGGCTGGCTTGAGCAGGCGATTGCGCTGTTCCTGCGCCTTGTCCTGCTGCTTGAGGTCGATCTTGTTGAGCGACTTCGTGTCGAAGAAGATCGTCTCCGCGAAGTTGGACACGTCTTTCTTGAACTTCTCGTTGTAGCACTCCTTGGGTGCCAGGAAGAGGGTGGTGGGCAGCGATCGCAGGCCGCACGCGTTTGCCTTCTTGAGGAGTGCGCGAGCGTTCGGCGCCGTGTCGTAGGTGTCCGTGAAGTAGATCATTGCGTCGATCTTTCGCTTCGCGTAGCCGCTCTTCGAGCCTGGGCGCACCATCTCGAACCCGCTTTCCAGCGCCGCTTGCAAGTTCGTGCCGCCACGACCCCCATAGGTGATGCCCTTTTCGAGGTAGGTCTTGTAGTTCTTCTCGGTGATGAAGACGGGCGCGCCGCGTGCGATGGTGTCTGCAAAAACCACCACCACCTCGGGGGCGACCGAGCGAGACATCTTGCGAGCCATGTTGATCGACTCGGTCACGAAGCGTTTGAGCTGGCCGTCAGTGACGGATCCAGAGGTGTCCACGAAGCAGAACACCAGCGGTTTCTGCTCCTTGCCCGGCACCGTTGATCCCATGTACGGGACATCGCGCTGGTTTGCAAAGCCCATGTCGGCCGCATCCACGTGGTAGATGTTCCAGGGCTCGGCCATATCGAAGCGGGTGCCTTTACCGCAGGCCTCGATGATCTTCTTGGTGGCCATCTCCCAGCTGATCACAGGCTTGAAGAAGTCGGCCATCTGGGCCTTGGCGTAGTTGACCATGTGGCCGCCGGGGTAGCGGCTGCCAACGCTCATCATGTCTTCGGTGGCCTTGTTGACGGCCGAGACCATATTCGACTTCGTGGCCGCGATCTCTTCGGCCACCTTGATGAGGTCATCGAAGCCGAGTTTCTCCATGGTCGAGGCGTTCACGCCCGCCTTGGCCAGGGTGTCGGCAAGCTCTTCGGTGCTCATGACGTGCTCGTGGCTGCCGTAGACGTTCGGAGAGGGCACCATGTCCTGCGTGCCGGTGCCGTCCTGAGATGCCTTGTCGGGCTTTCCGCCCTGACCGGACCCACCCTCCTGACCCGTCTGCCCTTGTTGCCCGGGGGCGTTCTGGCCGCCCTTTCCGCGCCCCAGGGAGCGCTCCAGATCGGTAACTTGGACTCCGCCCTGAGGTGGGGTCGGGCCCATGTTGCTACCCTGCTGAGGATTCAGGATCTGCTCCAGGATCTGAATGGCGATGTCGACGCGCTCGGAGGGGAGGAGGGCGTCGAGATACGGAGAGCCGGTTTTTGCGCTGTGGTGCACGGCGCCGGTGCCTGCGCATGCCATGGAGTGCCGGGTGTGTTCGGCATCGCTCTCGCCCAGGGAAGGGTGTGCCTTGAGTTTCTGAAGGCCGGCCAGGGCATCGCTGAGCGCCTGGTCGCTTACCTTGGCCGGATTGGCCTTGGCGGTCCCGATCTTGCGCAGCTCCTGAGCCAGGCCGGACAGATCGGCCGGGGTCATGGACTTGGACTTGCCGCCGATGGTTGTGCCGCGCACGACGGAGCCCTTGACCTCGTCGGCTTCCTGTGCGGCGCCCTCCATCAGGAGGTCGAAGGGGATCTTCTCGTTCTTGACCTTGGGTGGATCCTTCCAGTCCTTCATCATCAGGGCGGCGATGGACTCTTCGGAGAGGCCGTCGTACTTGACGTAGTCGTCGAAGCTCATGGCCACGCCGCCGCTAATGCAAGACTTGGCTGCCGCGTGGCGCGACATGAAGTCTTTCACCTCATCAAGAAGCTCCTGGGCGCTGGGCTCACGGCCTCCGTTGCGATCCATGAAGGTCTGCGTACAGGCCGACTTGGTGATATCGATGTTGATGCGAGCGTCCTGCGCAATGTTGGCCAGATCAGGACTCATGTCGAGCATCCGGGACAAGTGCAGGCGGCGCAGGTGGTCGGCCTCGTGCCGGAAGATGAAGTTCAGCGAATCGAGCCCTGCCTCCTGCTCGGCCACCAGGCGCTGGAAGAAGGGGGCTGCGATGTACATCTTGCCGCTGTGGTCCACGAATGCGGTCTTGACCCGTGCCATCAGTTCCGGCAGGTCGTAGATGAAGATGGGGGTGCGGGAGACGATCTCGCCGAGCAGGCCCTCGCGCATGAAATCGTGGCGAATGTTGCCCTTGAAGTGGCTGCGCATCTCCAGGAACGCGTCCCGGTAGTCTTCCAGCTGGTCCTGCAGGTGCTGGTGATCGGTGTTCAGGCGTTTCCCACCACGCCCAATGCCCAGGCTCTCGGCAACCCCCGTGGTGTTGCGCTGGACGATCTGCTCACCGGAACTGGTGGCGGAGGAGGGTGCTGAAGTGGCCATGGGCTCTCTCGCTGAGGCTTGGGGCGGCTTGAATGGCCCCTGCTGCATGTGGCGAGCGCCGCCACCAGAATCGAGGTTCACGCACCATAGATGATGCACAAGTGATATTGCATACACTGTACCACGGAAGCGGGGACGCCTCAAGCAGAGGCCTGTAAGGCTCAGGCCTGCTTGGAGGCGATGGCGTACTCGCGCGAGAAATCAACCCCCATATCGATCCCCGGTCGGATCTGCTGCAGGCCGGCAAAGAGGAAGGCCGTGATCTGAAGGCCTGAGAGGCTGGAGCCGAGGGACTTCACCTCGTACTTGGTCTCGGGATCGTTGATGGAGACCCCTTTGGAGCTGATCTCTGCAAGCTCCAGCACTACCCGATTGCGCACGTCGGGAGACATGGTGCCCATCCGTTTGAGGGCGGCCGTCATGTACTCGACCACATCAAGCCGAACACCAGAAGACCCTGGGACGTTGCGGCGCATACGCGTCACCGCGAGCGCCGAGCTGACTTGCTTGGCCGCAACGTAGAGGTCAGTGCCCGAAGCCTCTGCGATCAGTCTCTCAACCAACTCCTGAGCCTGGTTGAGTTGGACGTCGGTGGCCTCATCGCCCATATGGGCAATGGTCATTGCCACGCCCAGGCACATCCTCAGGTCATCTGGGTTTGTGGCGAGGACAGACGCCATGAATGGCAGCGCCTCTGTATATCGGCGCTGCTCCGACAGTGAGGCGCCGAGGTTGCGCATTGCCAGGACGTTGTGAGGATCCACCTCCAGCGCCTTGCGGTGCATCTGCTCGGCCTGCTCGATTCTCCCCAGCTTGTGTTGAGCAAGGCCCAGGGCAACCCACGCATCTGCCCTGCCAGGTTCAAGTTCCACCGACTTGCCCAAGCGCAGCGCGGCGTCCTCAAAGCGACCAACCTGGTTGTAGGCCAAGCCAAGCGTGTACAGGATTGCTGCGCCTGGCGAGTATTCGCGAATGATGAACTCTAGGAAGTCGATGCCTTGCTGCATGTTTCCATGGCGAAACATGAAAGAGGCCACATCCTCAGGCGACATCCCGCGTGGAATGAAGCTCACCGACACGGCTCCACCGTCGACAACAACTGTCAGAACACCGTAGTCGGCAGGATTCCATTCCTCGTTACCCAGCAGTTCGTGGCCGACATGGCGAACCATCAGGAGGTTCAGCGCAAGCCTGAAGCCCTCGCTATCGGGCTGCCGTGCCGAGCTGGGGAAAGTGGATGTGTCGATCTGATCGACGGGGATGGTTTTGAAGTAGGGGCTGATCATGGTCTGCTGTGGCGCATTATCGGCCTTGACTCGCTTCCGTTTGGACCAGTAGCGACGAGCGATACGGTTGTACTTGCGCGCATTACCCCGATTGCCGGGGATCACATGGCCCTGAAGTGATGGCGGTTGGCTTCGCTCACCTTCAAGCGTGCAGTCCCCGCTTTCATTTCGAGCTCGAGGGAGTCATCGACCTTGTGCACCGATTTCACGAAGTGACGGTTAACGATGGCCGAGCGGTGGATCTGAACGAACGCACTGGGTAGCTGTGACGATAGGTCCTTCAATGACGTTCTTATGAGGCCGTCAACCTCACTGGAGACCACCCTTGTGTACTTGGTGTCAGACTCAAAGTACATGACGTCATCAACGTGGACCAGCCGAACCTGCTGCCCTGTTGAGACGTGAAGCCAGGATAGGCCGCCCTCAGTCGCCGGGCCATCATGTTCCTGGGTCTTGTTGATCCGCTGTAAGGCCTCATGCTGAGCCTGGCGGTTGCCTGGTTCCGCCATGCCGGCGCACAACTTGGCTACGACTTTGGCGAGGCGTTTGACTTCAAGCGGTTTGAGAATGTAGTCAACAGCACTGGCCTCAAAAGCCTCAAGTGCGTGGTTGTCGTATGCAGTCACGAAGACAACCTTTGTGGATCCCTCGATGAGCTGAGCAACCTGCAGACCGGTGAGGCCTGGCATCCTGATGTCGAGGAAGGCCACTTCGGGCTTATGCACTGCCAGTGCTCTAAGGGCTGCCGGTCCATCGCCAACTTCTTCCAAGATCGTCAGCTCAGGCCACAGGATGTGCAGCAGCTCACGCAGTGCTTCCCGCATGATCGGTTCGTCGTCGGCGATGATCGCCGTGGCAGAAGGAGTTGTCATCATGTAGGTTGTTCGGGCTGCTGTCGTCTCAGCGGATCCAGTGGGCAATCAGCGTCTGGACCTTCAATCGCTGCTCGTTGGATGCGGGCTGAAGGTCTTCCTTTGAAAGGCAATCAGTTGCCGCCGCTTTGTCTTTCGAGGATTCCAAGCACTTGCGGAATGCTTCTTTCTTCTGTGCCAGCCGAATCCGGGCTTGTACATTTTCCTGAAGAACAGAAGAAACAGCTTCGCCAACGACCCTATCGCCGTCCTCTTCCTGCGTCGCTCGTGCCTTTCGCCTCTTCGCAAACTGCTCAGTGCAACTCTGCGCAGCAATAAGCACCTGGTTATGGACAACTTCCCCGACAAAAATGCCGTCCGTCGCTGGGAGGAGCCATCGAGGCGAGAGTCTTTCAGCAATGCATGCGTTGACCCATGGGTCATGGCTCCTTTGGGTGATTGCTTCGTACTGTAGATCGAGAAGTATCAGCGGTGTGTCATCGACTTGAGCTGTGCATGTAAGAGCGCTCAATGCGACGAGTCCAGCGACCAGGTGGATGGGTGATTTCAGTGCATTGGTTGGCTTCATCTTCATTCTCTTCAGGGCTCCCCGGCCAAGAGAAAACCAGCCCAGTATCGAGGCTCCTTGTGGACCCTCCGCACACTCAGCTTTGCGGCTCGAAGGGCATCCGCTTTGGAAACGCCTCTTGCCAGTTCACTGTAGAAGCTTTGCATCAGCTCCGTCGTGGCTTTACTGGGAATCGACCAGATCGACGTCACTGAAGACAACGCTCCTGCTTTTTCGATCGAACGCCTAAGGCTCACTACACCTTCGCCAGCCATCACATCGCCATTACCTGTATCGCATGCAGAGAAGACGACGAGTTGAGTGCCATGAAGAGGCAGCCTCGCTATGTCGTCACCAGTTACGAGCACTCGACCATCGGCCGGTGCAAGCACCAGTGCAGATTGCAATCCGGGCATGATCGATGCGACTCGCACGAATCTTTTGTCATTCGTGAGTATCCCTGGCTCGAGAAAAACACCGTGAGTTGCCACGTGCACCACGGCGGGCGTTCGCTCAAGGCGAAACGAATCGGGCGTGGCTTCCTCGCCTACATGTATGTCGCTACTGACACCCTTAGCCTGGAGCGATTTCCGGACAGCCAGCACCTCAGAGCGTGTTTCCGGCAGGGCCTGAGGGCTCAGCTCACCCAGAGTCATTCCGCCGACGACCTTTATTCGTCCGAAGGTCGTGCTCCTTGAGGCGACAGCTTGGTTTTTAGGGGAGTTGGCGTCATGTGTTGCCGTGAACACTGGATCTGCAACCAGAAGCGACTGGCCGGGGTAGTCCGACCACAGCTTGGATCCGAGCACATTGCGGCTCGAGTCAGCGTAGACCAGCATCGAGGTGGTGTAGCTGACTGTGTGGCGATCCAGAACCGTGTGATTCTCACCAGCATCCCGTCCCGGATGCGGAAGCGCCTCGATCGGAATCAGGTTGAGCATGCCGTCGGGATCGATGATCCAGCTGCGGGCATCGTTGACCCTGTCTGGCATCCCCGAAAGCAGGACTCGACTCACCTCCTGATCTTTTGCCCATGAATCCAATGTCGGATCGTCGACCAGGTGGCGATTTCGCCAACCATTTGCAAGCTTCCCCACTTCCCGGCTTGATCCTATTTGCCGGACCTGGACATGGCCAGGTGTGATCACATACCGCAAGACAACCGATTCCTCAAGTTCTCGACGTTCCGTATCAAAGGGCCTGTAGTTGAAGAAGCCGATGTAAGCCGCACCTCCAGTTGAATCGGCCGCTTGCAGCCTCTTCATTACGCGTGGAACAACGCTGGCTTCGATCATCAGCTGACGTTCGAGACCGGCTTCAAACACAGCCTCGCCTGCAAGCTTGTTGATTCCATTCTCACTCTCGAGCCAGGCTGTTACTGCAGCGGCCCAATCCATCCCGTTAGCCAGATTCGTGGTCAGCTGTTTTTCAAGGCCGGCATACATCTCGCGTGCCTTTTGCATCATTGGACCAGGCGTGCGATTGATCAGGTCCTGTCGCCTCGCCTGGACGTAGCCGCTTGCCCCTTTGCTCTGGCCTATCAGTTCTGCGACTCTTTCGTCTTCAGCTCCCGGCTCTGCTGACGCTTGGTTGCGCGAACTGAGAATGTAGTGAGCGTATGCACCTGCAATGAGCCGCTTTCTGTGTGCCCACGCATCAGATAGAAAGGGACCGGGGAGAAACCTCGGGACGATTTCATCAATGCTGGTTTCTGCCTGGAATGCGCACTCGAATGCCTCATCGGCTTGTTGCGTTCTTCCCAGCTTTGAAAGCTCTACAGCTACCGTAAGGCAGGCCAGGCTCTCTATCCAAGCCGAGGTCGTCAGGCCTGGGTATTTGAACGTTCTGACCTGATCAAGGAACAGCTGGAATTCGTTGTCAAACACCCTCGTGGCTTCGACGTGGAAACCGGCCTTGATGTATGCCCGTATCAACGCAACATGGGGTAAGTCGACTCGGGGCAGAGAGTCAGGTAACTCCATGATGCCGACCTCATTCCCGTCAATACCAAGCCGTTGGAGAAGGTATCTATCGGTGTAGCGGCTGGTGTCTTCGAGCGCCCTTGAGAATGCGAGAGCGCCCAGTCCACTCAGTCTGTTGGCCTGAGCGTTGGATCTGGTTCGATACTGATGATCCCGATCCTGCTCGATGACCTGGCGTAGCAGTGGGATTGCCTCCTCGGTCCTGCTCAGCTCAACCAGGACCATTGCTCTCATGCTGCGAAGCGCAATCATGATCTCTTCAAACCGGGGGCTGCGATCTGTTGATGAGCGTTGTGAAAGCTCCGTCACCAGACGACTGCTTACCTGTTCTGCTGACTGCCACCGTCGGCCTTTGATGTGCTCACGCAAATCATGGATACCCGACCGTATTGCTGTAATGGCTTCTCGTGAATCACCAGTCTGTGTTGACGCAGATGACAGGTCGGCGGCCACGGCTGCGGAGCCGATCGTGAAAATCATTGCGGCTGCTATCAAGCGTTTCAGTCCGTGCCAAGAGGGAAGGCAATCGCGTGCCATTACGTCCTCGCGGTGTGCTGCTGGCCCACGTCCTGATTGACAAGGGGTATCGTGATCTCTGCTGTCAATCCACCACCTGCGCGGCTGATGATGCTCAGGTGAGCCTTAGATCCATAGATCATCCGAAGCCGGTCACGAACATTGCGCAGGCCCATGCCCGTCCCCGCTGATGCTGGCGAGGACATCAAACCGACTCCGTCATCGGTCACCCGGACAACGCACACCCCCTCAGCTGCAGATGCTGTAACAGCGATCGTGGCGTTCCCGACCTTCGGTTCAATGCCGTGCTTGATGGCGTTCTCGACCAACGTCTGTATCAGCATTGATGGAAAGCTGAGATCGGCCACGAGCGGTTCCACATCGATGACTACTGCGAGCCTGGACCCCATACGCATCCTCATGAGCTCAAGGTACGCGTTGGCCGATTCAATCTCCTCCCCAAGGGTTGTCCGGTTGGAGCGCGAGTTTGGGATGGATGTCCGCAAAAAACGGATCAGATGGCCAATCATCGCCTCGGCTTCCGCGGGGGACCGTTTGGTGAGGTGCTGTACATGTGCCAGCGTGTTCCACAGGAAATGCGGCTCGATCTGGGCCTTCAGAACGGTGAGTTCTGTTCGGGCAAGTTCGCCCTCCTGCTCTGCAATCCGGGCGCGAGCTTTCGCCTCTCTGAGTTCGGCCTCCTGGAGTTGGTGTCTTTGGCTGCGATACCTCATCCATCCTCGTGCTGAAACCAGGATCGAGAGACCAATGATCAGAAGCACCGAGACCTCGCTGCTCCACCTCGATTCAGACAGACGGGTCAGAACCGGCTCGGGGGCCACCATCACGGCCACTGCGCTGATCGACATGATCGCTGCCAGGCCCAGGATCAGCTCGAGAACAGAGGACGCTCCTGCAATCCATGCGGCCTCCCAGTTTCCCTTGGCGTTTGCCCCAAGCAGGGGAAGACCGCATAGACCTAGAGCAACGGCTGCGCCGATCATTGGGCCGGCGAACCTATCGGCTCCGTAGAGTGAGCTCAGCGCCCACAGCTCGACCAGGCCTACCCCGGTCAGGATGGCCAGGAAGAAGCCCAGGCGCCTCAGGAATGGGCGCCTTGTGGAGGTGTCAGGTGTTTCCAATTTCTGTAGCAAGCTCGTTTCGAATCTCGATTCTGGACAGGACGCCACCCTCGGGACGGTCAATGACGGTCAGCTTGGCGCTGTAACCCAGTGCCCGTTCCAGGCGGCGAGCCACGTTACGAAGGCCAACTCCCATGGGAATGTCCATGCGGCTCTTCAACCCGCCGCCATCATCTGTCACGTCGATCATGACTCTGCCGAACTGGCTGTATGCAGAAACATGGATCAGGACAGGAGTTGTGCAAGGCTCAGCTCCGTGCTTGATGGCGTTATCCACGAGTGCATGAACGACCATCGGCGGCAAATCGATATTCTTGAGTTCCTCGGAGCACGAGATCTGTACCCTCAGCCTGCCCCCAAGACGGATGGCTGCCAGCTCCAGGTATGCCTCTGCAAGTTCGATCTCGTCCCCTAATGTTGACCGATCGATTTTCAGGGCTGGCGTGCTGCGCCGAAGGTACTGGGTCAGATGCCCAAGCATTCGGCTGGCCAGCGGCTTGTTCTTGAACATCAGGAACTGGAGTGTGGCGAGGTTGTTGAAGAGGAAATCCGGGTCGAAGTGTGCTTGCAACAGGGCCAGTCGAGCCTGGGCCAGAGCGCACTCAGACTGAGCTGCTATGCGTGCGCTCCTGTGTGCTTGCGCGACCTTCTCGCTCTCCATGAGTGCATCGTGAAGTGCCTCCCGGAGGGCTGATTGGAATACCTCCTGCCGGCTGGGGCTGCCATTGGGAAATCCAAGCCAGTCTTTGATCAGCTCGTAGGCCTGGCGGGCGATGCTCATCGCCTCCACACCCGTAACGCATGGATGCCCTGCGGCCGAGAGTCTGGCGAGAACCTGAGCGGTCTTTTCTCTGGCGGATGCCTCGGCGGCCTTTCTTTCGGATGCTGGCGATTTGTCCAGGGCCTCATCCGGGGCCGCAGTCTGCGAAGAGGTGGGCGCAGCGGCGGTGCTGCAAACTGCATAGGCCTGCGGGGCCATGAAAAAGCGGATCGGGTTGCAGCTGCTCTGTCGTTGCATTTCTTGCTCCTGGAATGGAGCGAATGTTCAGCGAGCGACTTGGCGGGCGCGTGGTGTGTGTGACGAATCGGGGTAGGCACCGACGAATGCGCCGGGAGGGTTGATGAGTTCGCCATCAGCGGTGCACCACGGTGCGGCCGACCTGCAGAATGTTCACCCGCACCTATCCGGAGTCATCGCGTCTACCCGGCATTCGTCGCAAGCGCAGCGCACGAAAGTCCGGGCCTCGCCACCATCAAGCCATCGTCTTTCACATTCACCTGGATCCAGACAGATGGCTGATCTCTCACTCCTGGCCCCTCATGTTGGCAGACCGCTCATGGTCTCGTCCCCTGCGATTCCGGCCAATGCCCAGGCTCGCGCTGTGACGCGCCGCCTGATGGCCTTCCTCTTTGCCGTCGCCACCGTCAGCCCTGTTTGGGCCCAGGGGAGCAGTCCGATTAGCAGATGCCAGGCTGAAGTAGGCCGAGAACTCCAAGGACAGACCGCGGCACATCAGGTGGCGTACTGCCGGAGCATTTATGGGAGCGTTGGAACGGGGGAGTGGGATGGCCAAGTACCCGCCACGCCGCCCTTTGTGCAATCACCCGGATGTCGCGTTGAACCTGGGCGCCCACTGGCTGGTGAGTGCTTGGGTCCTGGAACCTTGCGAAGGGCTCTGCGGGAAGCCTCGCCTGCCAGCGAAGTGAAGGCGGCCGCAGCCCAGAACTGAGTCGTCACCCGGGCCTGGGCTGCCGGCCGGGTTTGGGTGTCAGATTGCCCGGCGCCTCGATCTGGCGAGCTGCACGGCAGCGCATGCCGACTTCTCTGTGCCTTCGCTGCGCTTGTCATCTGGATGCCCGTGCATCGCCATGACCTTCTTCATGCTCTCCTGGTTGGTCATGGCCGCCAGGATGCGGGTGCCATCATCTCCCAGTGCGATCTTCTGCGAAGTGAGCAGCGCGTTCAGATCGGCAAACGAGCCGGCCAGTGACGCTCCTCCAATGAGGATGCGCTCGAGTTCGTCGTGCTCGACCCCATGCTGATCTGCCAGTGCTCGCACCATCTGCCCGATGACACAGCCACGATCCTGTTCGATTGTCATGGCGCTGCACAGCCCAATCATGTTGAGAAGGCCCTCTTCAGCTCCCATTCGGGATGAGCGAATCTCCTTGGCCGCAGATCCCCAGATCATCCCCTTGAATGCTCCGAGGTTCTTGGCCATGTGCAGCATGTCCGGGTCGCGCGCGAAAGCATTGCGGACCTCTTCCCCAGCCGGCAGGATTTCCCCCAGCAAGTCAACGAACTGACCGGTTTCGCGGTTCGTCTCCTTGGCTGTCAACTTCTTGCCCTTCGGCAGTTGGAAGGGGCTCCACGATTTGAACCTGGCGTCGGGCTTGCGCAGCCTTTGCAACTCACACAGAGCCAGTGACCATTCGGCCTTGGCATAGGGCATGTCGAGCAACCTTCCGGAGAGCCGCTTTCCAGCCCACAGGCCCTTCATGGCAGGGGTTCCCTCACATGCTTCCTCGCTCAGTGGAGAACCCAGTGCGATGAAGACAGGCGTGCTTCTCGCAAACGCCTGGACCCTATCCGACTCAATGCCCAGGCCGCTGTACGGGAGTGTCGCGTTGTGCGACTTCAGCAAGGCCATGACAAACGGTATCTGTTCGGTTGGCGTCTTCCGTCCAGAGGGACTTGCGGTCTGGATCATGGGGTGCATCAGCACCGGATACCGAAGCAGGATTTCAGCCAGGTCCCGCCGAGCCTTCTGGATGACCCCGATTCCGTATTTGTCCTCGGATGCTCGGGGGACATGCAGCATTGCTAGGCACGCCACAAGGCGCTGGCCGATGGTGGGACGGAACGCGCATTCGAACCCGGTGAAATGGGCGGTGTCCTCAGGAGCCCATTGCAGCACTCGCGTATCTGCCTTTGACCATCTGAGGGGGAGCAGGGCAATCGAGTGCGCCAGGCCGCCTGGCCTCGGAATGGCCCATCCCCTCCTGCAGATCTCAAGCTCCTTGAAGAGGAAGCCGCGGGACAGGAAGTCGTTGCGATGGTCGAAGGTGTCGAACCCCGGCTCTTCAGAGACCGCTTGCAACCGACCCAGAACCTCATCCGTGAATGCGGTGTTGTCGCCAACCAGCTCGGCAGCCAGGGTCCATGGCTCAGGTAAGTGCTCGAAGTTCACATCACGTCCTCAAAAATCGTCTTGCTGAGGCCGGCAACTTCGATGCGAGTGAGCTGGTCGGAGCCGGTCGCTCTTCCGCCTCTGGGGACTTCGAACCAGGTGTCGAGGGAGTTTGGGATGGCTGTGCTCGACGCATCTGGCCACCGAGCATGTTCAGCCGGTTCATGACGCCAGCGGGAGCAGCATTGGGACCGGTACCGGGTGTTGGCCGAGCTGGGGAGGAGGGGGTTGCTGCAGCTGCCGGGCCCTGCCCGTGGTTGGTCATTCCCTTGGGTGCTTGAGCATGAGCGGCAGGCATCTGGGTGCGGCGATGCCACGGCTTGGTCTTCGCACCAGGTTCAACCACCGATGCGACTACCGTCTTGGCTGTTGACGCGGATTCGCTCATGCCGGGCTTCGCTGCACTCGCACCAGCCTGGGCCGGCGGGGTCGCGGGGGCAGTGCCCATGCGCAAGGGGCCAAGTGCTACGTGCAATTTACGTCCGGTCACCTGATCCCAGGTGTTCTTGGTCCCGCCATCAGCCGGCTCATCGCCGTTACCGAAGGTGTAGGCGATGACAGCATCGCTCGCAGCGGCAACCTTTGCATTGCGCTTGAACATGGAGCCGTAACCAGGGGAGGCTGGTTCAGACTGCACCACGGCACCGCACTTGATGGCCATTTCCAGCTCTCCCAGGCCATCGACCTCAGCGAGTTCCAAGAAACGTCCGTGGTAGTAGTTGGCTGCCGATGCAGAGCTTTGATCTGGGCCCTGGAATCGCATGCCTTCCAGCGGCGCCGGCAGGTAGAGCTCAAGCCCTTTGACGGATCCATCAAGGAAGAGGCGAACCGCCAGATGGTCGGCCCATGCCGCTCCACCGCTGACCAGAACATCTTCAGGGGTCACTCGCCGGCGCGCGTCGGCCAGCATGGCTTCCCACAGAGCCTTGTCCATGACCTCAGTCTTGTCGCGGCCCGCGGTGCCGATGATGGCCACGCGGCGTCCCCCGGCCCCAGTTGCTGCGGGAGTCCCCTCGACCAGTGGCTGATTGACCAGCGTGGTGGTCGGTGTCCCCATGGGCAGCTTCTGGCGCCGCTCGGCTCTCGGGGCCGTAGGGGTCTGGCGGTCGTCGAGTCGGTTGAGCCGGCCATCCGGAAGCTCGTTGAGGAAGCGACTCGCCTCACATTCGCGAGAGTCGCCATTGTTCATGCGCTCCATTGCGTGGCTGATCGTCAGCGTCTTTCGGGCACGCGTCACCGCCACGTACATCAGCCTGCGCTCCTCTTGAAGCCCTGGGCCATCATCGAGATCGACGTACTGATCCTGCGGAAGGCCACCCACATAGACCATGCGCGAACCCTCTTCGATGGACCGCCCGTTTCCTCGTTCCTCGTCTTCCGCAATCGCCCGAGCATGGGGGAACACGCCTTCTTCGAGGCCGGCGATGTAAACGTGGTCGAACTCCAGGCCCTTCGAAGAGTGAACGGTCATGAGGCTCACCGTGTTCTTCTTGCTCATGTCCGACTCCGAGGTGGAGGTCATCAGAGCCACGAAGGACAGGTACTCAGGGAGCTGCTCGGTTGCCGAGCGCAGGAGCGGATTTTCGAGTTCGAACTGGCGAGCGGCCGAGATCAGCTCGGAGATGTTGTCCATGCGCTCTTTGGCCTCTTCCTCGCTGGATTTGCTCCCGGTGGCCTCGTTCTTGTAGTGCTCCTCGATGCCTGTTTGCTTGATGATTTCCTCGATCAGCCGCGACAGGGGCATCTTCTCAGCCGCATCAGCCAGGTCGAGGATGGTTGTCGTGAAAGCATGGAGCTGGCGCAGCTTCTTCTGCGCTGCAGCATTTCCTACGGACGCGGGGTTCCCCATCATGAGCTGGGCGCGCTTTTCCACCATCTCGATCATCGAGATCCGGTCAGACTGCGCCTGCTGGCGGAGATCCTCCAGCGTCCTCTCGCCGATGCCACGGGGCGGGAAGTTCGCAACCCGCACGAAGGACAGGTCTCGACTGATGTCGGCCACCAGGTCTAGGTAGGCCAGGACGTTCTTGATCTCCTGGCGCTCATAGAAACGGAAGCCGCCATAGACAGTCAGCGGGACGCCCAGCTTGTTTAGCTCCTGCTCCAGGGAGCGCGACTGCATGTTGGTGCGGTAAAGGACTGCAATCTCAGACGGCGAGGTGCCGTCATTCTTGATGCGGTCGTAGATCTTGGCAGCGATCGACGATGCCTCGAAGTTGCCGCTGCCGTAAGTGACCAGGTCGATCATCTCGCCGGCATCGGGCTTGGTGGTGCGAAGGACCTTGCCAAGCCGGTTCGTGTTGCGGTCGATGATGGCGTTCGCCGCCTCAAGGATGTGAGGCAGGGAGCGGTAGTTCTGTTCCAGGCGGATCATCCGCCCCTTGGGGTGCTGCGGCGTGGCGGCCATCACCTTGAGGAACTTGCCCATGTTGCGCGGGTCAGCGCCCCTGAACGCGTAGATGCTCTGATCGTCATCGCCCACAGCGGTCACATGACACTTCGGGCCCTTGAGCAGTTCAAGCCACTCGAACTGGATGTCGTTGGTGTCCTGGAACTCATCGACCAGGATGGCTTTGAAGCGGTCCTGGTACTGCTGACGGACCGCGGGATTCGTTCTGAGCAGCTCCACGGCCCGAGCCAGCAGATCCTGGAAGTCCAGGAGTCCCTGGCGCTCGAGCCGTTCTTGGTACTCACCGAAGACGGCCTCCATCTGCTCAGCATCGCTGGACGCTGCGGTGACCTGGTGGGTGAGGGTTTCAGGCTTCTTGTTGCGCTCCTTCTTGCCATTGATGTGGCTCACGCACTGCTTAGGCGTTACGAACTCGAGCGCTTCCTCGTCGTCCTGATCTGCCTCGCCCACGCCGGAGAGCGGGTCGGCCCCACCCAGCAGATCGGGTTTCGCCAAGGCGGCCAGCTTTTTCGCTTCTTTCACCGATGCCTTGGTCAGACCGAAGTCCTTGAGGATGTTCCGAACCAGGGATTCCTGGCCATCGGTGTCCAGGATGGCAAACGACTTCGGCAGACCCGCCTCGGCGTAGTTCTCACGGAGGATGCGGTTACACAGGCTGTGGAAGGTCCCCACCCACAGTTCATTGATCGCGCTTTTGTTCAGCAAGGGTCGAAGGCGCGCCTTCATCTCCTGCGAGGCCTTGTTGGTGAACGTGACGGCCATGACGGCAGTGGCCGGCAGGGAGGGCTCGCCGTCGCTGATCAGTCGCGCCACCCGGGCGGTCAGCACGGAGGTCTTGCCAGAGCCGGCGGCCGCGAGAACCAGGGCTGACTCGTGCGGCATGAAGACTGCCTCACGCTGCTCGGTATTGAGGCGGTCGTAAAGAGCCTGTCGGTTCTCTGCTCGCTCAGCTTCCCGGCGTGCGAATGCAGCTGCAGCCTCTTCATCACTCATGCCGGCTTCGTACCCGGATGCCTGCTGATCTCCGACGGAAGCCATCCCCGACTCGGATGCCATTTCTGCGCCGGGCTCAGGGGCTGCTTGCTCATAGTAGTCATCAGGCGCGTCCAGCCAGGCGTTCTTGCCAAACGGATCGTCGTACATGCTCTTCATGGTGTCGTCCTGAGAAATCAGCGGCGCATGCGCAGGGGCTGACGGGTGGCCTCTGCGGCCTGTGAGGCCTGTGTGGCCGGGCTTGAGGGTGTGGCGGCATCGCCGGTCATCGAGGTGGGCGACTTCACTTGCCCGGCCTCTGCCAGCTCAAGGCGCGCATCAACAGCGGCGTCATAGGCTTTGGTTTGGGAGGTGGCAGTGCCGGAGCCCGCGTGAAATCCCTCTCTGAAGATGGACCAAGCCCATTGCGAGCCGGCCTTGACGATGGATGTCTCCATCCATGGCCGCCCCTTCAAAAGGGCTCGGTACTCGGCCGCCTTCGTCACACCTTGCTGGTACGAGACCTCAAGGGCCTTGCTGAGATCGGTAGCACGCGATGGCTTGCCCATGAGGTGGTCGTAGTAACCCTGCAGCCGTGCACGCTCTGCAATGTTGGGCGCCCTTGCAACGATGCGGCTGATGCGCACATCGCGCGCCGACTCTGCTGACAGGGAAAGGCCAACGACCCGCGTATCGGAGTCGCTGACCATCTCTTCGATCTGGGCATGCGCCATGGTGATCTCAGGGCTTGGGGCGCCGAGGCGACGGGGGAGCCTGGGAGGAATCAACCGGCTCGTTGAAAGCAGGGCCTACGACCTCGTTGATGGTCAGCTCGATCTCAGCCAGGCGCAGACGAGACTGCTCCAGCCCGAAGAAGTTGACGGTGCTCTCCATGGCGTACTGCATGGCCGCCTTGATGCGCTCGTCGTCATTGAGCGGGTCCTGGATCATCGAAAGCGCATCCATCATGACCATGCGCATGTAGTTGTTCTGGTCACGATCCATCCAGGGTGCATCGATGTTGATGTCGTGCATCAGGCCGTCGTAAACGCTGGCCTTGCCGCTGCCGTCGTAGGCAACGGTAACCCTCTCGCCCGGCGTGACGGCGCGCTCCAGCGTGTGGTTGCCGTGCACCACAACGGTTTGCTCACCCACCTGCTGGGCAGAGTAGTTCTCGGAGATCGCAAGCACGCGGCCCGAGCTGACACCCTTGGAGCCTTCGGCGGGGCGCATGAAGTAGATCACCTCCACTTTCATCTCAAGCTCGGCGAGCTTCTTCACCGAGGCCATTTCGGGATTCAGGTCTCCCTCGATGGGTTCCAGAGCCAACTCGTCGAAGGAGCGTGCCTTCGACGGAGCGTTTGCTCCCGCGACCTTGGTCTCCACCAGCTTGCTCTGCAGAAGGCCGCTCACAGGACGGAACTTCTTCTCCAGGGGGCTGCTGGCGGCATGGTGTCGCCATGCTGCGATGGGCTGGTCGGTCATCCAGAACCCGCCTGTAAACAGGACCCGTGTGGCCACAGCCGATGCCTTCAGCTCGGGCCGAGTCACGAAGAACCCGGAGATGGCCGGTTTGCGTGCGGCCGGAGCCCAGTCCATCAGGCTGGCCACGCCATCGACGCCTCGGGCGATGGCATTTTCCTGGCGTGCGCTCAGTGGGCTGGTGGTGAGGGAGGGGTTGGTCAGGTTCATGGTCATTCGCTTTCAGTAGGGCTTGCGCGAAGGGGATGCAGGGGTGTTGCCGTTGGGAGCATCGACCGATTCCCGCTGCTTCCTGGACTCGTGGAAGGCTGCCAGTTCCGGCGCCACATAGGTCAGTGATCCGCCATCGATGCGCAGCAGACGAACACGGTCCCCTACCGTTTCATGGCTGAACTCGGCGATTGCCCGGTCCATGATTCGTGAAGTCGGCATATGGAAGGCCTCCGGGATGACGGCCCGGACCAGCTTCCCGCAGGGCTCGGTGATCACCCAGCCGTGAACTCGACGCACCGGCTGGCCGTAGTCGTTCGGCTTGGCCTGGGTGTGGAAGACCTTGTAGACCACGAGCATCTTGTTGATGTTCTCGGCACGCTTGAGCTCATCGAGCATGGAGTCCCTGCCGGGCTGGTGGGGGTCCCGGGATTCGGTGAATGCCCGCAGGTCAGACTTGCGGAGCTCACCAGGAGCAAAGCTCATGCCATTGCACTCGGTCATGTTGACCGGCCGGACGTACTGCGATGTCTGCGTGTTCGTTGATACGTTTCCGGTCATGAAACCGCCGCTGCGGTTGCATTGATCGTCGAAGATCTTCAGGCCAGACTGAACCTTGTGGGGGTGAAACGGAACCAGGCAGGCGTCGATATGCCAGTGCCGATCGTTGAACATCGCTGTGGGGTAGCCGGCGCGGTCCTCGTAGGCGGCAAGGACCCGCGCCGCTTCTTCCAGCTGGGGCAGGGACAGGTCGTGCGGCGTTGCAGTGATGCTCTCGTCAAACACGCGCTTGATCGTGCTGAGAGAGCCATTGTTGGAGTTCGTCGTGCTGATGAGTGCGTGGTAGGGCATATCAGGCTCCGGTGAAGGGGGAGGGGGCGGCCAGCGATGTGCGGTTCGGCTTTTCGGTTGCACGAGCCTCGCTGTGCAGACCGCTGCCAATCAGAGGCGTATCCCGCTCGTTGGCGGTCGCAAACGTCTGCCCGGCCATCGCTGCACTGATGACGCGAGAGATCGGCGTGGTCAGCGGGATGACGGCGGTGGTCGCGTCGTATTCATCCTTGAACTGCATCTCCGCCAGGGTTGCGGATGCTGCAGTGGCGTGAATCGAGTGCACGCGCACACCCTTGCCGTCGTTGGCCTTGTAGAGCAGGGCTCTGGCCCCGTCGGCCTGGCAGCCGATCTGGTAAGGCAGAAGGGGCGGGACCTCGAGGCTGCGTGTTTGAGTGTTCGCGGCCTCCTGGGCCTGCTCAGTGGGCGAGAACACCAGGCGAGCGTTCTCGATGGCCCCACCGTTGATGTCCACGAAAACCAGGGGTTTGTGCCCGCTCAACACCTCGGCCGCTGCCGATGCAAGGATGGAGCTGAGTGCTTCAAAGGCGTTGGCACGCTGGCAGGCCGACCAGGTTGCGCCATCCAGTTCGGCCCGAACCAGGCCAAAAGGGTACTCGGCAGCCTTGGCGCGGTCATAGCAAACCAGCTCGACTTCACGAACACCTTCAACCGGCTTGTCGCCCGGGTGGTAGGCCATGGCGGTACCCTTGTTGAGGTGCAGGGTTGTGTTGATATTCGGCATGACGATTCCTTGTTCAGATGGCTGCTGAGCGGCGGCGGTTGACGGTTGCTTTGTGGCCTGCATCGGTGCCGGCTTCCCCGGCGATCTCCGCCTTGGCGCTGGAGATCGTTTGCTTCATCAGCAGCGCCTGGACTGCCGGGATGTGCTCCTGGAGCTTGTTCTTGGTCATCCGGTCGAAAAGATCCGCACTGCTTTGGCCCACACAGCCCAGAGCAACCAGCATCTCCACTGCGAATCCATTGGATGTGCCAAGGGCGCCGGCCATCGGGTGCGTAGGCCTGTTCCAGTCCGTGTCGATGTGCAGGCCACACTTGATCAGCCGGCCGCAGATCTGGGTCACATGCGATCGGTAGACCTCGTCCTTCCAGTCGCCATTGCGGATCAGTGAGTTGACGGCGTATTCGCCGACTTCGGGGCCGAGTCCGGCGTCCATCAGAGCGTGAACGACCTTGGGTGCCTTGGTCCCGGACTTGTTGTTGCCGTCCCCTAACCAGCGGCCTATGGCGATCTGAAGCAGAGAGTCAAAGCCTGGGCCAGATGGCAGCGAAGCCATGATGTCCCTCGGCAGCGTCTTGGCCTGAACGTCAGCCCCCATTGCGAGGAGCATGAGAACGTCCTGCGCACTCCCCTGGGTAACCGCGCAAAACAGCAGCGCCCCATAGCGAGGATCCGTTCTCTCCGGCGTGTCGATGTCAAAGCCGTTTGCTATTGCGGCGAGCACGCCTGCGGTCACGCCTTCCTTCATGCAGGCCAGGGCGAAAGGGATATCGCCACCGCTTCTGGAGTAGGGGTCTGGGATGTTCTCCAGGCAGAGGGATGGATCCTTCTGGAGTGCGCCAAGAACGGCCGCCTGGCGGCCGTCACGCAGTGCTGTCGAAATCAACGCGAGGATGCGTGCGCGTTGATCTCCCGTGAAGACGGGTGTGGGGGCTGGCCGTGGGGCCGAGATTCCGATGATCTCTTTCAGCGCAGTAGGAGTGGTGGACATTGCGGCATGCCTGGTGAGATGCCCCGTAACACCAGGGCGCGCAAGATCACTTTGACACAAGTATAAGAGATATCCGATACGCCGTCTATCGGAATTGCAGTGATGCTCCGGTGTCGAGGTTGTGATCCGCCAGGGGATCCGATAACTTGAAGAGTATGGACACCTCAACCCCCTCCAGGATTGACAGGATCAAGCGGCGTCAGGCGGCCGCTGCGTCCGGAACCCTCAAGCGTGAACCCTGTGAGCCTTCTCACAGGCAAGGTGTTACCGGGGGGCGCTCAGCGCCGGTACCGCCAAAGGCGCGCGCTGCAGGAGGTCAGGATCACCAGGTCACGGCGCCTGGTTCCAATGTGACCCATGAAGTCCAGCATGCAGAGGCTGGTCTCGATCAGCGGGCCATCGACATGGCGGTCGTCATCGATGTGCTGGGGGCGGAGGAGTTGCGCGCTGACTTCCACACCTATCTGGATGCCGTCGCTGCAGTACACGGGTATCGCCAAGAGGATCGCGATCTGATCGAGCGCTACTTTCTCCCGGCCGGCATCGATCTGGTGGGCGATCCGGTGGCTCGAGCACAGGTCCTGAGTCGAATCCGGGGCTGGCACGTTGACCTGATTGCCCTGGGATGGAGCGCTCCCGGCGGCCAGGAGCACCTCGAATACAAGGCTCGCACAACCTTCAGGCAGGTTGTGATGGGGAAGGTCGAGGATGAGAACGGTACACCGTACCCCGGAATGGCAGCCCGTGATTTCATAGAGTCCGCACGGGTGACTTCATCCAGGAAGCCCTAGTACCGGGGGGATGTACGGGCCGCAGCGGCCCGGACATTCAGGCCCCTGCTGTTGCAGGCGCCGATTTCGTCACGTCGAACTCGTTGCGCATCTCGATCACGGGTGCGCCCGTCTGTCCGGGAAGAACCCAGGTGCCGGCAGCGAAGGCAACATTGCCACCGCGGGCTGCGCGTGCACGATGGACCTTGCCCGGCTTGGCCTCGGCACAGGTTGCCGTGGCAGCGGTTTTTTTGCGGGCTCCAGCTGATTGCTTGCGCTGCCGGGGTTTCGCTGCCGGCTGGTGCCCGGCAGATTGCATGTTGACGCCATCCTGCTCGGCATGGTGACCGCCGCCATCAGACATCTCGGCTGCCTTGTGCTCCTTCGGCGCGGCCTCGACACTGGACCTGGCCAGAAGGTTCCGGTCAATGACGATGTCCTGAATCTCGTTCTGGAGCAGGACTGATCTGGGTGCGGGGCGGTGCGAGAAGAACGACTTGATGGTCTCGAGCATGAATGACTCCTTACGCAAATGATATCACATACACAGAATATGAAGTCAGCCGCAAGATAGCGCGCTCATGATCACATCCCTCGCTACCGGCGGAGAAACAGCGTTCCCCAGGAGATTGATTGCCTGGGCCTCATTCTGAGGAAGGCTGTAGTCACGCGGGAAGCCCATCGCATCACGGCATTCGCTGGCGTTGAGCATTCGCATCTGGTCGCCATTGATCACGGCCCAGCGGGCACGCGTGGTGATGGTTCCGATCGGGCGGTGGACGCTGCGTCCTGTTTGGCCGGAGCCGCTCTTGTAGTACGGCGCCAGGAACCTCTCGCCATGAGAGGCTCGCCCGGCCGCAATGCGGCGAAGGGTCGCAGGGCTGCGCCGCGCTGTGTGAATCGGGCTCCACTTCGGCGAATCCCATTCGATGATCGTATCCACCGGCACGTGTTCGACCCGAGGGAGGTGAAGCTCGATCGGATTCTTGCTCTTGGTGGCCACGATGAAGAGGCGAATCCGGTTTTGGGGGACGCCGTGGTCAGCAGCGTCAATCACGTTGTGGGAGAGGGAGTACCCCAGCCGGGCCATGGCGTCAGCCCAGGCGGGGTAGAGGATCCAGTTCTGGAAGGCGGGGACGTTCTCGATGATGCACAGCTCAGGCCGGTGGAACTCTGCGCAACTCACGACAGCCCATGCCGTGCTTCGTTGCGCATCGTGATGCGGGCGATCCTTTCCGCGCGCCGGGGAATGACCCTGGCAGCAGGGGCTGGCGAGCAGGATGTCGTGCGAGGGGACATCTGACCAGTTGGCCTGGTGAAGATCCTGACAGGCGTGGTCGGTGCCGGGATGGTTCTTGGCGTGGAAGTCAACGGCCAGAGGCCAGTGGTTGGCCGCCCACCGTACCTCGACACCTGCCATGCGCGCCCCTGTGCTGAAGCCGCCACCGCCCGCAAAGAGATCGACTGCCGTGTTCATGAAATACCTTTCAACATGATAAACTGATGCAAAGAAGATATCGCAAACGCACACAAATGCAAACTCACCGAACCTGATCAAGGAAGAGAAGCGTGACCACTGCCGCTCAGCCTGGCGGAGCCACACCGGCCCGCAAAAAGCTCTTTGCCAACTCCCATGCGCTCCATGAGGAGGTGGCTGCAGCAGCAGCGTCATCCGCATCTTCCCCAGCTCGTGAGTCTTCCCCTCGAGTTGCCGCCTCCCGCCGAGGTGCACCACCGCTACACGCCGCCCCTTTTGAGGCGAGCACAGAAGCCAGCGCTTCTGGTACGAACGCTGTGTCACCAGAGACCATTCAGCGTGCGCAAGAAGTCCTCGAGAACCTCTACTCAAAGGTGAAGGCCAAATGGCCGGGCTTCATTGCTCGTGATGGCCAGCAGACACTCATGAATGAAGCGCTGCTGGCGTTTCTGAACGCACGGTCGGAGGATGCCGAGACCCAAGGTGCCAACCTTGCAACGATCGAGGCTGGTACCGGAACCGGTAAAACAGTGGCGTATTGCTTGGCAGCCATTGCGGCTAGCAGAGTTACCGGCAAGAAGGTGATCATCTCAACGGCCACAGTCGCGCTGCAGGAGCAGCTGGTTGAACGCGACCTTCCCCGGCTATCTGATGTCCTCGGAGGCATTGAGTTCGAGATCCTCAAGGGCCGCAACCGCTACGTTTGCAAGTCCAAGCTCGAGGGTGCCGTTCAGAACGACACATCGTCATACCTCTTCGATGACGACGAGGGTGATGCACGGCCAGAGAACAACGACCGATTCGTGGTCGTTGCCAAAGACCTATCTGACAAGCTGGACAAAGGGCAGTGGAATGGTGAGTCAGACACCCTTCCGATCAAGCTCGATGGTGGTGAGTGGCGCAAGATTCAGGCTGAGAGTGCGACCTGCACCGGCAGCAAGTGCAGCAACTTCCGGTCCTGCTCCTTCTACACCGCGCGCGCCAAGGCCAAAGGTGTTCCGATTCTGGTGGGCAATCACGCCCTGGTTCTTTCAAACCTGGCTCGCGACGCATCCATCCTCGCTCCGGCCGATCACCTTTTTGTATTCGACGAGGCGCACCACCTTCCTGACATCGCAGCCGATCAGTTCGCCACCAATGCTCGACTCGCAAGCACCGAGAAGGTGCTGGGCCGTCTGCGCACCACTATTCAGAAGGCCTCCAAGGATCTCAGCTCGGAGATGCAGGCCCAGCAGTCTTCCAATCTGAGCTTGCTGACTGGTGCGGCCGAACGGATTCGATCTCTGGCCGCCACCCTCGAAGGATCGGGGTTTCTCACTTCGTCCGAGCCCATGTACCGGTTCAAGGACGGGATTGTCCCTGTCGAGATCTCTGATCTCTTCCTGGAGGCATCGAAGGAACTCGGTGCTGTCTACAACGCTTGTTCCGCGATCCAGGCCGACATGAAGGCCACTGCTGAGCAGCTGTCGCCTTCTGAGCGAGCTGCCCGGGGAAAGTCTGAGGGAGAGATTGCCATGGCTGCGCAGCTGGTGCGAGAAGCCGCCAAGGTGTGCAATCTCATGAGCCGGCATGAGGGGGTTCCCCTCGTGAAGTGGATCGAGCTGGTGCCAGCAGGTCACGGCTTCGATTTCCGAGTCAACGCCAGTCCTCTGACCCCGGCCGCTGGTCTTCACGCCAGGTTGTGGAGCAAGGTGAGTGCGGCACTGTGCACGTCGGCAACCATGACTGCCTGCGGCAGCTTCGACTACTACGATCGCCTCACGGGTCTGAGTCGAATGCCTGAACGGCGATCTGCGGTGGTGGAGTCTCCCTTTGACTACCAGTCCCAGGGGCTTTTGCGGGTGGCTCCCATGGTCAGTAACCCGAAGGCCGCAGGCTTCTCTGCCGAGCTCGAGACGCTGCTCCCCAGTTTGCTTGAGGGTCAAGTCGGCGGCCAGCTGGTCCTGTTCACCTCGAAAAGGCAAATGAATGCTTGCTACGAGGCGTTGCCGCCTGGGCTGAAGTCATCGGTCCTGGTTCAGGGGCAGAGGGCTCGAGGCGAGATGCTCAAGGAGCACGCTTCGCGCGTCCAGGCCGGCAAGCCCAGCGTTCTGTTCGGGCTGCAGTCGCTGGGGGAGGGGATCGACCTTCCAGGAAACCTGTGCACCCAGGTGATCATCGACAAGCTGCCTTTTGTCCCTCCCACAACCCCCGCGGACGCCGCCTTGTCAGAGTGGCTGGAGGCTCAGGGGCGCGATGCTTTCAGCGAGATTGCCGTCCCCAAGGCATCGATGAAGCTGGCTCAGTGGGTCGGTCGTGGCATCAGAACCGTGACGGACAAGGCCATCATCACTGTCTGCGATACCAGGCTCGCGACGACTGGCTATGGCCGCAGCATCATCGCCGGCCTGCCTGCTTTCCCGCTCGAGGTCATGAAGCCTGCTGGTCACACGGCATCTGCACCACAGCGACCCGCGGCTCCTCCAGCGGGACGGCATTTCAAGCGTCGAGCTTCCACCTGAGCATGAAAAAAGCCGGCATTGCCGGCTTGTTCATTGGTGAGCTGATCAGGGCATCGGCCTCGATATCGCCCGGTTGGCTGCTGCGAACTCCTTGTTGAGCTTGGCGGCCTCGCGGCGAAAGCTCGTGATCGAGCCCTCGGGAATCTGGAGATTCTTTCCCTCAGGCGTCGGAAGGTGTTGACGCCGACCGAAAACTGAGCCACTTTTTGATGTGATGCCGACCCAAAACTGAGCCAGGTGTTTTACCTACCCTGCTGTTTTTTGCAGCAAGGGCATGAAGAAGGTGATCACCATGGA
>Ga0114986_1000074_pt1 | contig 26202 bp, 25 predicted proteins | sample Shrwel1BS1Day17_FD_96988 | JGI IMG/M metagenome (GOLD analysis project Ga0114986, IMG submission 96988) | Subsurface microbial communities from deep shales in Ohio, USA - Utica-3 well 1 S-1-Day17 | ecosystem: Environmental > Aquatic > Deep subsurface > Shale gas/oil reservoir > Produced... | reverse complement strand
CCTGCAGCAGGCCCCGCACTTGTCCGAGCCTCAGCGGCAGGAGGCTGTCGAGGGCTGGATCACCAGCCACTTCGACGCGCGCGAGCAGTTGCGCGTGAGGGCGCTGCTCGGGCTCTAGCGGCGGCTCACCGGTTCATCACCTGCTGCGGCAGCCAGGTCACGATCTCGGGGAAGGCGTAGATCACGCCGATCGCGCCCATCATCAGCACGAACATCGGAGCGGCCTGGCGCGCGATCCAGGGCAGCTCGCGCCCCGTCATGCCCTGGAGCACGAAGAGGTTGAAGCCCACCGGCGGCGTGATCTGCGCCATCTCCACCACGATGACGAGGAAGATGCCGAACCAGATCAGGTCGATGCCGGCGCCCTGCACGATGGGCAGGACCACGCCCATGGTGAGCACGATCATCGAGATGCCGTCGAGGAAACAGCCCAGCAGGATGTAGAACACCATCAGCGCCACCAGCAGGGCCAGCGGCGACAAGCCCAGCGAGCCGATCCATTCGGCCAGGTGGCGCGGCAGGCCGATGTAGCCCATCGACAGCGTGAGGAAGGCCGCTCCCGCGAGGATGAGCGCGATCATGCAGTACAGGCGCGTGGCGCCCATGAGCGAGTCGCGGAAGGTGCGCCAGTTCAGCGACCCCTGGGCGGCCGAGAGCAGCAGCGCCCCCACCACGCCCAGCGCCGCTGCCTCGGTGGCAGTGGCCACGCCGGTGTAGATGGAGCCCAGCACGGCGAGGATGAGCAGCACGACCGGGATGAGGCTGCGCGAAGCCTTGAGCTTGTCCAGGAAGGACATCCCCGGATCGGCGGCGGGCACCTGGTCGCGATGGAAGGCCGCCCAGACCATCACATAGGCCATGAGCAGGCCGGCCACCAGCAGGCCAGGGAACACCCCCGCGGCAAAGAGCCGGGCGATCGAGACATCGGCGGTCACGCCGTAGACGATCATGATCAGCGAGGGCGGGATCAAGAGGCCCAGCGTGCCTGCACCGGCCAGCGAACCCACGACGATGCCGTCGGGGTATCCACGCCGCTTCAGTTCAGGCAATGCCATCTTGCCCACCGTGGCGCAGGTGGCCGCCGACGAGCCCGACACCGCCGCGAAGAGGGTGCAGCCCAGGATGTTGGTGTGCAGCAAGCGGCCCGGCAGGCGGTTCATCCAAGGTGCCAGGCCCTTGAACATGTCCTCCGACAGCTTGGTGCGAAAGAGGATCTCGCCCATCCAGACGAACAGCGGCAAGGCCGTGAGGGTCCAGCTCGAGGCCGAGCCCCAGATGGTGAGTGCCATCGCATCGCCCGCGGGCCGAGCGCTGAAGAGCTGCATGCCGATCCAGGCCACGCCGGTGAGGGTGAGGCCGATCCACACGCCGCTGCCCAGCAGGGCAAAGAGGCTGAGCACGAGCAGGGTGGTGATGAGCAGGTCGTTCATCAGGCTCCCACCTCGCGCACATCGGCCACACGGCCGCGCAGTGCCAGCCACCATTCATCCACGAAAGCCACGAAGAGCAGCAGGGTGCCCGCGACCATGGCCAGCTGCGGGATCCACAGCGGTGTCGCGTCGATGCCGGTGGAGATGTCGTGGAAGGTGCGCGACTGCCAGGCCAGCCGGGCGCTGTAGAACGCGAAGAGCCCGGACAGGCCCACCGCCACCGACAGGCTCCACAGCTCGAGCGCGCGCCGCCCCCGGGCGCCGAGCGCATTGAGCACCAGCGTCACGCGGATGTGCTCACCTCGCTTGAGCGTGTGCGCCAGCGACAGGAAGGCCGCGGCCGCCATGAAGTAGCCGGCATAGGCATCCATGCCCCGGAGTGGCAGACGATGGAAACGATCGATCACGCTGCCCAGCACCATGAGCAGCGTGCCGATCATGCACAGCGCGGCGAGCACCGCCGCGCCGTCATAGAGCGCATCCAGGAAACGACGCATCACATCTTCTTGTAGGCATCGACGATCGCCTGGCCTTCAGGGCCAGCTTTCTCCAGCCATTCCTTCAGCAGCACCTCGCCGACCTTTTGCATGTCGCTCTTCAGCGCGGCCGAGGGCGGCTGCACCGTCATGCCGTTGGTTCGAAGCGTCGCCAGAGTGTCGGTGTTGACGCGCTGGCTCGCAGCCCAGCCTCGCTCCTCGGCGGCAGCTGCGGCCTTCAGCACGGCGTCCTGCGTGGCCTTGTCCAGCGCGTCGAAGGCGCGCTTGTTCACGATCACCGCGTTCTTGGGCAGCCAGGCCTGGGTGTCGTAATAGAACTTCAAGTGCTCGAAAAGCTTGCTGTCCACGCCAGTGGCGCCCGAGGTCATCATCGACTCGACCACACCGGTGGCCAAGGCCTGCGACAACTCGGCCGCCTGCACCGTGACAGCTTGCGCGCCCACCAGTTCGGCGATGCGCGAGGTGGCCGGGCTGTAGGCGCGCCACTTGCTGCCCTTCAGGTCGGCCGCCGTGTTCAGCGGCGTCTTGCTGTAGATGCCCTGGGGCGGCCAGGCCACGGCGTAGAGCAGCATCATGCCCTGCTCGCCGAGCTTCTTCTGCAGCGCCGGCTTCTGCGCCGCATAGAGCTTGCGTGCAGCGTCATAGCTGTCGGCCAGGAAGGGGATGCCGTCCAGGCCGAAGGGCTGCCACTCGTTCTGGAAGTTCACCAGCAGGATCTCCCCGGCCTGGGCCTGGTTGCCCTGCACGGCGCGCTTGATCTCGGGCGCCTTGAAGAGCGAGGCCCCCGGGTGCACCGTGATGGCCAGCTTGCCCCCACTGGCTTCCCCCGCCTCCTTCGCGAACTGCGTGATGTTCACGGTGTGGAAGTTCGTGGCAGGGTAGGCGGTGGGCAGGTCCCACTTGGTCTGTGCGAAGGCCGCGCCCGACAGGGCCAGGGTGCCCAGGGCGATCAGGGTGCGCAGTTGCATGGTGATCTCCAACAGATGAACAAAGTGACGCGAGAATAAGCGCCTTGAGGCCGCACGGCGATGAGGGCTTTCCTGCGATGCGGCAAGAACCTTTGCGGTGCTGGCGCAGGTCGCGCTGGTCAAGCAGCTTGCATGCCAACTGAGGGAACCTGCCGTCGTGAACCTGCGTTTCGTCGAGGCCTACTACTGGGTCGTGTCCCTCCAGAGCGTCTCGCGCGCGGCCGAGAAGCTCTTCATCACGCAGTCGGCCATGTCCAGCCGCATCGCCGCGCTGGAAGACGAGCTGGGGGTGCTGCTGCTCGATCGCCGCGACAAGCAGTTCCAGCTCACGGTGGCGGGCAAGCGTTTTTTCACCTATGCACAGCGCCTGCTGGAACTCCAGCGGGAGATCAAGGCCGAGATGGGGGCCGGGGCCCATGCGGCCACCTCGCTGCGCATCGGTGCGATCGAATCGGTGCTGCATTCCTGGCTCATCCCCTGGGTGCAGCACATGCGCGAGACGATCCCCGGCTTTGAACTGGAACTCACGGTGGAAACCACGCCGGTGCTGGTGGAGCAGGTGCGACGCGGCACGCTGGATGTGGCGGTGGCCGCACTGCCTTCGGCCGGCGACGGCCTGCGCAGCCGCGCCCTGCCGTCCATGGAGATGGTGTTTGCCGGCCACCGCGAGTTGCACCGCAAGCGCCGCTATCTGCTGGCCGATCTGGCGGGGCTGGAACTCCTCACCTTCCAGCGAGGGTCGCAGCCGCATGTCGCGCTCATCGACCTCTTCCGGCAGGACGGCCTCGAGCCCCGGCGGGTCCACGCCATCTCGTCCATCTCGGCCATGGCTGAACTGGTGGAAGGGGGCTTCGGCGTGGCCACGCTGCCCCTCGCGGCAGTGCGCCAGATCGGTGCGCGCATGCCGTTGAAGGTGCTCTCGTGCGAGCGCAGATTGCCCCCCTTGCCGGTGCATGTGAGCTACCGCGACGACCCCACTTCCGATCTGACACGCACCGTTGTGGACGCGATGCTGACCCATCTTGGGGTTTCCACCAATCATCGAAAAAATCGATGAGATAAGCGAAAAAAAACCCGTTTGCGGCCGTGGCGCCGAGCCCAACACAATGGGTCCGTCATCCAGTTTCAGCTTGACGGGAGCCATTGATGGGTGCCTCTGACACCACCGGCCAGACGATTCGAGACCAGCTTGCGGCCAGCCCGGCGCACGTGGCGCGCCAGGCCATCCGCAGTGGCCAGTGGACCGGCCACACCAGCGCCCTGGCTCATGGCCATGTGCAGGGCAACCTGGTGATCCTGCCGCAGGCGCAGGCCGACGACTTCCTGCGCTACTGCCAGCGCAACCCCAAGCCGTGTCCGCTGCTGGCCGTCACCGAGCCCGGCGACCCCCGCGTCCCGGCCCTCGGCGAGACCATCGACCTGCGCACCGACGTGCCGCGCTATCGCGTGTGGCGCCATGGGGAGCTGGTCGATGAGCCCACCGACATTGCCGCGCTGTGGCGCGACGACCTGGTGTCCTTCGTCATCGGTTGCTCGTTCTCCTTCGAGCAGGCCCTGCAGGAAGCCGGTCTGCCCATCCGCCACATCGAGCGCAACTGCAATGTGCCGATGTACCGCACGAGCCTCCCCACCTCACCCGCCGGCCCCTTCAGCGGCCCGCTGGTGGTGACCATGCGTCCGATGCGGGCCGCAGCGGCGATCCGCGCCATCCAGGTGACCTCGCGCTTTCCGGATGTGCACGGCGCACCGGTGCACCTGGGCGACCCCTCGCTCATCGGCATCGCCGACCTCGCACGTCCTGACTATGGCGATGCGGTGGACGTGCTGCCCGACGAGATTCCCGTGTTCTGGGCCTGCGGCGTCACGCCCCAGGCGGCCCTGGCCCAGGCCCGCCCCGCGTTCTGCATCACCCATGCCCCGGGCGCGATGCTGATCACCGATCGGCTCAACCACGAGTTGGCCGCTTTCTGAGCCCCTTCCACCAGGAGACCACGATGAAGTTCTTCCCTCTGGCCAGTCTGAGCCTGGCTCTTGCGCTGTCTGCCGCCCCTGCCATCGCGCAGGTGAAGTGGGACATGCCCACCGGCTACGGCGTCAGCAGCTATCAGACCCAGAACGTGCAGCAGTTCGCCCAGGAGGTCGAGCAGGCCACCGGTGGCAAGCTCAAGATCACCGTACACCCGGGCGGCTCGCTCTACAAGGCCAACGAGATCAAGCGCGCGGTCCAGACCGGCCAGACCCAGGCCGGGGAATTCATCCTCTCGGGCGCCGCCAACGAGAACCCGCTCTTCGGCGTGGACTCCATCCCCTTCCTGGCCACCAGCTACACCCAGGCCCGCAAGCTCTCCGACGCCTCACGCCCGGCCCTCGACAAGCTGCTCGCCGGCCAGGGCATGAAGCTGCTCTTCCTCTCACCCTGGCCTCCGCAGGGCCTGTATTCGAGCAAGCCCATCGAGTCGGTTGCCGACCTGCGCCGCACCAAGATGCGCGCCTACAACCCCGCCACCTCGCGCATCGCTGAACTGGTAGGCGCCCAGCCGACCACCATCCAGCTGGCCGAACTGCCCCAGGCGCTGGCCACCGGAACGGTCGAGAACTTCCTGACCTCCAGCGCCAGCGGCGTGGAAAGCAAGCTGTATGAGCATGTGAGCCACTTCTACGACGTGGCCGCCTGGTTGCCCACGAACGGCATCGTCGTCAACCGCAAGGCTTTCGACGCGCTCGACAAGCCCACACAGGATGCCGTGCTGCAGGCGGCCGCAGCGGCCGAGGCGCGCGGCTGGCGCATCAGCGAGGAGAAGAACCGCGAGTACATGCGCGAGCTGCTCGACCGCGGGATGAAGGTCGCCCGCCCCAGCGAGACCCTGCGCAAGGAACTGCTGTCCATCGGCGCACGCATGACCGACGAGTGGCTCAAGACCGCCGGCGCCGAGGGTCAGGCCGTCATCGACGCCTACCGTCGCTGACGAAGGGGCTCACCATGGGCACGGACTCCTCCGACGCGGTCATGGCCGTGCTGCAGCCCGCCCGCTCCGGGCCCGGTCGCCTGGCGCAGGCCCTGCGTCGCGCGGCGCGGCAGTTCTATCGCGTGCTGGCCGCGCTGGCCTGCCTGAGCATCCTGGCGGCCTTTGCGTGCATCGTCGTCGGGGTGATCGGCCGCCAGGTGGGCTTCAACATCCCCGGGCTGGACGCCTACGCAGGCTACGCGATCGCGGCAGCACTGTTCCTGGCGCTGCCGCAGACCCTGGTGCGCGGTGAACACATCCGCGTCACCCTGGTGCTGCAGCGGCTGCCGGCGCGCCTGCGCGAGTTCTTCGAAGGGTGGTGCCTGCTGGCCGGGCTGGGCGTGAGCAGCTACATCGCCTGGTATGCCGGGCGGCTGGTGTGGTTGTCGCATGTGACACACGACATCTCGTCGTCGTCCGACGCCACGCCGCTGTGGATTCCGCAGCTGAGCATGGCCCTCGGATGCTTCGGGCTGGCACTGGCCTTCCTGGAAGCCCTGTGGGCCCACCTCGCCGGCCACGAGGTTTTCGAGACGCACGAGGCCGCGGGCGCCGAGTGAGCTGCGGCCGCCGGTCGGCGGCCGCCCCTATCTCCTTCAACTTGCGGAGCGACACCATGGACATGATGGTCGCGGGCCTGCTCATGGCCTTGATGTTTGTGATCCTGGGCTCGGGCCTGTGGATCGGCCTGGCGCTGGTGGCCGTGGCGGCCCTCGGTATGGAATGGTTCACCCAGCGGCCCACGGGCGACAGCATGGCCCTCACCATGTGGGGCCACATGTCGAGCTGGACCCTGACGGCCCTGCCGCTCTTCCTGTGGATGGGCGAGATCCTGTTCCGCACCCGCCTGGCGAAGGACATGTTCAGCGGCCTGGCGCCCTGGCTCAACCGCCTGCCCGGACGCTTGCTGCACACCAACGTGATCGGCTGCGGCATCTTCGCCGCGGTGTCGGGATCGTCGGCCGCCACCTGCGCCACCATCGGCAAGATCACGCTGCCCGAGCTCAAGAAGCGCGGCTACCCCGACGACATCGCCATCGGCACCCTGGCCGGAGCCGGCACGCTGGGTCTGCTCGTGCCGCCGTCGATCATCATGATCGTCTATGGCGTGGCCTCGAATGTCTCGATCGCCAAACTCTTCGTGGCCGGGGTGATTCCAGGCCTGCTGCTGGGTCTGCTCTTCATGGGCTACATCGCCGTGTGGGCGCTTCGCCATCCGGACCGCATCCCCGCCGCCGACACCTCGATGCGCTTCATCGACAAGGTCAAGGCTTCGCGCCATCTCATTCCGGTGGTGCTGCTGATCGGCGTGGTGCTGGGATCGATCTACACCGGCATTGCCACGGCCACTGAAGCCGCCGCCCTCGGCGTGGCTGGCTCGCTGGCCCTGGCCGCGGCCGAGGGCTCGCTCAGCTGGCGCAGCTTCCGTGAAGGCCTGGCAGCGGGCGCGAGGGTCTATTGCATGATCGGCATCATCCTCGCCGGTGCCGCCTTCCTGACGCTGGCGATGGGCTTCATCGGCCTGCCGCGCCACCTGGCCGAATGGATCGGCTCGCTGGGCCTGTCGCCAGCGATGCTGCTGGTGCTGCTGGTGGCCTTCTTCATCGTGCTGGGCTGCTTCCTCGACGGCATCTCCATGGTGGTGCTGACGATGGCCGTGCTGCTGCCCACCGTCGAGGCCGCGGGCTTCGACCTGATCTGGTTCGGCATCTTCATCGTGCTCGTGGTCGAGCTCGCGCAGATCACCCCGCCGGTGGGCTTCAACCTCTTCGTGCTGCAAGGTCTCACGAAGCGGCAGATCACGGAGATCGCGCGTACCGCGATGCCCCTGTTCCTGCTGATGGTGCTGGCCATCGCGCTCATCTACCTCTTCCCCGGCCTCGTGACCTGGCTGCCCAGCCAGATGTGAACCCCGACAGCCCCGCGGAGGTGTCTCATGCAACGACGTGAACTGATACTGGCTGGTGCAGGCCTTGCCTTGCCCTTCTCTGGCCACGCCGCCACGCCGTGGCGGCTGGCCACCGGCTACCGGGCCGAGTCCTTCCACGGCCAGAATCTGCAGGCCTTTGCCCAAGCGGTGGCCACCGGCACCGCCCAGACGGTGCGCATCGAGCTGCACCCCCACAACAGCCTGGTGTCGCTGCCGCAGATCTTCGCCGCCGCAGCCGAAGGCCGCATCGAAGCCGGCGAAGCCATCATGACCGGCCTGGCCGACACGCTGCCGCTGGCCGGCGCCGATGCCGTGCCGTTCGTGGTGGGCTCCTACGACGATGCCGAGCGCCTGTGGCGCCATCAGCGCCCCCTGATTGAACGCCAGTTCGCCCAGTGCGGCCTGCACGTGCTGTACGCCGTGCCCTGGCCGCCTCAAGGGCTGTTCAGCCGCAGGCCGGTGCAGCGCGTGACCGATCTGGCCGGCACCCGCATGCGCACGTACAACGCCACCACGGTGCGCATCGCCCAGCTGCTGGGCGCCGAGCCGGTGGACGTGGCGATGGTGGACGTCGGCCGCGCCCTGGACGAGGGCCGCATGGACACCATGATCACCTCGGCGGTGACCGGCGTGGAGAACCAGGTCTGGAGCGCGGTGAGGCACTACTACGACATCAACGCCTGGATTCCGAAGAACATTGTCTTCGTGCGGGCCGCGCTGCTCAAGGCGCTGCCGCGGGCCGCACGCGAGGCCGTCTTCGCTGCGGCCCGGGAGGCCGAGGTCCGTGGCTGGTCGGCGAGCCGCCAGGTCGCACGCTCCTCGGTGCTGGAGCTGCAGCGCCAGGGCGTACAGGTGGACCCGGTCCATCCCCACCTGTCACGCGACCTCAAGCGGCTGGGCGAACGCTTTTCCCTGGAATGGATTCGCGCCGTCGGGCGCGAGGCCAACGAGATCTTCATCCCCTACTACACGCAGGCCTGACGAGCCCGCACAATGTCCCCATGAGCACACACACCACCCCCTCCCGCTGGCAGTTCTGGATCGACCGGGGCGGCACCTTCACCGACATCGTCGCGCGGCGCCCGGACGGCTCGATCACCACGGCCAAGCTCCTGTCCGAGAACCCCGAGCAGTACCGCGATGCCGCGGTGGCCGGCATTCGCAGGCTGCTGGGTCTGGCGCCCGGCGAGCTCATCACGCCGGCCCAGGTCGAGTGCGTGAAGATGGGCACCACCGTGGCCACCAACGCGCTGCTGGAGCGCAAGGGCGACCGCACCCTGCTGGTCACCACGCGAGGCTTCCGCGATGCCCTGCGCATCGCCTACCAGAACCGCCCGCGCCTCTTTGATCGCCACATCGTGCTGCCCGAGCTGCTCTACGAGCAGGTGATCGAGGCCGACGAGCGCATCAGCGCCGACGGCGAGGTGGTGCAAGCTCTCGATGCCGGCGCCTTGCGAGCGGCCCTGGAAGCCGCCTATGCCGACGGCATCCGCGCCTGCGCCATCGTCTTCATGCATGGCTACCGCCACACGGCCCACGAACGCGAGGCTGCCGACCTGGCGCGCCACATCGGCTTCACCCAGGTGTCTGTGTCCCACGAGGTGAGCCCGCTGATGAAGTTCGTCTCGCGCGGCGACACCACGGTGGTCGATGCCTACCTCTCGCCCATCCTGCGCCGCTACGTGGAACAGGTGGCCTCCGAGATGCCGGGCGTGCCGCTGTACTTCATGCAGTCCAGCGGCGGCCTGACCCAGGCCGACCGCTTCCAGGGCAAGGACGCCATCCTTTCGGGCCCGGCCGGCGGCATCGTCGGCATGGTGCGCACGGCCGAGCTGGCGGGGTTCGACCGCGGGAACGTCCGGGTCATCGGCTTCGACATGGGCGGCACCTCCACCGACGTGTCGCACTACGCTGGCGAGTTCGAGCGCGCCTTCGAGACCCAGGTGGCCGGCGTGCGCATGCGCGCACCGATGATGAGCATCCACACCGTGGCCGCCGGCGGCGGCTCCATCCTGGCCTTCGACGGCTCACGCTTCCGTGCCGGGCCGCACAGCGCCGGTGCCAACCCCGGCCCGGCCTGCTACCGCCGCGGCGGCCCGCTCGCCGTGACCGATGCGAACGTGATGCTGGGCAAGATCCAGCCGGCGCACTTCCCCAAGGTGTTCGGCCCCAACGCCGACCAGGCGCTCGACCGCGACGTGGTGGCCGAGAAGTTCACCGCCCTGGCGGCTGACATCGAGGCGGCCACCGGCGTGAAGCGTTCGCCCGAGGAGGTGGCCGAGGGTTTCATCGACATCGCCGTGGGCAGCATGGCCAACGCGATCAAGAAGATCTCGGTGGCGCGCGGCTACGACGTGACCCGCTACACGCTGCAGTGCTTCGGCGGCGCGGGCGGCCAGCATGCCTGCCTGGTGGCCGATGCGCTGGGCATGACGCGCGTCTTCGTGCATCCGCTGGCCGGTGTGCTCTCGGCCTACGGCATGGGCCTGGCCGATCAGCGCGTGATGCGCGAGGCGGCGGTCGAGCGGCCCCTGAACGAGGCGGAACTGACAGCCCTGGCCGCCCAGGTCGAGGCCCTGGAGCGCGAGGCGCGCGAGGACATCCTCGCCCAGGGCGTGAACACCCGCCACGTGTACACCGAGCGTCGCGCCCGGGTGCGCTACGAAGGCACCGACACCGCCCTGTCGGTGCCGCTGGGCACGGTGGCGCAGACGCAGGAAGCCTTCGAGGCCGCCTACCGCCAGCGCTTCGCCTTCCTGATGCAGGGCCGCGGCCTCGTGGTGGAGGCGGTGTCGGTGGAAGCCGTGGGGGCCGGCGAAGCGCCCGCCGAGCCCCGCCACGAGGTGGCCACCGAAGCCCCCGCCCCGGTGGCCGCCCAGGTCGAGCTGTTCAGCGGCGGCCGCTGGTGGCCGGCCTCGCTGGTGGTGCGCGAGCACACGCAACCTGGCCATGTGATCGCCGGCCCGGCCATCATCGCCGAACGCAACGCCACCACCGTGGTCGAGCCCGGCTGGCAGGCACGGGTGACCGAGTTCGACCACCTGGTGCTCGACCGTGTCGAGGCGCGCACCCAGCGCAAGGCCATTGGCACCACGGTCGACCCGGTGATGCTGGAGGTCTTCAACAACCTCTTCATGAACATCGCCGAGCAGATGGGCCTGCAGCTGCAGAACACCGCCTACTCGGTGAACATCAAGGAGCGGCTGGACTTCTCCTGCGCCCTCTTCGACGCCCAGGGCAGCCTCATCGCCAATGCGCCCCACATGCCGGTGCACCTGGGCTCGATGAGCGAGTCGATCAAGACCGTCATCGCGCGCAACCCCGGCATGCGCCCCGGCGACGTCTATGTGCTCAACGACCCCTACCACGGCGGCACCCACCTGCCCGACGTGACGGTGGTGACGCCCGTCTTCGACGACGCCGGCGCACGCGTGCTGTTCTACGTGGGCTCGCGCGGTCACCATGCCGACATCGGCGGCACCACGCCCGGCTCCATGCCCCCCTTCTCCACGCGCATCGAGGAAGAGGGCGTGCAGATCGACAACGTCAAGCTCGTCGAGGGTGGCGTGCTGCGCGACAAGGAGATCCTCGCCTTGCTGGCCAGCGGCGAATACCCCTCGCGCAACCCGCAGCAGAACCTGGCCGACCTGAAGGCGCAGATCGCCGCCAACGAGAAGGGCGTGCAGGAGCTGCGCAAGATGGTCGAGCAGTTCGGCCTGGAGGTGGTGCAGGCCTACATGGGGCACGTGCAGGACAACGCCGAGGAGTCGGTGCGCCGTGTCATCACCGCGCTGAAGGACGGGCAGTTCACGCTGCCGCTGGACAACGGCGCGCGCATCCAGGTGGCCATCCGCGTGGATCAGGCCCAGCGCAGCGCGGTGATCGACTTCACCGGCACTTCGCCGCAGCTGCACAACAACTTCAATGCGCCCAAGGCGGTGTGCATGGCGGCGGTGCTCTACGTCTTCCGCACGCTGGTGGACGACGACATCCCGCTCAACGCCGGCTGCCTCAAGCCGCTGGAGGTGATCGTGCCCGAAGGCTCCATGCTCAACCCCCACCCGCCGGCCTCGGTGGTGGCGGGCAACGTGGAAACTTCCACTTGCATCACCAACGCCCTCTACGGCGCCCTGGGCGTGCTCGCGGCCAGCCAGTGCACGATGAACAACTTCACCTTCGGCAACGACCGCTACCAGTACTACGAGACCATCTCGGGCGGCTCGGGTGCGGGTGCCCTCACCGATGCGCAAGGCCAGGTGGTGGGCGGCTTCGACGGCACGGGCGTGGTGCAGACCCACATGACCAACTCACGCCTGACCGACCCCGAAGTGCTGGAGTTCCGCTACCCCGTGCGCCTGGACAGCTACGAGATCCGCCGCGGCTCGGGCGGCGCAGGCCGCTGGCGTGGTGGCGACGGGGGGGTGCGCCGCATCCGCTTCCTGGAGCCCATGACCGCCTCCATCCTCTCGAACGGCCGCAACGTGCCGGCCTTCGGACTGGCGGGCGGCGAGCCGGGCGCCCTGGGCGTCAACCGCGTGGAGCGGGCCGATGGCAGCGTGGAGGTGCTGGCCCACATCGGCAGCACCGAGATGGATGCCGGCGACGTCTTCGTGATCGAGACCCCGGGCGGCGGCGGCTATGGGCCGCCCGCGGCCTGAGGGCGGGAGCCTGCCGCGGACGCCATGTTCGCACTGAAGCTGGCGCTGGTGGCCGCCACGATCTGGCTGGCCACCCTGGTGACGCGCCGGCTGGGGCATGCCCTGGGCGGCGCGCTCAGCGGCATGCCGATGATCCTGGCGCCCATCCTCGGCGTGCTGCTCATCGACCTGCCGGCCGCCCAGGTGCAGGCCATCGCCCTGGCCACGCTCGCCTGCGTGCCGGCGACCGTGCTGTTCATCGTCGTCTATGGCCGGGCCTGCACGCGCTGGCCCTGGCCGGTGTGTCTGCTGATGGCCACCGCGGTGTTCCTGCTGGCCGCCTCCGCACTGACCCAGGTGGTGCGCAGCGCCGGCTGGGTGATCGCCATGGCCGCCGTGGCGCCCGGCCTGGGCCTGTGGGCGCTGGCACGCCCCGAGCACGTCGGTGGGGCCGTGCCCATCCCCCGCAGCGAACTGGCATGGCGACTGGGCGCGGCCATCGCGATGGCCGGTGCCGTCATGCTGTCGGCCGATGCACTGCCGGCCCGCGTGAGCGGTCTTCTGCTGGCCATTCCGATCGCCGGCAGCATCCTGCCCAGCTTCACCTTGCCCCGTCATGGCGGGCAGGCCACGGTGGCGCTGCTGCGCGGCTTCGCGATGGGCCTGCACGGCTTCGTGGTCTTCCTGGTCGGGCTGTACGTCGCCCTGGGCCTGCTGCCGGCGGCGTGGGCCTTTGCTCTGGCGCTGGCAGCCTCGGCGGCCACCGGCTGGGTGGCCTACCGCCTGAGGCACAGGAGGCGGCTGGCCGGTCGATAGACCCGCGGGAGGGGTCGGCGAACGGGAGGCAGGCCCACCGGGAGGAGACGGATCGAAGCGATTCCCCAACCGCTGCAACACACCCACACGGGGGCCTGCCAAAACCGGGGTGACACCGGGCGCGTCACCCTTTGCTTTTTACCACCAGGTCTCGGCCTGGATGCCGATCGAGGTGCCGGCCTTCTTGTCACCATACACCTGTTGGAGACGATCCGTCAGCGTGTTGCGTGCGGCCTCGTTCCAGATCGCGTGGGTCACGAACAGGCGGATGGTCGGGCGCGACCAGGCCTCGTTGCCGGCCGACACCGCACCGGCCAGCGTGAACTTGGTCATGTTGCGCGTGCCGCTGCCATCGTCGGGCTTCACCTGGTCATGGCCCACCTCCAGCAGCACCCGGAACGGCCCGGAGATGTGCGTGTCGGTGCGTGCGCCCAGCGCAAACCACTTGTTGCCGGCATCGGCAGCGTCCTTGCGCACGCGGTATTCGCCCACCACGTCCAGGTTGGTGCCCGCGGTGATCTTGCCGCCGAACTGGACGATGCCGCGCGTGTTCTTCAACTCGCCCTGCTTGTCGTGCCGGAAGCCGAACAGCCAGTTGCCGCCCATGACGCCGTTGAGGCGCTGGTACAGGCCCAGTGCGAGGCCGTTGTCCTGGTCGGCAGGATCGACACCGGTGGTCTGGTCGCGGCTCTTCAGCTGGCCCGAGGGCGTGACGTAGATCGAGAGGTCGCCGCTGGGCGTGGTCTGCAGGCCGGTCAGGCGGATGGGCAGCGCATAGCGGTTGTCGTTCGCGAGGCCGCGGCCGTTCATCATGAAGCCGATGCTCAGCTTGCCGATGCCCACGTCCATGTCCTCGATGCCGGCGCCGTCGCCGTCGTTGATTTCCAGGAACTGGTCGTTGATGCCGGTCTGCAGGCGGTTGTAGAAGCGGCGACCCGCCCAGACCTTGCCATTGGCCAGGCCGGCGATGTTGGTGCCATAGGCATAGACCTGGCCGAAGCGCGCGGTGAGTTCGTCGGTGCCGGCTTCGGTCTGGCCCCAGGCGCGGTAGACGCTGGGCATGAAGTGCACATGCCAGTCGGAGCCTTCGAAGCTTGCCAGCTTGGCGCTGAGGTTGGGCTCGATCACGTAGTCGCACTCGTTGCCCAGGCGCCATTTCGTGTCGGCGCCCGCCAACCCGAAGCACACCTGCGTGCCGCCGCGCGCGTTGATGCCGGTGCCCGCGCGCATGTAGCCCGAGAAATCAATGGACGCCGCATGGGCGGCGCTGGCCAGGCCGGCCCAGGCCAGGGCGGCAATCAGGATCTTGGTTTTCATGGTCAGGAATCTCCTCGTCTCTTGTGGTGGGAAAGAACAGGGCCGGCGAGTCCGGCGGTTGGGAAAGTGGTCACTGCAGGGCACGGCCCTGGGTGTCGAACAGCAGGAGGTGCTGGGGGTCGGGCCGCAGGCCCACGGCCTGGCCCACAGCCAGCTCGGCGTGGCCCGGTGCCAGCCGCAGGGCCAGCGGCTCATGCCCATCGCCGCGCAGGCTCGCGTGCACGATCAGCGCATCGCCCAGGTGCTCCACCAGGTCGATGCGAGCCTCCCAGCCCTCACCTTCGCGGCACAGGGCCAGGTGCTCGGGGCGCACTCCCAGCGTGAGGGCCTCGCCCGGTGCCGCCGCCCCGGTGGGCAGCGTTACCGCACCGGCCCCGTGCACCTGCAGGTGCAGCCCGGTGCCGGTGTCGGCGGCCAGCCCCTCGACGAAGTTCATGCGCGGCGAGCCCAGGAAGCCGGCCACGAAACGGTTGGCCGGGCGCTGGTAGAGCGTGAGCGGCGCGCCCACCTGCTCGACGCGCCCGCCGTTGAAGACGGCGATGCGGTCGCCCAGGGTCATGGCCTCGACCTGGTCGTGCGTGACATAGACCATGGTGTTGCCGATCTCGCGATGCAGCCGCGACAGCTCGATGCGCATCTGCACGCGCAAGGCGGCGTCCAGGTTGGACAGCGGCTCGTCGAAGAGGAAGACCTTGGGCTTGCGCACGATGGCGCGGCCGATGGCCACACGCTGGCGCTGGCCGCCAGACAGCTCGCGCGGCTTGCGCGACAGAAGCGGCCCGATCTGCAGGATCTCGGCCGCGCGGCCCACTGCGGCATCGATCTCTGCCTTGGGCCGGCCGGCCATCTTCAGCGCAAAGCCCATGTTCTCGGCCACGGTCATGTGGGGATACAGGGCATAGCTCTGGAAGACCATGGCCACCCCGCGCTGCGAGGGCGGCACCTGGTTGAGGCGCTCGCCGCCCAGGACGATCTCGCCGTCGTTGATGTCTTCCAGGCCGGCGATCATGCGCAGCAGGGTGGACTTGCCGCAGCCCGAGGGACCGACGAAGACCGTGAACTCGCCATCCGGGATGTCTAGGTCGATGCCGCGGATCACCTCCATCCCGCGGCCATAGCTCTTGCGCACGCCGCGAAGGGTCAGGGCTGCCATCTCAGGTCCTCCGCTGCGAGGCGATGAAGTCGCGATACCAGTGCGCACTGGCCTTCGGCGTGCGCACCTGGGTGTCGTAGTCCACGTGCACCAGGCCGAAGCGCTTGTCGTAGCCCGAGTCCCACTCGTAGTTGTCGAGCAGGCTCCAATAGAAGTAGCCCCGCACGTCCACCCCCGCTTCCATCGCGCGCGCCAGGGCCTGCAGGTGGGCGCGCAGGTAGTCGATGCGCGGCGAGTCGGCCACGGCCCCGTCCACCAGCCGGTCGGCGTTGGCCATGCCGTTTTCGGTGATGTAGATCGGCGGCAGGCGGTAGTTGCGGTGCAGCCAGGTGAGCAGCTCCGTCAGGCCTTCCGGGTAGATCTCCCAGCCCATGTCGGTCTCGCCCTGCAGCTTGGGCGCGGGCACCGGGGGCTGGGCGGCCGAGGCCCAGATGCGCGTGTAGTAGTTGATGCCGAGGAAGTCGAGCGGCTGAGCGATGATCGAGAAATCGTTTTCACGCATGGCCGGATGAAAGTTCAGGCCATCGATCGCGGGATAGCGCTTCAGGAAGATCGGGTCCATGTACCAGCGCACGAAGCCGGCAAGCTGGCGTTCTGCCTCGGCCCGGTCGGCGGCGCTGTCGGTGGCCGGTGTGACCGAGGACTGGTTGAGCACGATGCCCAGCGGCGCACGCACGCCCGAGGCGCGCATCGCCTGCAGCGCCAGGCCATGCGACAGCAGCAGATGGTGCGCCACCTGCACGGTCGCCTGCGGGTCGCGCCAGCCCGGGGCGAACTTGCCGACCTCATGCCCGAGGATGGCCGCACACCAGGGCTCGTTGTGCGTGGCGATCGCCGCCACGCGGTCGCCCAGGCGACGGCCCATCACGTCGGCGTAGTCGGCAAAGCGCTGCGCCGTGTCGCGGGCCACCCAGCCGCCACGCTCCTGCAGGGCCTGCGGCAGGTCCCAGTGGTACAGCGTCACATGGGGCTTGATGCCTTTGGCCAGCAGCTTGTCCACCAGGCGGTCGTAGAAGCCCAGGCCCTTGTCGTTCCACGCGCCCTGGCCCAGGGGCTGCACGCGCGGCCACGAGATCGAGAAGCGATAGGCCTGCAGGCCCAACTCGGCCATCAGGTCCACGTCGCTTTCGTAGCGGTGGTAGTGGTCGCAGGCCACGTCGCCGGTATGGCCCTGGAAGGTGGTGCCTGGCTGGTGCGAGAAGTGGTCCCAGATCGAGGGGCCACGCCCGTCCTCGTTGGCAGCGCCTTCGATCTGGTAGGCGCTGGTGGCGGAGCCCCACAGGAAGCCGGGGGGAAAGGAAAGTGCAGTCACGAACAAGGTCCTTGTGGGTCGGGAGGGTCAGGATTTGACGGCGCCGGCGGTGAGGCCTTCGATGAGCCGGCGCGAGGCCACCATGAAGAGTGCGAGCAGAGGCAGCACTGCGATCGCGGAGCCAGCCGAGATGGCGCCCCAGGGGATCTGGCCGGTGCCTTGCAGCGAGCGCAGCGCCAGCGGGATGGTGTACATCTCCATGTCGCGGATCACGATCAGCGGCCCGATGAAGTTGTTCCACGAGCTGATGAAGGTGATCAGGCCCAGCGTGCCGAGGGCCGGCCCGATGAGCGGCAGCACGATGCGCCAGTAGATGGCGAACTCGCCGCAGCCGTCGATGCGGGCGGCATCGATCAGCTCGCGCGGGATGGCCGACTCGATGTACTGGCGCATCAGGAAGATGCCCAGCGCCCCGACCGCGCCCGGGATGTAGAGCGCGCGCGGCTGGTCCATCCAGCCCAGCCAGCTCATGATGAGCGCGGTGGGGATCATGCCCACGAAGGCCGGCAGCAGCATGGTGGCCATCACCGCACCGAAGAGCCATTCGCGCCCCGGGAAGCGGTACATCGCGAACGCGTAGCCGGCCAGCGAGCAGAAGAAGAGGTTCAGCAGCGTCGACGCCAGCGCGATGTAGACGCTCCAGCCAACGTTCTTCCAGAAGTGCGGCAGGCTGGTGAGCAGCTGGCGCAGGTTGTCCAGCAGCGCATCGCCGAACCACAACGGCGGCGGCATCGAGAGGATCTCGCGGTTGCCGTGCGTGGCGAACACGAGCATGAAGTAGAAGGGCCCGAGCATCATCGCCGCGCCGATGGCGACGACGAGGTAGGCCAGCAGCGTCTGTGGCGTGAGGGTGCGCGAGGGAGTGGTCATCTGGAAAGCCCTCAGTCGCGCCGGCCGCCGAGCAGGCGATGGTTGGCCCAGGTGGCGGCCGCAATCATCAGGAAAAGCAGCCAGGCCACGGCCGAGGCGGTGCCGAAGTCGCCGTCCACGAAGGCGGTGGCGTACATGTGCATGGCCGCGGTCTTGCCGGCCTGGTCGATGCCGCCGGTGCCCCCCGTCAGGATGAAGGGCTCCTCGAAGAGCTGCAGGTTGCCGATGATGGTGAGCGTCACCGCAAAGAAGATCATCGGGCGCAGCAGCGGCAGCGTGATGTAGCGGAACTGCTGCCAGGCCTTGGCGCCGTCCATCTCGGCCGCTTCATAGAGATCGCGCGGGATGGTCTGCATGGCCGACAGGTACAGCACCGCGTTCCAGCCCACGTAACGCCACCACACCACGAAGGCGATCATCCACTTCGTGTAGCCGGGCTGGCCCCAGTCGATGTTCTGCTCCGGGAAGAACCAGCCGATCAGCGGCACGTCGTGGAGGGAGGTGAGCACCGCATTGACCACGCCGAAGTCGCGCGAGAACAGCGACGAGAACACCAGCGACACCGCCACCGTGGAGGTGATGAAGGGCAGGAAGTACAGACCCACCACGACGTTGCGCGAACGCTTCAGGGCGCGGTGGAAGAAGAAGGCCAGTGGCAGGGCCACCAGGTGCTGCGGCAGGCCCGACACCAGGGCCAGCCACAGCGTGTTGTAGAGCGACTTGTGGAACCAGTCGTCATCGCGCAGGCTGTAGACATAGTTCTCCAGCCCCACCCAGCGCATGGCCTCCAGGCCGGCGGCCGGGTCCCAGCGATGGAAGGACAGGTAGACCGAGAACAGCAGCGGAAAGAGCCCGAACACCGCAAACAGGATGAAGAAGGGGCTGATGAAGAGGTAGGGCGCGCTGCGACGCGACAGCCAGGGGCGACGCCACCAGGCGGGCCGCGGGGTCGCGGCACGCACACGCTCGGTCACCGGCGCGGTGCCCGCCAGGGTGTTCGGGTTCATGGGGTCCAGAGCCAAGTCGAAAGAGCCAGGAAGGGGTTGCTCAGCGACGCACGCGGCGTTGCACCTGGGCCTGGGCGTCGGCCAGGGCCTGGCCGATGTCCTTGTTCTGCTCCAGCACCTTTTCCAGCTCGGCGTTCACCACCTCGGCGGCCACCGGGTCGAACTTGTCCACGCTCATCGCGGGGATGCGGTTGGCCGCTTCCTTCCACAGCACTCGGGCTTTCTGTCCACCCAGGTAGTCGATCGGTTGCTCGATGAAGGGGTCGTTCTGCGCCGCCAGCAGCGAGGGGAAGGCATCGATGCCACGGAAGGCCTCGATCTGCATCTCCTTGTTGGTGGTGAGGAACTTGATGAAGTCCCAGGCCGCCTGCTTGTTCTGCGCCTTCTTCGGGATGCCGTAGAAGGAGCCGCCCCAGGAGCCGTAGGCCCCGCCCGGCAGGTGCGCCGAGCGCCACTTGCCCTTGGACTCCGGCGCCAGCCAGTTGTTGAGGTGGCCGGCGAGCCAGGCACCCATCATCTGCGACGCGATGCGGTCACGCTTGAAGCCTTCGCTCCATTCGTTGGACCAGGCGCCGATCTTGCCGTCGATGCCGGCCGTGCGCGCCGCCTTGGCCAGCTCGAAAGCCTTGCGGAAGCGTGCGTTGTTGATGGTGGGCTGGCCCTGCTTGTTGAAGTAGACGCCCTCGCCGTCCTTGAGGTTGGAGCGGATGTAGATGTCCTTGATGTCCACCGCGCTGGCCAGCAGCCAGGCACCGGACGAGGCCTTGAGCTTCTTGCCCGACTCGATGTAGGACTCCCAGCTCTTCGTGAGGTCGGTCTCGCTCACGCCGGCCTGGTCGAGCAGGTCCTTGCGATAGAAGAGCGCGCCAGGGCCGATGTCCACCGGCATGCCCACCATCACGCCCTGGCCGCTCATGGCCAGCGGGTAGGCGAAGCGCGCCACCTGGTCGCGGAACTGGCCGGCGTTGTAGGGCGCCTTGCTCAGGTCTTCCATGCCGCCGCTTTCGGCGAACTTGCCGATGAAACCCATGTCGATGGCCATCACGTCGGGCAGCCCGGCGCCAGTGGCCAGGGCGGTGGTCATCGCCGTGTGGTGATCGGCATAGGCCAGGCTGGTCAGCTTGATCTCGACGTTGGGGTGGAGCTTCTTGTACAGCGGGATGGCGAGCTTGATGCCTCGGTCCAGGTCCGGGAAGGAGGCCACGGTCAGCGTCACGGTTTGCGCGGAGGCCACGCCCCATCCCATGGCCGCTGCCACCAGCGGTGCCCACATCTTCTTCATCGTCTTGTCTCCTCGCCCTTTCGGAGCTTGATGATGCCAGGATGGCATCGTTTTCATTAACAAACCCTATACACAGGCCACTCCGAACCATCACCGTTTGTCGGTTTGCTGCCATGCAGCAAGGTTTGAAGCGCCTTTCCTCGAGGATCGCGGGGGAGACACACGCGGTGCACGATCCGTAAGGTTTCTGAAAGCGTTTTCAGAACGGTCGCATTTCAGCAAGGCTTGAAAACGTTGTCAACGCTGTGTCACGGTTTCATCGCGATAACCAGGGTAAGTCCCAGGAGGGGCTGGCGACACCGGCGCGGGCGGCAGCAAGGCCTCCAGCAGGGGCCGGCGCCAGGTGAGCGTGAGCGGTTCCAGCACGCCGAAACTGGAGGCCAGTTCCCAGTAGGCCCAGGAGAATCCGCGCGCCTCGGCCTCGCGGCGAACGGCCGTGGTCCAGGCGATGCGGGTGGCTTCGTCGGCACGCGAATAGACCCCGAATTCACCCAGGAAGATCGGGCGGCGCTCGGCCCTCGCCCAGGCTTGCACGCGGTCGAAGTCGGCGCGCAGCTTCGCTCTGTCGGCCGCCGTGCCCCGCCAGGTGGTGCCCACCCAGTCGCCCGCCCCGCTCACCCATTCCGCGCCCTGGTGGGTCACGGCCATGGGTTCGTAGTAGTGGAAGGTGGCGATGATGTTGCGGTCGTCGCGCGGCAGTCGCAGGTCCGCCAGGGCGTCGGCGGCATTCCAGTCGCCCCCGCCGATGATCAGCGTGCGGTGGGGGTTGCTCTCACGCACCACCGGCAGCACGGCCGCCAGGGCCTCGTTCCAGCGTGCGCGGGTCAGTTCCCGGTGGGGCTCGTTGAGCAGTTCGAACATCACCGTGGCCGGTGCGTCGCGGTAGTGCTCGGCCACCTGGCGCCACAGGGCCAGGAAGCGCTCGCGCTCGGTCTGGGGCTCCAGCATCATCCCGGCGTAGTGGTGCATGTCCAGGATCACCGCCAGCCCCTGGGCCTGCGCCAGCCGGATCACCCCATCGACCCGCTCGAAGAACTCGGTCGAGATCGTATAGGGTGGCTTCAGGAAGGCGCGTGCATCCCAGCGGATGGGCAGCCGGATGGCCGTGAACCCCGCCTGGGCGCTGAGCGTGATGAACTCGTCACGCAGCATCGGCCCGGCCAGGCCCTCCCGGGCGTGTTCGAGCATGTTGCCGAAGTTGATGCTGCGCGCCAGCAGGCGGTTGCAGCTCTCGGCGCGTGCCTGGGGCGCCTGATCGAAGGAGCAGGCCCAAGCCGGCGGTGCGGCCAGGGCCCACCCCAGGGCCGCCAGTGCGGCAGCGCGGTACAGGAAGGGTTTCATGACGATGTGTCTCCGTTTTCAGAATTGGCGCCAGACAGCCTCTGGCGCAGTGGTCTGCCAAAATGGCCTGAAAACGTTATCATGAACCTCCACCGCAACCCATCCCTCACCACCCTGCCCGTGAGCCCAGACCTCGACACCCCCGCCGCCGTGACCGTGCTCGACGTGGCCCGCGCGGCCGGCGTCTCGCCCAGCACCGTCTCGCGCATCCTCAATGGCACGGCCCGTGTGGCGGCCGACAAACGCGCGGCCGTCGAAGCGGCCATCGCGAAGCTGAACTTCCGCCCCAACCTCTTCGCCCGCAGCCTCAAGACCGGCACCACGATGACGGTGGGCATCGTCACGCAGGACGTCGAGAGCCCCTTCTACGGCCGCGCGATGAAGGGCATCGAAGAGGGCCTGAGCGGCAGCGGCTACGCGCCCATCATCGTGAGCGGGCACTGGAACGCGAAGGAAGAAGCCGAGCGCGTCGAGCTGCTGATGGCGCGGCGCATCGACGGCCTGATCATCCTCACCGGCCACCTCCCCGACGAACAGGTGCAGGCCTTCGCGCTGCACCAGCCCGTGGTGGCCACCGGCCGCCAGGTGGACGGCCCCCAGCTGCGCAGCTGCCAGCTCGACCAGGAAGCCGGCGGCTACCTCGCCACCCGCCACCTCATCAACCTGGGCCACCGCCGCATCGCCCACATCACCGGCCCGCAGGACCATGACGATGCACAACACCGTCTGGCTGGCTACCGCCGAGCCTTGCAGGAAGCCGGCCTGGCGGCCGATCCAGCCCTGGTCGTGCAAGGCGACTTCATGGAAAGCGGCGGCCTGATGGCCATGAGCCGGCTGATCGACAGTGGTGAGTCCTTCACGGCCGTGTTCGCTGCCAACGACCAGAGCGCCTATGGCGCGCGCATGGCCCTGTACCGCCGCGGCGTGCGGGTGCCGGACGACGTCTCGGTCGTGGGTTTCGACGACCTGCCCGCCTCGGCTTACCTCACCCCGCCGCTGACCACCGTGCGCCAGCCCATCTACGAAGTGGGCCTGTATGCGGCGCGCACCCTGCTCGGCCTGATGGGTCACCCCGTCGAGCCCATCACGCTGCCGCCGATGGAACTCGTGGTGCGCGAGACCACACGCCGACTCTGAGGCGCCACAATGCGCGCATGACCTCGCGCATCCTGCTCACCGGCTTCGAGCCCTTCGGCGGCGAACGCCTGAACCCCTCGCAGGCCCTGGCCGAGGCGCTGCACGGCCAACGCGTGGGCGAGGCCGAGATCACCGGCCTCGTGCTGCCCTGTGTCTTCGATGATGCCCTGGACGTGCTCAACCAGGCCCTCGATGCGCGCCGCCCCACCCTGGTCCTGGCGCTGGGCCAGGCGGGCAGCCGCGCCGACCTCACGGTGGAGCGTGTCGCGATCAACATCAACGACGCCCGCATCCCCGACAACGCCGACCACCTGCCCATCGACACACCCGTGGTGCCCGGCGGCCCGGCCGCCTACTTCAGCACCCTGCCCATCAAGGCCATCGTTGCCGACCTGCGTGCCGCGGGCCTGCCCGCCTCGGTCTCACAGACCGCCGGCACCTTCGTGTGCAACCACGTGTTCTACGGCCTGATGCATGCCCTGGCCACGCGGCATCCCCACGCACGCGGCGGCTTCATGCATGTGCCCCTGCTGCCCGAGCAGGCCGCGCGCCTCGCGCCACCGACGGCGAGCATGGCGCTGGAGACCATGCGCCAGGGCGTGCTGGTGGCCTTGCAGACGGCGCTGCACGAGCGGGTGGATCGGGTGGTGGGTGGGGGTGCGCTCGACTAGCCTTGCGCGTCAGCGTGCCGGCAGCCTCGCCATCAAGGCCTTGTAGGCCGCAGGCTGCTCGTCGTGCAACTTGCGCAGCGCTGCCTCGGCAGCCTCGGCCAGATCCGCCTTGTGCGCCTGCTTCACAGTCTCGATGCGCGCGGCCAGGGCCTTCAGGCGCCTGTGCTTGTCGGCGGCCTCGGCCGTCTTCCACTGGGCGTCTTCGGACAGAGCCAGCAGCACCTCGGTGATGAGGCCGAGCTGGCGGCCGTAGGAGGCCGTCTCGAAGACCTTGCGCTCGACTTCGCCCACGCCCGCCTGGGGCGGGATGGCGCCGAAGAACCAGCGGGTGTCGGGGGCGATGTCCTGGACGACATCGCCGCTGAAGGGCCAGTGCACCTGCGGGGCCCACCACCAGAACCAGGGGAACATGGTTCACCTCCCGCGGTACACCCGCGTCAGTTGACCTGCGCAGAAAAACGCACGCCCAGGGCACGCGCCACTTTCACGACCGTGTCGAAACGAGGTTTGGCGCCGGGTGCCAGCGCCTTGTAGAGGCTCTCGCGGCCCAGCCCCGCATCCTTCGCCACCTGGGCCATGCCACGCGCCCGGGCCACGTCGCCCAGAGCCAGCAGCAGCAGATCGGTGTCGCCGGTTTCAAGCACCGCGTTCATGTACTCGGCGATGGCCGCATCGTCGGTCAGGTAGCGTGCCGCATCGAAAGGGACCAGGGCGGCTTTGCTCTTGGAGGCGCTCATGTCGTCATGGTATCCAATTGGATACTGACGTCAACCACGAGCCCGGCGACGCCTCACCACACCCCTTGTGCCAGCATCGCGTCGGCCACCTTCACGAAGCCGGCCACATTGGCGCCGCGCACGTAGTCGGTGCCGCCGCTGCCATTGTCGCCATAGCGCACGCAGTTGGTGTGAATGTCGGCCATGATGCTGCGCAGGCGGGCGTCAACCTCGTCGCGCGCCCAGGGCAGGCGCTGGGCGTTCTGGGTCATCTCCAGGCCCGAGGTGGCCACGCCGCCGGCGTTGCTGGCCTTGCCCGGGGCGTAGAGCGCCTTGGCGTGCTGGAACACATCCACCGCCTCCAGCGTGCAGGGCATGTTGGCACCTTCGGCCACGCACTTCACGCCCTGCTTCACCAGGGTGCGGGCGTCATCGGCGTCGAGTTCGTTCTGCGTGGCGCAGGGCAGGGCCACGTCCACCTTCACGCCCCAGGGCTTGCGGCCGGCCTCGTAGCGCAGGCCGCGCTCGCGGGCATAGTCTTCCACGCGGCCGTAGCGGTCGTTCTTGATGTGCATGAGCATCGCGAGCTTCTCGGGCGTGAAGCCCTCGTCGTCGATGACCGTGCCACCGGAGTCGGAGGCCGTCACCACGCGCGCGCCCAGCTGCAGGCATTTCTCGATGGCGTACTGCGCCACGTTGCCCGAGCCCGACACGGACACGCGCAGGCCCTCGAGCGTCATCTGCTTGCTGCGCAGCATGTGATCGACAAAGTACACCAGGCCATAGCCGGTGGCCTCGGGGCGGATCAGGCTGCCGCCGAAGGACAGGCCCTTGCCGGTGAACACGCAGGCGGCGTTGTTGGTGAGCTTCTTCATCATGCCCGCCATGTAGCCCACCTCGCGCGCGCCCACGCCGATGTCACCGGCCGGCACGTCGGTGTCTGCGCCCAGATGGCGATACAGCTCCAGCATCAGCGCCTGGCAGAAGCGCATCACCTCGCCGCGGCTCTTGCCCTTGGGGTCGAAATCCGACCCGCCCTTGCCGCCGCCCATGGGCAGGGTGGTCAGCGCGTTCTTGAAGGTCTGCTCAAAGGCCAGGAACTTCAGGATCGACAGGTTCACCGACGGGTGAAAGCGCATGCCACCCTTGAAGGGGCCGATGGCACTGTTGTGCTGGATGCGGAAGGCCCGGTTGGTCTGCGTGTCTCCGTTGTCATCGACCCAGCACACCCGGAACTGGATCACGCGCTCGGGCTCCACCAGCCGGTCGAGCAGCCCGCTCTCGGCGTACTTCGGATGCGCGGCGATGTAGTCCCACAGGCTCACCATCACCTCCTGCACGGCCTGCAGGAACTCCGGCTGCTGCGGGTCACGGGCACGCACCTGCCCCAGGAACTCGTCGAGACTCTTGTATTTCACGGGCCAACTCCAAGGAAACGCACGGACTCAGTGCAAAACCTATCAAGTTTCGCACCAAAACAGACCATCATCCTTGCGGCAGTACCAGAGTTGCACCTCTTGTGCTCAGAAGTGCGCCGATCGTGTGCATGCGTGGCGGATCAACGGCCGGGGTCAAGACGCTTTGTCGCCGCCTCGGTTGCCACGCGTTCGTTCTTGCGAGCCAGCCAGAACGCCAGGCCAGCGAACGGAAAGAACAGGGCCGCTGCCATTACGCCCGACATGATGGCAACACCTGCCCCATGCGGCGCCTGGAGCGCCGCCCCCCAACAGGCAAGGCCAACAATAGGTAGCCAAGGCGCCGCGCCGCGGCCGCCTTGCGCATGATGCCGTCCGAGCTGCCAGCGAACTGAAGCGCAGCCTCTTCGCGACTCAGCCCGCTGCTTCGCTCCTCTTTGCGCAGTCTGATGGCCTTGCCAACTTGGAGCAGAAAGCCCACCACGCCTGCCGCCATCGCGATGGAAAGCAACATGTGCCCCCTGGAGCAGTGGTAAGCCCCCCAGAAGGCCAATAAAGCGCTCAGGCCGCCGATCACAACAAGAATTCTGGACATCCGCCCCCCATCCACCATTCGAGCCTATGACGCGGCAGCCATGGCAATCCACCAAATCAGGACCCAAGGCAGCAGCACCCCGATCGCCAGCCCAATCCAGGTT
>Ga0114986_1000073_pt1 | contig 26452 bp, 24 predicted proteins | sample Shrwel1BS1Day17_FD_96988 | JGI IMG/M metagenome (GOLD analysis project Ga0114986, IMG submission 96988) | Subsurface microbial communities from deep shales in Ohio, USA - Utica-3 well 1 S-1-Day17 | ecosystem: Environmental > Aquatic > Deep subsurface > Shale gas/oil reservoir > Produced... | reverse complement strand
CGGCAATGCGTGCCGCCGATCGACCAGGCGCAGCACGGCGTCGGCCAAGTCCTCGCGGTGCACCGATGACTGCGCCGCGCACAGCATGCCTGGATAGAAATGTGAGATCAGCCGGTGCTCGTAAATCTGCGATATCTGCTGCGCGAGAAACGCGGAGCGTCCGTCATCGTCGTAAACTCCCGCGCCGCGGAGGAAGACGACAGGGATCTGCCCCCGCCGAGCATGCAGCAGTGCTTCGGCGTCGACCTTCGACTGCGGGTACGCCCAGCTCGCGCCAATCGGCGAGTCTTCGCTGATGCGCTCCTCCGGAGTCGGGGTCGGCTTATGGACCAGCATCGTGCTGGCGAAGACAAATTGCTCGACCTCGAACGGCTGCAGCCCGTCGATCAGGCGCCGCGTGCCCTGCACCGTGACCTTGTCGTAAAGCGGGTTGGGATCGCCCGTGATGTCATAATAGGCGGCGAGGTGGATCACCGAGGCGATGCGGTTGCCGTACCGCGCGCGCACCTCGTCGAGCGCGGCACGGACGGCATCGTCCGAACCGAGATCGATGTCCACCTCAACCGCTGGCGGCGGCGGATCTGGTGGACCGGCACGATCGAGGCCGACAACCGTGTAGCGCTCCCCTAGCCTGGCGATGAGCGCGGCGGCTATGAAACCGCTCGCACCGGTGATGAGCACGACTTCGCGGGCGTCCTTGCCGCTCTCAGGCTCGCTGCGGTCAATGTCGGTCATGGTTCTCGCCACCTCGCTCGTCGGTGCTGGGAAACGCGGATGGGGCCGCTGCACTTATGATCGCGAGGCGGGCGCGTGCGGATCAACGCACAATCCTTTTACGCGCCCGCGCCGCAAAGCCCTCGCGCAAAATCGGACTTTATTGCGTGACCGAGAAACCGGCCTTCTCGATGGCCTGCTTGAGCTGCTGTACATCGGCTGTCGAATTCACCGACACTCTCTTGCTTGGCAGGTCGACGTTGACGATGGCATCGGCATCGACGCGGTGAAGCGCGTTCGTCACACCCCGAACGCAGCCGCCGCAAGTCATTCCCTCGACTTTGAAATCGATCATCTTCGTTCTCCCATAAGGTGAATGAAGCTGATGTGGGGCTTGACACTGTGTCAGGGTCAAGAGGTAAATTTAGGTGTTGACCCTGACACGATGTGAAGGACGATAAGGAAGTCGACTCAGTAAAGGAGACGACTATGAACGCCCCGGCGCGGTTGCCAGTGAAGACCTATGCAGAGAGCGACGACGGGCTATCCCTGGCCATCGAAGGCATGACCTGCGCCACGTGCGTGGGGCGGGTCGAGCGCGCCATCGCCGGGGCGCCAGGCGTTGCCCGCGTCTCGGTCAATCTCGCAACCGAGCGGGCAAATGTCGAGTTCGCCGACGGACGATACGATGTCGGTGCCGTGGCCGATGCGGTTCTATCGGCGGGCTACACGCCGGTGACGCAAACGACCGAGCTGACGATCACCGGCATGACCTGCGGGTCGTGCGTCGGCCGCGTTGAGAAGGCACTGCTGAAAGTGCCCGGAGTCCGCTCCGCGAGCGTCAACCTGGCGACCGAGACGGCCAGGATCGAAGCGGTGGGGAACGTCCCTGCTTATGTCCTGGTCGATGCTGTCGAAAGCGCCGGCTACACTGCATCTGCGCGCACCGGCTCGGCGGAGGCGGAGCGGGACGCCGAGGACGCCCGCCGCGACACGGCGGCGACACGGGAGCTCCGCCATGTGCTGATCGCCGCGGCGCTGTCGCTGCCGCTGGTCGTGCCGATGCTGCTGGCGCCGTTCGGCATTGAGGTTGCCGTGCCGGGCTGGGTCCAGCTGTTGCTGGCGACGCCGGTGCAGTTCTGGCTGGGCGCGCGCTTCTACCGCGCGGGTTGGAAGGCGGTACGTGCCCGCACCGGCAACATGGACCTTCTGGTCGCGATCGGCACATCGGCCGCCTACGGGCTCAGCCTCTACCAGCTGCTGTTCGCGCCGATGCACGCCATGGCCGCGCACTATTATTTCGAGGCTTCGGCCGTTGTTATCACGCTTATCCTGCTCGGTAAGTGGCTTGAAGGTCGCGCCAAGCGCCAGACCGGCGAGGCGATCCGCGCGCTGATGGCGCTGCGGCCCGACCAGGCACGCGTCGTCGGCGTCGACGGCACGGAACGAGAGGTTGCGCTGGCGGAGGTACGCACAGGTGACCGCGTGCGCGTCCGGCCCGGCGAGCGCATTCCCGTTGATGGGCGGCTGATCGAGGGAGCGACCCATGTCGACGAGTCGATGCTCACGGGAGAGAGCCTTCCGGTCATTAAGGGTCCGGGTGACAAGGTGACCGGCGGGTCCATCAACGCCGACGGGCTCATCCTGGTCGAGACGACCGCGGTGGGTGCCGAGACCACCCTCGCCCGAATCGTGCGTCTGGTCGAAAGCGCGCAAGGTGCCAAAGCCCCGATCCAGCGGCTCGTCGACCGGGTTAGCGCCGTGTTCGTTCCGATCGTCCTTTTCATCGCGGCGCTTACCTTTGCCAGCTGGCTGAGCGCTGGTGCCGGAGTGGCGGTCGCGATCCTGAACGCCGTCGCGGTGCTCGTCATCGCCTGCCCGTGCGCGCTCGGCTTGGCCACGCCGACCGCCATCATGGCCGGCACGGGGGTCGCGGCGCGTGCCGGCGTGCTCATCAAGGACGCGGAGGCGCTCGAGACCGCCCACCGCATCAACGTCGTCGCGTTCGACAAGACCGGCACGCTGACCGAAGGCAAGCCCTCGCTGCTGGCGGGGCTGCCCGCCGATGGAGTTGAGCGTACCGAGCTCATCGCGCTCGCCGCGGCGCTTCAGGCCGGCAGCGAGCATCCGCTCGCGCGGGCCGTCATGGCTTGGGCTACGTGCGAAGGCATCGAACCCGCCAGCGCTGAAGGCATGCGCGGTCTGCCGGGCCGAGGTGTCGCTGCGGCGGTGAATGGACGCGAGTTGCTCCTCGGCAGCACGCGCTTGATGGAGGACGAGGGCATTGCTCTGACGGCGCTGTCCGTCGAAGCGGCCCGGCTGGAAGCGGAGGGACGAACGGTCTCCTGGGTCGCCGAACGCGCACCCGAGCGCCGCCTCCTCGGCCTCCTGGCGTTCGGCGACGAGGTCAAGGCCTCGGCCCTGGCTGCGGTAACGGCGCTGCATTACCGCGGCATACGCAGCGTGATGCTGACCGGAGACAATGCGGGAAGTGCCCGCGCAGCGGCCGCCAAGCTCGCCATTGACGACTTCATTGCCAACGTCCTGCCGGAAGGAAAGTCGGATGCGGTGGCGGCCTTGAAGGGAGAGGGCCGCACGGTCGCCATGGTCGGCGACGGGGTCAACGACGCCCCTGCCCTTGCGGCGGCGGACGTGGGCATCGCCATGTCGACGGGAACGGACGTCGCCATGCACGCGGCAGGCATCACCCTGATGCGGGGCGACCCGCGCCTGGTCGCCGATGCGATCGACATCTCGAAGCGGACCTATGCCAAAATCCGCCAGGGGCTGTTCTGGGCGTTCATCTACAATCTGATCGGCATCCCGTTGGCAGCCTTGGGTTATCTGAGCCCGGTGATCGCCGGTGCGGCCATGGCGCTGTCGAGCGTCAGCGTCGTCGCCAATGCTCTGACGCTCCGCCGTTGGCGTCCCACGGCGACCTGAGGAGAGGACAAGTGAACATAGGACAGGCCGCGAAGGCTTCGGGGGTCAGCCAGCGGATGATCCGCCATTATGAGGCGATCGGCCTCATCCCGAAGGCCGTCCGGCGCGATTCCGGTTACCGCAACTATGACGACCGTGACGTGCATATGCTACGCTTCATCCGGCGCGCGCGCGATCTCGGCTTTCCCATTGCCGAGATCGCGCAGCTCGTCGCGCTCTGGCAGAACAGCGATCGTGCGCGCGGTGAGGTCAAGGCGCTCGCGCTCGCGCGGGCGAAGGAAATGGAAGTCAAGGAGCGCGAGCTCCGCGCCATGCGTAAGTCGCTCGAAGATCTCGCGCGTCGTTGCGCGGGCGGGGATCGGCCGGATTGCCCGATCCTGGACGATCTTGCGATCGGAGTGCCCTAAGCGCGACCACGAGCATTCCGAGATGATGGGCAAACCGCGCGTCACGCGCCCGCAGATCGCCGCGATGGCGTTGCTGACCCTCCTGGCGCTCGGTGCCGGGATCATCGTCGTAACCCTATTCGTGCGCTGACCATGGGACCCGTTGTGCGAAAGAACAGGGTTGACCTTGAACTATGGTCCAAGCCGTAAAAGCGGCGAGGCCCCCGACGCCGGCGAGGTATGCCGCCAAGAACCGCGTATCTCCGAGAGGAGCAGGGCTCATATGAAAGGAAAGACAATGCATCAAATCGATCCTGAGATGAAGGCGTGTATGGACGCCTGTCACGAGTGCCACATCACCTGCCTCCACATGGCGATTAACCACTGCCTCGAGGCGGGCGGGCGACACTCCGAACCGCAACATATCAAGCTGATGCTGGACTGCGCGCAGATCTGCAGCGTCGCGATCGACTGCATAGCGCGCAAATCCGAGCGCCACGCCAACATCTGCCGCGAGTGCGCCGATATTTGTCGCGCGTGCGCGGCAAGCTGCGAAGGGCTAGACGGGATGGAGGATTGCGTCGCAGCCTGTAACCGTTGCGCCGAGGAATGCGAGAAGATGGCCGCCTAGCGCGACCAGGGCGGGTGATTGGAACGCCCGCCCCTCACATGGCGGACGCAGGCGGTTCGAGCGTCCCAAGCCAGGCGACCAGCGCCAGGATCGAGACGATGCGGGCGGTTTCGACGCCCCGGCTCAGCCGCAGCGCGCGCAGCGCGCCGGCATGATCGCCCGCGCTGATCGAGTACTCGAGTGCCGGAGTGAGGCGGAAGCGGTCAAACGAGGCGAGGCCCAGCATGGCGACGAACAACGCCTGCTTGCTGAGGAGGAACCGGCCGTAAGAGACGAGTGCGTTGCGGCTCCTACCAGCAGTCAGGCACAGACCGGGCCATTTGCGATGACAAAGCCCACGACGATCGTCCCAATCGCCTCGTACCCGTGCAGCGCCCGATGCTTCAGAGCAAGATGCGCCCCTCCTCATTCAGCATCGGCGTCCGACGCTCCCCCGCGGTCGCCAACGGCACCTGGGGTCTGACAGGCTAGGGCAAGAGCGGGATCCGCATGGTGAAAGTTCGACCCTTCCGCCGCACGAGCTCGAGGGAGAATCCTATCCGCTTCCAACCCGCCTTGCGAAACGCGCGAAGAGATGCGGTGTGGTTCCACCAGATGAATGCGATCGCACGGACAAAAGGATCTGGCACCAGCTCTGCGGTGGCCTCCTTAATGAGTTGGGAGGCATAACCGCGAGATCGATATTGCGGTAATGTGATTATGTTGACCAGCGCGACTTCATGATCGGCGAGAGGCCAGGTTGCTGCATGTTCGTAATGGGCGCTGTCGGTGAAATGAACGACGCATACCGGCTCTTGATCGAGGAGCAGCGCGAATCCTTTATAGCCCGCGTTTTCGAAGCTGAGGGCACTCCTGACGCGCTCGTCAGGATGATTCCGAAGCACTCGCCGCACATGATCCGACATGGCAGCGGTCCTTAGGCGTTCACCTGGCTGCGCTGTTGCGACCTTGTGGTCTTGAGTGAGGATCCAGTTGACCCGGTATTCAACCAATCGCTTCAGCATAGAGCGGTCCATTGCTTCTTCCTTTGCGCCCCTCGTCGCGGCATCTCTCGCTGTTGGCACGGATTGGACACTTGTGCAGGTGCGGCGGAGCCGCTGTCGGATGCATTTATATCCCATTCTCATTACGCGCGGGATTCGCTTATCCCTCAGCGGAAGACTTAACGGGATGGAGAAATGGTTCTGGTGTGGACTTGTAACGGTTTTGCGCCGGTCACCTGAGCGTTTAGAGCTCGCAACAGGAGACCGACGAGATGATGAAGCATTCCGAAGAGTTCAAGGAGGAGGCGGTGCGGATTGCACTGACCAGCGGGCTATCGCGTGAGCGTGTGGCCAAGGATTTGGGCATTGGTAAATCGACGCTGGGCAAGTGGCTTGCGCAATATCGACCAACTGATCTGGTGTCAGCGCCGCAGGCAGATCTGGCCCGTGAGAACGAACGGCTTCGCCTTGAGAACCGTATTCTCAAGGAGGAGAGGGACATCCTAAAAAAGGCCACGCAGTTCTTCGCGAGCCAGCGTCCGTGAGGTTTGCTTTCGTGGAGAACTGGCGTCATGTCTGGCCGGTTGAGACGATGTGCCGGGTGATGCAGGTCAGCCCTCGTGGCTATCGTTCGTGGCGCACGCGGCCAGTCAGCCAGCGTTCCCGCACGGACATGGCAGTGCTGGCCCATATCCGGGAGCAGTATAGCCTGAGCCTGGGCAGCTATGGTCGTCCTCGCATGACAATGGAGCTCAAGGAGGCGGGCCTCGCTGTCGGCGAGCGCCGTGTCGGGCGACTGATGCGCCTCAACGGGATCAAGCCGGTCCGCACCCGCAGACACAAGGTCACCACCGACAGCAACCACCGCTTGGGTGTTGCTGCCAACTGGTTGGATGGGGATTTTGTTGCCGCTGCGCCCAACCAGAAGTGGGCCGGCGACATCACCTATATCTGGACATTGGAAGGCTGGCTCTACCTGGCTGTCATTCTTGATCTGCATAGCCGCCGTGTGGTGGGCTGGGCCGTCAGCGACAGAATGAAGAAGGATCTGGCGATCCGTGCACTCGATATGGCGGTGCGGCTCCGCAATCCACCGCCTGGCTGCATGTTCCATTCCGATCGCGGCAGCCAGTATTGCTCCTACGATTATCAGAAGAAGTTGCAGACCTACGGCCTGCGCCCATCGATGAGTGGCAAAGGCAATTGCTACGACAACTCTGCCGTCGAGACCTTCTTCAAATCCCTGAAGGCAGAACTGATCTGGCGGCAGAAATGGCCAACCAGGCGTCAGGCTGAAGATGCCATCTTCCAATACATTAACGGGTTCTACAACACCCGCAGGCGCCACTCATATCTGGGCGGCATCAGCCCGCTCGCATTCGAGGCCAAGGTGGCATAAAGAGATCGGTGACCGGCGCAAAACCGTTACAAGTCCAACGCTGACTGACCCGCGCTGGCGCAGGGCTTTGTGGATCGCGCTCGGCGTCAACGCCGGCATGTTCGCTGTCGAGATGGCGGCAGGTGCCGCTGCTGACAGCCGCGCGCTTCAGGCGGACGCACTCGATTTTCTAGGTGATGCTGCCAATTACGCGATCAGCCTGCTGGTTGCCGGGATGGCGCTGGCATGGCGCGCGCGGGCTGCCCTTGCCAAGGGGATTACTCTCATCGGCCTGAGCGGTTGGGTTATGATCACAGCGGCCTTGGCGGCATTGAGTGGGGCTGCACCCCAACCTAAACTGATGGGGATCATTGGCGCGCTCGCGCTCGCAGCCAATGCTGGCGTCGCCATCATGCTCTACCGCTTTCGTACGGGTGACGCGAACATGCGATCAGTCTGGATCTGCTCGCGCAATGACGCGATCGGCAATATCGCCGTAATGGCGGCTGCACTTGGCGTGTTCGGCACCGGGACGGCCTGGCCCGACCTTATTGTTGCAGCGATCCTGGCGCTGCTTGGGATCAGCGGCGGCATTCAGATTGTCCGGCAGGCACGACGTGAGTTGGGGAGCGTTGCGGCATGAAGGTTTCCCGTGCGACACATATCGCGCTCAAGCCGGAAACTGTTTGGGCAGAAGTCCAGACGGCGGGCCTGTTGCAGCATATCGCGTGGCCGCCGGTGCGCTTCTTCCCGGCCGACGACGCGGCGTTCGAAAGCTTTCAGCCCGAAGGGTGCTATCAGGTTAAGCTCCGGCTGTTCGGCATGATCCCCTTCGGAACCCAGTGGATCGTGAGCTCGCTGCATGAAGCCGACGGCACCCAGTGGCCCAAGCGACTGCGTGATGACGGCTATAGTGCCCTCATCTCGAAGTGGGATCATTGGATTACGGTCGCGCCGGACAAGGACGGAGGGACGCGTTACAGCGACGAGGTCGACGTTTCAGCCGGAGTCCTGACCCCGTTCATCGGGGCCTTCGCGCAGATCTTCTATTGGCACCGGCAGCGGCGCTGGCGGGGGCTTGCCAAGAGCCTTGCTGCGCGGCGGGTGATCGCGGATGAAATGGCGGCATACCAGTCAGCGGTCGAAGCAGGCGACGATGATCGTGCGTGGCACCATCTGGAGCGGGTGCATATCGTTTCGCAGCTCTATCTTGGCCCACATCTCGCCAGTCATGGCGCCATGCTGGGGTTTGCGATCGAGAAGCGCGATTGGAGCGAAGTTCTGGGCCAGATGGTCCGGATGATTCTGGCACCACTTGGAACGCTGACTGGGCGGCTGCCTGTCGGCAATACCGGGCGATCTAATGTAAGCGCGTTTGCGCCAATGCCGGTGCCGGATGACCTTCAACTGGAAATTGATCAGCCTGATCAAGGAAGCAGGTGATGCCAGATCGTGCTCAGTTGCGGTGTGACAATATAACCTTATATATTACCGAGATACTTCGGCCTTGCTCCACCCATTTGCCAATGTTACTGGCGCCATCACGTCCATGACGCTTGCACTCCGCCCTGTTGCCCTGCGCCCTCTTGCCATACTTTTGGCGCTGGTGATGCTTGTCCTGGCGACGGTCGCTGATGCCGCAACCTGCGGGGCTGAAGCCGGATTTACGGACGGGTCTGAAATTGCGACCACTTCGCTTCAGGTAGATGCACCTGGCGAGAGTGATCAGGGCGATCCCGATGCCCCTGTCGAGCAGCACGGCGTGTGCGCTCACGGTCATTGCCACCACGGCTCCAACGTAGAGGGCGCCGCGATTGGTATCGAGAGCACGGAACCTTTGGCCGTGCATTTGTCGGCACGCCATGACCGCCTGCCTTCGGTCGATCGCGAGATCGTGAGCCCCCCTCCTCGAGTCTGACGCTCCACGCGCGCCGGAATGATTTCCGGTGCCGTTTTTTGAACGTCAGCAGAGGAAGTCATCCAAAATGTCAGCCATATTATGGCGGGGCGCCCTGATTGCAGGGTTGGCCTTCGCCGCTTTTACCGAGCCTGCTCCCGCGCAGGAGCCAGCGGTTGTTTCGCTCGATGAAGCGCTCGACCGCAGCGGAGTCACAGATGGCTCCGCGTTTGCCGACAGTAATCCGCGCCTTATCGGGCCGCGCGCTGAAACCGAGGCAGCACAGGCGCTCATCGGTCAGGCGCGCTTGCGGCCCAATCCGCAGGTCTCTCTCGAAGCTGAGGATTTTGCCGGTAGCGGCGCCTTCTCCGGCTTACGTGCGACACAAATCACCTTGTCGGTTGGCCAGCAGCTTGAACTTGGCGGGAAGCGGGGTGCGCGGATCGCAGCAGCCGAGGCCCAGGCCGACCTTGCAACCCTGAGGGCCAACCTCTCGCAGGCGGAGCTCGGGTTTGTGGTGCGCGAACGCTATATCGCAGCCGTTGCAGCCGTATCGCGCCTTGATCTTGCCCGCGATATCGTCGCGCGCAACGAGGAACTGGCGCGCATTGCGAACCTGCTGGTGGAGGTCGGCCGCGAGCCGCCGCTGCGAGCCTTGCGGGCGCAAGCCGCGCTCGCTGAAGCGCAGGCTGAGCTCCAAGCTGCGCAAGCGGCCAGCCTTGCTGCACGAACAGGCCTTGCCGCTTTGTGGAGCGAGCAGGCAGCGCCGCCTGTGGTGCCGAGTGAGTTTCCCACCATTGCACCGCCAGACCAGATAATGGCAACCAGTGCGCCATTGCAGTTGGAATTTGCGCGGGCAAACACAGCTGCCGCATCCGCAGAAATAGCGCGGGAACGCAGCCTGCGCATCCCGGATCCCACCATCTCGGCCGGCGTGCGGCGGTTCGAGGAGAGCAACGCCAATGCCTTTGTAGTCGGCGTCTCGATCCCGCTCCCATTCAGCAATCGCAATCAGGGCAATATCGCTTCTGCCGAAGCCAATCTGCGCGCAGCAACTGCCCGCGAAGCTGTAGCGCTCGCGGATTACGAACTGGCCGTTGCCCGCGCACGCGCCGCCTATCTGGCTGCCGAGGCGCGCGTTGAAACCCTTTCCGCAACATCCCTGCCACAGGCCGAAGAAGCGTTGAGGCTCGTGCGCATCGGCTACAGCAATGGCCGCTTTCCGCTGATCGAAGTCCTGGCCGCCGCCGATGCCCGCGATGCGATCCGCGAAGCGCTGATCACTGCGCAGCAGGACCGGGGGCAGGCCGCCGCCGAACTTATCAGGCTGGCCGCGCAATGAGGAATATTGTCATGAACCGCAGAACGCTGGCGATTGTCGCCGGAATTGTGATCGCCGCCGCAGCGCTGCTGTATTTTCTCTGGCCCGCAAACGAGGCTGCTGTCCAGCAAGACGGTGAGGCGGCCGAAGCCGCCTTGCCGGAAGGGCTTGTCCTGATCGGTGATGAGCAACTGCGCGCTGCCAAGATCAAGGTTGAGTCCGTGCAGTCCGGCGCCGCCGTTGAACTGGTCTTTCCCGCGACGGTTGCGGCCAGTCCCGCTGCCACTGCACGGATCGATGCACGCGCCACCGGTGTGGTTCGCAGTATCAGCAAGACATTGGGTGATTATGTCAGCCAGGGTGAAACGCTCGCCCGGATCGAAAGCGCCGATGCTGCTGCGCTCGCTTCGCAATTGAGTGCGGCGCGCGCGCGGGTGACGGCGCTATCCTCCGCTTATGACCGCGAGAGACGCTTGTTCGAGGGGAACGTCACAGCCAGGCAGGATCTTGAAGCTGCCAGGGCCGATCTTGATGTCGCCCGATCCGAACTGTCCCGTGCACAGGCCGCTGTCTCGGCAGCTGGGGTAAGCGGGGATGGCCGCTCACTGGCCGTTACCAGCCCCATATCAGGCCGTGTGACAACCGCGCCCATTGTGCTTGGTTCATATGTCGATGCCGGCGAGGAACTGTTTCAGGTCATCAATCCCGATGGTTTGCAGATCGAGGTCGCCCTGCCATCTGCTGATGCTGTCCGGATCAAGCCCGGCGATGAAGCTGCGCTGCTCGTCGGCGATGGACGGGAAATCGGTGCACGCGTGCGCTCGGTGACGCCTTCGCTCGACCCTGAAAGCCGCAGTGCAACTGCCATTCTCAATCTTCCGGGAAGCGTCTCCGGCCTCCAGCCCGGATCTTTCCTGCAGGCCCGCATCCGTCCTTCCGGCGAAGTGGATCAGCGCAGCATCGCTGTTCCTGAAGATGCCGTCCAGGTCGTTGACGGCAAAGACGTCGTGTTTGTTCGAACCCGCCGCGGGTTCCAGGCGCGTGAGGTGGAGACAGGCAACCGCTCGGGCGGAATGGTGACGATCCTTTCCGGTCTGAGCGCCGGACAAGCCGTCGCGACTGAAAACGCCTTTCTGCTGAAAGCTGAACTCGAAAAGGGGGAAGCCGAACATGGGCATTGATCAAACCACGGCTCCCTCACACGAGGATAGTCCGAACCACGGCAATGATGGTGGCCACGGCGTCATCGGCATGGTTCTCGACATTGCGGTACGGTTTCGCTGGGGGATCATCGTTCTGACCATCCTTGCGGCGATCTATGGCGCATTCAATCTGGTGCGCCTGCCGATCGATGCGGTGCCCGACATCACCAACACGCAGGTCCAGATCAACACCAGCGCGCCCGCACTTTCGCCTTCGCAGGTCGAAACGCAGGTGACGTTCCCGATCGAGACCGGCCTTGCCGGGATCGAGGGGCTCGAAATGACTCGCTCGATCTCGCGCAACGGCTTCAGCCAGGTGACAGCGATATTCGAGGAAGGGACCGACATCTACTTCGCACGCAGCCAGGTAAACGAGCGGCTCGCACCGATCGGCGCATCGCTGCCCGAAGGCGCGGAACCCAGCATGGGGCCGATTTCGACCGGCCTTGGCGAAGTGCTCATGTATACGATCGAATATGAGCATCCCGGAGGCAAGGATGCGGCAAAAGGCGGGCGAACGGGCTGGCAGTCCGACGGCAGCTTCATTACCGAGCGCGGCGACCGGCTCGACAGCGAGGTGGCCAAGGCCGCCTATCTGCGCACCGTGCAGGATTGGGTGGTGGCTCCACTCATGCGGTCCATCGATGGCGTTGCGGGAGTCGATTCCATCGGTGGCTTCGAAAAGCAGTATCTGGTGCAGCCTGATCCGGCGCGGCTTACCGGTTATGGTCTTTCTTTCGAGTCGCTGATTCAGGCATTGGAAGCAGCCAATCTGGCGGCCGGGGCCAATTTCGTCGACCGCGCAGGGGAGGCGTTGCTGGTGCGGGTGGATGCCCGGCTTGATGGGATCGAGGCCATTAAGGAGGCCGTGGTGGCGACCCGCGAGGGCGTTCCCATCCGCATCGGTGATGTGGCCGATGTCGCCATTGGCGGCGATCTGCGCACCGGAGCGGCATCGCTCAATGGCGAAGAGGCAGTCGTCGGCACGGTTCTGATGCGCGCAGGCGAGAACAGCCGGACCGTGGCCGCAAACTCCGCGACACGGCTTGAGGAGGTGCGCGCATCGCTGCCCGAAGGTGTGGTGGCCGAGATCGTCTACAACCGCTCGTCACTGGTCGATGCCACGATCGCAACCGTGGAGAAAAACCTGCTCGAAGGGGCCTTGCTGGTCATCGCTGTGCTGTTTCTGCTGCTTGGCAATATTCGGGCAGCAATCATCACGGCGCTGGTCATCCCGTTCTCGATGCTGCTCGCAGCGGTGGGGATGAACCGGCTCGGTGTGTCCGGCAATCTGATGAGCCTCGGCGCATTGGACTTTGGGCTGATCGTCGATGGCGCGGTCATCATTGTCGAGAACAGCGTCGCGCGCTTGGCTGCACGGCAGCATCGTGAAGGGCGCTTGCTAACGCTCGGGGAACGCCTGACCGAAACCCGCCTTGCGGCACAGGAAATGATTAAACCTACCGTTTACGGCCAGGCGATCATCTTCCTTGTTTTTGCCCCGCTGCTCACCTTCACCGGCGTCGAGGGCAAGACGTTCTCGCCGATGGCCATCACTATGATGCTGGCGCTGGCATCGGCCTTCGTGCTGTCGCTGACCTTTGTCCCGGCGATGATTGCGGTGCTGCTCAACAAGAAGCTGACCGAGAAGGAAGTGAAGCCGATTGTCTGGGCAAAGGAGCGGTATGGTCCGGCCTTGCGCAAGGCGATTGCCCGGCCTTGGCCGGTAATCGGAGCGGGTGCCGGAGCCTTTGCGCTTGCGGCAGTGCTGTTCACCTTCCTCGGCAGCGAGTTCACCCCGCAGCTCGACGAGCGCGACCTGGCGGTTCAATCGTTGCGTATCCCTTCTACCTCGCTCGAACGCTCGCTGACTATGCAACGCGAGGTAGAGGGTCGCCTCGCCAAATTCCCGCAAGTGGCGCTGGTGTTCTCACGAACAGGGACGGCAGAGGTGGCGAGCGACCCGATGCCCCCCAATGCTTCCGATGCCTATGTCATTCTGAAGCCGCGCGAGGAGTGGCCCGATCCCAGCCTGTCCAAGGATGAGCTCGTCGCTGAGATGGAGAGTGCACTTGGCGGTCTTGTCGGCAATCTCTACGAGTTCAGCCAACCGATCGAGCTGCGATTTAACGAGCTGATCGCCGGCGTTCGCGGTGATGTGGCGGTCAAGCTTTACGGCGATGACCTCACCGCGCTCACCGAAGCGGCGGGCGAAGTTGCCGGTGTTCTGCGCGAAGTGGAAGGTGCCGCCGACGTGAAGGTGCAGCAGGTCACGGGCTTTCCGACGCTCGACATTGCTTTCGATCGGCCGACCATCGCCCGCTACGGGCTCACCGTAGAGGAGGTGGCCCAATCGGTGGCAATCGCTTTGGGCGGCCGGCCCGCGGGCATGGTGTTCGAGGGCGACCGGCGGTTCGATGTCGTTGTGCGCCTCGATGCTGCCACCCGCGACGACTTCGACCAGCTTGGTGCGCTTCCGATCGTGCTTGAAAACGGTGTGTCCATACCCCTGCGCACGCTCGCCGATTTCCGGGTGGTCGATGGTCTGGCAGAAGTGCGCCGTGAACAAGGGCGTCGGCTCGTGATTGTATCGGCCAATGTCCGCGAACGCGATCTGGGCTCCTTCGTCGAGGAAGCGCAGGAGGGTGTGGCGGCGCAGGTCGACATGCCTCCTGCTTCTTTCATCGAATGGGGCGGCCAGTATCAGAACCTGCAAGCGGCGCAGGCGCGGCTCGCTATCGTCGTGCCGGTCTGCTTCGCTTTGGTGCTGCTGCTCCTGTTCATGGCGCTCGGCGGATGGGTTCCGGCTCTGGCGGTGTTCAGCGCCATTCCCATGGCTCTGGCAGGCGGGGTCTTTGCTCTGGCCTTGCGGGGGCTGCCCTTCTCGGTTTCGGCGGCGGTGGGCTTCATCGCCCTTTCCGGCGTGGCGGTGCTCAACGGACTGGTGATGATGACGGCCATCCGACAGCGCCTCGACAAGGGCATGGCACTTGAGGAAGCGATCATTGACGGTGCGCTGGCGCGCATCCGTCCGGTGCTGATGACTGCGCTGGTGGCATCGCTTGGCTTCGTGCCGATGGCTATCGCGACCGGGACCGGGGCCGAAGTGCAGCGGCCGCTGGCGACCGTGGTCATCGGCGGCCTCATCACCGCAACGATTCTCACGCTTTTCGTTCTGCCGGCGATCGCCAAGCTTGTGCTGGGCGATTCCGACGACAGGCGCAGCTGGAGGCAGAAGTGGCGCGAACGCTTGCGCCGCAATGCCACGGAAGAGGAACAGGGCGAACTCGGTGAGGTTACCTAGGTGAGGTCCGGCGCCAGCGCGACGTGGAATGGTAAACCACGATTCCATCGCGCTGGCGGCCATCCCGTCTGGTCTGATCAGGAAAGTTGGGGGACAAAGGAGAGATTGAGATGAGCGGCGAAGGTGAACTGAAGCTCGACACAGCCGAAAAGCGGCGCACCCTGTGGATTGTGCTGTGGCTTAACGTCGCCATCGCTGTAGGCTTCTTCATTACCGGCATCGCGGGCGATTCCAACGCGCTGCTCGCTAACGGGCTGGATAATTCATCGGACGCGGTGGTTTATGCGCTGAGCCTGCTGGCCCTGTCCCGCTCCCGCGTATGGAAGCGCGGCGCGGCACGCTTTTCCGGTATCATGCTGCTCGTTTTTGCAGGCGGCGTCATCGCCGATGCCATCCGGCGCTTTGTCGAAGGGTCAGAGCCAGCGGGTATCATGATGATGGCAATGGCAGCGGTGGCGGCCGTCGTGAACCTGATCTGCCTCAGGATGCTTCAGAAGATGAGCGACAAGGACGTCAACCTGCGCGCGGCGACGACTTTCAGCTTCAACGATTTTATTTCCAACGGCGGCATCATCATCGCCGCTATCATTGTGATGATCACCGGGGCGAATTGGCCCGATCTTGTGGTCGGCATCGCTGTCGCCGGAATAGCGCTGTATGGCGGTATCGATATCCTGCGGGACGCCCACATGGACGTCCATGATCAGGACGGCACCGAGCATGAAAAGAAGGATAAGTTCAAATTGTGAGCGACGATCACGAGAATGGCGGCTTGGAAGACAATGGCGCAATGCATTCGCGCCATGAGCACGCGGCCCATCACGGCCACAGCCATGGCGAGGAGAAGCTAAGCGACCGGCAGCTAGTGGTAGCGGTCATGATCAACGTCCTCCTGACGCTTGCGCAGATCATTGGCGGAATTGTGTCGGGCTCGCTGGCGCTCATAGCCGATGCACTGCATAATTTCAGCGATGCCGCTGCGCTTTTTCTCGCTTGGTTTGCCCGCAGGATCGGCAGGCGCCCGGCCGATAAACTCATGACCTTTGGTTATGCGCAAGGCGAGGTCGTTGCTGCGCTCATCAACCTCACTACGTTGCTCATCATCGGATTCTACCTGATCATGGAGGCTATCAACCGCTTCGCTGACCCGCAGCCTGTGGAAGGCTGGACGGTCATTGCCATCGCCGGCATCGCTCTTGTAATTGATTTGATAACGGCGCTGATTGTCTATCGCGGTGCAAGTGACAGCATCAATATGAAAGCCGCATTTCTGCACAATGTTTCCGATGCGCTCGCATCAGTCGGGGTGATCCTTGCCGGGATCCTGATCATCTTGTACAAACTTTACATCGCGGACCTTATCATTACGCTGGTCATCGCTGCCTATGTGATTTGGCAAGGCGTAACCCTGCTGCCGCGAACGGTACGCCTTTTGATGGGCGCGGTGCCAGACGAGGTTGAGTTTGACGAGATTGTTGAGGCGCTGCAGTCGCACGAGGGTATCGACGGACTGCATCATCTTCATATCTGGAATTTAGGCGAGCATCGCCGCGCGCTTGAGGCCCACGTTGTCCCGAACGATGGCTCGCTGCACGGTTTCGAACAGGTCAAACGGACTGCTCGCATAATGCTGGCGAGCCGGTTCAAGATCGAGCATGCAACCTTTGAAGCTTGCTTCGGTGGTGATTGCAGCGACCGACTTCTTCCTCACCATCCCGGAAGCGGACCAAAAGAATAATTTCACGCGTAAGGCTGGGCAGGTACTCGCCTTTCTCTTCGTGCAGGTATTCGCATCCCAAGAAATGTGGTCGCTGTGACCGCCGCGCACTCCAGCCTGACGGACTGACAACCTTCGAGAATGCGCTGCGAGCATTGAACGAGGCCGTCGATGACGTTCGCCTTGCAGGCCGGCAGGTTGGAAGCTGCCCGGCAGTACTGCTCCTCACCCGCCATCTCCAGCGCTTAGCCGTCGGAACACCGACCGAATGTGAGGCAGACGACCAGGCGCTGCGGTCCCAGCGCATCGAACGCCTTGCCGAGCTCAAGCACAGACCGGCGATCATTGCGCTGGTCAAGCGCGGGATCGACTATCGTCCCGAAGAGCTGCGCCACTACCGGCGCGAGGGTACGCGCGCGCTCCGTCAGATCGCAGCAGGGATCGGGTTCCACTGCGCCGATGATCGCTTCGTCTTCGAGGTCTTATGGCTAAATCTTGATGGCAAAGCGCCCAGTCAGGCTTGAGATGAAGTTCTCGCACGCGGCTTGTGAAGAGATTGCCAAACTCTCACTCGATTAAGCGCAGCACTGATGGACCTTACATATTTCGTGTTCGAGGGGAAAATCAACGATGCGACGGTGGTCTTCGCTCGCAAGCAGCGCAGCTCTCAAGAGGAGCTAGCCGGGATCAGGGAGTGAAGTCCACAGTTCTGGGCAGCAAACCGCCTCCCTAAGGGAATGTTCGCCGAGGCCATATTGTCGCGGCGGAGATCACTAGAATGAGCTTTGACAATTGAAGGGGTCGGCCGTGATCAGATCCAAATCTCTTGCATGACCTCGCCTCTACAGCTAGGGCGCGACGGTGCTGATCAATGCAACCTCTCGCGTCAAGCGCCTCTTCGCTTTGCTCTGTCTGGCGTTGGCGGTTGTGTATGCGGGGAGCTCCGCAACACAGATCAGCAATACGATACAGCATTCTGCAGCGCAGGCTTCAGAGCATGAACATTCGATGCTGAGTGATGCGTTAGCCATTCAGGCAGGTCACCACGCTGACGATGATCCCGCTGACGCAGCGGATAATCAGACACAGCATGATGTCGCCGGTGGGCACCATCATCATGGTGATACTAGCCCCAGCCTTTTGGCGACATCAGCGAATGATCTGCCTGGCGTAATGCTGTTGGGAAACTTGCGCGCGCCCGCTGGTGATCGGCATGTTGACGGCATTGCCGTTCCGGGTCCAGAGCGGCCTCCCATGGTGTTGAAACTGGACGCCTGACGTCCCGCGCCTTGAGCAGGCGTGGGACATTCCCATGCTTGCGATCAAGGTTTTCTCGCCATGTTTTCCCGAATACGTGCGTGCAAAGGCACGCGCGCTGCCCGCAAAGCTTTGCTTTTGCCGGTAGCACTCGCCGCTTTGGTGGCTTCACCTGCATTTGGGCAGGACTTGACGCTGGAAGATGCCATTCGGCGTGCGCTAGCCGCTGCGCCGCAGAATGCGTCAGTCGCTGCGCAAGTTGATGCATTGAAGGCAAACCGTTCAGCTGCCGACCTGCCTCCAAGGCCCAGTCTGGATATTGCGACCGAAAACTTCGGTCCGCCGTCCGACAGTCTGTACGACCAGTTCCAAATTACCGGAACCTATAGCCAGCAGATCGAACGCGGCGGCAAGCGTCAGGCGCGCGCCACTCTCGCCGACCGTCAGATTGATGTTGCCCTAGCGCAGGCAGTTGTCCGACGGCTTGAGATCATTTCCGATGTTCAGCTTGCTTATGTTGAGGTGCAGGCCGCTGAGGCCGCCATCGGCGTCGCGCGGGAGCGCCTGACAATTGCTCAAGGCGTTGCAACCGAGGTTGGTCGCCGTGTCGCATCGGCGCGCGATCCGATCTTCGCTGGAACGCGGGCGCGGGCCAGCGTTGCCGAGGCCGAGGTCGACCTGGAACTTGCCGTTCATGCGCGCGACGCAGCATTGGTTCGGTTGTCCCAATGGTGGGGCGGCAGTGCTGACGGGCTGGTCGTCCCGATAGGCCGGTTTCTGGATCTTGCCCCCATTGCCGGACCGATGGAGCCATCCCCGACGATTTCTGCAATCTATCAGGCAGCGGGCGCACAGGCTGATGCAGCCATCGCCGTTCGACAGGCCGATTCCGCTCGCGATGTCACCCTCAGCGGGGGGCCGCGCTTTATCGGTACGGGCGATGTTGGTTTTGTCTTCGGGGTTTCGGTGCCGCTCGGCGGAAGGCGACTTGCCGAGGCGCGTGTGGCGGAAGCTCAGGCCGAAAGGCAGCGGGTGGATGCTGAACGGGAGGTTGAAATGTTCAACCTTCGACGCGCTATCACGCTTGCTGCCGAACGGGTCGAAGAAGCGCGGCACGAAGCTGACGCCATCCAGACCCAGGTGCTTCCCCTCGCTGAAAAAGCCTTGAGCGAAGTTCGTGTCGGCTATCAGCGTGGCTTCTTCAGCTTTGCCGATTTGGCCGCTGTGCAAACCGCCTCCGTCGATGCTGCCATGCGCACTGTCGACGCTGCACGCGAATATCATGAAGCAAAGGTTGAACTGGACCGCCTGACCGGTCGATTCAGCAATTTGGCCGAGGAGGCATCACAATGAGACTTTTCCAACTGACGATTGCGGCGCTGTTCCTCTTCCCGCTGACGGCCTGCGGCGATGCCCCGGCTGTGAGCAGCGAGGCGGCCGAAGGCGCTGCCCCAGAGGAATATGAACGCGGTCCGCACAATGGGCGGATGCTGCGTGATGGCGATTTTGCGCTGGAAGTGACCATATTCGAAGACGGCGTGCCGCCGGAGTACCGCGTTTATGCCTATCGCGGCGACAAGCCGGTTGCGCCGCGCGATGTTGACCTGACCATTCAGCTCAAACGGCTCGACGGGGAGGTCAACACGTTCAAGTTTGCCGCTGTACAGGATTTCCTTCGCGGCAACGGCGTGGTGATCGAACCACACAGCTTTGACGTTATCGTCGCTGCCCGTGAAAACGGCCGCCGCCATCGCTGGGAATATGCCTCATACGAGGGCCGGGTGACGTTCCCCAAGCAGGCCGCCGAGGCGGCGGGGATAACCATCGAGCGCGTTGGCCCGGCAAGCCTGTCCGAAACGATCGAAATCATCGGCTATGTAGAGCTGGAGCCTTCCGCCACATCCAACGTGGGTGCGAAATTTCCGGGCCGGGTGGTCAGTGCCGGGCCAAATGTGGGGGATTCCGTCCGGGCGGGTCAAGTGCTTGCGCGGGTCGAAAGCGCCGAGAGCATGCAAATCTATGCGATCACCGCACCAGTCAGCGGAGTGATTGTAGAGCGGCGTACCAATGTCGGTGATGTTGCCGGAAGCGATCCGATCTATGTGATCGCCGACCCCAACCGGACCCGGGCGGTGTTTCCCATTTTTCCGCGCGATATGGAACGGGTGCGCGCTGGGCAGGAGATCCAGCTTGGTCTGCTCGAAGGTGATCGTTCGGTGACTTCGCGGTTGGGCAGTTTCCTGCCCGGCGCTGACGCGGCCACCGGGGCGCTGCTCGCACGTGCGAGCCTGCCCAACCGCGACGGGTTCTGGAGACCCGGAATGCGGGTGCGCGGGGTGGTGACGGTCCAGAGCAGGCAGGTGCCGCTGGCGGTGCGGACCGAAGCATTGCAGGCGTTCCGCGACTTCACCGTGGTGTTCGCGCAGGTGGGCAACACTTACGAAGTGCGGATGCTCGAACTGGGCACGCGCGGGCCGGAATGGACCGAGGTGCTGGGCGGGATCAAGCCGGGGCAGGCCTATGTCACCAAGGGCAGCTACGTCATCAAGGCCGACATCGAAAAAGCCGGCGCCAGCCACGATCACTGAGGAGCGACATCATGCTTGAGAATATCATCAGGCTGTCGATCCGGCAGCGATGGACGGTTATTGTTGTGGCGCTGCTGATTGCGGGGCTGGGCATCTACAATTTCGGGCGGCTGAAGATCGATGCTGTGCCCGACATCACCAACGTGCAGGTGCAGGTCAATACAGCCGCGCCGGGCTTCTCGCCCTTGGAGGCCGAACAGCGCATCACCTTGCCGATTGAAACGGCTTTGGCCGGTCTGCCAGGCCTCGACTACACGCGTTCCGTTTCGCGCGCTGGCCTCAGCCAGGTCACCGTGGTGTTCGATGACGGGAGCGACATCTATTTCGCGCGGCAATTGGTCAATGAACGCCTGCAAGGGGTGGCCGGAAATCTGCCTCCCGGAATGGAGCCCGCGCTTGGTCCGATTGCAACCGGGCTGGGCGAAATCTTCATGTATACGCTCGAGTCCAAACCGGGCGCGCGCAAGGACGATGGAACCCCCTACACGGCGGAAGATCTGCGCACCTTGCATGACTGGGTGGTGCGGCCGCAATTGCGCAACGTTCCCGGCGTAACCGAAGTCAACTCGGTTGGCGGTTATCGCCGCCAATATGTGATTGCGCCGATCCCCGCGCGCCTGTCGGGCTTCGGCCTGACCGTGGCCGATCTGACGAAGGCGCTGGAAAGCAACAACGCCAGCGTGGGTGCAGGCTATGTTGAGCGGTCGGGCGCACAATCGGTGATCCGGGTGCCGGGTAATGCAACCGGCGAAGCGGATCTTTCGGGCATCATCGTCGCCTTTCGTGCCGGCACCCCTGTACGGATCGCCGATGTCGCCGATGTCTCTATCGGTTCGGAAATCCGACAGGGCGCGGCCACCAAGGACGGGCGCGAGGTGGTGCTGGGCACGATCTATATGCTGGTCGGCGAAAACCCGCGCAATGTGAGCGTGGCAGTGGCCGAGCAACTGAAGGTCGTGAACCAGTCTCTTCCCGCAGGAGTGTCTGCGGTCACCGTCTATGACCGTTCAGTGCTGGTGGAAGCCACGATCGGGACGGTCGAAAAGAACCTTGCCGAAGGCGCAATGCTGGTGATTGTGGTGCTGTTTGTCCTCCTGGGCAATATCCGCGCGGCTCTGATCACGGCAGCGGTCATTCCCATCACCTTCCTGATGACGATTACAGGCATGGTTGAAGGCGGCTTGTCGGGCAATCTGATGAGCTTGGGTGCGCTCGATTTCGGGCTGATTGTCGATGGCGCGGTCATCATCGTTGAAAATTGCCTGCGCCGCTTTGGTGAGGCGCAACACAGCCTCGGCCGCTTGCTGAACCGCGAGGAACGGTTCAGCCTTGCCGCCAGCGCTTCGGCGGAAGTCGTCAGGCCCAGCCTGTTCGGCATTGCCATCATCACCATCGTTTACCTGCCGATCTTTGCGTTGACCGGGGTGGAGGGCAAGACGTTCCATCCAATGGCGATCACTGTAGTGCTAGCTCTGACAGCAGCAGCGCTGCTGTCGCTCACGCTCGTGCCCGCCGCCGTGGCAACGTTTGTCACCGGCAAGGTCGAGGAGAAGGAAAGCCGCGTGATGCGCGGTGCCAACCGGGCCTATGCTCCGCTCCTCGATTGGGCCTTGCGCGCCCGCGTCACGGTGCTGGTGCTCGCAGGCGCTCTTGTGGTGCTGAGCGGGGTGGCAACCACAAGGCTGGGCTCGGAGTTCATCCCCAACTTGGATGAAGGCGACATCGCTCTGCACGCACTTCGCATTCCGGGCACCAGTCTGACCCAGGCAGTGCAGATGCAGGCTGCACTGGAGAACCGGATCAAGCAGTTCCCGGAAGTCAATCTGGTGTTCGCCAAGATCGGGACTGCTGACGTGGCAACCGATGCAGTTCCGCCCAGCGTGGCCGACACTTTCATCATCATGAAGCCGCGCGACGAATGGCCCGACCCGCGTAAGCCCAAAGCACAATTGGTTGCCGAGATGAACGAGGCAATCCAGCGCGACGTGCCGGGTTCACGGTATGAATTCATCCAGCCCATCCAGATGCGGTTCAACGAACTGATCGCGGGCGTCCGGTCTGATGTGGCGATCAAGATCGTTGGCGATGATCTCGACGAATTGTCAGCAGCGGCCGACCGTGTGGTTGGCATTGTTTCGGGCATCGAGGGCGCGGAAGATGTGCAGGCGGAACAGGTAACCGGCTTGCCGTTTGTTGAGATTGTCCCTGACCGGGCGCGCCTCAGCCAGCTGGGCCTCAATGTCAGCGCCGTGCAGGAAGTGGTGGCCGCAGCCACTGCGGGTGCCAACGCGGGTCAGATTTTCGAAGGCGACCGAAGGTTCGATATCGTCGTGCGCTTGTCCGAAGACCTGCGGCAGGATCGCACGGTGCTGGAACGCCTGCCGATCCCGCTGCCCGGTGGCGGGATCGCGGGTGGGGCGGTGCAGACTGTGCCGCTATCCGAAGTCGCAACGATCACCGACATCACCGGGCCTAACCAGATCAGCCGCGAAAATGGCAAACGGCGCGCGGTTGTCACGGTCAATGTGCGTGAGCGCGATCTGGGGTCGTTCATTGCCGAAGTCCAGCAGGTGGTGACGCGCGATGCCGAGCTGCCTGAGGGTTATTGGTTTGAATATGGCGGAACCTTCGAACAGCTCGAATCCGCAACCCAACGGTTGCAGATCGTGGTGCCGATTACCCTGCTGCTGATCCTCGGCTTGCTGTTTGCGCTCTTTGGTTCCCTGCGCGATGCGGCCATCGTGTTCTCCGGCGTTCCGCTGGCGCTGACGGGCGGTGTGGCCGCCTTGCTGCTGCGCGGGATACCCTTCTCGATCTCCGCCGGGGTGGGCTTTATCGCACTTTCGGGCGTGGCGGTGCTCAATGGCGTGGTGATGCTCAGCTTCATCAAGCAATTGCGCGAGGAGGGCCGCAGCCTTGAAGATGCCATCCGCGAAGGTGCGCTGACACGGTTACGGCCCGTGCTGATGACCGCGCTCGTGGCGTCACTCGGCTTCGTGCCGATGGCGCTGAACGTGGGGATCGGCTCGGAAGTGCAGCGACCGCTGGCCAGTGTGGTGATTGGCGGAATCGTCTCCTCAACCATCCTGACCCTGGTGGTGCTGCCTGCGCTTTACGCCTTGGTCCATGCAAAGAGGACCGGTGAGGCTGACAATCCAAAGCCAGCTTGGCTGGATCGTTTCCGCCGCCGTCCCGCCCTTCAATAATCAGGATGCAGCGTCATGATCGCTCAATTACCGCCAATCTCTCCAGCCTTGCGACGCTGGATCATCTTGTCATTTTTGGCGCTGGCAATGCTGCTGCTCGTGTCGGTGGATGCCTATGCCCACAATGTCGCCGAAGGGGACAAGGGTTATATCCAGGAAAGCAGCGGGGTGCTGTTCTTCCCGTTCTTGTATCTCGGGGCCAAACACATGGTCACCGGGTACGACCACCTGCTGTTCCTGTTTGGGGTGATTTTCTTCCTTTATCGGATGAAGGATGTGGGCATTTATGTGACCCTGTTTGCGATCGGTCACTCCACCACGCTGCTGTTCGGCGTGCTGACCGGGATCAGCGCCAACGCCTATCTGATCGACGCGATTATCGGTCTGTCGGTGGTCTACAAGGCGCTCGACAACCTCGGTGCCTACCAGCGCTGGTTCGGTGTTCAGCCCAACACCAAGGTGGCGACCCTGGTGTTCGGGTTCTTCCACGGGTTTGGCCTCGCCACCAAGATCATCGAGTTTGAAATCGCGCAAGATGGCCTCATCCCCAATCTGATCGCCTTCAACATCGGGGTGGAGATTGGCCAGCTGCTGGCGCTTGGCGCGATCCTGATTGTGATGGGATATTGGCGCCGGACCGCCAGTTTCATGCGCCACGCTTTTGCCGCCAACGCCTTGCTGATGACCGCCGGCTTCGTGCTGGTCGGGTATCAATTGGCCGGTTTTGCCGTCAGCTGATAGAACAATTCCAGGAGCGATTTATGTTCAATTCCCAACGTCCGAAGATGGAAGACCTTCCCAGCAATCGCCAATTGATGGGTGCCACTGCCTTCGCTCTGGCGGCATCAGCGGTGATACTGACCACCATCGTGCTGCCGTCCGAATATGCAATTGATCCTACAGGCGTGGGCCGCGCGCTCGGTCTGACCCAGATGGGTGAGATCAAGGCGCAGTTGGCACAAGAGGCGGCGGCCGACGCTGCTGTCACTGCCTCAGCGACAGCCTCTGCTGCCGTCCCGGCTGCGCAGGTTGCGGGTGCACAGACGGCTTCGGATGCGTCCACTGCGGCAGCGCGGTCTGAAACCATGCAGGTTACACTGGCGCCGGGCGAGGGGGCAGAGATCAAGGCGGCGATGCAGAAAGGCGCCCGCATTGCGTTCAAGTGGTCCGTCGATGGCGGCCATGTCAATTTCGATACCCACGCGGATGCTCCTGGGATCACCTATCATGGCTATGAAAAGGGTCAGAAATCGACTGGTCAGCAGGGCGAGTTGGTCGCTGCGTTTGATGGTAAGCACGGTTGGTTCTGGCGCAATCGTTCGGCGGGAACCGTAACCGTCACCCTCCGCGTCGACGGCGCCTTCAGCGAATTGAAAAGGGTCGTCTGAGCGCACCATGCTGACGGTTCTGGCCAATCGCACCTATCGCAACCTGTTTCTGGCGCAGGTGATTGCTCTGATTGGCACCGGGCTGGCCACGGTCGCGCTGGGACTGCTGGCATTTGACATTGCAGGCGCGGACAGCGGCGCGGTGCTGGGCACGGCGATGGCGATCAAGATGGTCGCTTATATCGGCGTTGCACCGGTGGTCGGGGCCTTTGCCTCGCGCCTGCCCCGGCGAGGCTTTCTGGTGGCGATGGACGTCGTGCGCGGGCTGGCGGCGTTGGCCCTGCCGTTTGTCGATCAGGTCTGGCAAATCTACGTTCTGATTTTCGTGCTGCAATCGGCATCGGCAGGCTTCACCCCGACCTTTCAGGCGACCATTCCTGACATCCTGCCCGACGAGAAGGACTATACAAGAGCCCTCTCGCTATCACGGATGGCCTATGATCTGGAGAGTCTGCTCAGCCCGGTCCTTGCTGCCGTTTTGCTGACGGTGATCAACTTTCACTGGCTGTTTGGCGGAACGTCGATCGGATTTGCCATTTCTGCGCTGTTAGTTCTGTCCGTCGTCCTGCCGCGTTCAACTGCTGCGCCGCCAAGCGGGGGTATATACGACAAGACCACCCGCGGCATCCGCATCTATCTCAAGACCCCGCGGTTGCGCGGGTTGCTGGCAATCACTCTGGCTGCGGCTGCTGCCAGCGCGATGGTGATCGTCAATACTCCCGTGCTGGTGCAATCTGCCCTCGGCCTCGGTCAGCGCGAAGTTGCGCTGACGCTTGCGGCTTTTGGGGGCGGATCAATGCTGAGCGCGCTGATCCTGCCCCGCCTGCTTGACCGGATTTCCGATCGCTGGGTAATGCTGGCCGGTTCGGCGGCACTGGTCGTGGTGTTGGCGGCGTTGGCAGCATCCTGGGGCACTCATTTGCGCCCGGCCTATTGGGGCTTCATGTTGGTTGCATGGGTTTTGCTCGGGATCGGCTATTCCGCCACGGTCACGCCGGGCGGCAGGTTGCTGCGGCGATCTTCTGCCAGCGAAGACCGGCCTGCGCTGTTTGCCGCGCAATTTGCACTGAGCCATGTATGCTGGCTGATAGCCTATCCGCTCGCTGGACAGCTTGGAGCACTGGTCGGCTTCGGCGCAGCGTTTGCGGTTTGCGCTGCATTGGCGGCATTCGGCTTGGGGATTTCCATCTTGATCTGGCCATCGGCGGACCCCGACGTGGTTGATCACGCCCACGACGATTTACCTTTCGATCATCAACATCTTGTGAATGACCACGCTGGTGGGAAAGCCCACCACGCGTTCGTTATTGACGATCTTCATTCAGCTTGGCCTGGCCGATGATGCGGCCCGCGTTTTTCTTCAGAGGAACATTCACTCTGCATCGGGCGGACCCCGCCGGATGGATACTCCGCTCTAGACAGAAGCTGTTTATATATTTGTGTTTGTCACTCCCATATCGTGCTCGCCTGCGTTGGCTTGGAGTCGGCCAACATCGCGTAAATCATTCCGACCTGGAGAGAGTGGAAAGGGGACGGG
>Ga0114986_1000072_pt1 | contig 26517 bp, 21 predicted proteins | sample Shrwel1BS1Day17_FD_96988 | JGI IMG/M metagenome (GOLD analysis project Ga0114986, IMG submission 96988) | Subsurface microbial communities from deep shales in Ohio, USA - Utica-3 well 1 S-1-Day17 | ecosystem: Environmental > Aquatic > Deep subsurface > Shale gas/oil reservoir > Produced... | reverse complement strand
GGGCCTGGAGAGGGTCTGACCCCGGTCAGCGCGGATCAGAAATCGACCGCGATCCCGTCCTTCTCCCAATCGCCGTAGCGGGTGGGGGAGAGCTTTTCGTCCACCTCCACCGGCTTGGGCGCGGGGGCCGGATCGTTGGTCCAGTGGGCTGGCTTCTTGAAGGCCTTGGCGGCTTCGGACTTTTCCTTGGTCATCTTGTCCCAAATGCCCATGCTGGCGCTTTGTTTCAAGGAAGGTTAGGGGCAGGCGGATGGCTCTCCCCCCCGGACTTCCCGTGCGCCGCGCAAGCTTGCGCCTTCTCGATGCCGTGCTGCGCCGTGGCGAGACATTGGAACAGGCCGAAGCCGCCGCGATGGGCGATATCCGCAAGGCCCCCGACCGCGCGCTCGCCCGCGCCATCGCCGGTGAGACGCTGCGCTGGCTGAGCGATCTCGATGTGCTGATCGATTCGGCGACAAAGCAGCGCCTGCCAGACGATGCCAAGGCGCGGATGGTGCTGCGGCTGATGCTCGCTCAGGCGCTGCGGCTGGACACGCCCGCGCACGCGGTGATCGCGACCGGCCTTGCGCTGCTTGACGGTGGCCCGCGGCGGCTCGCGCACGGAGTGTTCTCCGCCCTCGACAAGCAGGGCGCGAAACTGCCCGACGTGCCCACGCTGCCCGATCGTGTCGCCGCCCGCTGGGGCGCTGAAAAGACCGCAGCCATCGCCCCCGGCCTCGCCTTCCCGCCCGAACTCGATCTTGCCCTTCGCGACGCAGCCGAAACTGCGACCCGCGCTGTGCAGATGGGCGGCGTCAGCCTTGCCCCCGGCCACATCCGCCTGCCGCGCGGCGCGGCGGTGGAGAGCCTTGCGGATTTCAGGGATGGCGCGTGGTGGGTGCAGGACCTTGCCGCCTCGATCCCCGGCCGCTTGCTTGGCGCAGGAGAGGGCCGCTCTGCGCTCGATCTGTGCGCCGCGCCCGGCGGCAAGACCATGCAGCTGGCCGCGGCAGGGTGGAAAGTCACCGCGCTCGACATGTCGAAGCGCCGCCTCGATCTGCTGAAGGACAACCTCAAGCGCACCGGATTGAAGGCCTCCCCCGTGCGCGCCGATGCGCTGACGTGGGAACCCAAGCACCGCTTCGATGCGATCCTGATCGATGCGCCCTGCACCGCCACCGGCACCTGCCGCCGCCACCCCGATGTGCTGCACCGCATCGGCAAGGGGCAGATCGCCGACATGGTCGAGCTGCAACGCGCGCTCGCCGCCAAGGCTGCCGAATGGCTGAACCCCGGCGGGGTGCTGGTCTACGCGGTGTGCTCGCTCGAAGCCGAGGAGGGCGAGGAGCAGGCCGCGTGGATCGACGCCGAGCTGAGCCTCACCCCCGCCCCGATCACGGCGGAGGAACTCCCCGCCGGCCTCGCACCCACGCCCGAAGGCTGGCTGCGCACCCATCCCGGGATGCTGGCCGATCAAGGCGGGCTGGACGGGTTTTTCGTCGGGCGGTGGGTCAGGGGGTGAACCGCGGCCTCACCTTGGCAGCCACCCTCGCCGCAGTAGCGGCGTTGGGAGGCTGCGGCCCTTCGCTCGGGTCTTACGAGGTGATCGCCGTCAGCATGGTCAAAGGCGTGCCGCAGGGCGACGAGGTGCACTTTCCGGACACACCGCTCCTCAGAATTGACCTTCGCTCGGGCTTCGATTTGATCGCCGAGACCAACGGCAACATCTACGCCTTCAAGACCGAATGCGGCGATTCAGGGACACGCGGGCACATGATCTTCGGCCCCTATGCCGCAGGCGATCCGCCGCGCGATCTTCTCGATGCTGGACAGGCCATGGCGCGCAATGCCGAAGACAAGGCCGCATACGTGCTCTTCATGTTCATCGAAAAGCCCGCCGACATGGGGCACTTCTCTGGCGACGACATAATTCCACCCTACGATCTTCGTAAGGATCGTGGAGATCTCTGCATCAAGATCACGCAGGCTGGATACTACATCACTGAATCCCGCTCGGACACGATCCGCATTCCCGCCCGCGATCTCGCCAAGGCCCTGGCACAAACACCCTAGTCCTTCACATATTTCTGGAAGCTCTTGCGCAGCTTCATCAGCTTGGGCGGGATCACCGCGAGGCAATAGGGGTTGCTCTGGCCCTGACCGTCCCAGTATTCCTGATGGTAGTCTTCTGCCGGATACCATTCGGCGGTCTGCGCGCCGCCTGACAGGCCTTCGATCGTGGTGACGGCGGTTTTGCCGTTATCGGCGTTCCAGCGGGAGATCGCGGCTTCCGCCTCGGTGCCCTGCTCGTCCGACAGCGGGAAGATCGCAGAACGATACTGCGTGCCGATGTCGCCGCCCTGCCGGTTCAGCTGCGTCGGATCATGCGTGCCGAGGAACACGTCATAAATCTGCGCAAGGCTGATGGCGTGCGGATCGAAGGTCACGCGGATCGCTTCGGCGTGGCCGGTCTCGCCCGTGCAGACTTCCTTGTAGGTGGGGTGGGGCTTGGTGCCGCCGATATAGCCGCTCTCGACGGTCTGCACGCCCACCACATCGCGGAACACCGCTTCGGTGCACCAGAAGCACCCGCCTGCAATGATCGCCGTTTCCATGTTGCTCATCGAATTCTCCGTTGCTTTGTGGCAGAGATAGGCCAGCAAGCCGCTATTGCCAGCGCCCCGCGCGCTATTCTTGCCAAAATCCGGGAGAGTCACGCCTTATGAAAAATCTGATCATCGCCCTCGCCACCGCGAGCGGCCTTGCCCTTGCGGCCCCCGCACTCGCCCAGCACGCCGGGCATGGCGATCACGCCAAGCACGGCGGAGAGAGTGATGCCCATGTCAAGGACACCGCCGGCTTCATGAAGATGCACGGCGAGCAGCTGTCGGCGGCAATCAACCACCCGAGCCGCGCCGAAGACCGCGCGCGCGACCAGCACCGCCACCCCGCCGAAACGCTCGCCTTCTTCCATGTCGGCCCGCATATGAAGGTCGGCGAATATTCGCCCGGCGGCGGCTGGTATTCGCGCCTGCTGGGGCACTATCTGGGCGGCGAGGGCCAGCTGGTCGGCCTTTACAACAATCCGCTCATCGCCACTGCCGATCCCGCGCGCCAGCAGCGTCTGCGCGATGCGGCGGCAGGCTTCGGCGCGGAAGTGGCGGGCTATACCGGGCTGCCCGCCGACCGGTTCAGCGGCCTCACGCTCGACAAGGCGGCCGAACAGAAGGGCACCTTCGACCGCATCCTCGTGATCCGCGCGATGCACAACATCATGCGCGCCGGGATCGCCGATACCGAAATCCGGGCGATGCGCGAACTGCTCAAGGATGACGGCCTGATCGGCATCGTCCAGCACCGCGCGCGTGCCGATGCGCCGTGGTCCTATGCCAACGGCACGCGCGGCTATGTGAAGCAGCAGGACATCATCGATTTCATGCGCTTGCAGGGCTTCGAACTGGTCGCTTCGAGCGAGGTGAACGCCAACCCCATGGACACCGCCGATCACCCCGAAGGCGTGTGGGAAATGCCGCCGACGCTGGCGACCAAGCGCGAAGACCTCAAGGGCAAGGGCGAAAGCGACCGCATGACGCTGCTCTTCAAGAAGGCGAAGTAATCAGCTAGGGGCGGCGGCATGACCGCTATCACTGTCGCCGCCCTTCAGCTCCCCCTCGGCTCGGATGACGAAGCCGCCAATATCGCAGCCGTTGCCGCGCTGGTCGAGGAAGCGGCTGCGCAGGGCGCGCAGCTGATCCTCCCGCCCGAGCTGTTTTCCGGCCCCTACTTCTGCCGCGAGGAGGATGAGGCGCTGTTCGCGCTGGCCCGGCCGACGGCGGAGCACCCCAGCGTCATCGCCATGCAGGCGCTCGCCGCGAAGCTGAAGGTGACCATCCCGACCAGCTTCTTCGAGCGGGACGGGCACCACTATTACAACACTCTCGCGATGATCGGCCCGGATGGCGAGGTGCAGGGCACCTATCGCAAGAGCCACATCCCCGATGGGCCGGGCTACGAGGAAAAGTACTATTTCCGCCCCGGCAATGATGGCTTCAAGGTGTGGGACGTGCCGGGCGAGGGCGGCGCGCCGGTCAAGGTCGGTGTCGGCATCTGCTGGGACCAGTGGTATCCCGAATGCGCGCGCGTCATGGCGCTGCTGGGGGCCGAACTGCTGCTCTACCCCACCGCGATCGGTTCGGAACCCTATGACGCGGACCTCGACACCAGCCGCATGTGGCGGCGGGCGATGATCGGCCACGCGGTGTCGAACTGCATGCCGGTCGTCGCGGCCAACCGGATCGGCAGCGAAAGCGGGCAGCGGTTCTACGGCCACTCCTTCATTTCCGACGAATGGGGCGATTTCCTCGCCGAATATGGCGCGGCGGAGACTGGCGTGCTGGTCGCCCGTCTCGATCTGGCGCGCGCCGCGACGCACCGCGCCGGCATGGGCTTCTTCCGCGACCGCCGCCCGCAGCTTTACGGGCGCATCGCGCAAGACATCTGACCGGCTTGAGCAGCACCTACCTCGTCGCGCTGGGGAGCAACCGGCGGCATCATCTGTATGGTGATCCGCGCGGGGTGGTGCTGGCCGCGATGGAGGAGCTGGCGGCGTTCGGCACGGTCACGGCGCGCTCTCCGGTGATCGCCACCCCCGCGATGGGCGCAGCGCAGCGTCGCTTCGCCAATGCCGCGCTGGTGCTGGACAGCGCGTTCGATCCCCCCGCCCTGCTCGCCGCCCTCAAACGCACCGAACGCATCTTCGGCCGGCGGCGCGGGCAGAGGTGGGGCGACCGGGTGCTCGATCTGGATATCGTGCTGTGGAGCGGCGGGGTGTGGTCGTCGAAGGCCCTCGCCATCCCGCACCGGGACTTCGCCGCCCGCCGCTTCGTGCTCGATCCCGCCTGCGCCATCGCCGCCGATTGGCAGGCCGCCCCGCACGCCCTGACCCTCGCACACTATCAAGCCCGCTTGACCCGCCCGCGCCCCCTGCCTAGGTGAGCGCGCCTGCCGCAGCATCGCGGCACATGTGTGGGCCCGTAGCTCAGTAGGTAGAGCAGCTGACTTTTAATCAGCGGGTCACAGGTTCGAATCCTGTCGGGCTCACCATTTTTGCGTCTTGCCGGTTCAGCCTCCGGCTGTGCTTCGCAACCGCTACTTGCGATCTTGCGACCGATGCCATTGCCACTTCGACCGTTTCGGGCCCCCACCCGCTTGCACCGCGATCCATCCTATCGCTAAGCAGACCGGCATGGACACCATCATCGCTCTGCTCACTGATCCCGCCGCCTGGCTGGCCCTGCTCACTCTGATCGCGCTCGAAGTGGTGCTCGGGGTCGACAACCTCATCTTCATCGCGATCCTTTCCAACAAGCTGCCCGAACACCAGCAGGAGCGCGCGCGGCGGCTGGGGTTGCTGCTCGCGCTGGGGATGCGGATCGGGTTGCTGTTGCTGATCGGATGGATCGTCACGCTCCAGCAGCCGCTCTTCGATCTCGGCATTGTCGGCCCGCCGGTCGAGGGCACCAACAAGGCGAGCTTCGAGACCGCTTTCTCTGGGCGCGACCTGATCCTGTTGGCGGGCGGGATGTTCCTGCTGTGGAAGGCGACCAAGGAAATCCACCACTCGATGGAGCCCGAAGATGCTTCGGGCGATCTGCTCGACAAGACCCCCGGCGTGGCCGCTGCGGCCACCGCCAGCTTCGGCGCGGTGATTGCCCAGATCATCGCCATCGATCTGGTGTTTTCGGTCGATTCGATCCTGACCGCTGTCGGTATGACCGACGATATTCCGATCATGGTCGCGGCGGTCGTGATCACGGTCGGGATCATGCTGTTCGCCGCGACGCCGCTGGCGAAGTTCATCGAGACCAATCCGACGCTGGTGATGCTGGCGCTGGCGTTTCTGGTGATGATCGGGCTGGTGCTGATCGCCGACGGCTTCGGCTTCCATGTGCCCAAGGGCTACATCTACGCCGCCATGGGCTTTTCGGTCGGGGTGGAGCTGCTGAACATCATCCAGCGCAACCGCCGCAAAAGGGCTGCGCTGGCCGCTGCTTAGGCGGCCTGCGGCACCTTAGGCACGGCACACCGCCAGCGGATGAACGTCCGCGCGGTCGGCGGGGTTATGGCTTCTGACACTAAGGAGCCGTGCATGACACAGCAACAGGACCGGTCCGCGTCCCACCCCTACTGGCGCTTCATGGCGATGATCGCGGCCGGCACGGTCGTGATGTTCGGCATGATGTATCTCAACACCTACGCGCTCGATCACGTCTTCTGGAGCGAGACGCGCTTTTGGATGACCTTCGTGATGGGGGCTGCAATGATGGTGGTGATGCTCGCCTTCATGTGGGACATGTATCCCAGCCGGGCGAGGAACTTCGTGATCCTTGCCGTTGCCGCGCTCGTTTTCGCGCTGGCCCTGTGGCTGGTGCGGAGCCAGCAGACCGTCACAGATACCGAATACATGCGGGCGATGATCCCGCATCATTCGATTGCCATCCTGACCAGCACCCGCGCGCAGCTGCGCGATCCGCGGGTCAGGCGGCTCGCGGCGGAAATTGCCGAGACCCAGCGGCGCGAGATTGCCGAAATGAAGGCGCTGATTGCGGATATCGACGCGAACGGGCCGCAGCCGCAACGGATCGCCGAGCGCTAATCCGCCTTCTTCGCGTCCAGCCAGTGTGCTGCGCGCACCCCGAAGGTGATCAGGAACGGCACCAGCACGAGGCTGAGGAACACCTTGGCCAGCACCTGCCCGATCATCAGGTCGGTGATGTCGAACTCGCCGTAGAAGGCCAGGGTGATGAAGATCACCGAGTCCACCGCCTGCGACAGCGCCGAGGCGATCGCGCCGCGGATCATCAGGCCGATGGTGCTTTCGCCGTCTCCGTTGCCGCGCAGGCGATCGAAGATCCAGATGTTGAGCAGCAGCGAGGTGATGTAGCTCGCCGGACCCGCCATCCAAACCCGCCAGGTCGACTGGTTGACCCGCTCGAAGGCGGCGAGATCATCCGGGCGGAAGGCGAGCATCTCGGAGGAAGCGGGCAGCGCCAGCACCAGCTGCATCAGCAGCGCGGACAGGCCCAGCGGCAGGAACCCCCACCACACGATCCGCTTGGCCGCCTCGCGCCCGTAGAGCTGCGACAGCGTGCTGGAGATGACCACCAGCAGCAGGAAGGGAAAGATCCCGCTCTCCACTGCCAGCGACGTCGGCCACAGTTGCACCTGCTTGTAGGCCAGCACACCCGCCAGCACCGTCATCCCGCCATAAAGCAGCGTGTAGACGAACATCCCCAGCGGCATCGAAATGCCGGCGGACGGCGTGGTCGCGGCGAAAGGGGCGGCGGCCGGAGCGGGCGGCGTTGCGGGTGCGGGCGTATCCATTGCAAGGGTGCTAGCCAGCGCGCGGAGAAAAGAAAAGCGGCACCGCAAGCCCTGTCACCGGCGCTTTCCCGCAGACTTGTGCGCGCGTGCCATCGCATCCGGCTTGCAAGTGCCTTCGCAAAATGCCACGCCCGACCGTGCTGCGTGCGAGGCAGACTGCCCGGCGCGCGGGGGATCGGGTCGCTTTTTCAAACCTTCAAGGATTAGTCATCGCCGTGAACGGAAGTCTCACGTCCACCTTGCTGAGCCTTGCAGGGGTGCTCGCCATTCTCGCCATCGCCATCGCGCTGTCCTCCTCGCGGCGGCACATCAACTTGCGCGTGGTGGGGTCTGCCTTCGCGCTTCAGGCGATCACCGCGCTGATCGTGCTGCGCACCGATGCGGGTGTGGCGGTGATCGGGGGGCTTTCGCAGGGCGTGATCGCGCTGCTCGATTTCTCCAAGATCGGCATCACCAGCGTGTTCGGCCCGATGGAGAGCAATCCCTTCGCCAATACCTTCGTGATCGCCGCGCTGCCGGTGATCGTGTTCTTCGCGGCGATCGTCTCGATCCTCTACCACCTCGGCATCATGCAGCGGCTGGTGCGCTGGGTGGGCGGCGCGATCGGCTGGATCACCGGGATCAGCAAGGTCGAGGCGCTGGGCGCGGCGGCGAACATCTTCGTAGGCCAGTCGGAAAGCCCGCTGGTGGTGCGTCCCTATCTCTCCGCCTTGAGCCCCTCGGGCCTGTTCACGCTGATGGCGGTGGGCATGGCGGGCGTGGCGGGGACGATTCTGGCGGCCTATGCCAGCTTCATCGGCGAAGAGGCGGTGCCCTTCCTGCTGGCGGCGGCCTTCATGTCGGCCCCCGGGGGCATCCTGATGGCCAAGATCATGATGCCCGATGAACCGCAGCGCGAAAGCGGACAGGATTACGCGGTTGCCGCCGCCGCTGTCGCCAAGGCGCGCGGGCGCAGCAAATCCCTGACCGAGGCGACCCGTGTGGTCATGTATGACGAGAACGGGCAGGAGGTCGAACTCCCCCAGGCGCGCATCAGCGCGGTCGGCCCGGCCTCGATCCTGGAAGGCGGCGCCAAGGCTGACGAGGTGAGCGCGGCCGAAACTTTCGAAGAAGGCCAGCGCCCTGCCAACATCATCGAAGCCGCAGCGCAAGGCACCCAGACCGGCGTGAAGCTGGCCGTGGCGGTGGGCGCGATGGTGATGGTGTTCGTCGCGCTGGTGGCGCTGGCGAACGGCATGCTGGCGGGCATCGGCGGCGGCATCGTAAGCCTTGCCGCGAATGTCGGCGCGCCCCTTTCGCCCGAAACCGCGGCGTGGCTTTCGGGCATCAGCTTCCAGAAGTTGCTCGGCTATGTGTTTGCGCCGGTGATGTTCCTGATCGGCATTTCCGACTGGGAACAGGCGCAGATCGCAGGCGGGCTGTTCGGCACCAAGATCGTGCTCAACGAATTCGTCGCCTTCATCGATCTGGGCGCGATGCAGGCGGGCGAGTTGACGGCGCGCAGCCGGGCGATTGTCACCTTTGCGCTGTGCGGCTTTGCCAATTTCTCCTCGATCGCGATCCAGATGGCGGTGACCGGCGGGCTTGCCCCCAACCAGCGCCCGGTGATCGCCAGGCTGGGGCTGAAGGCGCTGGCCGCAGGCAGCCTCGCCAACCTGATGAGCGCGGCGCTGGCGAGCCTGTTTTTGCCACTCTGACGCTTGGCAGCCAGACCTGCGCGGGTGTAAGGGCGCGGGCATGATCAACATCGCTTCCGTCAGCCTCGCCCAGCCGCTTGAAACCATCGCCGATGAACTCGGTCGCAGCTTTGGCGAATACGGCTTTGCCGTGGTCCGCGATCACGGCATCCCGCAGGACCTGATCGACGAGGCGGAGCGGGTCTCCAAGGCGTTCTTCGCCCTGCCCGACTCGGTCAAGCGCGCCTACAAGATCGAAGGCGGTGGCGGCGCGCGCGGCTACACCCCGTTCGGCACCGAAAAGGCCAAGGATGCCGAGGTGTTCGATCTCAAGGAATTCTGGCACGTCGGCCGCGATCTGCCCGAGGGGCACCCGCTCGCGGAATACATGGCCCCCAATGTCTGGCCGACCGAAGTCGAAGGTTTCCGCGAGACGATGAGCGCGCTGTTCCGCGCCTTCGAAGTGGCGGGGGGCCGCGTGCTCGAAGCCATCGCGCTGCACCTTGGTCGCCCGCGCGATTTCTTTGCCGCCAGCGTGGAAGACGGCAATTCGGTCATGCGCCTGCTCCACTACCCGCCGCTGGCCGAAGGTGCGCCCGAAGGGGCGATTCGCGCTGCGGGGCATGAGGACATCAACACCATCACCCTGCTGCTGGGGGCCGAGGAGGCCGGGCTGGAACTGCTCGCCAAGGACGGGCAGTGGCATGCCGTGGACGTGCCCACCGGCGCGCTGGTCATCAATGTCGGCGACATGCTCCAGCGCCAGACCAACGGGCGGCTGCGCTCGACCACGCACCGGGTGGTGAACCCGCGCGGGGATGCGGCCCGGCGGGCGCGCTATTCCATGCCGTTTTTCCTGCATTTCCGGCCGGATTTCCTGATCGAGGCGCTGCCCGAATGCGTCGATCCGGCGGACGCGAATCCCCCCGCGCCGCCGATCACCGCGCATGATTACCTCATGCAGCGCCTGCGCGAGATCAATCTCGCCTGAGGGCGGATTTTCGGCCCCATTGATCTGTCTCGGGAATTTCCCCGCGGGCGTTGCTGCGATGCAACACCCGGCGGCGGAACACGCGCAATTCCTACACTTTTCTGGCGTTCGGCCAGACTCGCAGTATGGAAACGGCCCGCAGGGGTAGGGCATTTCATCAAACTGTCACAGAACAGTCGCTTTGCCGCAAGCGTTCGGGCCTAGCGAAGGCCGCACCACGAGTTTCGTACCACCTCCATCCGTTACCAGGGGCCTCAGCCATGAAGCTTAAGTATCTCCTCGCCGCGAGCATCGTCAGCCTTGCCGCGACCACCACGATCGCGACTCCCGCTTTCGCGCAGGAAACCACCTCCTCGGTGCGTGGTGATGTCGTCGACCAGAACGGCAACCCGATCGCGGGCGCCACGGTCACCGTCACCCACGTTCCTTCGGGCACCCGCTCGACCCAGACCACCGATGCCGAAGGCGGCTTCAACGCGGCTGGCCTGCGTCTCGGCGGTCCGTTCACTGTCGAAGTGAGCGCCGGCGGCTTTGAAAGCGTCACGCAGGAAATCGGCTTCCTCACCGCAGGTCAGGCGCAGCGCATCAGCGTGGCGCTGGCCGAAGAAGGCCAGACGATCGTCGTCACCGGGGCCCGGCAGCGTTCGGCGATCACCCTCGCCACCGGCGCCGCCACCGTGCTGACCGCGCGTGACATCGCCGGTGTGGCCAACATCAACCGCGACGTCCGCAACCTCGCCGCGCGCGATCCGCTGGTGACCCTCGATGCCACCAACAACGGCGCGATCAGCATCGCCGGGCAGAACAACCGCTTCAACCGCTTCACCGTTGACGGTGTGGCTTTCGGCGATCCCTTCGGCCTCGAATCGGGCGGCCTGGTCTCCTCGCGCGGTCCGGTGCCGCTTGACGCCATCGGCGAATTCTCGGTCGAAACCGCACCGGTCGACATCCAGCAGGGCTTCTTCCAGGGCGGCGCGATCAACACCCAGCTCAAGTCGGGTGGCAACAGCTTCACCTTCATGGGCGCGGCCTATTACCAGAACGACGATCTGCGCGGCACCCGCGCGGACAACCTCCGTCGCATCGGCGCCTTCGATTCGCAGGTCTATGTGGCGCAGGTCACCGGTCCGATCATCAAGGACAAGCTGTTCTTCGCGGTCACCTATGAACGCACCCGTGACACTGTCCCGGCCGACGTCGATCCCTCGCAGCTCGGTATCACCGATGCCGAGATCAGCAACATCAGCAGCATCGCCCAGTCGGTCTACAACTACGACACGCTCGGCGTCGCCAACGACATCGTCGAGAAGGACGACAAGCTGATCACCAAGCTGGACTGGAACGTGGCTGACGGTCACCGCCTGACCGCCACCTACATCTGGAACGACAGCGCGCTGCTCGCCGGCCAGACCGGCACCGGCCAGATCGTCGCCAACAACCCGACCTACAACCTGCTGTCGAACAACTACACGCAGGGCGCGAAGAACCACTTCGGGATCCTTCAGTCGAACAACCAGTGGTCGGACAGCTTCTCGACCCAGCTGCGCGTATCCTATGCCGATTACACCCGTCTGCAGGTGCCGATCGGCGGTCGTGAATTCGGCCAGTTCCAGGTCTGTCTCGATCCGACCAACCCGGCAGCGCCCCCTCCGGGCGGTGCGATCAACGGTTCGGCCCCGCTGGTCTGCGCGCCGTTCCAGCAGCGCGTCAACTTCGGTCCGGACATCAGCCGTCAGGCCAACGAACTCGACAGCCAGTCGCTGGCGATTGAATTCGCTGCGACCCTGAAGGTTGAAAACCATACCCTCAAGCTGATCGCAGAGCGTCGTCGCCAGGACGTGCGCAACCTGTTCGCCCAGCGCGTTTCGGGTGCGTGGTACTTCGACAGCCTCGCCGATTTCCAGGCGCGTCGTGCCAACGAGCTCGATTACGCCGTGCCGCTGCGTGGCGGCATCGACACCGTCACCGCCGAATTCCAGAACAACAGCTGGACCTTCGGCCTGATGGACACCATCGACCTGACCGACAACCTCACCGTTGTCGCGGGCGTGCGTTACGACCTGTTCGATTCGCCGGACCGTCCGTTCTTCAACCAGTTCTTCCTCCAGCGTTTCGGCTTCCCCAACACCGGCAGCCTCAACGGGCGTGACCTGCTCCAGCCGCGCTTCGGCCTGAACTGGAAGCCGACCGATCGTCTGCAGATCCGCGGTTCGGCGGGCCTGTTCGGCGGCGGCAACCCGCTGGTCTGGATTTCGAACAACTTCTCGAACCCCGGGCCGACGCTCCAGCAGGTGCGCGTGCGTCGTAACGCCAACGGCACCTTCACCATCCCCGAGCAGGCGGTTCTCGGCCTGACCAACGATCAGGTGCAGGCGCTCGGTGCGGCGACCCTCAACAACGTCTCTGGCGGCCCCGGCGTGCCTGCGGCGCTGATCAGCGCGGTGCGTCAGGCCGGCTTTGCCGGTGCCCCGACCAACGCGCTCGATCCGAACTTCGAAGTGCCCTCGCAGTGGCGCTTCTCGGGCTCGGTCGACTACGAAGCCGACCTCGGCTTCCTGGGCGATGGCTGGAACTTCGGCGCCGACGTGATCTATTCGAAGGTCAACAACGCGCTCGAGTGGACCGACCTGCGCTCGGTCGAACAGACCGGCACCCTGCCCGATGGCCGTCCGCGCTACAACGTGCTCCCGGCTGCGGCTGGCGAGAACACCGACATGCTGCTGACCAACACCGGCTTCGGTGACAGCTGGAACGTCATCGCCCGCGTCAACAAGCGCTGGGACTCGGGCTTCTTCCTGAACGGTTCCTACACCTTCCAGGACGTGCAGGACCAGAACCCGGGCACCTCGTCGGTGGCGTTCTCGAACTACACCAACACCGCCTTCACCGATCCGAACTTTGCGGCTCAGGGCATCGCCAACTACCAGCGCGATCACCAGTTCCGCCTCGGCACCGGTTTCGACGGTGAGCTGTTCGGTGACAACAACACCCGCGTGGAGTTCTTCTACAACGTCCGTTCGGGCCAGCGTTACAGCTACACCTTCAACGACCCGACCCAGGGCCGTTCGGCGGTGTTCGGTGTGAACGGTCGCGGCAGCCGCGGTCTGCTCTACGTGCCGAACGTCAGCAGCCAGACTGCCGATGCGCTGGTCACCTACGATTCGGCGGCGACCTTCGCGGCGTTCCAGTCGCTGGTGCAGAACTCGGAGCTGAACGCCTATCAGGGCGAGATCGCGCCGAAGAACATCGGCAAGACCCCGTGGGTGCACAAGCTGGACCTCTCGGTCCGTCAGGAAGTGCCCTTCGTCTTCGGCGGCAAGCTGGAACTGATGGCCGACGTCGAGAACATGCTGAACCTGATCGACAAGGACTGGGGCACGATCCGTCAGGTCGGCTTCCCGTACACTGCGGGCATCGTCAACGTGACCTGCCTCCAGACGGTCGGCGGCGCTGCTGCCACCACGGCCTCGCAGCCGTGCGCGCAGTATCGCTACTCGAGCTTCCGCGCGCCGAACGAAGCGACCAACATCAACGGTTCGCTGTGGGGTGTCCGCTTCGGCGTCCGCGTCCGCTTCTGATCTCCGCGTCAAAGCGAAACATTCGAAAGGGCGGCCCGGCAACGGGTCGCCCTTTTGCTTTGCGGTTGCGGTTGCGGCTGCTCAATCCTGCGGGGCGGGCGAGTGGGTGGCGGCGGTATGCCTCTCCGCTTCGGCGAGCAGGCCGGCGGCCAGAGCGGTGCACACCGTCACATCCTCGCCCGTGACCAGCGCCCGTTCAAGCGCGGCAGCGGCAATCCCCAAGCCCGGCTCGCCGAACATCGCGGCAGTCCCGGCAAGTTTGTGCAGCAGCCGCGGCAGCGCGCCTGCGGCATCATCGCCGCGGCTGCCGGACCGCACCAGCGAGCCATCCTCCAGCCCCGCAGTTACCGCCGCCAGCGCCTCGCGCCGCCGTTCCTGCCAGCGCGCCACCAGCTGCGGCGAGCGCGCCAGCGCCGATGTCCGTGCCGCGCGATCGGCGGCGGAGTAGGGCAGAGACTGGAGCGAGACGGAGGCAGGATCGGCTTCGACAATGCGCGTCGGCAACCAGCGTTGCAGCATGCGGGCCAGCCGGGCGAAGTCGACCGGTTTGGCCAGATGCCCCTGCATCCCCGCCGCCCGTGCCGCCGTCACATCCTCGGGATAGGCGTTGGCGGTCAGCGCGATGATCGGCAGAAGGCCCGGACCGATCCCCTCGGCGCGGATCGCGCGGGTTGCGGCAAGCCCGTCACAATCGGGCATCTGCACATCCATCAGCACCAGATCATAGGGCCGCGCGCGCATCACCGAATCGATCACCATCGCGATCGCTTCGTTCCCGTCATGCGCGACTTCGACCTCCTGCCCGCAGCGTTCCAGCATCTCGGTGACCAGCAGCCGGTTGATGTCGTGATCCTCGACCAGCAGGATGCGCGAAGGGGCGATGGCCGAAGCCGCCGGTGCCAGATCGCCCGTCCGCATGCTCGCCGCCAGCGGCAGAGGCAGCGGCTCGGGGGCAGGCGGGACGAGCGTTGCCGGCAGTACCAGCGTGAAGCGCGATCCTTCGCCGGGCTGGCTCTCCACCTCGATCCGGCCGCCCAGCAGCGCGGCGAGCTGGCGGCTGATCGACAGACCCAGCCCCGTACCCCCGAACCGACGCGCGGTATCCGCCTGCCCCTGAGTGAAAGGCAGAAAAATCGTTTCCAGCTGGAGCGGGCTGATCCCGATGCCGCTGTCCGCCACGCTGACGCGGAGCTCGTGCCGGCTGACGCGGTAGCTGACGCTGATGTGCCCGGCCTCGGTGAATTTCACCGCATTGCCGATCAGGTTAAGCAGGATTTGCCGCAGCCGCAACCCGTCGGTCAGCACCCAGGGCGGCTGGCGTTGCGGGGAGCGGTCCTCATCCTCGGCGGTGATCTCGAGCGTCAGTCCCTTGCGCAGCGCCGCCGGCCGGTGGAGCGCGGCGCATTCGGCAAGACTGGCGGAAAGGTTCACCGGTGCGCGGTCGATCGCGAACTGCCCGCTTTCGATCTTGCTGAGGTCGAGCACGTCGTTGAGCAGCATCATCATTGACCGCCCCGATTGCACGATCAGCTCGGCAAAGCGGCGCTGGTCGGCCTCCAGATCGCCCTGAAGCATCAGTTCGGCAAAGCCCAGCACGCCGTTCATCGGGGTGCGGATCTCGTGGCTCATGTTGGCGAGGAATTCGGACTTGGCGCGCGCCGCGTTCTCGGCATTGCGGCGGGCGCGGGTCAGCAGCAGCTCCAGCTCGACCCGTTCGGTAACGTCGCGCGCGGCGACCACCACGCCTTCGGGCGCGCCGGTTTCGGGATTGCGGACAAGCGCGCAATCGGCCTCAAGGAAGACGGGTGATCCGTCCGGCGCATCGGCAAAGCGGCGATAGGTCACGCGCTCGTGTTCGCTGGACCCTTCGATCAGCCTGCCGAGCGCCTGCACTGTGCGGTCATGGGCATCGGGGTGCAGACGCGCGGTGAGATGCTTGCCGAGATAGGTTTCGGGCGCCACGCCCATCACCTCCCTGACCGAAGGCGAGGCATAGGTGCACACGCCGCCCAGATCGAAGCGCATGATCGCATCGCTGATATTTTCGGCGAGCAGATCGACCTCGCGCTTGCCCGCTTCAAGCTGGGTCATCATCCGATCACGTCCGGCAAGGATCGCGGCGACGGGAAGGCCGGTCAGGAAATTGGCAGCGACAAAGGCCTGAAGCAGGTGCAGCTGGGCCATCCCGCCTCCGCTGGCCGCAGCGATCGGGCCTTCGCCGGCAAAGGTCATCACGCCGGCGACCACCGCGACCGAACCGACATTCACTGCGCTGCCAAGGCTGCCGAGCCGGAAGGCATGGAGCAGCGTGATCGGCTGGATCAGGAACATCAGCGGGTAATGCGTCTGGTTGAACACCAGAAAGGTGCTGACCATCCCGCCGCCGAGCAGGGCGATGCTCTCCAGCGGACGCGCGGGTGCGGCCGGAAGGTGCCCGCGCAGCCTGTCTGCCAGCAGCAGCGAAACCGGAACGATCAGCACCATCGCCATGCTGTCGGTGAGGAACCATGACACCGCCCCGGCGCGCCATTCGGCAAGGCTGCTGCCCATCACCGGCACCGCGATGCAGGCCGAAAGCAGCGGGCCGATCAGCCCTCCGGCCCACACGAAACGGGCAAGATCCGCGAGCCGGTTCATGTCCGGCAGGTCCCCTTCAGGGTCAACCGGACCGGCGCGGCGGGTCAGCGCCAGCACGGCGACGATCTCCGCCATGTTGGCGAGCGAGAACACCAGCGCCATCCGGTCGGGCTGGTCGATGACCACGCTGGCCGAAAGGCTGGCGGCAAAGCAGGCGAGCAGGAAGGGCAGTTCGTTGCGCAGCCGGGCGCGCAGCAGCACGGCGACTGCGCAGGCATTGGGCAGCCAGATCGGGCTGACGTTTTCTCCCGCACTGGCGATCAGCAGGCTGAGGCAGGCCATGACAAGAAATGCCGCCCCGCCGATCAGCGCCGCTATCAGGCTGCGACGGTCGAGCGGGCCCGCGGCGACCCCGGGCAGGCGCGGCCAGCCATCGCGCAGCATCCGGGCCGCCGCCGCCCGCAGCGATGCGGTTCCGGCCCGTGCATCGGCACCCGCTGCGGAGAAAGCGCGGCGGGGCGGGCGGCCTGCGGTCCGGGGGCTGGTCGATCGCGCGGGCGCGTTTGGATGGGCCGCGTCCATAGGGACGCAGTCGGCACCGGCATTCGGCGGATCGGTTCCGCCGTGCCGCTCGTGATCCAGTGCGCGCTCGATCGCTGCGCTCCATCGCCAATTGCTGCCTGCCGCGTTATAGGGAGACGAGCCGGCTTGCGGGGACAACCGCATCCATTTTGGTGCAATCGGGCAAAGGCGAGGGTCGCAATCATGGCAGGCGAAGGCGCCTATGTCGCAAAGCGCAAACGGCTGAGCTGGCCGCTGGTGGCAGTCATCGCCCTGCTGCATGTTGCCGCGCTGTATGGTCTGGCCCGCGCGCTGGCGCCCGATCTCACCGCGGCGGTGGAGCGACAGGTCGTATCGGCCTTCACCATCACCGCCAGCCCGCCGTCTGATCCGCCCCCGCCCGAGAATCAGTCCGAACCCGATGAAGGGGCGCAAGGAGCGCCCGGGCGCGAGGCTGTCGCCAAGCCGGTCAGCGCCCAGCCGCCCAAGGTGCGGGTGAAGCAGGATGCCGCGGCGCCCAGGGCTTCCTCCACCGGCACGGCCAGCCAGTCCGGCGCGGCCGCGGCGGGAGACGGCACGGGCGCGGCGGGCAGCGGGTTCGGCACCGGCAGCGGCAATTCGGGCAGCGGGCGCGGCGGGATCTCCGTCTCCAAGCCGGTCCACATCTCCGGCCGGATCGACAATGCGCGCGATTTCCCCGTGCCCCCCGGCGGGCGGGAGGCGCGCAAGGGGACGCAGGTGATCGTGCGCGTGATCGTCGGCACGGATGGCCGGGCGCGCGATTGCACCGTGTTCCGCGCCAGCCCCGATCCGCAGGCCGACCGCATCACCTGCCAGCTGGTCGAGAGCCGCCTCGGCTTCCGCCCGGCGATGGATGCCGCCGGCAATCCGGTCGCCGCGCCGTTCTACTGGCGCCAGCAGTGGTTCTGAGTCCGCGGGGCAGGCGCGTGCCGATTGTTTCACGTGAAACGCGCCGCAAGGCGCGGCTGACAGGGGACTGAAGGGGGTGTAGCGGGGGCCTGGAGAGGGTCTGGAGGGGGTCTAACCCCTCACCAGCAGCCGCTCGATCTCGGTCATGCCATAGGGCTTGCGCAGCACCTGTTCGGCGCCCAGCCGGTCAAACCCGCTCGCCGCTTCGGCATAACCGGTCGCCAGCACGAACCGCACCCCCGCCGCGCGCAGCGCCTCGGCAATAGGCTCGCTGCTTTCGCCGCCCAGATTGAAGTCGATGATCGCGAAGTCGGGGCGCATGTCCGCAATCGCTGCCAGCGCGCCGGTGACCGAACTTTCGAGCACCACTTCGGCCACGCCCAGCCGTTTGAGATTCTCCTCGGTGTCCAGCGCGATGATGATGCTGTCCTCCACCACCAGCACCCGGTGCGGGGCTTCGGCTGACAGGCGCATGAGTGGTTCAGGCACAGGCGGCGGCGGAGCCACCCGGCGCGCGCCTTCCTCAGGCACGGCGAGATAGCGCGCGGGCACGAGGAATTCCGCCTCCACCCCGGCCAGCTTGTAGCGCACGTCGGCCTCGCCCTGCAGATCATGCGGGATCGAGCGGGTGATGATCGTCGATCCGAAACCGTGGCGGCTCGGCGCGGTCACCGGCGGGCCGCCGACCTCTCGCCAGTGCAGCGCCAGATCGCCGAAGGCGGTGCGCGCCAGGCTCACCTCCACCGTTCCCGCCCGCGCCGAAAGGCTGCCGTATTTCGCGGAATTGGTGGCGAGTTCATGGACCACCAGCGCGAGGATGGTGTAGGCCTCGGGCGTCACCAGCACATCATCGCCCGTCAGCCGGAAGCGTGCACGCTCGGCACCGCAATAGGGTGCAAGCTCCGCCTCGATCAGCCGTGCGAGGCTGGCCGGGCCCCAGTTCTTGGCGGTAATATTGTCATGTGCCGCCGCCAGCGCGGCAATTCGCCCGCCGATGATCGCGGCGAAACCGGGCACCGAAAGCGCCTCGGCCTGCGATTGCGAGACCAGCGCACGGATCAGGCCGAGGATGTTGCGCACGCGGTGGTTCAATTCGGCGATCAGCAGGTTCTGCTGTTCGGCGGCGCGGGCGCGTTCCCGGGTCAGATCCTCGCTCATGCGCAGGATTACCTCGATCAGCGTGCGGCGCAGGCGCGCGGCGACTTCGCATTCCTCGGGAGACCAGTCCGCCGAATGGCCCCGCACCGTTTCCTGCCACGCGGCAAAGCTGGCGCGCGGCTGGAGCAATTCGCCCGGCGCGGCGGCGGCCTTCTGCGGATCGCCGGCCCAGGTGACGACACGTTCGAGCGGGCGGCGCCACAGCACCAGCGAATCCCGCGTGCCGCGCGACAGCGGCAGCACCAGCGCGCCCGCCGCGCGGTGGGCGAAGCCGGCGGCTTCGGGGATCTGGTCGGCCAGCCGCGTGGACGAATGGGTCGCGCCGCCCAGCGTGCTGGCGAGCAGCGGGGCAAGCGCGCGGAACTCGGCTTCTTCGGGCGCATCGCCGCTGGCGCGGTATTCGCCATCGGCGAACAGCGAGATGCCGTCATGCTGGATCGTGCCGCGCAGCAGCTCCTCGATCATCGGCAGGCTGTCCGCCAGCGTCACCCCGCCCGCAAGGCGCAGCAACAGCCGGTCGTTCAATTGCCGCGCGCGTTCCCGCAGCGCCTCGGCCTGCGCCACGAGGATACGGTCTAGCATCAGCGAGAAGGTCTGGCTGAGCAGTTCGGCCACGGTGCGCAGCGAATAGGGCGGCAGGCGGCCCACGCGGTGGTGGCAGGAAATCATGCCCCACAACCGGTCATGCCGCACGATGGCGATGGCGAGCGAGGCGCCCACCCCCATGTTGCGCATATAGGCAAGGTGCATCTTGGAATGGGCGCGCAGCATCGACATCGACAGGTCGAGCGGCGTGTCATCCGGCCCCAGTTCGGGGACAATCGGCACCGCCTCTGCATCCATATCGGCGATGATGCGGAAACGGTTGCGGCGGAACAGCTCGCGCGCCTGCTGCGGGATATCCGCGGCGGGATAGCGCAGGCCCTTGAACGGTTCGAGCGCCTCGTCACGGTCCTCGGCAATCACCTCGCCGCTTTCGTCGGGGTGGAAGCGGTAGATCATCACCCGGTCATAGCCGGTCATCTGGCGCACCAGCCGCGCTGCGGTATCGCACAGCGCGCTGACGGTGGTGGCGGCTTCCAGCTGGGCGATGACAGGCACGATCATGCTGACATGGTCGGCAAAGTCGTTGCGGGCGTGGGGTTCGAACTCGATGATCGAAAGGCCGGACGCCCGGTGCACCGCGCAGTCGAAGGACTGGCTGCCGCTGGTCAGTTCAAGGCCGAAGCGGCGCTCCAGCACATCCACTCCGGCCAGTCCCGCGAAAGCCTGCCGGATCGCGTCGAGCGCCGCGGGGGCGATGATCTCGGCAGCCGGCGTGCCGGCGGCTGGGGCTTGCGGCAGGCCCAGCAGCGCGGCGACATTGGCCGAGGCATGGGCCACGCGTTCCTCACCATCCAGCGCCAGCAATCCGCCGAAGCTCTGGACCGCGGCGATGTGGTGGATCGCCTCGCGGTCGCACTCGGTGAGCGTGTCGGTGCGCTGGTGGAGGTTCATGCGGGCAGGCTTTCCGGCACGTGCGTTTCGGCTGCGGCGGCAAGGAAATGGGCGAAGACCGCCTCTGCCGCGCGGGTTGCGCCTTGCGCTTCGGCAGGGGCGGCGGGGCGTTCGATGCGGGTGCGCAGGGCCTGCCAGAAGGCCATCATCGCCCCGTCATCAAGGAAGGCGACCGGCCATGCGCCGCCGCCGATCCTGTGCACCTGCCTGGCGATGGTGCGGTTGCCGAGCGCCGATCCGGCCAGCACCCATGCCGTACCGAGCGCGTGGCCGGCTCCGGCCCGACCGATTGTGAACAGCGGCGCGGCGTCCGGCACTGCCGTATCGAGCTGGTCCAGATCGCGCGCGATCAGCGGGGTCTGCGGCGGGGGGACGAGATCCGGCGGGGCATGGGCGCCCAGCCATGCCTCAAGCGGCAGGCGCGCGGCATATTGCAGGGCGAGGAAGCGGGCATAATCGGCGCGGGTCTGCCAGCCGCTGGCGGCCTGCATCGCGTGATCGAGCAGATCGTGCGCAGCCATGGTCGCGGCGCGCAGATGGGTGCGCAGGCTTTCGCCCGGCTGCGCCTCTCTGTCCCTGACCGGTGCCATGCCCCGTCCTTCCCGCCCGAATCGACCATCTCAGCCGAACTGCCAGACGATCCCGCGTGTAAGGCAATTTAGGCAACAATTTGCGTCAACAAAATATGACACATCTTGGCCGGACAGGCAATCGGGAAGCGCCGGATCAGGGCGCGAGCAGGCGTCCGCCTTCCTTCTTCACCGCGGCTTCAAGCGGGCCCTTCATCACCGAGAAGAGCAGGGGCAGATCCATTTCGATCACCACGTCGTTCTCGCGGATCTCGACCCCACCGGGGATGATCTGGCCCATCACCTCGGCGGTGATGGTCATGCGGTCCTCGTTTGGCCAGCCGGTGGTGACCTTGGCGAGGCCTGCAGGGAAGAAGCCGCCGATCTCGTCGGCGTGCTTGTGCATCCGGCGGCGCACCTCTTCCTTGGTGAGGTTGTGGGGGAGGGTGACGCGCATCGCTCAGCGCTCCTGTTCTTTGGCCTGCCGGGCCGGGATGGCCGAGAAATCGGGCAGAGGCACGCCGGTATCGGGCATCCCCGTCATATCCTCCAGCGCCTCGGCCCCGCCATAGCGGTATTCGAGGTAGCGGGTCTTGATCGCGAGGTCATCGAGCGCGCCTTCGGCCAGCCGCCGCGTCACCCGGTCGACCTCGCCCGAAAGCTTGGTGAGGCTTTCGACAAGGCGATCATCGGCGGTCTTGCCGGCATATTCCTCGCTGCGCAGATGCGCGGGGATCTTGCGGTAATTGTCGATCGTCTCGGGGATATATTCGCCCACCAGCTCGCGCACTTCGGCCATCGCCGGTTCGTTATCGCCGAGGCCTTTCAATTGCAGGCCCAGCGCATCGAGCTGCACCCCAAGCTGATCGACCAACGCCTGCGCGGGTGGCGGCAGGGCGGGGCGCTGCGCTTCGAGCCACAGCTCGGTGCGCGCGACCATCTGGCCGGGGTTGCCTTGCTTGAGCTCGGCGCGCTTGGGGACCTTGACCTTGGGGAAGCTGGAGAACACCGCGATCGCCACTGCGGTCGCCACCACCACACCCATCACGCCCCAGAAGCCGATCCCGTTCAGGAACGCCCCCGCGACGCCCGCCCCTAACCAGATCGCAAAGATTGCCAGAGCGATGTTGCGTACCTTGGTCAGCAGGCTCTTGAGCTTCAGTTCCGCCGAGCCCTTGCCGATGCTCTGCCCGCGCGGGGCAGGGCGGTGGGTGCCGCCGTCCTGCTGCCGGACCAGGCTCTGCTTCGCCTCGCGCAGGATGCGTTCGCTCTCGCGGGTGCTGTCGGGCATTATTTATCCAGCGCCAGCAGCGAAGGCGTCTGCGAGGCGACCTTGGCCTGCGCCTGCGCTTGGCCCTCGGCGCGGGCGATGTAGCCCTTGGACTTCTCGACCTCGGCGGTCAGCACGGTCACGGTCTGCTTCATCGAATCCAGCGCGCGGACCTTGAAATTGTCGACCTCGTCCATCGTGTCGTAGATATTCTGGAAGGCGCGTTGCAGCGTCTCCAGCGGGATCGTGCTGGATGCGGCCTGCTCGTGGATCTGCGCGGTCTGTTCGCGCAGCAGCGTGCTGGTCGAATCGATGATGTCGCTGGTGGTCTTGTTCAATGCGGTGATCTGGCCGAGCACCAGCCGCTGGTTGGTCATCGCCTGCGCCACGGTCACCGCCGTGCGCAGCGCGCCCACAGTGGTGGTGCTGGCGCGGTCCACGCCCTTCACAAGTTCCACGTTGTTCTTCTTGACCAGATCGAGTGCCAGATAGCCCTGCACGCTCACCGCCATCTGGGTCAGCAGGTCCTGCGTGCGCTGGCGGACATAGAACAGCGCGCTTTCCCGCAGCGCCTTGGCCTTGGCGGGATCGCTGCTGTCGAGTTCGAGCGCCTTGGCCTCCAGCCGCGCGTCGAGCGTCTTGGCAATGTGGATCATCTGCTCCAGCTCGCCCATCGCCGCCCACAGCTTCTGGCGTTCGGTATCGATGGCGGCGTTATCGAGATGCAGCTCCTTCTTGCCGCTTTCGAGCCGCTGGAGGATCGAGGAGATATGCCCCTGCGCGCTGGTGTAGCTGTCGAAATAGTTCTTCAGCTTGTTGCCGAAGGGGATGATGCCGAGGATTTTGCGCGGCCCCGAAAGCTTGCCCTTGCGGCCCGGATCGAGGTCTTCGACCGTGCGGCGCAGTTCGGCCAGGTCCTTGCCCACGCTGCCATCGGCATCCATCGCCCGCACCGGACGATCCAGAAAGCGGTTCGACATCGCGGCGGCGGCGCGGATCTGTTCCTGCCCCATGCGGGTGATCTGATCGACCTTCTCGCCGAACTGCGGCGAATTGGCATCGACCGCCACCAGTTCATCGACGAAGGCATCGACCTTGGTATCGAGCTTCGACTTCTGCTCCGAAGTGACCGGCACCAGACCTGCGGCCTTTTCGGGCGCGACCTGCGGCACCGGATCGGGCGGGGTCAGGGTGAATTCCGTGGCGGTGGCGGTTTGCGTCTCGGTGCTCATGCCTAGTCTCGTGCTCCCTTTCGCCCGCAGCGCGCGCGTGCTCGCCACTGTATTAGTGATCTAAAACACGCCTTTCAAGCGCGCTCGCTTATCCTAAGCGCGAATGGTCCCCCGCGTCCACCATGCGCACGCCGGGTTGGCAATGCTGCGCCGCGCGTTCTATCTCCGGACAAATCAGACGAATATCGAAGGCCGAGCCCATGAACGAAACCACCGGCGCGACCCGCATCGGCAGCATCATTGCCCAGATCCGCGAATGGTGGACGGTGCATGTCGCCGGCGGGGTCGACCAGATCGAGGTGACATCGCGCCGCCGCGAGGAAGGCAAGCTGTCCGAACACTACCTGTTCATGACCGCGATGAGCGGGGGCATCGCGATCCTCGGCCTGCTGCTGTCCTCGCCTGCCGTGGTGATCGGGGCGATGCTGCTGTCGCCGCTAATGGGTCCGATCATGGGGCTGGGCTTCGCGCTGGCCATCGGCGATTGGGAGTGGCTGAAGCAATCCCTGCGCACCCTGCTGCTGGGCAGCGCGATGGCGGTGTTGCTGTGCGCTTGCCTTGTGTTCCTCTCCCCCATTCAGGGCATCACCAGCGAAATCGCCGCGCGCACCCGGCCCAACCTGTTCGATCTGTTCGTGGCGCTGTTTTCGGCGCTGGCCGGGGCCTATGCGATGATCCGCGGCAAGGAAGGCGCGATTGTCGGCGTGGCCATCGCCACCGCGCTGATGCCGCCGCTGGCGGTGGTAGGCTATGGCCTGGCGACCTGGAACTGGACGGTGTTTTCCGGCGCGCTGCTGCTGTTCGTGACCAACTTCATCACCATCGCGCTGACCGCCTTCGGCATGGCCCGGCTCTACGGCTTCACCAATTCGCTGAGCGCGCGCAACACCATGTTCCAGAACATTGCGGTTGTGGCGGTGTTCGTGACGCTCGCCGTGCCGCTGGGCTATTCGCTCCAGCGCATTGCGTGGGAAACCAACGCCCAGCGCATCGTGCGCAGCGAGATTCGTGCGCAGTTCGACAGCGGATCGAAGCTGGATGCCCTCGAGATCGATTTCGCCACCGCGCCGGTGGGGATCGAAGCGGTGGTCTTCACGCCGGTGCTGAACCCCGAGGCTGAAGGCCCGCTGGCCCGCGCGCTGGCGGACCGGCTGGGCGAGGAGGTGCGGCTCGACCTTGTGCAATACGAGGTCGGCACCGCCGCCACCGCCGCCGAGCGCGCGCAGCTTTCCGCCGCGCGCGAACGGGACGAGCGGGCCGCTTCGAGCCGGGAGCAGGCGCTCGCGGTGCGGCTGGCACTGGCAGCAGGTGTTGCCGAGACGGATGTGCTGATTGACGACGCCCGCCGCCGCGCGCTGGTCCGCGCCAAGCCGCTGCCGGGGGCGAATTTGGCGACCTTCCGTGCGCTGGAGACACGGATCGCGGCCAGCGAGCCCGACTGGCGCATCGAACTGGTCCCGCCACCCGCGCCGCTCACGGTGACGATCCCCGCCGAGGATGGCGAGGCCGCGCTCGCGCTGGTGCAATGGGCGGCGCTCAGGCTTGATCGCGGCGTGGTGCTGACGGGCCCTGCGGGCGAAGCCGATGCGGTGGCCGAGGCATTGCGCGAAGCGGGGGTGGCGGTCGAAACCCGTGCGGCCGCCGCGCCCCTGCGCGCCAGCTGGGCAGCCGAGGCACCGTAGGAGCGTCTGCTTTGGCGGAGGTCTCGGACAAAAGCGGACGGTCAGCTAGCGACCCCGTTCCGGACAAAAGCGATCGGTGTTATCATTGGGCGATGAAGTTCGAGAACGTCTACAAGTCTGCGGAGGAGGGGCCTCATCAGTGTCCCTGCTGTCGTTGTCTCACGCTGAGCGAACGGGGCGGCTACGAAATCTGCCCAGTGTGCTTTTGGGAAGATGATGGCCAAGATGACCACGATGCAAACGACGTTAGGGGCGGACCGAACGGTAAGCTTTCTCTCTCGGTCGCTCGCTCAAACTATCGAGCCTTTGCAGCATGCGATAAAAGCGCGTTGCAGCATGTTCGCCCACCGACGGCGTCAGAAAGGGCTTCGACCTAACTTCCGATTCCCACCCACGTCCCGCCATTGGCGCCCTTGAAGACGCGCACCAAAAACGGACGTGGGCGAGTGTCCCTTATGCCGCCAGATCGATCGGGACGATCTCGCCTGCCAGATAGAGCTTCTTCGCCTTGGCGCGGCTGAGTTTGCCCGAGGATGTGCGGGGCAGGGTGCGCGGGGGAACCAGCTCGACGATGCAGCTCATGCCGGTGACCGAACGCACCTTGTCGGCGATCTGGTCGCGCAGTTTCACGCGCTCTTCCGGGTCGCTCACCTTGCAGTGGACCAGGACCGCAGGCGCTTCCTCGCCGTTTTCCATCTCGATCGAGAAGGCGGCGATGTCGCCGTGGTTGAAGCCGGGCAACTGTTCCACCGCCCACTCGATATCCTGCGGCCAGTGGTTCTTGCCGTTGATGATGATCATGTCCTTCGCCCGGCCGACGATGAACAGGTATCCCTTGGCGGTGTAGCCCATGTCCCCGGTGTCGAGCCACCCATCGACGAGGCAGTCGCTGGTTGCTTCCTCGTTGCGGAAGTAGGAGTGCATCACGCTGGGGCCGCGGCACCACACCTTGCCGATCTGGTGATCGCCGCGGGCCGCGCCGTCCTCGCCCCGGATCGCGACTTCCATGTCGGGGAGCGGCTTGCCGCAATTGACGATGGCGCGGTAGCGGGCCGGGCGGGACAGATCGCGCGGCGCGCCCGACAGGCGCTCTTCCTCGACCAGTTCGACACGGATGCCTTCGCCCGGCGGCATCACCGTCACCGCCAGCACCGCCTCGGCCAAGCCATAGGAGGGGGTGAAGCTGGATGCCTTGAAGCCCGCGTCGGCAAAGGCGTTGACGAAGTTCTGCATCACGTCCGGGCGAATCATGTCCGCGCCGTTGCCCGCGATCCGCCAGCGCGACAGGTCGAAGCGTTCGGCCACGTTCGACTGGCTCGAGATGCGGCGCGCGCAGATGTCGTAGCCGAAGGTGGGGGAGTAGGAGAGCGAGTTGCCCTTGTTGCGGCTGATCATGTCGAGCCACGCCAGCGGGCGGCGCGCGAAGGCATCGGG
>Ga0114986_1000071_pt1 | contig 26775 bp, 24 predicted proteins | sample Shrwel1BS1Day17_FD_96988 | JGI IMG/M metagenome (GOLD analysis project Ga0114986, IMG submission 96988) | Subsurface microbial communities from deep shales in Ohio, USA - Utica-3 well 1 S-1-Day17 | ecosystem: Environmental > Aquatic > Deep subsurface > Shale gas/oil reservoir > Produced... | reverse complement strand
GGTGTTCTTCGCCGGATCGATCGATCACGATCTGATGCCGCTGATCCTGTCGGCCGCCGATGTGATGGTACTGCCCACCGCCAATGAAGGCCTCGCCAATGCCTGGGTCGAGGCGCTGGCCTGCGGGACACCGGTGGTGACCTGCGATGTCGGCGGCGCGCGGGAGCTGATTGCGAGCGATACCGCCGGGCGGCTGGTGGAACGCACGCCCCAGGCGGTGGCGGCAGGGATCAAGGCAATCCTCGCCAACCCGCCGGAACGCGCGGCGGTGGCCGCCCTCACCGACAGTTTCAGCTGGGATGCCAACGCCGCCGCACTGGCCGCGTATTACGAGCGGCTGGTGGACGGGGCCTGAGCCCCGCCCTGCCCTTTACGCTTCGCCGCGCGCGATCTTTTCCTGACGGTCGAGCGCGGTTTCGGTGGGCACGAAGCTGCTCGTCGTCACGCCCATCCAGATCAGCAGCGGCCCTGCCATGTAGATCGAGGAATAGGTGCCGATGAACAGGCCCACGGTGATCGCCGCGACCATGCCGAACAGGCTCGGCGGGCCGAAGATCAGCAGCGGGATCAGCGCCACGAACAGCGTCAGCGAGGTCATCACCGTGCGCGCCAGCGTCTCGTTGACCGACAGGTCGAGCAGCGCGCCCATCTCCATCTTGCGATACTTCTTCAGGTTCTCGCGGATGCGGTCATAGACGACGATGGTGTCGTTCAGCGAATAGCCGATGATCGCAAGGATCGCGGCGACGATCTGGAGGCTGAACTCCATCTGCGTCAGTGCGAACAGGCCGAGCGTCACCGACACGTCGTGAACCAGTGCGAACATCGCGCCCACGCCGAACTGCCATTCGAAGCGCACCCAGATGTAAAGCGAGACCGCCGCCATCGCCGCCAGCAGGGCGAGGATCGCCTGATCCCGGAACTCGCCCGCGACCTTGCCAGACACGGTGTCGTTGCCGTCACGGCGCGCGTCGGGATAGGCCTGCTTGACGCTGGCGATCACCTTGTCGCCGATCGCGGTCGCCGCGCCGGGCGTGTCCTCGGCCCCTTCAGGTAGCGGAACGCGGATCGAAACCTGGTTCTTGGCGCCGAATTCCTGCACCACCGGCTCGCCATAACCGAGCCCGCCGACCAGTTCGCGCAGCGCGGGAATGGGGGCTTCCTGCTTCTGGGTGAAGGTCATGCGCACTTCCTGCCCCCCAGCGAAATCGACGCCGAAGTTGAGGCCGTTCACCGCCACCGCCGCCCAGCTCCCGATGATCAGCACAAGGCTGAGCACGAAGAACGGCACGCGCAGTTTCAGGAACTGGATGTTGGTGTTGTCGGGGACGAGCTTCAGGAGTTTCATGCGTCCGCGCTCCTCAAATCGTGATGTCGTTGGGGCGCGCCTTGCGCAGCCACCCGGCGACGAACATGCGGGTCAGGGTCACGCCGGTGAATACCGAGGTGATGATGCCGATAATCAGCACCACCGCAAAACCCTTGACCGGACCGGAGCCGAACGCGAACAGCGCCACGCCGGAGATGACGTTGGTGAGGTTCGCGTCCCAGATCGCGCGGCTGGCTTCCTTGTAACCGGTCTCCACCGCGGCGACGACCTTGCGCCCGCGCGCGCGCTCCTCGCGGATACGTTCGTTGATCAGCACGTTGGCGTCCACCGCCGCACCGATGGTGATGACGAAGCCCGCGATCCCCGGCAGGGTCAGCGTGAAACCGCCCAGCGCCATGATCCCGAGCAGCATCAGCACGTTCAGCACCAGCGCGACCGTGGCGTAGATGCCGAAGCGGCCATAGGTCGCCACCATCAGCGCGATCACCGCGAGGCTGCCGATGCCCATCGCAAGCAGGCCCTTGCGGATCGAGTCCGCGCCCAGATCCGGCCCGACGGTGCGTTCCTCCACCACCGCCAGCGGCACCGGCAGCGCACCCGAACGCAGGGCGATTGCCAGCTGGTTGGCGCTTTCGGCCGTGAAACTGCCCGAAATCTGCGCATTGCCGCCGATGATCGGTTCGTTGATGTTGGGGGCGGAAAGCACCTGCCCGTCAAGGATGATGGCAAAGGGCTTGCCGACATTCTCGGTCGTCAGCTTGGCGAACTTGGCCCCGCCCTGCGCATCGAAGCTGATGGTGACGATGTTCTCGTTCGTCTGCTGGTTGATCCCGGCCTGCGCGCCGGTGAGGTTGTCCCCGCGGATACCGCCGAGGCGTTTCACCGCAATCGCCCCGCCTTCGCCTTCCGCATAGGGCACGATCTCGCTGCCCGCAGGCGCGATGCCCGCCTGGATATTGGTCGGCAGGGCGTTGAGATCGACAAGCTTGAATTCGAGTTGCGCGGTCTGGCCGAGCAGCTTCTTGAGCGCATCCGGATCCTGAAGGCCGGGCACCTGCACCACGATGCGGGTCGCGCCCTGGCGGATGATGGTCGGCTCGCGCGTGCCAAGTTCGTCGATACGGCGGCGCACCACTTCGGTGGCGCTGTCCATCGCATCGTCGATCGCCTGTTCCACGCCTGCCTCGGTCTGAGAGAGAACAATGCGCTGGCCATCCACCACATTCAGTTCCCACTCGCGCACCGTGGTCGCGCCCTGCATGGTCGGCTCGATCAGTCCGCGCGCACGATCGATGTCGGCGGCGTTTTCCAGCATGAAGGACAGCTCGCCATTGGCGGTCGACACGTCGCCGATGCGGATACGCGGATCGGCGTTGCGCATCAGCTGGCGGACGGTTTCCTCCATGTTCTCGAGCCGCTGCGCGCGCACGTCGCTGGCCTTGGCTTCGAGCAGCAGGTGCGATCCGCCCGCAAGGTCAAGCCCGAGGTTGACCTGCGGGTTCGGCAGCGCGCCGGGCCAGTCCAGCCCCGCGACGTTGGCGAGCGAGGGCAGCGCCAGCAGCGAGGCGGCGAGCGTCACCGCCCATAGCGAGAGCTTTTTCCAGAAGGGAAAGTCGAGCATTGCGTCAGGGTCTCACACGCAAAGGAAAGGGTGCGGGCCGGGCCGGTGGGCCACGCGGCCGGTCAGTCGTTGGCGGGCTTGCCGCCGGGCTCGATCACGTCGCCCAGCGTCGCTTTGATCGCCTTGACGCGGACATTGGGGCCCAGTTCCAGTTCAGCATAGGTGTCATCCACCTTGACCACCTTGCCCACGAGCCCTCCGGCAGTGACGACCTGATCGCCCTTTTTGACCGCGGCGATCTTGGCCTGATGCTGCTTCTGGCGCTTCATTTGCGGGGCGATGATGAGGAACCAGAAGATCGCGATCATGCCGACGATCGGCAGGAAACTGATCCAGGCGGGCGGCGCGTCGGCAGCACCCGCAGCAGCGGCAAGAAGGTCGATTGTCATGCGATAGAGCCTGTCAGATCCCGTGAATTCCGTGCGAGGCGAGCGCCCCGTGCGTCCAAGTGGGCGCGCCTAGCAGCAATGCAAGTGAGCCGCAATCTTTGCACCGGAAAGCGTTGTGAGACGGCAACACCACATCCTGCATCAAACCCGCTTGCAAGCCACCGCCACCCCCCCTATAGGCCCCGCTCCACTGGTGACGGGACGTAGCGCAGCCTGGTAGCGCATCACACTGGGGGTGTGGGGGTCGGAGGTTCGAATCCTCTCGTCCCGACCAGTGGAAAATTTCCTTTCTTTGTCATGTCCGGTCCCGCGCAATTGCGCGGCGGGACTGCGCGGATTAGGTTGCTGGCGGTTCCGCCCTTCCCCGAGAAAGCCGCTCCCGCTCCATGACCCGCTGGCGTCTTGCCGCTCCTGTCGATGATATCCGCGAGGCGCTGCTGGCGCTGCCTGCGGTGCCGGATCGCTTCGCCTTCGCCACGCTGGTCGCGGTGGACGGATCCGCGCCGCGCGATGTGGGGGCGCAGATGCTGGTCACGCCGGACGCGCACTGGGGCTTCCTGTCGGGCGGCTGTATCGAGGATGATGTTGCCGCCCATGCGCGTGCGGCGGTGGCCGAAGGCGCGCCGCGCATCTTGCGCTATGGCGAGGGCAGCCCGTGGATCGACATCAAGCTTGCCTGCGGATCGGGGATAACCGTGCTGGTCGAGCCGGTTGCGGCAGACGAACCCGCCCTCGCCACGCTGCTCGATGGCTGGCATGCGCGCCGGCCGGTGCTGTGGTCAAGCGACGGCGTGACGCGCCGCGCCGGTGAGAGCGACGAAGGCTCCACCGATAGCTGGGACGGCGCCCGCTACACCCGCCACTTTCTCCCGCCCCTGCGTCTTGTGCTGATCGGTGAGGATGGCGCGACGCTGGCCGCTGCCGCTTTGGCGCGTGAGATGGGCTGGCAGGTCGCGCTGATCACTCCAGGCGGGCCCGAGGCTGCGCCCTTCCCGGGCATCGCCTATCATCGCGGCGACACGGCGGGTGCGCTGGTTGCTATCGCCCCCGACAGCTGGACCGCCATCGCCGTCCTCTCCCATAACCGGGAGGATGACGAGCGGGGCCTTGCCGCCGCCCTTCAGTCCGGGGCGTTCTATGTCGGTGCGATTGGCGCGCGGGTGCGGCTGGAGGGACGGCTGGCGCGATTGCGGGCGCACGGGGTGAACGAGGCGGCGCTGGCGCGGCTGCACGCGCCGATTGGCTTGCCCGGTTTCGGCAAGGCCCCGCGCGACGTGGCGTTATCGCTGGTGGCTCAGGTTGCTCAGGCTTTCCACGCAGCGGCGACAGCAGAAAGATCGGCCGGAGTATCGATGTCGAGCAGCGCGCCGCTGTCGGCCGTGTCGCAATAGGCGACCGCTTCGGGACGGGCCTTGAGAAGCGTAGCGGCGCCCTCGTCTCCCTCCAGTGCCAGCAGGTCGCCGAAAGCGGCGCGGGTGAAGGCGACCGGATGCCCGGGCCGATCCTCGTGGCGCGGTCTTGCGGCATAGTCTGCCGCCTGCGCCGCCTCTGCCAGTGCTCCGCACAGTTCCACCGGCACCAGCGGCATATCGCCAAGGAAGACGCAGACGCCCGGCGCATCGGGGGCGAGCGCGGCTACACCTGCGCGCAAGCTGGCGGCCATGCCCTCGGCCCAGTCGGAAGCGGCGATGATCTGGCAGTCCAGCCCGAAGAGCGCCGCGCGGACGGACGCAGCATCCGCTCCCGTCACAATCACTACCTCGGCAAAGCCCACGCCGGTAACGCGCTCGGCCACGCGCCGGATCACCGGCGCGCCGCCAAGGTCGGCGAGCAGCTTGCTCCCGCTCCCCTCGCCCGCGAAGCGCCGCCCCGCACCTCCGGCGAGGATCAGCGCGGACCAGCTCTGGATCACGCCTTGGCTTGCGTCAGCACCGGCAGGTTGCGGATTCGCTTGCCCGTCAGCGATGCGAGCGCATTCGCCAGCGCCGGCGAGGCAGGCGGCAGGCCCGGCTCGCCGATGCCGCCGGTCTTGGCCCCGCTGTCGATGAAGTGCACGTCCACCGCAGGCGGCGCATCGGCCAGCTTGAGGATCGGGTAGTCGGCGAAATTGCTTTCGACCACCGCACCCTTGTCGAGCGTCACCGCCTCGCCCATCGCCGATGACAGCCCCATGATCAGGCCGCCCGCAATCTGCGCTTCGGCATTGAGCGGGTTGATCGTGGTGCCGCAATCCACCACCGCGAAGGCTCGCAGCACCTTCGGGCTACCGTCCTCCTTCAGCGCAACCTCGGCCACCTCGGCGGCGATCGTGTCGAAACTCTCGACGATTGCGATGCCGCGTCCGGTGCCCTCGGGCAGCGGCGTGCCCCAGCCGGCGCGCTTGGCGACTTCGTCGAGCACCTTCAGATGGCGCGAGCCTTCGGGCAGGTGCTTGCGCCGGAATTCGTAAGGGTCAGCCCCCGCCGCCAGCGCGAGTTCGTCCATGAAGCTTTCGGTGTAGAACCCGATCTGCGTCGCGTTCACCGACCGCCACGGCCCGTCGATCTGGTTCGACTGGTAGGCGAAGTGGCGGCGCGAGGCGGCGGGCAGGTTGTAGATGAAGGGCACCTCGCCTTCCGCATTGCCGCTCTGCGCGTAATCCATGCGCATCGCCGTGATCTGCCCGTCTTTCAGCGAAGCCTTCAGTCTGGCCGAGGACTGCGGGCGATAGGTGCCGTGGCGCACCTCCTCTTCGCGGCTCCACACCAGCTTGACGGGATAGGGTACCTGCTTGGCGACAACCGCGACCTGATCGATGATCTCGACCATGTCGGGGAAGCGCCGCCCGAAGCCGCCGCCCATGATCATCGGGTGGAAGACGACCTTCTCGACATCGATCCCGGCTGCCTTGGCTGCCTTGGCCCGCGTGCTCAGCGGGTCCTGCATGCCGCCCCACAGGTGCAACGTGCCGTCCTTGAAATGGCCGGTCATCGCAAAGGGCTCCATCATCGCGTGGTGGAGGAACGGGACGCGGTATTCGGCCTCGACCAGCTTGGCGCTCGCCGCGCCGAATGCGGCCTCGACATCGCCCTCGCCCGCTTCATTGTCGGGTTTGCCGCCTGCCATCAGCTTGCCCTGTGCGGCATAGATCGCTGGGGTCGAAACGGCCGCATGGCCGCCGTCGGTGAACTTGGGGGAAAGCGCCTGAAGGCCCTTGGTCGCAGGCCAGTAGCCGGAGCCGATCACCACCACGGCGTCGGGCAGCTTGATGACCTTCTCGACACCCTTGACCGCCATTGCAGGGGCCTCGTCGACGGATTCCAGCGTGCCGCCGCGCACCGGAGCCGCCGCGATCGTGGCAACGCGCATGTCGGGGAGCGTGAAGTCGATCCCGTAAACTGCCGAGCCATCGACCTTGGCGGGGATGTCGCGCCGGGGCACGGGCTGGCCGATCAGCTTCCACTGGTCACGGGCTTTCAGCACCGGATCACTGGCGAGCGAACGCTGCGCCGCCCCCGCCGCCAGATCGCCATAGCGCAGCGACTTGCCCGATTTCGCGTGGGTGACAACGCTGTCGGCCGTGGTGAGTTCGCTCTCCGGCACGCCCAGCCGGTCGGCAGCTTCCGCCAGCAATGCAGCGCGCACCGCCGCGCCAGTGCGGCGCATCGCGATCTCGCCAGTGAAGCGGATCGCCGAGGAGCCGCCGGTGATCATCAGCGGCATCGAGCGCGCCATCATGCCGATCACCGCGTCAGGGATCAGGCCCGCCAGCGTCTCGCCCGCCATCGTCGGCAGAAAGCCCTTGGCGAGCGCGGCGTTGGCGAAGGCGAGGTCGGCAGGGGCCTGCTCGATCGCGACCTTGCTCCAGTCAGCGTCAAGCTCGTCCGCCAGCATCTGCGCGAGCGCCGTGTGCGAGCCCTGGCCGAAGTCGATATGCGGCGAGAAGACGGTGACGGTGTCGTCCTCGGCGATGGTCAGGATGCTGCCGAAGGCGGGCTTGCCCTCTCCGCCGATCAGGGCATTGCCCTTGGCCTTGACGCTGCTGTCGGTCCACCACACGCCGAAGATGCCGCCGCCCACCACCAGTGCGGACCCGGCAAGAAAGATGCGGCGCTTGATGCCCTTGCGCTTGATTTTTTCAGCCGGGGCGGTGGTTTCGGGCAGATCGAGATCGGGATTTGGATTGTCGGCCATCACGCGGCTCCTTCGGCGGCAGCAGCAGCACCGGTCGCGGCCAGAATGGCCTTGCGGATGCGCGGATAGGTGCCGCAGCGGCAGATATTGGTCATCGCCTCGTCGATCTGTTGGTCGCTCGGTGTGCCGACCTTCTCGATCAGCGCCACCGCGGCCATGATCTGGCCCGACTGGCAGTATCCGCATTGCGGCACCTGCGCATCGATCCACGCCTGCTGCACCCTGTGGAGCGTGCCCTCCGCGCTCTTCAGCCCCTCGATGGTGGTGACGGATTTGCCCACCATCTCGCTGACCGGCACGCTGCACGAGCGGGCGAGATTGCCGTCGACATGCACCGAACAGGCCCCGCAGGCGGCAATGCCGCAGCCGAACTTGGTACCGGTCATGCCCAGATCGTCCCGCAGCACCCACAGCAACGGCGTGTCGGCATCGGCCTCCACGCTCACTGGCTTGCCGTTGACAGTAAATGCGATGGCCACAGGCGGCGCTCCCCCGCTGGTTGAGAATATCCGTCTCTTGTAGCAACCCGATGCCCGTGTCGCCACTCGCAAAAGACGGGGCGCACAATTGCCGCCGGGGCGACGGGGTCAAGTGGCTGGATGTCCCATGCGGCGCGCGCCATCATTCGTCGAAGACCAAGGCACTTTGGACGAGCGAGGCATTTGCAGCCACTCGACAAATTTTCGCTTTTCCGTTCAAGCGCCCGCCCATGAACAGGGGTATCGTTGAAATCTTCAGGTTGCGGCGCGCGGCAGGTGCTATCGGCATCGCGGCGCTCGGCACGGTGCCGGTGGCTGCGCAGGAGGCGGATATGCCCCCGTCCGCGCAGGTTTCCGAAAGCGCCCGTGACAGCGGAGGGGCGAGCACACGCAGCACCTTCCAGCCCGCCGATTTCGCCCGCTTCGCCCCGCGCAGCGCCTTCGACATGGCGCGCAATGTCCCGGGCTTCTCGATCCAGGAGGGTGACGGCGCACGCGGGCTCGGGCAGGCGGACACCAATGTCCTGATCAACGGGCGGCGCATCTCGGGCAAGGCCAATGGCCCGAGCGAGGCACTGCGTCGCATCCCGCCCGAGGATGTGGTGCGGCTGGAACTGGTCGACGGCGCCAGCCTCGGCATCGGCGGGCTCACCGGACAGGTGCTCAATGTCGTCACCAGCGCCAGCGGACGGGTAAGCGGCCAGTTCCGCTACAATCCCGAATTCCGCAGCTTCGGCACCCCGGCGCGCCTGCTCAATGGCAGTGTCGCGCTGGCGGGCAGCGGGACCAAGAGCGAATGGAACCTCGCGCTGCGCAACGAATCCAACCGCCGCGGGAACGAGGGCCCCGAGGAGGTCTTCGATGGCACTGGAACGCTGGTCGCCCTGCGCGACGAAAAGGCCAATTTCAACAGCGACCGCCTGAGCCTTTCGGGCTCGTTCGCCCGCACCGCCGACAATGGCAACATCCTGAACCTTACCGGCCAGACGCAAGGCTTCCTGTTCCGCGAACGCGAAATCTCGCTCCAGCGCCCCCCCGGCGGCACGCTGACGCGCACCCGCTCGCTGCGCCGCACCGAAGACGAGTTCAATTTCGAAGTCGGCGCGGATTACGAATTCGTCCTTGGCCCCGGGCGGCTGAAGCTGATCGGCTACCACCGCTACGAAGACAGCCCTTTCACCAACGCCGTGCTCACCACCTTCACCGATGGCAGCGCCGACGCGGGATCGCGCTTCGTGCAGGACGCGGACGAGGGAGAGAGCATCCTGCGTTCGGAATACACGGTGAAGGCGGGCGGCGGCAATCTGGTCGCCGCAGTCGAAGGCGCGCGCAATTTCCTGACGATCACGTCCGCCCTTTCCGAGCGGGACAGCACCGGCGTGCTGCGACCGGTCGACCTCGACGGGGCAAGCGCACGGGTGGACGAGGACCGCGTGGACGCCGGGCTGACATGGAGTCGCGCGCTGGCGCAGAACCTCCAGCTCCAGCTTTCGGCCGGCGGGGAATATTCGCGCATCAGCCAGTCCGGCCCCTTCGGTCTCACCCGCAGTTTCGTGCGCCCCAAGGGCTTCGCCTCGCTCGACTGGAAGGTGACCGGGAACCTCAATCTGGCCGGGCGTGTCGAGCGTGTGGTCGGCCAGCTCGATTTCTTCGATTTCATCGCCTCGGTCGATCTCGATCAGGACCGGCAGGACGCCAGCAACGCCGATCTGCGGCCCGAGCAGAGCTGGGTCTACGATATCGAGGCCGCATGGCGGATGGGCGCGCTCGGCAATCTGACCGTGAGCGCCTATCTGGAAGATCTCATCGATGTGGTCGATCAGGTCCCGCTGCCGGGCGGCGGACAGGCGCCGGGCAACCTGCCTTCGGCGCGGTTCTACGGGGTGGAAAGCCAGGCGACGCTGCTGTCGGACGGGGTCGGCTGGAAGGGCACGCGCATCGACCTGACGCTCGGCTGGAACCAGTCCTCCGTTCGTGACCCGCTCCTGGGAACGCGGCGCGAGGTTTCAGGCAACGAGCTGCTGGTGCTGGAATTCCGCCTGCGTCACGATGTGCCGAACAGCGACTGGGCTTTCGGCACCCGCGGCGACTGGACCAAGAACGCGCGCAACGTGCGGCTCGACGAAGTGTCGCTGAACCAGCCGAGCTTCGCGCAGATGTTCGCCTTCCTGGAAAACAAGGACATAGCCGGCATGACGGTGAGGGCAAGGATCGGCAACCTGCTCGACCAGCGCGACCGTTTCGAACGCACCATCTTCTCGAACCGCGCCGCCGGGCAGGTCGCTTTCAGTGAACGCCGCGACCGGCGCTTCGGCACGGTGTTCAGCTTCGATGTCGAGGGCTCGTTCTGAGGCTTGCGAGCCTCGCTCCCGCTTCGTAAGCGGGGCCTGAGAGGATCGTTCCATGCCCCATACCGCTCCCGCCCTTCCCCGCATGCGTTCATGGCTGTTCGCGCCCGGCGACAGCGAGAAGAAGATGGGCAAGGCGATTGCCGGCGCGGCGGATATCGCGCTGCTCGATCTGGAGGATTCGGTCTCGCCCGAGAACAAGCCGGCGGCACGCGCGATGGTGGCCGAGACGATTGCTGGCAGCGACAATCGGGCAAGGCTTTGGGTGCGGATCAATCCGGTGACGAACTCGGACTGCATCGCCGATCTGGTTGCGGTGATCCCCTCGCGTCCGGGCGGGGTGTTCCTGCCCAAGGCCGAAGGCGCGGCCGACATCACCCGGCTGCACCACTATCTCACCGCGCTGGAGGCGGCGAACGGCATTCCGCAGGGGCGCACACTTATCGCCGCGCTGGTGACGGAGACTGCCGCAGCGATGTTCCGCACCGGCGATTATGCGGGCGACTACCCGGGCCGCGAGCGGCTTGTGGCGATGAGCTGGGGGGCGGAGGACCTGTCTTCGGCGCTTGGCGCGCGCGAACAGCGGGGGCCGGACGGGGAGTATTCGCACACCTATGAAATGGCGCGCAGCCTGTGCCTTGTCGGCGCGGCGGCAGCGGGCGTTGCGGCGATCGAAACGGTGCAGCCCGAGTTCCGCGATCTTGAGGCTTTGGCCGCCCGCGCGCAGCGGGTGCGGGCACAGGGCTTCCGGGGTATGCTCGCGATCCACCCCGCACAGGTTGATCCGATCAACGAAGCCTTCACGCCGAGCGCCGAGGAACTCGCCCATGCCCGCGCCGTGGTGCAGGCCTTTGCCGATCATCCCGGCGCAGGCGTGGTGGCATTGGACGGTGCGATGCTCGATCGTCCGCATCTTGTGCTGGCCCAGCGTTTGCTGGCCGAGGCGGGTGAGAGATAGGTTAAATGATTTTCCTACATTGACCAGATTGGTCATTTTCGTGCGACTCGCATCCAAGGAGCGCACCACATGGCCCTCGTCGACATTCTCATCGGCCCCATCGCCTCGATCATCGACAAGATCATCCCCGACAAGGAAGCCCGCGCCAAGGCCAAGCTCGAACTGATCGCGCTCGAAGGCACGCAGGAAATGCAGATGATCGAGGCGCAGCTGAAGGCGATCGTCGCCGAGGCCAATTCCGCCGACCCCTGGACCAGCCGCGCGCGGCCGAGCTTCCTTTATGTGATGTATGTGCTGCTGCTGACCGCTCTGCCGATGGGCGTGTTGAGCGCCTTCAGCCCGGCAGCCGCCGGCGACATTGCAGCAGGCATGAACGCCTATCTCTCCGGCCTGCCAGAACCGCTCTATGCGATCTTCGGCACCGGCTATCTGGGATACACCGCCGCGCGCCAGTGGGGGAAGGTCAAGGGCGTGGATCGATAGGGAGTTGCCGCAACCCACGCGTTGCCCAAAGGCCAAGGCAAAGCGCAACGCCAAGCACGAGGATCGCGAGCGAACTGATGATGATGAACGCGTCCACAGGCGCAGCCCAGTTTACGCGGCCTTGGACAAGAGCAGGCACAATGATCAGCCCGCGCAAGACAAAGATCGCGGCAAACAGCCCTAGGATCGGCTTGACCAGCGGCAGAGGGCGGAATTTCCCAGCCGCGGCGAGCGAGTAAAGTGCAAGCCCCGCCAGCAGAGCCGCGATACCCAGCGTGCTCACGGGTGCCAGCCATGTGCCAAGCTCTGCCGATCTCACGACTTCCGGCGGGGCGCCCACGAAAGCAATCCACTCGGGGCCAGCGGCCAGAACACCGATGTGCAGCAACGCTCCGGCCACAAGGATGACAGCGGCAAGCAAGAAAGACCGTCGCGCCAACATCGCACCTCCTGACTGGATCGCTGTCAGCCTAAGCCAAGCTGGACCGAAAGGCGATGGGCATCGACATTGCCGACGTTGGCACCTTTGACACCCGCTTCTAAGCGGCTATCCCGGCCCCATGACCAACCTCGTCTACGTCCTCAACGGCCCCAACCTCAATCTCCTCGGCACGCGGGAGCCGGAGATTTACGGCACCACCACGCTCGATGATATCGCCGGGATGCTGGAGGATCGCGCCCGTGAACTCGGGCTCGAAATCGAGATGCGCCAGACCAATCACGAAGGCATGCTGGTCGACTGGCTGCACGAAGCGCAGGCAGAAGGCGCGCGGGCGGTGCTGCTCAATGCGGCGGCCTATACCCACACCTCCGTCGCGCTGCTCGATGCGATCAAGGCGATCCGCACGCCGGTGATCGAGGTTCACCTGTCCGATCCCAAGACCCGCGAGCCCTTCCGCCACCTGTCCTACGTGGGCATGGCCGCCGCGCTGACCGTGGAAGGCCACGGTGCCGATTCCTACCGCATCGCGCTCGAAGCCGTAGCGTCCGGCGAGGTCTGAAATCGTCACCAGACTTTCACATTTTGCACCGCTGCCACTTGCCTGCCGCAATTGGCGGCAATAGACGCACGCGCTTCAAGGTCGCACAGCATTCTTCAAGGGGCATACATGGCAAACGACGCTGGCCAATCCGGCAAGGCAAACGGGCGCAAGTCGGGCATGAACATCGACACCGCACTGGTGCGCGAACTGGCCGAACTGCTCAATGAAACCGGCCTCACGGAAATCGAGGTCGAGGATGACGACCGCAAGATCCGCGTGTCGCGCGGGGCGGTGGCTGCCGCCGCACCGGTCTATGCCGCTGCGCCCGCGCCGGCCGCTGCCGCTCCGGCACCCGCCGCCGCCGCGCCTGCTCCGGCAGAAGCCGCCGCGCCTGCCGGGCCGGACCTCAAGAATGCGGTCAAGTCGCCGATGGTCGGCACCTGCTACCTCGCGCCGGAACCGGGCGCTTCGAACTTCATCGCCGTCGGCAAGGATGTGAAGGAAGGCGACACGCTGCTGATCGTCGAGGCGATGAAGGTGATGAACCCGATCACCGCCCCCCGCTCCGGCACGATCAGCGCCATCCTGATCGAGAACGCCCAGCCGGTCGAATTCGACCAGCCGCTGGTGGTGATCTCGTAAGATCATGGGCATCAAACGCATCCTGATCGCCAATCGCGGCGAGATCGCGCTGCGCATCCATCGCGCGGCGCATGAAATGGGGATCGAGACGGTCGCGGTGCACTCCACTGCCGATGCCGATGCCATGCATGTGCGGCTGGCCGACCATGCGGTGTGCATTGGCCCGCCGCCCGCCTCCGACAGCTATCTCAACATCGCCAACATCATCTCGGCGGCGGAAATCGCCCAGTGCGATGCAATCCACCCGGGTTACGGCTTCCTGTCGGAAAACGCCAAATTCGCCGACATCGTCGAAGCGCACGACATCATCTGGATCGGCCCCAAGCCCGAACACATCCGCACCATGGGCGACAAGGTCGAGGCCAAGCGCACCGCTGGCGCGCTCGGCCTGCCGCTGGTGCCGGGTTCCGACGGTGCGGTTTCCGATTTTGACGAGGCGCGCAAGATCGCCAAGGACATCGGCTATCCCGTGATTATCAAGGCCGCGTCCGGCGGCGGCGGGCGCGGCATGAAGGTGTGCGAGAGCGAGGACAAGCTCGAAACACTGATGCAGCAGGCCGGCAGCGAGGCGAAGGCCGCGTTCGGCGATGCGACCGTCTATATCGAGAAATATCTCGGCAATCCGCGCCACATCGAATTCCAGGTGTTCGGCGACGGTAACGGCAACGCGATCCATCTGGGCGAGCGCGACTGCTCGCTCCAACGCCGCCACCAGAAGGTGCTGGAAGAGGCCCCCTCCCCCGTCATCAGCCATGAAGAGCGGATGCGGATGGGCGAGGTCTGCGCCAAGGCCATGCGCGACATGGCCTATCGCGGCGCGGGCACGATCGAGTTCCTGTGGGAAAACGGCGAGTTCTACTTCATCGAGATGAACACCCGTCTCCAGGTCGAACACCCGGTGACCGAAGCGATCACCGGCGTCGATCTGGTGCGCGAACAGATCCGCATCGCCGAGGGCCGCCCGCTTTCGGTGGCGCAAGAGGACATCGAGTTCCACGGCCACGCCATCGAGTGCCGGATCAACGCCGAAGACCCGTTCAACTTCGCACCTTCCCCCGGCCTCGTCACCTATTTCCATGCGGCAGGCGGCATGCATGTGCGTGTGGATTCAGGGCTTTACGCCGGTTACAAGATCCCGCCCTATTACGACAGCATGATTGCCAAGCTGATCGTCTACGGCCGCACCCGCGAAGGCTGCATCATGCGCCTGCGCCGCGCGCTGGAGGAAATGGTGGTCGAGGGCGTGAAGACCAACATTCCGCTCCATCAGGAACTGCTCCGCCAGACCGACGTGCTCAACGGCGACTATTCGATCAAGTGGCTGGAAAAGTGGCTGGAGGAACGCGAGGTCTGATCGCGCCCTCCTCGGCATCCGGTGCAATAATGCTGCACCGCAACACAAATCGGCAGGCTATGCGGGCGGAAGGTTTTCATCCTTCCGCCCGTTTGCTTATGCAGGTGTCGGCCTCCCCGACCGAGAACGGTCATGCCCGGCAACCACCGGCATGATTTGACGCGATTTTGTTTTGCTGTCCGGCTATGGTCATCGCCGGGATTGCGCTGCACAGCTGTGCCAAGGAGTGCCGAATGAACCGCAAGACCCAGATTGTCGTCGTCGGCGGAGGTGCGGGCGGGCTGGAACTGGTCCGGCGGCTGGGCGCGAAATATGGCCGCAAGCGGCACGACATCATCCTTGTCGACAAGAACCTCAGCCACATCTGGAAGCCCTTGCTGCACGAGGTGGCCGCCGGATCGCTTGACGCAAACCTCGATGAAGTCGGCTACCGCGGGCATTGTTTTCGCTGGGGCTACCGCTTCTTTCAGGGCAGTCTCGACGGGATTGACCGGAAGGCGAAGACCATCAGCCTTGCTCCCGTTAAGGACGAGGACGGCAGCGAGCTGATCGAGGCCCACACCATTCGCTACGATATCCTCGCGCTGGCGCTAGGGTCGGTTTCCAACGATTTCGGCGTGCCGGGGGTCAAGGAACATTGCCTCTATCTCGACAGCCGCGAACAGGCTGACCGATTCCGCACGCGGCTGCTCAATCACTGTCTGCGCGTCAGCCGGGCGATGATGAACGATCCGGGTGCGGACGAGCAGGTTCGCGTCGCCATCGTCGGCGGCGGGGCGACGGGGGTGGAACTGGCAGCGGAACTCTACAACGCGGCCGGTGCGCTCAGGCACTATGGATTGGAAGTGTTCGACGAGAGCCGGATGCACGTCACCCTGCTGGAAGCGGGCCCGCGCATCCTCCCCGCCTTGCCCGACAAGCTTGCCGCCGCAGCCAAGCATGAACTGGAAGTGCTCGGTGTCGATGTGCGCCCCGGTGTGCAGGTCGTCGAAGCGCGTCCGCGCCAGCTTGTCACCAAAACCGGTGAGGTGATCGAGGCCGACCTGATCGTCTGGGCCGCAGGTGTGAAGGGTGCCGATTTCCTTTCTGGGCTCGGGCTGGAGACGAATGGGCGCAACCAAATCATCGTCACCGACACGCTGCAGACGAAAGAGGACCCCTGCATCTTCGCGCTGGGCGATTGCGCCAGCTACACCCCGCCGGGCGAGGACCGACCCGTCCCTCCACGCGCGCAGGCCGCACACCAGATGGCCGAGACGGTGTTCGCCAATATTGTGCGGATGCAGAAGAGCAAGCCGCTCACCCACTTCGTCTATCGCGACAAGGGCTCGCTGGTGTCACTCAGCCGCTTCTCGACCGTGGGGAGCCTGATGGGCAACCTGATCGGCGGGAGCATGGCCATTGAAGGCCGGCTGGCGCGGTTCATCTACACCTCGCTCTACCGCCTGCACCTGATCGGCATCCACGGCTGGGTGAAAGCGACCTTCCTGATGCTGGTGGGCCGGGTCAACCGCATCGTGCGGCCCAAGCTGAAGCTGCATTAGGGGCGGCGACGCTCCACCTCGGCGACGAAGGACTTGGCTGTTTCGTGATCTACCATCGGCACCTCGATCTTGCGCCCGCCGAGCAAGCGCAGAACAAGGATCGAGCGGACAGAGATGTGGCAGACCTCGGCCAGTGAGGACAGCGCAACGGGATCCTGTCGCAGCGAACGGTGGAAGCGCAACTTGTCACCATCGATCCACACCGCGCGCGGATCGGTGAATTTGCGACCGATGCGCAGCGTTTCGTACAGCAGATATCCGACCAGCAGAAGCACCGCGACATTCACTTCGCCCACGCGAAACGGTGCAAGCGCGCGGAGCAGGTTGCGCCGCGAATTGCCATCGGCGAGATCGGCATAAAAGTCGCTGTCGAAGGCGGCAATGCCGAACAGCGTGACACTCATAAACAGCACGATGACCATGCAACCCATGCAGCCGGGGTCGAAGCTGACCTCTTCGGGTGACGACGCGTTGGTGCTGTCTTCTGGGGCGTTCATGGGGCCCGCCTAAGCGAGCCAGTGGTCTTGCGTCAATCGGACCAGCGCGCTGTAAAGACGTCAGAAGTCGATCTTGACCCGCACCTCTCCGCCATTGGCGTTGAAGCCGCCGACCGCGGTGTTGTGGAGGTTGGCCTGTGCCTCGGCATGTTCCGAAAGCTTGATCCGAGCGCGCGGGATCGCGCTGGCGAAACCATCATCCACCGGCCCCACCTTCGGCCCGAGACGCGGCGCAGGGCCGGTTTCGGCACAGACCACGATTTCGGAGTTGAGCGGATCGGCGGGCTCGTCAGTGCATTCCTCGGCCGGCGGCGGGGGGACGAACTGCGTGAGGTCGATTACCACCCTGCCCGGCTGGTCCGGGGTATCGATCACCGGAAACGGCTCGCAATTCATCGCGCCCGAATGCCCCGGATCGACCGAGTAGACCGCGCAGACATGGCGCGGCGGCGGCAAGGTCTCGAGGATCACGACCTCGCTGTCGGAAGAAGCAGGTAGTGGCTGCGCGGGAGGCTCGTCGATCATGGGCAGCGCACCTCCCTTCCGCGGTTATCCGAAGCTGAAGCCCGCAGCCTCCGCTTCGGCGATACATTCGGGGCCAGTCAGCATCGGACTTTCCTGAATGATATCATACCAATCGGGTTTCTCGTCGACAAAAATCTGCCGCTCGATCCCAAAGCCCGGCGGCAGGTCGAACAGGCCCGCAAGAAAGCTGCGATGGCCGGTGGGCAGAAAGCGGTACCACAGGTTGCTGCCACAGGTGCCGCAGAAGGCACGCTCGGCCCATTCGCTGGAGCGGTAGACGGTGATCGCCTCCTCGCCCGCGACATCGGCAGCCTCGCCCTTTACCCCTGCATAGAATGCCCCGCCCCACCGCTGGCACATCGCACAATGGCAGATATCAACCTCGGGATACATTGCGCTGACGGTAATCGCCACCGCCCCGCAAAGGCAGCGCCCGGTGACCGCATCGTCGAGAGGCGCCGGCGCGCTCACAGCGGGACGCCGGGTTCCTGCTTAGCGGTACGGATCGTGAGCGAAGTCTTCACGCTCTCCACATTGGGCGCGGGCGTCAGCTTGCCGGTCAGGAATTCCTGGAAGCTTTGAAGATCCTTGCTCACGATCTTGAGAATGAAGTCGATTTCACCGTTGAGCATGTGGCACTCGCGCACTTCGGGCAGGGCGCGCATGTGTTCCTCGAATTCGCGCAGGGAACTTTCGGCCTGGCTCTTGAGGCTGACCATCGCGAAGACGGTGATTGCAAAGCCGAGTTTCGACGGATCAAGATCGGCATGATAGCCGCGGATCACGCCGTCTTCCTCCAGCCCGCGCACACGGCGCAGGCACGGCGGCGCGGTCAGCCCGACGCGCTGGGCGAGTTCGACATTGGTGACGCGGCCTTCCGCCTGCAATTCCGCCAGCAGGCGGCGGTCGATATCGTCGAGATTGGCCACGTAGTGTGTGCTCCTTCAGCGCGCACCCCGCGGCCCTACCCCCGAGGCGCGTGCGACATGATCCCAAAGAAACAAGAGGCGTGCCGGATGGCTCGCTCGGCTAATATTATTAGGTCTGCCAGCAATTGTCCCGCTTTGCAACGCGCCTTTCGCGTCAGACTGTGACAATTTCCCCATCCTGATAGGACGGGAAGGCTGGTGCGGGTTATTGTCCCCGCCCGCCGCCTGTGCACCTGCGCGATTCGCGCGTCTGCCGCCTGAGGAGAAGCCGTGTTTTTCGATGACCGCCTTGCCACCGTGCTGCGCCAGCGCGCCACCGGCGAGGCGTCGTTGCGCACGCAATACAGGCAATTGCTCGATCTGCTTGGGCGGGAACGGGTGCACCCTGCGGGCGGCGACCAGAGCCTGCTGGCAGCAGCATGGCTGCGGCTTGATGCGCTGGGCGGCGCGATTCCCGCGGCAACCCGGGCACGGATGATCCGCGAGCCCGGCTGGCGCTTCCGCAACCCCGATCTCGCCCTCCATCTTGCCGATCAGGAGACCGATGTTGCCGCGGCGGCGCTGGCGCGGGCCGACCTTGCCGGCGAGGACTGGGCAGCGCTGATCCCGCATCTGCCGGTCCGGGCACGTGGTTTCCTGCGGCTGCGGCGGGATCTTCCCGTCGATGCCGAGGCGGTTCTGGCGCGGTTGGGGATCCACGATCGCGGCCTGCCTGCCCCCGCCCAAGCGCCGACGCAGGCGGACGCCGAGGAAGAACCCGCCGCACCCGCCCCGGTCCGGCTGCGCGCCGTGCCAGCGGGTCTTCACGCCGCCTCGCCGGCCGACGATCGCCCTGCCGATCCTCCGCGCAACCGCGACGATACCGGCCGGACCGAAATTTCAGCACTTGTCGAGCGCATTGCCCAGTTCCGGCGTGCTCGCGGAGAGACCCAGGCCGAGCTTGAACACTCCCCCCGCCTGCCGCTCGGAGAACTGCCCGAACGTAGCGGTCGCGCCATTCCCGCCTTCGGCTTTGCCGCCGATACCACCGGGCGGATCGCCTGGGCGGCGGGCGAGGTTGCGCCGATGGTAATCGGCACGCGGCTGTTCGCGGGCGCGGATGCGGATGACGCCATCGCCCGCGCGTTCCAGCGCCGCCAGCCGATCACGCGCGGGCGGATCGAACTCGAAGGCGCGCCCGCCATCGCAGGGTCATGGATCCTCGATGCGGAGCCGCGGTTCAGCGCGGAAGGCCATTTCACCGGCTATTTCGGCCGCCTGCGCCGCCTGCCCGATCCCGGCGCCGTAGTCGCGGGCAGCCCCGAGGCGCGCGAGGCGGACCGCATCCGTCAGCTGCTCCACGAATTGCGCACGCCGGTGACCGCAGTTCAGGGCTATGCCGAGGTGATCCAGCAGCAACTGTTCGGGCCGGCCCCGCACGAATACCGCGCGCTCGCTGCCGCCATCGCCGCCGATGCCGCTCGCATCCTTGCCGGTTTCGAGGAGCTCGACCGGCTGGCCCGGCTTGAGACCGGGAGTATCACCATCGAACCGGGCGAGTGCGATCTGGCCGCTTTGCTGCGCGCCACTGCCGGTCAGCTTGCCCCGGTGCTGGCCCCGCAGGACGCGGGTTTCGAAATCGCCCTTGCGCCCGACATGGGTCTGATCGTCGGCATTGACCGCGAGGATGCAGAAGCGCTGGTGTGGCGGCTGCTCGCCAGCCTCGCTGCGGCCACGGCTCCGGGAGAACGGATCACACTGGCAGCCGACCCGCTGATCGGGCAAAGCGGCGCGCTGGTGCGGGTGCGCTGCACTCTCCCGGCACGGCTGGCGGCCGAGGAAAACCTGTTTGCCGGCAGCCCGCATGGCACAGGCCGTAGCGCAGGCAGCGGCGCGATCAGCCCCGGTCTGTTCGGGACCGGTTTCGCCCTGAGGCTTGCGCGGGCGGAGGCACGGGCGGCGGGCGGCGATTTGCGCCGCGAAGGTGATGCGCTGCTATTGACGCTGCCCCTGCTTGGCGGGAATAGCGAGCTGCGGGGCGCAGTCGGGGCCTGAGGGCACGCGGCGGGGAGACGCGGCAGGGGATGATTACTGGTTCGATGCTCGAGGTGCCGCCCGCGGGGCGCAGCGCCGTCTTTGCGCCCGGCTTCGGCCAGCGGGTGCTGCTGACGGTCGACACCGAAGAGGAATTTGACTGGCGCGCCCCCTTCCGACGCGAAGGCTATGGCCTCAGCCACGTCGCCGCGATCCCGCGCTTCCAGAGCTTCTGTGAACGCGTTGGCGCGCATCCGGTCTATCTGGTCGACTGGCCGATCGTGCACGACCCCAGAGCGGTCGAGATCATCGGCGATGCCGTGCGCCGCGGTACGGCCGACGTCGGCGTGCAGCTGCATCCGTGGGTCAACCCGCCCTTCGAAGAGGAAGTGAACATCCGCAACTCCTTCGCCGGCAACCTGCCCCCGGCGTTGGAGGCCGCGAAGTTCACCATGCTGCGCGACGCGATCGAGACGGCGTTCGGAACCGCGCCGCTGGTCTATCGCGCGGGTCGCTATGGTCTTGGCCCCCACACAGCTGCGCTGCTGAAGGAGGCCGGGATCCGCATCGACACATCGGTGCGCGCACTGTTCGATTACAGCTCCTATGATGGACCCGATTACAGCAATCATCCGGTCACGCCCTATTGGATCGATGGCGACCGCGCGCTGCTCGAACTGCCGGTGACCAGCGCCTATTGGGGGCCGCTGCGCCGCCTTGGTCCGCTGCTCCACCGCGTGCAGCGCCATACGCCGACGTTTTTTTCCGGCTTCTCGCGGCTGGGCCTGCTGGAGCGCATCGCGCTTACTCCCGAAGGTGTCTCGGCAGACGAGGCGCTGCGCGGTATCGACCTGTCGCTGCAAGCGGACCTGCCGGTGCTGGTGCTGTCCTTCCACAGCCCCACCCTCGCGCCCGGGCATACGCCCTACGCCCGTGACGAAGCGGCGGTGGAGAGGCTCTACGAATGGTTCGAGACGGTCTACGCCCACCTCGCCGCGCGCGGTGTGCGCAGTTGCACCATCGCCGACATCATCAGCGCCACCGGCGGATAGGGCCCCGTCCCCGCTTGTCTGTGCGCGCCCCGCGCGGTAGGGCACTGGGCATCGCATCGCCCTGCCTGCCTTCCGGTGCCTTGCACGTCTTGCGTGCAAAAGGGCCTGTAGCTCAGCGGTTAGAGCTGGCCGCTCATAACGGCTAGGTCGCGGGTTCGAATCCTGCCGGGCCCACCGGAAGCCAGGGGCGAGCGATGGGGAACGGGCGCGGCGCTTTCAGGTGTGCTCCATGTCTCACTCGTGGTCCGGGGACCGGTAATCCTCAAGGCCGGCAAAATCGTCACGGTCGGTCAGCAGCAGGGCCGCCGGCTTGAGCCGCTCGAAATGCGCCATCATAACCGTGGCGAGCACTGTCAGCGGCACGGCCAGCAAAGCTCCGGCGAGGCCCCAAAGCGTGGTCCACAAGGTCAGCGCCAGCAGGACCACCAGCGGCGAGACCGCAAGGCGGCGGCCGGTGACCTTGGGGTCGATGAAGTTGCCCATCACCTGCTCGATCACCAGCAGCCCCGCGCCAACCAGCAGCGCCGTGCCCAGATCGCGGGTGATGACCACGTAGATCGTCGGCAAAACGCCCGAAATGATCGAGCCGACCGTCGGAATGAAGCTCAACAAGACCGCCAGCAGTCCCCACAGCGGGGCATATTCGATACCGGCCAAGAACAGGAAACCGCCATAGAGCAGCCCGCTCGCCGCGCCCAACACGAGGCGGATGGTGAAATAGGCGCGAAACTTCGCCCCCACCGATCGACCGATCTCGATCCATCGCCGCGCATTGGGCCGCCCGTCGGAGATGGCATTCAGCTTGGCGTTCCAGTTCGGCGCCTCGCCGAGCATCAGCAGCATCAGGAAGAGGATCAGAACGATCCCGCCCAACGCACTGGCGGTGATGTTGAAGACTGTCAGCGCGGAGGCTGCCAGTTCGCTGCTCAGTTCCATCCCCCGTGCCCCGGGATCGTCCCCGCCGATGCCCGCGGGCAAGGTAAAGGGCAGGTCGCTCAATCGCTGGCCCAGCCAGGGGCCAATGTCGCGGGCGAGGCTGTAAATGCTGCGCGCGGCAAATCCGATGCCGGCGAGAAAACCTGCGAGCACCGCAAGCACAATCAGCGCACCCGCCACCGCGCCGAGCCATTCCAGCCGCCGCGGCACACGCCGGCGGATCCACGCCACCACCGGCCACACCGCCAGCGCCAGCAGCAGCGCGGTTACGCCCGGCATCAGCACCGCGTAGGCCTCGCGCAGCAGCCAGAACAGCGCAGCCGCAACGATGATCCAGAGAAGAAGGTGGCGAGGGCGCGCTTCTCGTAATGGTTCGCTCATGTCCATGCAGAGCTTAGAGCGCTCCTGCTTGGCAGGTTCCACCGTTCGTCCAACCTGCGCCCCGACCGGGCGAAAAGGCCAATTTGCTTGCACCCCGCCCGTGGATGTGACACCTACGGCAGCGCGGCGCGATAAACTTTCATGTTTACAGTGCCTTGCCCAACCCCGCGGATTCTTTTGCTGGGTTCGGCCATGCGGCCGACTAAAGGTGTCGGGGAGTAGCGCAGCCCGGTAGCGCGCCTGCTTTGGGAGCAGGATGTCGCAGGTTCGAATCCTGTCTCCCCGACCACTTTTCCCGCAAATTATTGATAGATACGCGAATTATCGCAATCCACTCGGCCGCGCGGTTCAGACGCTGACCCCGAACAGGCGACCGACGGCAGCGGTCATCGCCATGGCGGCGACGCCCCAGCCGACAACGCGCAAGGTCGCCGGCACCAGCGGCGCGGCCCCTGCCTGTGCCCCCAGTGCGCCGAGCGCCGCCAGCGCCAGAACCGAAACCGTCACCACGGTCTCCATGATCGCCCCTGCCGGTGCGAGCCATGCCGCCAGCAGCGGCACCGCGGCAGCCGCACTGAACGTCGCGCCAGAGGCGATCGCGGCCTGAAGCGGCCGGGCAGAGAGATGTTCGGAAAGGCCCAGTTCGTCGCGCACATGGGCCGCGAGCGGATCAAGCGTGGTCAGTTCGCGCGCAACAGCAGCGGCGGTCGCCTCGCTGAGGCCGCGGGCGCGGTAGATTGCGGCCAGTTCGGCCTCTTCGTCAGCCGGTGTGGCGGCGAGCGCTTCTTTTTCGCGGGCGATGTCGGCGCGCTCTGAATCCGCTTGCGAGGATACCGAGATATACTCGCCCGCCGCCATCGACATGGCCCCGGCGATCAGCGCCGCCACTCCGGCGACGAGGATCGGACCGGTCTGAGGCGTGGCCGCTGCCACACCGATGATCAGTGATGCCACCGAGATGATGCCGTCATTGGCCCCCAGCACGGCGGCGCGTAGCCAGCCGGTGCGGTGGACATAGTGCGGATCGTCGGGATGGGCGCTTGTGCCGGTTGCCATGGCCTTGCCTTGTCCGCTCTGGCAGCGGCAATGGCAAGCCCCGGCGTGGCTAGCCGGCAGCGTTTGTTTCGCCCAAAATCCAGTCCGGGATTGCCTCCTGCCTCAGGTCCACCGGTTCCAGCCCCTGCGCGCGCACCGCGTCGTAGCGGTCGCGCGGAGCGTAGTCGGCCGGGCGCTGGACGAAGACCTTGCCCTTGGTTTCGGCAAGGATGCCAAGGCCGCGCACCCCGTCGGTGCCGCTGCCGGTGAGCAACCCGCCAAGCGCGGGCAGACCGCTGCGCGCCAGCGATCCGAACAGCAGGTCTGCCGAGGGGCGGCAGCCATTCACCGGATCGCGTTCGACCAGGCGCAGCCGCGGCGGCTCGCCCGCCTCGATGATGACATGACGGGTCGGATCATGCGCCAGCCACACCTTGCCGGGCTCCAGCGAAACGCCGTCCACCGCATCGCCAAGCTGGCAGGGCAGCGAATGACGCATCGCCCGCACCGCGTTCTCGACCGCGGCGGAATCCGCATCAAACAACACGATCGTCGGCGGGCAGAGCGCGTCATAGGCGGCCAGCACTTGACGCGCGGTCTCGATCCCTGCGGCCCCGCAGGCAAGCGCGACGATGCGCCCGTCCGATCGGTATTTGCCCCCCTCGCCCCCGCCGGACTCGCCGCCTTCGCCGCCCGGCTTCAACTCGCCCGAAGCTGCCTTGAGCACGATGTCGCCGAGTTGGCGCACCGTCGCGTCGAACTCCTCGCGCGAGGTGTGGAGCGGCTTGGGGAAGCAATGCACCGCCCCAAGCTCCAGCGCCCGGCGCGCCGTGCCTGTGCCGGCCTGGGTGATGCTGGACAGCATGATGACCGGCATGGGCCGGGTCGTCATCACCTCTTCGAGGAACTCCATCCCGCTCATGCCCGGCATTTCGACATCCAGCGTCAGCACATCGGGCTTCAGCGCCTCAAGCTGATCGCGCGCCTCGTCGGCATTTTTGGCGGTACCGCACACGGTCACGCCCTTGGCATTGTCGAGAATGTCGCAGAACAGCGCGCGCATCGCCGCAGAATCGTCCACCACCAGAACACGTATATTGGCCATTGTCGCTCAGCCTCTTCGATGGCGCTCGCGGCCCGGCCTCGGGATTGGCCTGTCAGCGCTTGCGAGCGCAAAGTGAGGCGGTGATCTATCGGTCCAGCAGCGAAGAAATCGGCCCTTCCCGACTAGGGGCTAGCGCATAGGGGACGCGCAAAAGGGCCTTATCGCGCGTGCCTGTACCGATGAACCCGGATAATGGCCGCAATGCGCATCGCTTGCCGGCCCGAAACGGACGAGACGGCATGACGATCGAGAAATACTCACGGATTGGCGGGACGACGCTGTGCGGGCTGGTGGCGGCGATACTGCTGCTGGCCGGCGTGGGGATCAACCACATCCGCAACGGCGGCGCGCTCGACCGCGAGGAAGAGGAGCTGTCCCATTTCCGCGCCGACATTCTGCCGCCGCCGATGTTTCTGGTCGAAAGCTTTGCCAATGCGAGCATTATGACCATCCACCGCGATGCCTATGCCATCAACGAGAAACGTCTGGCGGATCTCGAAACGGCCTACTGGGAGGCTGATCGCCGATGGGCACAAGGCGCAATCTCCGGCGATCTCAAGGCCGGTCTGGCAGACAATGCACGCAAGACCGGTAAGGCATTCTGGGACGAGGTGAACGGGTCCCTCAAACCCGCGGCCCGGCGCTGGGACCAGCCCGCCATGCTCGCCTCCCACCGCAGGCTGCTGGAAATCTACCGCGCCCACCGCGCGGGGATCAACGATCTGGTGGCGCAGAGTGAAAGGGAAAGCGCAGCGGCGCATGAGGAAAATGCCCTGGTGCAGGTGCTGATCATCGCCGGAGCGTGCCTGGCGGTGCTGATCGTGATCTGCGCTGTCGCGGCTGCCTATCTCGCCTTCCGCCGCAAGGTGCTCTGGCCCATCTACCGCACGATCGACACGATGCGCGACATGGCCGCCGGCGATCACGATGCCGGCATTACCACTACGCACCGCGATGACGAGATCGGCACGATGACCCGCGCAATCGAGACCTTCCGCGCCGCGATCAAGTCAGACAAGGCGCGCTCTGCCCAACAGGCGGAGGTGGTCGAAACGCTGTCGGCGGCGCTCGATCGCCTCGCGGAAGGGGACCTCACCCACCGCATCACCGCCATTCCATCCGGTGAGCATGAACGCCTAGCCGAGGCCTTCAACGCCTCTGTCACGAGACTGGAGGCGATGATCGACGCAGTGCGCGCGACGGCAGGGGGCGTGCGCACCGGTTCGGACGAGATCCGCGCCGCGTCTGAAGACCTCGCGCTGCGCAACGAACAACAGGCCGCCAGCCTCGAGGAAACCGCTGCCTCGGTGGGCACGACAGTGAGCCTCACACGCCAGTGCGCCGAAAGCGCCGGCGCCGCTCGTCAGGCCATCGCCCAGACCCACCAGCGCGCCACCCATGGCGGTGCCGTGGTCGGCAAGGCAGTCGCGGCCATGGGCGCAATCGAGCAGTCCGCGCGCGAAATCACCCAGATCATCGACGTGATCGACGGCATCGCCTTCCAGACCAACCTCCTTGCCCTCAACGCCGGGGTCGAGGCTGCGCGCGCGGGCGAGGCGGGCAAAGGCTTCGCTGTGGTCGCCAACGAGGTTCGCGCCCTCGCCCAACGGTCCGCCGAGGCCGCGCGCGACATCAAGGTGTTGATCGACAAGTCGACCGCGCATGTCGGTGACGGTGTGAGCCTCGTCGGCGAGACCGGCACTTTGCTCGCAGAGATCGTCGCCCAGGTCGGCGCAGTCACCGAACAGGTCGGCGCGATTGCCGAGACCACCGCTGCCCAGGCCAGCAACCTTGATCAGGTCAATGTTGCAGTCGGCAGCATCGACCGGATGACCCAGCAGAACGCCGCAATGGTCGAGCAATCGACCGCCGCGACCCGCAGCCTGTCGAGCGAAGCCCAGCGCCTTGGCGAACTGGTGGCGCAGTTCCGCGTGAGCACCGGCAGCCGCGCGGTTGCGGCATCTGCCCCAACGCCGGCACCGGCCCGGCCACCTGCGG
>Ga0114986_1000070_pt1 | contig 27057 bp, 22 predicted proteins | sample Shrwel1BS1Day17_FD_96988 | JGI IMG/M metagenome (GOLD analysis project Ga0114986, IMG submission 96988) | Subsurface microbial communities from deep shales in Ohio, USA - Utica-3 well 1 S-1-Day17 | ecosystem: Environmental > Aquatic > Deep subsurface > Shale gas/oil reservoir > Produced... | reverse complement strand
TAACGCCATGTCGATCACTCCTGTCTCCCTCGCTGCTCACAGCAAGGAACGGGTCAAAACATGGGTCAAATCTCAACGAAAACTCACCACCCTCCCGGGTCAAATCTCAACGGAAATCTACAGCGCCAGCCATTCGTGAGCTGAGGGCAGGTCTTCGGCCAGATGCTGAAGCTCCACCTTGCCATTCCATTCGGTGAGCACCCGAACCATGCCCGGGCGCGGTCGCTCGAGAATGCCAAAGTCGAGCGGACATGTGAGCTCGAAATGCCGGCTGACGGTGAGGATCGTCACGCCTTCGGAACCGTATTCGCCGATCTTCAGCACGAAGCCGGCGGACTGGAAGCTGCTGCCAAACAGGCGGCGCGGGTAGATGGCGACAAGCCGGCCAGTGCCGTTCCATGTGCGCCAGGCAGCCAGCTTGCGTCGGAAGCGCTCGGGCGGCCGTGGCTGGTCATTGGCAAAGCTGACCAGGCTGCCAAGCGGCGCGGTGTCGAAAAGGTCATGGGCATTCATCGGTCTGGTCCTGTGATCGGGGCGCTGCGGCGTGATCGCGCGCGCGCCGGAATTGGGAGGGAAAGGGACCGGGACGCGAACGGGCGCATCCCGGCCCTCGGGGGTCACTCGGCCGCGATGGCCCACGCGTCGAAGCTGCCGTCCTCACCGTCCTCGAGCTCCCCGTCGCCGGTGAGGAAGGCTGGCAGGTCGTCACTCGCTGCGGTGCTGACCGCGCCCAGATCGACAAGATCGGCGATGCCCGGCGTGCGCAGCGGTTCGGGCAGCCATGCGCTGTCCTCGAGCAGGCGGGCTGCCTCGCGGGCCATGTCGCCTTTCTTGAGGTGATCGATCAGCGCTGCGGTCTCCTCGCCCCGGGCTTCGGCCACCGCAGCAAGGATGTGCGGCTTGGTCACCCGGCCGAGGTAGTTCTCGACCCCGGGCTTCCAGCCTGCGGCCACCATGTCGAGATCGACTGCGCGGGCGAGGACATGGGCTTGCTCGATGCGCCGTGCCACCGTGTGGGCGGAAACCCTGCCATCGTAGCGGCTGGCCGGTTCCCACTGCGCATTGATGCCGAAAGCGGCGCAATGGGCGAACAGGGAGGCCTGGTCGGCGCCGGTCATGGACAGAAGAGCTGCCCAAAGATCGATGTCGTGCTCGGGCAACCTCGCCTTCCACTGGTCGTGCCGCGCGATGATCGCGCGGGCGCTGACCGAATCCGCCATGCCCGGCGCCTGGTGCGGGAACCCGGTGCGATGCACCGCCACACCGAGACAGCTTTCCCGCGCTCCATGGTAGAACGTCTGGAGGACTATGGCATGGAGGACGACGGCAAAGGCCACGTCAGGGCGGTTCGCAACCGCATCCTGCAACGCCAGCGTGCGCTCGGCGGTCAGTTCGCAAACGAGCTTGTCGGGCAGCGGTTTGATGCTGCTCTCGTCTTCTTCGGGCTCGCGGGAAGGTTCGCTGCCCTGCGACGGTTCGCCGCCGCAGGGCCGATCGGCATCGACGCTTGCGGCATCGTGCCCATCTTCGCCGCCAGCATACCTGCCATCATCCGCCATGCCCGATTCCGGCTTGGGCTCATCCTCGGCGCGCACGAAGCCGCGTTCGACATGAAGCGATCCGTCGACATCGACGCTGATGAAGACCCCGGCCATCGCCATGTCCTCGGGCGCGAATACCGGCGGGCGTTCCAGCAGCAGGGCCAGCTCCTCGTCGATCGCGGTCAGCCGCTGTTCGACTTCGTCCGGAATGTCGGAGGCACGCTCGTAGTCGTTCTCAAGAGCCGCAGCTTCGGCCTGCAAGGTTTCGGCCCGGGCCTGCTCCTCATCGGTGAGTTCAGCGGCCGTGCCGGTGAGCACGCGCATGTCGTCGCGATAGCCCCAGGGAAAGTCGACTGCCGTCGCCGCCCATTTCCAGCCTTCGGCCTCGAGCCGTGCGGCTTCTGCCTGCAAACGCTCGGCGACCAGCGTGTCGAGCAGGTGCACGTCCTGCAGCCAGCCCCCGTGGTCATCCTCGAACAGGTCGCGCATGACGCTGCCGCCCGCAGTCACATAGGCATCGAGCGTGACGAAGCGGACCCGCTTGTCGGAGGCGCGCACGGTATCTTCGGTCAGGCGCGAGCGGATATAGGCGGGCGAACGGTTGAAGCTGTGCGCCAGCATCTCCCAGACCTGCTCCTGCCGCTCGTGATCCTCGCAGACCGAGAAGGCCATCAGCTGATCGAGGGTCATGCCGTCATCGGCATAGATCGCATGCAGCCGGGGCGAAACCGAGGCGAGCTTTAGTCGCTGTCGCACGACAGCCGACGTCACCATGAAATGGGCGGCGATGTCCTCGAGCCCCAGGCCCTGATCGCTCAGCACCTGCATGGCGCGAAACTGGTCGAGGGGGTGCAGCTGTTCGCGGTGGGTGTTTTCCGCCAGCGAGTCTTCTTCCGCAGAAATGTCGCTGCCCTCGCGCACCACGCAAGGGACGGGCTGGGTTTTCGCCATGCGCTTCTGCTTCACCAGCAGTTCGAGGGCGCGGAAGCGGCGGCCGCCCGCAGGCACTTCGAACAGGCCGGTTTCCTGCCCGGCATCGTCGAGCTGGGGGCGGACATTGAGGCTCTGGAGCAAGGTGCGCCGGGCGATGTCCTCGGCCAGCGCCTCGATCGAGACGCCGGTCTTGACCCGCCGGACATTGGCCTGGCTCAGGACCAGCTGGTTGAAGGGAATGTCGCGCGACTGCGACAGGACGATCTTGGAAGCGGCACTTGCCATGTCAGGTCTCCGGTGGCGGACCGCCGGGAGCCTCTCTCCCAGCCCCTGGCCCGTCACGAAGCCCCCGGCTTCCCTTTCCCTCTATGGGGCGGGCGCCGCCTGTCCGGGGACGGCGACGCCCTTGCCCTGATCCCGCCGTTAGCCCGCGCGGAGACCTCAGGCCGCCCGGGCCCGGTCGGGCGCCGCCTCTTCCGCCCGTGCGAAGGCGAGGAGGAAGTCTGCGGCCTTTGAGGCGGCACTTGCGGCCCGCACGATGGCGCGGTTGTCCTCGCGCAGGATCGCCAGCCACGAACCGAGGTAGTCGGCATGGCGCACGCTGGGCTCGATCCCCAGCGCCGCGCAGACGAAGGCGCTCGTCATCTCCGCGCACAGTTCCTCCCGGCCATATTCAGGCGAGCCAAACCGGCCGGACTGATCGCGGGAGAGCCGGCTCGGATGCCCCGTCCAGTGCCCCAGTTCATGAAAGGCCGTGCGGTGCCAGTTGATCGGCTCGGGGAAGGCCTCGGGGCGCGGAATCTGGATGTAGTCGCGCGAAGGCACGTAGAAGGCCTCACCGCCCACGATGCGAATATCGGCGCCGGTGGCGCGGATCAGGGCGTCAGCCTCTGGCAGGATCAGCGAGCGGTCGACCGGCGCGACTGGCGCGCTCAAGTCCTCGGGCAGGCCTTCGCACTGGTCGGTCGAAAAGACCGTGTAGCGCTTCAGAAACGGGATCGTGCCGGGAGCCCGGTCTTCCTCGCGGGCCCGTTCGCGCTCCTGCTGCGGGGTGTAGCGATGGGCATAGACCACGGTCATGCCCCGCTCGCCCTTGCGGACATTGCCGCCCAGTTCGAGTGCCTGCCGGAAGGTGAGGAAGCGGTTGGTGGTGAAGCCGCGTTCGATCATCGCGCTCCACAGGATCAGGATGTTGATCCCGCTGTAGCGCGCGCGGGTGCTGGCATTGACCGGCAGGTCGAGGGCGGCGGCTGCCGAATCCCACGGCTGGACCCAGGGTACGCGCCCCTGTTCGAGCTGGATGATGATACGGTCAGTGATGCCCTGATAGAGGTCGGTCCGCTCGATTGCGGAAGCGCGGCGTGCGCGGAAAGATGCCATGGCCTGTCTCCTCGGACGGGCCGGCCAAGGGGCCACTCCCTCTGGCTTCGGCACCGTCACGGACGGAGCCGCCAGGCTCTCACTCTCCAACACCGTTTCCGCCGGTCGCGCGAGCGGTCAGCGAGATGACCCTGATAGATAAGACGCACCCTGACAGAGGCGGCAAATGGCTTGCCAGGTGCCTGGCAGGCCGAAAGGCGGGGCATGTCGTCTTTCGCAGGCTGCCCTTGCGATCTTTACCGCCGGGTCAGAGTGCGCGCGGGGCCCGATGGTGAAGTTGCCGCGCCCTCAGGAGCAGGTCCGACAGGATGTGCGGGATAGAGCGCGTCACCAGCTCCGCTCCGAATCAAAGGGGCGTTGCGGGGCAGGCTGTGCAAAAACTCATTCGTCTAATCCGCCGCCGCCAGCACCGCGACGCGCGTCTCACCCCGCTGGCGTCAGTCGCTCGGCACCGAAGGCATTTACTGCATGGAGGATGTTGAAGGCGACAATCGAGAGAGCCGCTTCGGCCTTTACCGCTCTGAGACCTCGCGTGAGGAACCTTCCGCCGCCGGACATCCGTTTAATCGTGCCGAAGGGGTGCTCTACAGTACATCGGCGGGTCACCATCAAGCTCGGATCCGCGTAGATTCTGGCCTCCATACGATCCAGCGCCGCCTGATCGAACAACCGATGGATGGTCCGTTGGGCGCCGGACGTGCATCGGCTCTTCAGCCGACAGTCTTTGCATGCGGGCGTTCTATATCGGATCGCACGGTTGCGGGTATGTTTGCCGGATGGTCTCAACGTCTTGCCGGCGGGGCACCGGATTGTGTCGGTCTCCTCATCATACACGAACTGCGCTGGCCGGAAAAAGTCGGTGCTCATGGCGCCGCGTTTGATCGGCGCCGCGACCTCAATATGGTCGCGCTCGCATTGCGCGACCGCCTGGGCGTTGGAGTAACCGCCGTCGGCCAGGACTTTGAGCTCGTCAACCTCAAGCACCTCCATCGTCGCCATCGACATTGGATGCAGGAGCTGGCTGTCGTTTGCCTCGTTGGTCACGTCGTGATGTATGATCAGGCCGCTATCTACATCGACCACGCTTTGCATGTTGTAGCAGGGTGTCTTGGGAGAACGTCCATAGCCCATCGGCCGCGCGTCGGACTCGCCAAAGACCAAAGCCGTCTCGTCGCGATCCTTCAGGATGTCCTGCCGGCGCACGAGCCTGTCTTTGCGGCGCCCGAGGGTCTCCATCGCAGTGGTGAACGCCTCCCGATGTTTGGGCTGATCGTCGAACCCCTGGGCCACTGCCTCATCTATGATGTCGAGCCGTTCAAGGTAGTAGGCGATCTCCTTTTCGGTGTGCGCAACGTCACGGGCCAGCCGGTCGGCGCCAGCGATGTTCTTTGGGCTCGCGACCGCGCGCATCTTCGTCCCGTCCAGCGCGACCAATCGACCGCTGATCAAGCCGGTTTCGCGGCAGAACTGGATGAATGCAGCGCTGGCGCTGACAATGGCTTCCGGATTGTCATGACGAAAGGAGGCGATCGTTCGGTAATCCGGGGCGAGCCGGCGCATTAGCCAAAGCGCTTCGAGGTCGCGGACACACGCTCGTTCCAATTGGCGTGAGGACCGTACCTGGTTGAGGTAGCCCCAGATGTACAGCCGGAGCATATCGCCTGGATGGTATCCAGGGCGGCCGGTGACCGCAGCGATAGCGCGACCGAAGCCAAGCTCAGCCAAGTTCAAGCTGGTAACAAAAGCATCGACGACTCGGACCAATGCGTCCGGGGAAACATAGTCATCAACACAAGGAGGAAGCAGGTTGACCTGATCTCGCGCGAGTCCCTCAATAAAACTCATGCACACCCCGGCGCGGAAGATGGGAAGATAATTGGATTCTACACTGACAGGTTCATTAGTAAAAGCTTGTTCTTGGCTTTGAACATCTGCGCTAGGCGGCGTAATAACTCATTACAGATGTTGCGGGCTTCCGAGAAGGATGAGGTCAGAATCGCCGGGTTCTCCGTTACGTCGAAGCAGTGGCCGCTTGCGCGTCGAGCTGCCACCCGTAGCTTTTGGAATCCGGTACGAGATCGGCGATGGTGAACTGATCGAGGTGTCGCGCGAAAGCTTCCAGCGCGCCTGCCAAGGCATGGCGCAAGCCGCATGCGGGCGTCACGACGCAGCTGTTGGTCGCCGCGTCGAAGCATTCGACGAATGTCCCGGTGTCTTCCATGATGCGCATGATCGAACCGACGTTCAGGGCATTGGCGGGCCGCGCCAGCTTGAGGCCCCCGCTCCGGCCCCGCACACCCTCGACAAATCCCTCCGCGGCCAGTCGCTGCGCCACTTTCATCAGATGGTTCTTCGAGATGCCATAAGCGTGTGCGATCTCGGCGATCGAATGATGGCCGTCCTTCACGGCCAGGAACATCAATGTGCGAAGGGCATAGTCGGTCTGGACGGACAATCTCATAAAAGATGCATATCATATATTGGTTTTATCCGCCAAGGCGCGTAAACCATGCACACATCTTAATCGAGTCGAGGCAGGCAATGACGTCGAACCATGCCGAGCAAGCGCGGGCACGCAAGATGGCGGATGCGCTCGCCTGCGGGATCGATGATGCGTTTATTTCGCAGCTTGTGGAGAGTTTCTACGACACCGTCCGCCAGGACGACACGCTCGGCCCGATCTTTGCGGAGCGCATCGGCGACTGGCCGCATCATCTGACGCGGATGAAGGATTTCTGGGCCTCGATCATGCTCGAATCCGGTCGGTTCAGCGGCAATCCGATGCGCAAGCATATCGCGATCGGCGAGCTTGATGAGGCGCATTTCGCGCGCTGGCAGTCGCTCTGGGACCAGACGCTTGCTCGGATCGCGCCGAACGCTGCGGTCGCGGATCGGTTTCGCGAAGCGGCACTGCGCATTGGCGAGAGCTTGCTGACCGGCATCAAGATCGACCGCGGCGGCCTGGCCGCCATTTCCGCGAGGGCCGCGTCGTGACACCGGTCCCCTACGGCGCATCGCCGATCTTCGATGAGCAAAGCCTACCCGACGCGCTGCGCAACGATCATCGCACCAAAGCAGGCACCTGGGGCCTCCTGCGGATGCTGGAGGGCGAAGTGCGGCTCGTTTTCGTCGATCCGCCGAGCGAGCAGCTCGTGACGCCCGACAGGCCCGCGATCATCCCGCCGCAAGCAACCCATCATGTCGTTCCGCTCGGCCCCATGACGATGCAGGTCGAGTTCTACCGGGAACGCCCAGAGCTTGTCGAAGACGCGGACCGTGGATGACTTCGCCCTTGCTCGCACGGTGCATGTCGTCGCGGTCCTGTTCTGGATAGGCGGCGTCGGTTTCGTCACCTGGGTGCTGATGCCGACGCTTAAGGCAACGGAACTGCCGCAGGATCGCTTGCGCCGTTTTCAGCAGATGGAGGCGCGCTTTGCCTGGCAGGCACGCCTGTGGGTTCTGCTTGCCGGCGCAAGTGGCCTGTGGCTGGTGGCGCGCGCCGATCTGTGGAGCCGCTTCCTCGACGGCCGGTTCTGGTGGATGCACCTGATGGTCGCACTCTGGACCGTGTTTGCGCTGATGTTGCTCGTCATCGAGCCGCTGCATCTCCATCGCCGCCTCGCCAATACACAGTCACCAGAGGCGGATTTCGCTCGAATGATCCGGCTGCATCAGTTATTACTTGCCGTCAGCATCATAACAATTTTGGGCGCGGTAGGCGGTAGTCACGGACTATTCTGAACGGAGGGGGTTTGGGGCATGAAGAGCTATCAAACGACATTCAGCATCAAAAGGCTGTGGATCATCCTGTCGGTCGGCATGGTGGTCATGTTCGGAATCCTACTGTTGCTGGGCCAGCAGATCTACCAGCAGGCGCCGCCCATTCCCGAAGCGGTGAAATCCCAAAGCGGCGAGACATTGTTCACGCGCGCGGACATCGAGACCGGCCAGAATATCTGGCAGTCGATCGGCGGCATGGAACAGGGCTCGATCTGGGGCCATGGCAGCTATCTGGCGCCCGACTGGAGCGCCGACTGGCTGCACCGCGAGGCGGAGGCATTGCTCGCCCTGTCGGCCTCGCAACCTCTCCCAGGCGTGTCCGCGACGCAGGCGGAGGCTATGCGAAGGGCCGGGCTGCAGGAGGAGATGCGTAGGAACACCTACGACCCTGCATCCGGCGTCATCACGGTCAGCGACACCCGCGCGCGCGCGATCCGGCAGGTACAGCAGCATTTCGTAAGCCTGTACGATGGCGGCGATCCTGCCTCGCTAAAGCTCCGCCGCGACTATGCCTTCCCGGTCTATGGCGAGCTGTCGGCCGCGGAAGCCCGGCAGCTTACCGCCTTCTATTTCTGGACGGCCTGGGGGGCGACCACCGATCGTCCGGGCCAGAACATCACTTATACCAGCAACTGGCCGCACGAACCCCTGGTGGGCAATAGCCCAACCACCGGTACATTGTTGTGGAGCCTTGCGTCGGTCATCCTGCTGCTTGCGGCGGCAGGCGCACTCATCGCCTATTACGCCAAGCAGTTCGACGTCTGGCGCGGCGACATCCTGCCCGAGGGCGGCATGGCGACCTCTGATCTTCTGGGACAGGCCGTCATCACACCGTCGATGCGGGCTACCGCGAAATATTTCTGGGTCGTCTGCGCGTTGTTCGTGGGGCAGGTGCTGCTGGGCATTGTCACCGCTCATTATGCGGTCGAGGGACAAGGGCTCTATGGCCTGCCTTTTGCAGAATATCTTCCCTACACGATCACCCGCACATGGCACACGCAACTCGCGGTGCTGTGGATCGCCACGGCATGGCTGGCGACCGGGCTCTATGTCGCGCCGATGCTCGGGGGACGCGACCCCAAGTTCCAGCGGCTCGGCGTCAACTTTCTGTTCGTCAGCCTTCTGGTCATCGTCATCGGCTCCTTTGCCGGGCAATGGGCGGCCGTCCACCGCTTCTTCACCAGTCTGACGGCGAATTTCTGGTTCGGTCATCAGGGCTATGAATATGTCGATCTCGGCCGCTTCTGGCAGATCTACCTCCTGATTGGCCTGTTCCTCTGGGTGGCGCTGGTGGTGCGCGCGCTCTGGCCCGTGCTGCGACGGGAAGGCGGAAAGTCCCTCATCTATCTCGTGCTGGTGTCAGCGCTCGCCATCGGGCTGCTCTACGGCGCGGGGCTGATGTGGGGCCAGCATACGAACATCGCCATCATGGAATATTGGCGCTGGTGGGTGGTGCATTTGTGGGTCGAGGGTATTTTCGAAGTCTTCGCCACGGCCATCATCTCGCTGCTGTTCGTCCAGATGGGCATCCTGCGAACCTCCACCGCCACCGTGATGGTGTTGTTCGCGACGATCATCTTCCTGTTCGGCGGGGTGCTCGGGACCTTCCATCACCTGTATTTCAGCGGCACGCCAACGTCGGTGATTGCGGTCGGCGCGATGATCTCGGCGCTCGAAGTGGTGCCGCTGCTGGTTGTCGGCTTCGAAGCCTATACGCGGCACAAGGTCGAGCATGAGGCCGAGTGGGAACGGATCTATCACTGGCCGTTCATGTTCTTCGCCGCCGTCCTGTTCTGGAATCTGGTCGGCGCCGGGCTGTTCGGCTTCCTCATCAATCCGCCGATCGCGCTCTATTACATGCAGGGGCTGAACACGACGGCGAACCATGGCCACGCCGCGCTGTTCGGCGTCTATGGCATGCTCGGCCTGGGGCTGACGCTCTATTGCATGCGTGGACTGACCGACGTCACGCGGTGGAACCAAAAATGGATCAGGATCTCCTTCTGGTCGCTCAATATCGGCCTTGGCATGATGACTTTCCTGTCGCTGCTCCCGCAGGGCATCCTGCAGACCTACGCCAGCATCGAGCACGGCTATGCCTATGCGCGCTCAGCGGAGTTCATCCATAGCCCGATCATGCAGGCGCTGGTTTGGGCAAGGGTGCCCGGCGATGTCGTGTTCGCTCTCGGCGTTTTCGCGTTCGCATGGTTCATGGTTCAGGCGTTCATGCACGGCAGGAAGCCGACTCCAGAAACGGCGGCCATTCCAAAGCCGGCGCTTTAGATCCGCCACTCCGCTTCCCGGCTGTACCCCGGTTTTCAACGGACGGCCGGCTAATTTCGGGCGTTGGTCGCTCCCGGCCAACGCCATTTGTCCGTGAAACGGCTTCAGGATCGCCGGACAGGCTTGCCTGATCCGTGGGTTTTAGCACAGCCTGGGGGTATCCCCGCTCGAAGGGGTAGGTCGAGACAGAGCAGCGGCTCGGGCTCAGGGGAAGACTTTCCCCAAAAAATATTTACTGCGATGCGGTGGTATACCGGTGGGATACTGACCCAATGCCAACAAAGACGGCGACCCGAAGGTCGTCTTAAGCCTTTGATTTATGCTGGAAAACTGGAGCGGGCGAAGGGATTCGAACCCTCGACCCCAACCTTGGCAAGGTTGTGCTCTACCCCTGAGCTACGCCCGCTCACTGGCGCTGACAGAAACCGCTGAATCGGCGGGTTTCTGCCGGAGAGGCGGCGCGATTAGCAGCGCCTTCCCAACCCTGCAAGCGCAAAATTGCCGCTGTCGGCTCACATCACGATCGTCGCGATTAAGGCTTGATCGCGCAGGCTTGCGCGGCCAGCACAAAGCGGCGCTTCACAAGCGCATGAGAGCATCCCACATGGGGGGCGAACGGGCGCAAATACCGCGCCTGCCACAGCAGGAGCAGATATCTTGGCCAGCATGGGACTGAGCATCGACGAACAGAAGGCGGTGGACCGTTTCCGCAAGACGGTGGTGGAGCCATCGCAGAGCAAGCTCGTGATTCTCGACTTCTGGGCGGAATGGTGCGGGCCGTGCAAGGCGCTGACCCCGGTGCTGGAAAAGGTCGCGGGCGAATATGCCGACAAGGGCGTGGTGCTCGCCAAGATCAATGTCGACGAGGAACAGTTCATCGCCGCGCAGTTCCAGGTGCGATCGATCCCGACGGTCTATGCGATGTTCCAGGGCCAGCCGGTCGCCGATCTGACCAGTGCGCGCACCGAATCGCAGTTGAAGGCGATCCTCGACCAGCTGCTGTCCCAGCTGCCCGTGCAGGGCGGGGCCGCCGATGGCGCGGCCGCACCGCAGGGCCCCTCGCCCGAAGAGCTCGCCCAGTTCGTGAAGATGGGCGAAGAGGCGCTGGCCGCGGGTGACGCGCAGCGCGCTGCATCAATCTTCGCGCAGATTACCGAATTTGCCGAAGACAATGCCGCCGCTCACGCCGGGCTGGTGCGCGCGCTGGTGCAGATGGGCGAGTTCGATCAGGCGAAGCAGGTCATGGAGGTGATCGATTCCGATCCCCGGCTTGCCTCCGATACCGCCATCGGCCCGGCCCGCAGCGCGCTGGAACTGGCCGGCACCCGCGTCGACGACAGCGAGCTGGCCGGCCTTCGCGCCGCCGCCGAAGCCGATCCCGCCAACATGGACGCACAGTTTGCCTATGCCGAGGCCGCCTTTGCCGCCGGCGAGCGCGATGCCGCCGCCGATACGCTGCTGGCCATGATTACTGCCGACCGCGAATGGAACGAAGGCGCGGCGCGGGCAAGGCTGCTCAAGATTTTCGAGGCCACCGGTCTGGAAGACGAATGGGTGGTCGGCGTCCGCCGGCGGCTTTCACGCGTATTGTTCGGATGACCAAAAGGCTTCCCATCTTCCCCCTGACGGGCGCGGTGCTGTTTCCCGGCATGCAGTTGCCGCTGCACATCTTCGAGCCGCGCTACCGTGCCATGGTTGGCGATGCGCTGATCCGCGACCGGCTGATCGCGATGATCCAGCCCCAGCGCGCTGTCGAAGGTGCGCCGCTGTATCAGGTCGGCTGCATCGGGCGGATCGGGGAGATTCAGGCGATGGATGACGGGCGATATAACCTCATCCTTGAAGGCACGGCCCGCTTCCGCATGATCCGGGAACTCGATGTCACCACCGCCTATCGCCAGATCGAGGCGGACATCTACGACGAGGACGAGGACGAAACCCTCACCCACGCCCAGCGCGGCGGGTTCGAGCGGGAGGCGCGGCATTTTGCGGATTCGCAGGGCTACAGCGTCGACTGGGATTCGGTCGAACGGCTGGACGATCGCTCGCTGATCAATGGTGTCTCCCAGATCGCGCCCTTCGATCCGGCGTCCAAGCAGGCGCTGCTGGAGGCGAGGACCCTCACCGATCGCTGCGAATTGCTGGTGCAACTGATGCAGTTCTACGGTCGCCACGATGGCGGCGAGGAAATCGTGACGCTGCAATAGCGCCTATCCCGGCGTCCCTCTTTCCAGAACGGGAAACCCCCGCCTTGCAATTCGCGATCCACGTGCAGCTCGATTACCACTTCGCGCAAGCCTGCGACGTGCTGCTCCAGATCGAGGCGGCGGCGCTGCCCGATCAGGTCATTGAGGATGCCGCGATCACCATCACTCCGGGTGAGCACTTCGCCCGCGTTCCGGCGCAGGACGATATCGGGGAGCGCATCTGGCTGCGCATCGGCGGGCCGATGGTGGTGGATTACCATGCGCGGGTGAGCGTGGACCGCGCCGCTGCCGACCTCGCCGATCTGGCCCGGGTGCCGCCGCACCGGCTGCCGGGGGAGGCTGTCCCCTATCTGATGCCGTCGCGCTACTGCCCCTCCAACCGCTTTGCCGAACTGGTCGCGACCGAGTTCGCCGAGGTCGAGGGCGGGGCCAAGATCATCGCCATGCGCGATTGGATCGCGGCGCATCTGGTCTATGAAGCGTGCGCCAGCAACAGCGATACCACGGCGATTGACACCTTCGTGGACCGCAAGGGCATCTGCCGCGATTACGCGCACCTGATGATCGCGCTGGCCCGTGCGGCGGACATTCCGGCACGGATCGCCAGCGTCTATGCGCCGCGTGTCACCCCGCCCGATTTCCATGCTGTGGCAGAGGTGTTCCTGGGCGGCGCATGGCATCTGGTCGACGCCACCGGCATGGCCGAGGCCGAGGAGATGATCAGGATCGGGATCGGCCGCGATGCCGGGGATGTCGCCTTCCTGACCGCTTTCGGCGCGCTGGAAATGAACAGCCAGACCGTATCGGTCAAAGCGCTGTGATTTAGCCGAACAGCCGCCCGGCGACCGCGTCCAGCTTGGCCATCAGTTCGGGATCATGCTCGTCCGGCGCGGTGATGACCGCATCGTCAAGCGCGGTGTCGATGGGGGAAGGTTCGCGCTCCTCGGGCAGGGCGGCGATGAAGTTCTTGACCATCGCCCGCGCTAGCGCGCCGTTGGCCTGCATCTGGCCGACCACCTGCGCCACATCCACCGCCTCGCCTTCGCGCCAGCAGTCGTAATCGGTGATCATGCCGACGAGCGCGTAGGGCAGCTCCGCCTCACGCGCGAGTTTCGCCTCGGGCATGGCGGTCATGCCGATCACGTCGGCGCCCCATTGGCGGTACATCCGGCTTTCCGCGCGGGTCGAGAATTGCGGGCCTTCCATGGCGAGATAGGTCGCGCCGACCGCCACCTTGCCCCTGGCGGCGACCACTGCCTGCGCGGTCATGTCCGACAGGCGCGGGCAGACCGGATCGGCCATCGATACATGGGTGACAAAGCCGCTGCTGAAGAAGGTCGAAGGCCGCGCCACGGTGCGATCGATGAACTGTTCGACCACGGCGAAGCGCCCCGGCTCCAGCTCCTCGCGCAGAGAGCCCACGGCGCTGATCGCGAGGATATCGGTGCAGCCCGTGCGCTTCAGCGCATCGATATTGGCGCGCGCGTTCAGCTCTGTGGGGCTGATCGGGTGCCCGCGTCCGTGCCGGGGGAGGAAGCGGACCTTCACCCCGCCCAGCGTTCCGCACAGGATCTCGTCGGACGGATCGCCCCACGGTGTTTCGACCGCGATCCACTGCGCGTCCTCGATGCCGTCGATGGCATAGAGGCCCGATCCGCCGATGATCCCGATGCACCACTCGCTGGCCATGCGCCCTGCTGCCCTCTCTTTCGCGTGAAGGCCTTAGGTCAGGTCGAAGGGCGTGGGCAAGGCCTTGCGGACGATCTTTTCCGCCACGGCATAGGGCTGCGCGATGGCGGGAAGCGCCTGCATCGCGGCAAAATGCGCGGCAAGGCCGGGCCAGCGGTCGAGCGGGGTCTCGGCCACCAGCGAAATCTGCATCAGCACACAGGCCACGGTGATGTCGGCAATCGACAGCGCATCGCCTGCGAAGAACGCCCGGCCATCGAGGCGCTGTTCCAGAATGTCGAAGAGCAGCGGCAGCTGGTTTGCCCAGGCATCGCGCGCCTTTTCCAGTCCCGGCGCCTCGCCCTTGCTGATTGCGAAGAAGATCGGGCGGAAGATGCCGAGGCCGCCCGCCATCGCCAGCGAGGTATCGGCGAATTCCTCGATGAACAGCGCCTCTGCGTAAGCCATCGGCTCCTGCGGGTAGAGCGCGGGGGCAGGGTGCTTCTTTTCGATATAGGCGCAGATCGCCGAGGAATCGGGGATCGTGCCCGCCACGCCTTCCTCGGCCACGGACCGGTCGCGCAGCACCGGAATACGCTTCATCGGGGAGATATCGCGGAACCACGCCGGCGGGTCAAAGACGTTCACCGCCTCCACCTCGTAAGCCACATCCTTGGCGATGCAGAGCCCCGCCACCTTGCGCACGAAGGGGGAAATGGGGCTGCCATAGATCACCAGATCGGGGCGGGCTTCGGTCATGGGTGCAGGTCCTCTCGTCATCAATCCGGCCCCTCACATAGGTTGGTCGCGGCGTAGCGCAATCATCAGGTGATCGCTGTCGCACACGTCGCTAGGGACAGGGCAACGCAGTGATTGCGTTTTCGGATGCAACGCGCCAACCTTGGGGGGAGAGAGACGACTCCCCCATTCGACGAGAGGACACAATCATGGTCACCCAGTACAAGAACCTTATCGGCGGCGAGATGGTCGGCACCGACCGCTGGCTCGATGTGGTCAACCCCGCCAACGAGCAGGTGATCGGCCAGGTCCCGGCCTGCGGCAAGGCCGAGCTCGACCGCGCGGTTGCCGCTGCGCGTGCCGCCTTCAAGACCTGGAAGAACACCCCCATCGAGGAACGCCGCGCCGCGATCATGGCGATCTCGGGCGCGATCAAGGCCAATGCGGAAGAACTCTACCGCCTCCTCACCAGCGAACAGGGCAAGCCCCACGATCAGGCGCGCGGCGAAATCTACGGCGCCGCCGCAATGAGCGCGGCGCAATCGACGCTCAGCTTGGACGAGGAAATCAACGAGGACAGCGACACCCGCCTCTCCCGCACCCGCCGCGTGCCGGTGGGCGTGGTCGGCGGGATCGTGCCGTGGAACTTCCCCGTCATGATGGCGATCCAGAAGATCGTCCCCGCCATGCTCTCGGGCTGCACCATCGTGTTGAAGCCCTCGCCCTTCACCCCGCTCACCACCCTGCGCATCGCCGAACTGATCGCGGACAAGGTGCCGGCCGGTGTCGTCAACATCATCACGGGTGAGGATGACCTCGGCCCGATGATCACCAGCCACCCCGATATCGACAAGATCACCTTCACCGGATCGACCGCGACCGGCAAGAAGATCATGGAAGGCGCCTCGGCCGACCTTAAGCGCATCACGTTGGAACTGGGCGGCAATGATGCCTCGATCGTGCTGCCCGATGCCGATCCCAAGAAGGTCGCCGAACAGCTGTTCTGGTCGAGCTTCTCGAACGCCGGCCAGATCTGCGTCGCTGCCAAGCGCGTCTATATCCACGAGGACATCTATGACGAATTGAGCGCCGCGATCGTCGAATATGCCAAGACCGTGAAGGTCGGCGATGGCAGCGAGCAGGGCACCGGCGTCGGTCCGATCCAGAACAAGAAGCAGTACGAGCGCGTGCTGGAGCTGATCGAGGACGCCAAGGACAACGGCTACAAGTTCCTGCTCGGCGGCAATGTCGATCCCTCGGGCACCGGCTACTTCGTGCCGCTGACCATCCTCGACAACCCGCCGGAAGACGCGCGGATCGTCGCCGAGGAACAGTTCGGCCCGGTCATGCCGCTGATGAAGTTCTCGACCGAGGAAGAGGTGATCCAGCGCGCCAACAACTCGGAATACGGCCTCGCCGGTGCGGTGTGGACCGGCAACCCGGAGAAGGGCGTCGAAATCGCCGAGCAGCTCGAAACCGGCACGGTGTGGGTCAACGAATACCTCCACCTCTCGCCCTTCGCGCCGTTTGGCGGGCACAAGCAATCGGGCTTCGGCGCGGAATACGGCAAGGAAGGCCTGAAGGAGTTCACCTATGCGCAGGTGATCACCGTCAAGAAGGACAACGTTCCGGCTTGATCCCGTACCTTCGGGCGCGCATTGTGCGCGGCCGGGGAGGGTTGAATATGATCAGGAACTTCAAACTGATGGCCGCGCTTTCGCCTATGGTGGCAGCAGCGGGAGTGGCGGGGGCGATGATGATCGCACCCGCCACTCCGGCGAGTTCGCAAAGCCTCGGCAATATCCTCGGCTCTGCAAAGAAAGTCGCCGAAGCCGCGAGTGTCACGGACGAACAGATCGTCGCCTATTTCGGGCAGATGTCGGACGAGATGGACCGCCAGAACCCGCTCGCTCCGGCCAAGAACCCCTATGCCGTGCGGCTCGCCAAGCTGACGCAGGGATTGGACACCTATGATGGGCTGAAGCTCGATATCAAAGCCTATCTGGTGGACGATGTGAACGCCTTTGCGATGGGCGATGGCACGGTGCGGGTCTATTCCGGGCTGATGGACAAGATGACCGATGATGAAGTGCGCTGCGTGATCGGCCACGAAATCGGCCATGTGAAGCTGGAACACGGGCAAAAGCGTATGAAGCGCGCCTTGCAGCAGGATGCAGCGCTGAGCGTGGCGGGCACGGCCAGCGGCGGTGTCCGGCGACTCGCCAATTCCGAACTGGGCGGGCTGCTCCAGAACGTGCTTTACGCGCAGCATTCGCAGGCGGCGGAGACGCAGTCGGATGACTATGCGCTCGGCTTCATGGCGGCCAAGGGTTACAACCGCGAGGCCTGTGCTACCGCTATGGACAAGCTAGCCGCGATGGGCGGGGGTGGCGGGATCGGCCTGCTGCAAACCCACCCCAATCCGGCCGCGCGCGCCAAGCGGATGCGCAAGCAGATCGGGTGATCGCGCCGGATGCGCTGACCGAAGGCCTGACGCGGGTGTGTGCCCGCGCGGACCTTGGCATGTTGTCGGGAGAGCCGCAGCGGCTGACCGGCGGGGCGGTGATGGAGAGCTGGCGGTTTTCCGCTGGCGGCTCCGACTACGTGCTGCGCCGCGCGCCGAGCCTCGCCTTTATGGAGGGGCGGCCTTACAGGCATGCGGTCGAAGCCGCGCTGATCGAGGCGGCGCGCGCCAAGGGCGTCACTGCGCCAGAGGTTGTGGCGGTGCTGGAGGAGGCGGACGGACTAGGCTCGGGCTTCGTCATGCGCGCCCTGCCGGGGACGGCGGACCCCAAGGTGATCCTCGCCTGCGACGACCCCCACGGGTTGCTGCGCGGTATCGCCCGCGATCTGGCGCGCATCCATCGCTTGCGGCAGAGCGATGTGCCGGAAGGCGTGCCGGTGATGGATTATCGCGCGGCGATTGCCGATCTCAAGCAGCAGTTCATGGACGCGGGCGGGGATCGCCCGATCATCGCGCTCGGCCTCAGGTGGCTGGAGGACAATTGCCCCTCGCCGGTCGAGCCCGTGCTCAACCACGGCGATTACCGCATGGGCAACCTGCTCGTCGAGGGCTCGCGGCTGACCGGCGTGCTCGACTGGGAAATCGCCCATTTCGGCGACCGCCACGAAGACCTCGCTTTCGGCTGCATGGCGGTGTGGCGCTTCGCCCGCTACGACCGCCCGGCGCTGGGGCTGGGGAGCATCGCGGAATATCTCGCCGCCTACGAGGCCGAGGCGGGCGTCAGGATCGACCCCGCGCGCTTCCGCTTCTGGACGATTTATCGGACGGTGTGGTGGGCGCTGGGTTGCCTCAAGATGGCCGCGCAATGGCGCTCGGGCGCGGACCGGATGCTCGAACGCGTGGTGATCTCGCGCCGGACCAGCGAGCAGGAACTCGATCTGCTGCTGCTGCTGGAGGAGGATGCGCCGGAGGTGGAGCGGGCGCGGCCGGTTGTCCTGCCTGACATGTCCTGCACCTATCTTGGCGAAGCGAGCCAAGAAGAGATGGCCACCGCGATTGCCGAATGGCTGGATACGCTCAAGGACAAACTCACGGGACATGACCGCTTTCAATTGGCGGTTGCCCGCAATGCCCTCGGCATGATTGCCCGTGAGGCTGACCTGCTCCCGATGGAAAGCGATTACCTGCTGTCGGAAGAACTGTTGGCGGGCGAGAAAACGCTCCAATCATCCGGATTGCTAGCTGACCTGAGATCGTCGGCGCTGCAAAAGTTGAGCGCCGATGTGCCCAAATACCCTGCACTCAAGGCAGCGCAGACAAAGTGGCTAGGAGAGAACTAATGGACTTCGCCATCCCCGCCGACCTGCAAGCCTATCTCGATGAACTCGACGCCTTCATCGCCGCCGAGATCAAGCCGCTGGAGCAGCAGGACGACAACATCCGCTTCTTCGACCACCGCCGCGAATATGCGCGCACGGACTTCGAGGCGGGCGGGTTGCCGCGGCATGAGTGGGAGGAGCTGCTCAAGGAAGCCACCCGCCGCGCCGACAAGGCGGGCCATTGGCGTTTCTCCGCCCCCAAGCGCTATGGCGGGAAGGACGGCAGCAACCTCTGGATGGCGGTGATCCGCGAGCATTTCGCGCGCCAGGGCCTCGGCCTCCACAATGATCTGCAGAACGAGCACAGCATCGTCGGCAACTTCCCCTTCGTCGCCATGTTCGACCAGTGGGGGACAGAGGAGCAGAAGCAGGAGTTCATCCTCGGCGGCTTCGAGCGCACCCGCCGCGTCGCCTTCGGCCTCACCGAACCGCACCACGGCTCCGACGCCACCCACATGGAAACCCACGCGGTGCGCGAGACCCGCGACGGGGTGGATGGCTGGCTGATCAACGGCGAGAAGATGTGGATCACCGGCATGCACGTCGCCACCCACTGCGCGATGTTCGCGCGCACTTCGGGCAAGGCGGGGGATGCCAGCGGGATCACCTGTTTCCTCGTCCCCAATCCCACCGAGGGGCTGAAGATCGAGGAGTGGATGTGGACCTTCAACATGCCCACCGACCACCCGCGCTTATCCGTCACCAACGTCTGGGTGCCCGACTCTGCGATCCTCGGCGTCGAGGGCCGCGGCCTCGCACTGGCGCAGAGCTTCGTCCACCAGAACCGCATCCGGCAGGCGGCCAGCTCCTGCGGGGCGGCGCTCTATTGCATCGACGAGAGCGTGAAATATGCGCGGGAACGCAAGCCCTTCGGCGAGGAGCTGGCGCGCAATCAGGCGATCCAGTTCCCGCTGGTGGAGCTGGCGACGCAGGCGGAAATGCTGCGGCTCCTGATCTTCAAGACCGCGTGGGAGATGGACAATATGCCCCACGAGGCGATCGAGAAGACTATCTCCGACAGGGTCTCGATGTGCAATTACTGGGCGAACCGGCTGGTGTGCGAGGCGGCGGACCGCGCGATGCAGGTCCACGGCGGCATCGGCTATTCGCGCCACAAGCCGTTCGAGCACATCTACCGCCACCATCGCCGCTACCGGATCACGGAAGGGTCGGAGGAAATCCAGATGCGGAAAGTCGGGGCTTATCTGTTCGGATATCTGGGGCCGAAGCGCGGGATGTACGGGTGAGCGGGGCACGCAGCTGGGCGGTCATCGGGCTGATCGCGCTCGGGATTGGCGGGGCGGTGTGGGCAAGCCGCCCGGTCGACAACACCCGGGAATTCTCCGGTATCTGGCTTTTGGAGTTCGAAGGATCGGAATTTTTCGAAGGCGCGACACTGGCTACGGTCCGTGACTTCGATCAGGCTGATATCGGCTGGCTCGAAGAGGGCGATGCGATCGACCTCGACAAGATGGTTCCCGATTATGACGCGGACGCGGGGTGCTGGAAAGTCCGTGCCTTCGCGCTTCGATTCAGAGGACAGCGTCATTACGGCGTGTCAGGGCATCTTGGTCTGTGGAACTCGCGCTACGAGGTCGCCGAACTTATCGAGATCAAGCCCCTGCGCTGGCCGGAATGTGAATCGCACTACGGCTGGGGGACGGAGCGCTAATCTCCCTTCCGCCGCCATACCCCCGCCAGCAGGCTGCCGATCACCACATGCCACACCGCCGAAATCGCCGCCGGGACGGGGGCGAGCGCGGCCTGTGCCACATCGGCGAACTGCGCGGCGAAGGCGGGGGTCTTGGCCAGCCCTGAGCCGAGGCCCGAATTCTGCATCCCCACCTCGATGGAGATCGTCCGCGCCTCGATCTCGCCCAGCCCCAGCAGCCGCGCCAGCACATAGCCAAGACCAAATCCCAGCGCATGGAGCAGGAAGGTCGCCAGCAGCAGCACGCCCGCATGCTCCATGATCTGCGCCTTCGATCCGCCGACGATCCCGCCGACGATCAGGATCACGAGCATGATGGCGACCAGCGGCAGCACGGCGTTCACCCGCTCCGCCGCGCGCGGGAACATTCGGTTGAGGAGCGTCCCCGCCACCACCGGCACCAGCACCACGCTCACCATCTGGACCAGCAGGTTCAGCCGGTCGATCTCGACATAGGCCCCCGCCAGCCACCCGGTCAGGAGCGGAGTCAGCACCACCGCCGCGAGGGTTGAGGCCATGGTCATCGCCACCGACAGCGCCACGTGCCCGCGGGCGATGTAGGTGACAATGTTCGACGCCGTGCCCCCGGGGCAGCAGGCGACGAGGATCAGGCCCACGGCGAGCCCCGGCTCCAGCCCCAGCACCTTCGCCACCGCAAAGCCCGACAGCGGCATCACGAGGAATTGCAGCGCCACCCCCGCCAGCAGCGCACGCGGCATCCGGGCGAGGCCGCGATAATCGTCGAAGCTCAACGTCAGGCCCATCGCCAGCATGATCATGCCGAGCGCCAGCGAAAGCAGCGGCTGGCCGGCCACGCGGATGCTGCCGTCGGTCATCCACGTGAAGGCGGGCGGGAACAGCCACGCGAGCGCCACGCCGCCGATGGTCAGCGCGGCGAAATTGTTGGTGATCCGTTGCAGCATCCTTGAAGCCCCCGTGAGCCGCTGACCCTAATCGACCAACAGCGTTGCCGCCCCTAGCAATATCCTTGCGCCCCGCTAGTCTTCGTCGCCGACAGAGGGAGACTCAATCCATGCGCATTCTCGCCGCCGCCCTGCTCGCCGGGGCTGCCTGCATTTGCACCCCGCTTGCCGCCGCCCCCGCCAAGAAGGGCGCCAAGGCCGAGGAGAAGTGGAGCGTCGAGGCGCCCAAGGGTGCGGTGCTCAAGCAGGTGCCGATCAAGACGGACGAGGGCACGTGGATGGATGTCGACGTCTCGCCCGACGGGCAGACCATCGCCTTCACGCTGCTTGGCGATATCTACACGCTCCCCGTCAGCGGCGGCACGCCGAAGCGCATTTCCGAGGGGCTGTCGTGGGACGTGCAGCCGCGCTTCTCGCCCGATGGCAGCCGCATCGCCTTCACCTCGGACCGCGGCGGCGGGGACAATATCTGGGTGATGAACGCCGATGGCAGCGACAAGCGGCAGGTGACCAAGGAGGACTTCCGCCTCGTCAACCAGCCGAGCTGGTCGCCCGATGGACGCTTTATCGCCGCCAAGAAGCACTACACCACCGAACGCAGCGCGGGCACGGGCGAGGTGTGGCTCTACCACGTCAGCGGCGGCGGCGGGGTGCAGGTCGTGGAGCGCGCCAATGAACGCCTGCAAAAGGAGTTGGGCGAGCCGACCTTCGCCCCCGATGGCAGCGCGATCTACTACACCCGCAACACCACGCCGGGGAGCGTCTTCGAATACGCACAGGATTCGAATGCGGGCATCTTCGCCATTGAACGCCATGATCTGGCCACCGGCGAAGTCACCACCGCGGTAAGCGGCTATGGCGGCGCGGTGCGCCCCGCGCCCTCGCCCGATGGCAAGGAACTCGCCTTCGTCCGGCGCGACAAGGACCAGACCCAGCTGTGGGTGAAGGACCTTGCCAGCGGCCGCGAACGGATGATCTACGGCAAGCTTGACCTCGATGTGCAGGAGACCTGGGCCGTCACCGGGGTCTATCCCAACATGGACTGGCTGCCCGACAGCTCGGCCATCGTATTTTGGGCGGGCGGCAAGCTCAACCGCGTGAACCGCGACGGTAGCGGCCATGCGGTAATCCCCTTCGCGATCAACGATACCCGTGCCGTCGCCGATGCGCCGCACCCGGTGATCGATGTTGCGCCGGAAAGCTTCACCACCACCATGCCGCGCTTCGCCACGCTGTCGCCCGATGGGGCGCGGGTGGTGTTCGAAAGCCTCGGGCGGCTCTATTCCAAGTCCGCCAAGGGCCGCGATCTGCCTGCGCCACTGACGGGTGATAATGCGGACGCGCTCGAAGCCTTCCCCGCCTTCAGCCGCGATGGCAGCCGGCTGGCCTATGTGCGCTGGAACGATGCCACGCTGGGCGAGATCATCCTCGCCGACGCGCAGGGCCAGAACCGCCGTGTGCTGACCGGGCCGGGGCATTTCGGCAATATCGCCTTCAGCCCCGATGGCACCATGATCGCCTTCGAAAAGCGCGAGGGCGGATACCTGACCGCACCCGATTTCTCGGAGAACCCCGGCATTTATGTGATGCCGGTCGCCGGAGGAGAGGCGAAGCTCGTCACCCGTGACGGGGCGAATCCGCAATGGGGCGCAGCCAGCGACCGCCTGTTCATGGTCGCCCGCGATGGCGGCAAGCTGGCGCTGGTCTCCACCGACCTCGCCGGAGAGGCCAAGCGGGTCCACGCGCGCGGCGATCTGGCCAATGATTTGCGCATCGCGCCCGATGGCCGCACCATCGCCTTCCGCCAGAATTACGAGGTCTTCGCCATGCCGCTGGTGCCCGGCGGCAAGCCGGTCGACGTCAGCGAAAGCGGCGGGTCGCTGCCCGTCACCAAGGTCAGCACCGGGGGCGCGGATTACCTCGGCTGGGCGAATGGCGGCGAGACGCTGTTCTGGTCGATCGGGCCTTCGCTGCAAAGCGCAAACGTGCCTGCGCTGTTCGCCAATGCCCCCAAGGGAGAGGGCGACAAGACCGCCGCCTATACCCCGCCCACCACCGGCATTCCGCTCGGCGTGAGCGTGCAGAAGTCCAAGCCTTCGGGCACCACCGTCATCACCGGCGCGCGGGTGCTGACCATGCGCGCAGGCCTTGCCGCCGACGATGCCGGCGTGATCGAAAACGGCATGATCGTGATCGAGGGCGACCGCATCACCGGGGTTCACGATGCCACCGTCGTCAGGATGAGCTTCCCCGAAGGCACGCGCTTCATCGACGCCAGCGGCAAGACCATCATGCCCGGCCTTGTCGATGCCCACGCCCACGGCGCCTACGGGGTCGGCGATCTGATCCCGCAGCAGAACTGGTCGCTGTTGCAGGACCTCGCGATGGGGGTGACGACGGTTCACAACCCGTCTTCGCAAGCCAGCACCGTCTTCGCCGCGGCGGAGCGCCAGCGCGCCGGGCTGACGACGGGTCCGCGCATCTTCTCGACCGGGGAGATCATCTACGGGGCCAAGGCGCCAGATGTGTATGCACGGATCGACAGCTACGAGGATGCGCTCGCCCATGTGCGCCGGATCAAGGCGCAGGGGGGTATCTCGGTCAAGAACTACAACCAGCCGCGCCGCGAACAGCGCCAGATGGTGGTGCGCGCCGCGGCGGCGGAGAACATCCTTGTCGTCGCCGAGGGCGGATCGCTGTTCGGCATGGACATGAACATCGCCGCCGATGGCAATTCGACGCTGGAACACAACATCCCCGTCGACGTGATGTACGAGGACGTGCTGCAATTCTTCAGCCAGTCGGCCACCAACTACACGCCGACGCTGGTGGTGACCTATGGCGGCCTCGCGGGCGATCCCTATTGGCGGCAGGCGACCAACGTCTGGGAAAACCCGCTGATGGTCCACACCCCGCCCAAGATGCTGCTGGCGGAAACCGGGCGGCGCACCAAGGCGCCCGAATGGGCCTTCGTCGATGACAACAACGCACGCGAGGCGCGAAAGCTTGCCCGGCGCGGCGTGAAGGTCAGCATCGGCGCGCACGGCCAGCAGGCGGGCGTCGGCGCGCATTGGGAGCTCGGCAGCTTCGTGCGCGGCGGGATGAGCCCGGTCGAGGCGCTGAAGGCGGGGACCATCGTTCCGGCGCAGTCGCTCGGCATGGCCAAGGACATCGGCAGCATCGAGGCTGGCAAGCTCGCCGATCTGGTGATCCTCTCGGACGATCCGTCGCAGGATATCGCCCATTCGGACAACATCGAAAAGGTGATGATCGGCGGGCGGCTGTATGATGCCAAGACCATGAACGAGGTCGGCACCGGCGATGCGAAGCGCCGTCCGTACTTCTGGGAAGGCGAAGGCGCGACGGGTGCGGCCGGATCGCAGCGCACCACCAGCGAAGGCCGCGGCCACGCCGATGGGGACGCGGGGTAAGGGAGTGAATCCCCCGTCCCGGACCTGATCCGGGACCCCGCTGCTTGTCGATCTGCCGTTAGATAACTGGCCCCCGGGTCAGGCCCGGGTCGGGGGTTGCGTGACGGGTCTACACCCCCGCCAGACCCCACTTAGACCCGGGTTTGACCCCCTCCAGGGTCGGCCAGGCCCCCGGTTTTTCCATGTTTCACGTGGAACAATCGGCCTCCAGCAGCGTGCGCAGGTCTTTCAGGGCCTTGGCCCGCAGCTGGTGGACGCGCGGCACGCTGACTTCCAGCACGGCCGCGATTTCGGTGAGGTTCAGTTCCTCGACGAAGAACAGCTGGAGCACCAGCTTCAGCCGGTCGGGCAGCTGCGTCATCGCCCGGATCAGCCGCTCGCGATCCTCCGACGCGCACAGCGCCTCGAAGGGATCGGGATCGTCGGAGGCGAAGGCGAGGCTGGTCTCGTCATAGGCGTCGTCGATCGGGGTCAGCTTGACGCCCGAGGCTTCGATGGCGAGCAGTTCCGCATCGGAAACCTTCATTCTTTCAGCGAGTTCGGCACGGCTCGGCTCGCGCCCCAGTGTCCCGCGCAGGCTGGAAAGCGCCCGCTCGTACCCGGACCGCCTGGCCCGCGCGGTGCGGCTGTCATGGGCAACGCGGCGCACTTCATCCAGCATCGCGCCCCTCACCCGGATCTTGGCATAGGCGGCGAACCCGTCCTCGGTCGGCCCGGAATGGCGCTGGGCACATTCGGTCAGCGCGAGGATGCCGGCCTGCACAAGGTCTTCGATTTCAAGGCCTTCGCGGCCCCGTCCGTTGATGTGCCAGGCGGTGCGGCGGACCAGCGGGAGAAAGCGGCGGACCCGGTCCTCGACCTCGGCGCGAGAGGGGGCATAGGGGTGGTTGAGAGCGCCGAAGGCGGCGTGATCATGTTTCATGCGGCAAGCTCCGCAGGGGCAGCAAGGGCAGGGGCTTCATCCGGCGCGCCGATGGTGCCGACCACGGCGATCGGTTGCGCGGCGGGCAGTTCGGCGATCGACAGCACCATGCAGCGCGGTGCCCTGAGCTTGAGCAGCCCGGCGAGCGCGCGGCGGGCCGGCGGCTGGACGATCAGGGCGATCGGCCCGCGCTCGGCATCGGCGACAGCGTTGATTTCGCGCTGGATCATCGCCCCGCAATCGGGCTCGATCAGCGGATAGCCGGTCGCCGGGTCCACCATCCCGCCAAGGATCGCGGCCTCAAGTCCGGCATCGAGGGTGACGACCTTGAGCGGCTCGTCCGGGCCGACGATCCGGGCCACCAGCCGCGCCGAAAGGTCGGCGCGCACGGCATCGATCACGCTGTCGAAATCGGTGGTCTTCTGGAGCGCCAGAGCCAGCGCGGTGAACAGCGGCTGGGGGTGGGCAAGCCCGATCCCGTCCGCCATCAGCGCGCGCAGGGTGCGGGTCAGCGCGGCGAGCGGCAGCGGGTCAGGGTACACCGCCTCGACCAGCGCCGGGGCGCGGGTCTTGAGGCCATCCACCCACTCGCGCACCTCGTCCGGGCCGAGCAGCTGGTGCGCCTCGGCGAGCAGTGCCTGATTGGCGTGGGTGGCGATGACCGACGCGGGATCGACCACCAGAAACCCTTCCGCAACAGCATGGTCACGCGCGGCCGGGGCGATCCACAGGGCGGGGCAATCGAAGGAGGGATCGCGGGTCGGCTCGCCGGTCAAGCCGTGGCCCGGGCGCACGTCGCCCGCGTCGATGGCAAGCAGCTTGCCCGGGCGCACATTGCCCCGCGCGATGCTCACCCCGCCCATCACCACGGCGTAATCCTGCGCCGCCAGATCCAGCGAATCCCGGATGCGGAACTGCGGCAGGACGAAGCCGAGATCGCGCGAGAGCTGCTTCCTGATCCCCGTGATCCGCGTGATCAGCGGGGCGCCTTGGGCAGCGTCGACCAGTCCGACGATGCCGTAGCCCAGCTCGATGGTCACCAGCGTGCTATCGGCCACATCGGCGAGCGCGATGTGATCGGGGGCAACCTCCTCGACCGGTTCGGCGACCGCGACGGGGGCGTTGGCGCGCTTCTTCAGGTGCCACCAGATAGCGGCGGCCATCCCGGCGGCGGGCAGGAAGATCATCTGCGGCATGGCCGGCACAACCCCCACCGCGCCAAGGATCAGCGCCACCGGCAGCCACCCGCGCGGGTCGGCGAACTGGCCGCCGATTTGCCCTGCCAGATCGCGCTGGTCCGAAACGCGCGTGACGATCGCGGCGGCAGCAATCGACAGCAGCAGCGCGGGCACCTGCGCCACCAGCGCATCGCCCACGGCGAGCGTCACGTAAGCCTCGCCCGCCTCGCTCGCGGTCAAGCCGTGGCTGATCATGCCGATGGCGAAACCGGCGACGATGTTGACCCCGAGGATCAGCAGCGCCGCCATCGCATCGCCTTTCACGAACTTGCTGGCACCATCCATCGAGCCGTAGAAATCGGCCTCGACCGTCACCTCGCGGCGGCGCTCGCGCGCCTCGTCAGCAGTGACGAGGCCGGCGGCGATATCGGCGTCGATCGCCATCTGCTTGCCGGGCATCGAGTCGAGGGTGAAGCGGGCCGCGACTTCCGCGATCCGCCCCGAACCCTTGGTGATGAC
>Ga0114986_1000069_pt1 | contig 27269 bp, 23 predicted proteins | sample Shrwel1BS1Day17_FD_96988 | JGI IMG/M metagenome (GOLD analysis project Ga0114986, IMG submission 96988) | Subsurface microbial communities from deep shales in Ohio, USA - Utica-3 well 1 S-1-Day17 | ecosystem: Environmental > Aquatic > Deep subsurface > Shale gas/oil reservoir > Produced... | reverse complement strand
GGATAGCGCAGGGCGCCGGTGGGATCGGACAGCTGGCCCTTGTGCAGCCGCATGATCAGCGAATCCGGCACCTTCTTCAGCAGATGCACATCGTGGGTCGCCACCACCACTGTCGTGCCGACGCGGTTGTTCAATGCCTCGAACAGGCGCAGCAGCTTCAGCGCCATGTCGGGATCGACGTTGCCGGTCGGCTCGTCGGCAATCAGCATCTTGGGCCGGGCGATCACCGCGCGGGCGATGGCGACACGCTGCTGTTCGCCCCCCGACATGGTCGGCGGCACGGCATGGGCGCGGTGCGCAAGGCCGACCCAGTCGAGCATGTCGCTGACCGCGCGCTGGACCTTCTTCTCGTCAGCCCCCGCCAGCCGCAGCGGCAGGGCGACATTGTCGAAGGCGGTGAGATAGGGGACGAGGCGGAAGTTCTGGAACACCACGCCCAGCCGGCGGCGCAGTTCCGGCAGGCGGCTGCGCGGCATGGTGACCAGATCCTGCCCGAACATCCGGATCGCCCCGCGCGAAGGGGCCTGTGCGAGGTAGAGCATCTTCAGCAGGCTGGTCTTGCCCGCGCCGCTCGCTCCGGTGAGGAAATAGAAGCTGCCGGGGTAAAGGGTGAAGCTGAGATTGCTCAGCACCTCGGGATCGGTGCCGTAGCGCAGCCCGACATTGTCGAATTTGACGATCTCGGCGAGGGTCTCACTCATCACGCGGCACGTAACAGCGCAGCCCGTATCGGGAAAGCCGCAACCCGCCTGAAGGACGGGGAAAGGCCGATTTACGCCCCGCAATGTGGAAAACAGCGGGTAAATGGGGTCCCGAGGCGTGCTGCCTCTTGTGTGCGCAGGCCTGAAGACTATTGCAAATTGTGGTATGATTATCGCCTGTCCAGCCTGCGGCACCCGCTATGCGGTGCCCGATGCTGCCATCGGTAGCGAAGGGCGGACCGTGCGTTGCGCCAAGTGCAAGCACAGCTGGTTCCAGGATCCCCCCGAACTCGATCTGTCGACAATGCCGACAGCGCCGGCCCCGCAAGCGGCTCCGGAGCCCGAGCCTGCGCCGCAGCCCGCTCCCCCGCAGCCCGCGATGGAGCGTCCTGCGCCTGCACCCGCTTCCGAACCGGCCCCCGCGCCTGAACCGCGCACCCAGGGCCCCTCGGTCAGCCACTGGCGCACGCCCGATGCGGCCCCGCCACCCCCCACGTCCGAAGACGACGCGGCAGTCGCCATGCGTGCCCTGCGCCGCGGCCTCTCGGCGGCGGGCGAAGCGGCGACCCCGCCTCCGCCCGAACGCGCCACGCCGGTCACGGGAGACGATTTCTCCGACCCGCCCTTCGCCGAGGATGACGATGGCTATGCCGGGGACGATGACGGCAATGGCGGATCGCAGTTCGATTACCGCGCGCCCTTCACCCGCCGCCGCAATCCGCTCAGGATGTGGACGCTGGCGGTGGTGATCTTTGCAGTGCTGGCGGGTGGCACGGCTTTCGCGGTCAACCAGTACGGCCTGCCCGAATGGCTGCCGATCCAGCGGCCGACCTTCGGGATCGGCCAGCCCGGCCTCAAGCTCGATTTCCCCGCCGCCGAGAATCGCCCCGAAACGCTCGAGACCGGGGAAACGATCTTCCGGGTGCGCGGGACGATCAGCAATACCGCGAGCGAAAGCCTCGATGTGCCCGATGTGCTGGTGGTGTTCAGCGACAGCCGCGACCGCAATGTCGGCGACTGGGTGGTGGCCCCCTCCAAGCGTCGCCTCGCCCCGGGCGAGACCGTGACCGTGACCGAAGCGATCACCAATATCCCCGCCGGTGCCGCCGGCGCCGCGATCGGCTGGGCACCGCGCTAACCGCCGGTCGCAGGCCGTGCCGGGCCTCCTGTTCACAGGCCTGCGTCAAAGTGCTTGCGCGACGCCGGACCCCTTGCTAGGGGCGCCCTCCTACCGCGGGGTCAGCGCTCTGGCTGCCCCGACAATCCCGAGTGCGGTCGTGGCGGAACTGGTAGACGCGCAACGTTGAGGTCGTTGTGGGCGAAAGCCCGTGGAAGTTCGAGTCTTCTCGACCGCACCAAACATTCCCTCCCGAAATCGAGATTTCGCCTTCGGGCGCGCTGCGGCAGGTTGGCAGGCGGCGGGGGCTCTCGCTGGTCCGGCAATTCCGGAGAATGCCTCCCCCGATCGGCAGCTGTTGCCCGCTCAGGAACCTGCCAGATCGATCTTGGAAACCTTGCCCGCGGCATTGCGCGGCAGGTCGTCAACGATCGCGATGTGGCGTGGCACCTTGTAATTGGCCATGTTCTCCCGCGCCCAGCCGAGCAGCCCCGCGGGATCGGCCTGCGCGTCGGGGCGCAGCTTCTCGACCTCGGCCGGGTAGACGTTGAACCCGCCCGAGATGAACATGTCCTTCTTGCGGTCAGTGATGCGGACATAGCCGGTGTGCAGCCGGTGAGCTCAAGCCGCAGGAGCCCCGGTCATACGAAAAGGGGCGGGTGTCCGGAGCCGGACACCCGCCCCGATGTTTCGCCCTAAGGCGCGCCTCAGAAGCCGAGCTGGTCAGTCGTGACGCGGATGCCGGCGTAGAAATACCGGCCCATCCAGCCGACGCCCTGCTGGTTTGCAAGACCGCGGATCGGCAATTCGTCGGTGAAGTTGTTCACCCCGAGGAAGAAGCTCGCCCGCTCGTCATCCGTGCGGATTTCGGCGCGGATGTCGTGGATGAAACGGTCGTTGATGGTCAGGAACTCGGGGGCGGCGATATCCGGATCTCCGGCAATCACGTCCTTCTCGAAGCGCAGCTGGTCACCCACATACTGCACCCCGTAATTGAGTGCGAAGTTGCCCAGCGACCAGGTAATGTCCGCTGTGGCGACCCATTCGGGGGCGCCGTTTTCGCCCTGGTTGTCGTCAACGATCCCGCCATTGGCCGGCAGCACCAGCAGCTTGTCGAGATAGCCCAGCGTGCCGCCCAGGTTGAACCGGCCCAGCGACCCGCTGCCGGGCGTGAAGGCATAGTTCACCGTCACGTCCGCGCCCGCCGTCTCGATGAAGGCGACGTTCTGCGGCGAGAGCAGGTAGTTGGTGACGAAACCGGTGGTCCCCGACCGCGTGATCGAATCGCAGAACACGTTGTCGAGCGAGGCCGAATCCACGCAGAACTGCGCCGTCTCGTTCAGCGAGGCGGTGCGGACCGCGTTGGTGAGGCGGATGTCGTACCAGTCGGCGGTGACCGTCAGTCCGCGCACGAAGCTCGGCTGGAGGATCACGCCTGCGGTCCAGGTGGTCGCGCTTTCCTCGGTCAGGTTGCGGTTGCCCGAGAACACCCCTTCGCGGCTGGCGCTGGAGTTGATGTCGCTGGCCGGGTCGAATGTGTCGAAATCGACCCCCAGCCCTTCGATCAGCGCGCGGCAATTTGCCGCACGGAACGCCGTGCCCTGATTGAGGTTCTCCGGCCCGCACGGGTCGTTGATGAAGGCGAAGGTTCCGCTGCGGGGCGAGAACAGCTCGGTGATGTTCGGCGCGCGCACCGATTCCGAATAGCCGCCGCGGAAGCGGATATCGCGGATCGGGGCCCACTGGCCGTTGATCGACCACGCTTCCGTGCTGCCGACAGTCGAGTAATCCGAATAGCGACCCGCCACCGTGAATTCGAGCACGTCGAAGAACGGACGGTCGGACAGCAGCGGCACGTTGATTTCGCCGAACACTTCCCACACGTCAAAGCTGCCGACTTCCGGTGCGAGCAGCGCGAGGTCCGCCAGCACGCCCGAGTTCGAATCGAAATCGGTCACCTGCGTGGAAATCGCATCAGGCTGGAAGTTGCTCTTTTCCTTGCGATATTCCCCGCCGAACGCGAAGTTCACCGCGCCGCCGGGCAGTTCGAAGAACTTGCCGAAATCGCCCGAAATGAAGGCGTTGGCGACATGCTGTTCGATCCGGTAGTTGTTGCGGGTGTCGGTCAGCACGAAGTCGAGCGCGGCCCGGCTCGGGGCGCCTTCGCCGAAGATGTTGAGCGGGACGCACTGGCCGGGAGTGAAGGTCTGCGGGGCCTGTCCGTAGTTGCCGTTGCCCGCATCCGCGATCGCCCCGCCATCGACATTGACGCGGCAATCGAACACGCCGTTGGGCGTGCCGGTGCGGAACTGGCCGACATCAACCACATCAAGCGCGGCGAAGTACCGGTCCTCGATGCGCTGGTTGGTGGAGATGTAAGTGGTGTCGTTGCGGCCGTAGACGTAGCTCGCCTCGAACTTCACATTGTCGGAAATATCGCCGTCCAGCCCGATCACGGTGCGGTAGAGATCACGCTCGAGATTCTCGTTGCGGGTCCCGAAATCGAAGTTGTCGCGGTTGAACAGCAGGCCGCCGAAGGTGTCGAGGCCCGCGGCGCGGACATTCGCCGGAATGAACGGATTGTCTTCCGAGATGAAGGTGAAGAAGTCGAAGGACGGCTGGGCGATGGTGAAGTTCTTGGTCTTCACATACTTGCCCTCGGCAAACAGGCGCACCGTCGGCGTCAGTTCGAAGCTGAACAGCGCGTTGAACGAGTGGTGCTTGGCACCGGCCTGAAGGTCGCCCTGGTAATCGTTGATCGGGGTGTTGTCCCCGCCCTGCGCCAGGAAGCCCGACTGCGGCAGGAAGCGGCCCGGATCATAGGGACGGCCATCGCCGTTGAACAGCGGGCTGAAGCTGCCGTCGATCACCAGCGCGCCGCCGGGCGAGCTGTCGGCATAGCCGATGCGATTGAGGAAGATGTTGTCCGGCACGTTCGGATCGTCGGGAATGTCATCCGGGTTACGGACCAGCGTATCGGCCTCGAATCGTCCGTTCGGACGATCACCGTAACCGACGCGGGCGTCCTTGCGGAATTCGTAGTTCAGCGCGATGTTGCCGCGGTTGTCGGCGAAGTTCTTGCCGACCGTGGCCGCGAAGAAATTGCTTTCGGCATCACCGAAGTCCGAAATGCCGTTCTGGGCGCGGATGTCGACGCCTTCGAAGTCGCGCTTCATGATGAAGTTGACCACGCCCGACACGCCATCAGCGCCGTAGACCGACGAGACGCCACCCGTCAGGATGTCGATGCGCTCGATCAGGCTGACAGGGATGGTGTTGGTATCGACCCCGGCTTCGCCCGAAACGCCTGCGACATGGCGGCGACCGTTGACCAGCGTCAGGGTGCGGTTGGCACCCAGGTTGCGCAGGTTGAGCAGGTTCACACCCGCCGCGCCTGTACGCGCCTGCGACCCGGCGGCATCGAAATTGGTTTCCGAATTGAACAGCGCCGGGCTCTGCGCGAGCAGCTCGGTGACGTTGTTGATGCCCGACTGGACGATGTTCTCGGCGGTGATCGCGACGACCGGGGTGGCGGTCGCGGCTTCGGGGCGCTGGATGCGGGTGCCGGTGACGACGATCGCCTCGCCGGCCTCCTCGGTGGTTTCCGTATCCGCAGCGACCGCTTCCTGCGCGGCGGCAAGCGACGGCATGGCGACACTGAGACCGATCGCGCCAACCGTCAGCATAAGCTGCGCGCGCCGACGGCGAATGTCATTGTAAAGCATTGATATTTCCCTGTTTCGAGTGCGGAGTTTGTGCGTGTCGGAGGCGGCTGCGGCAGGCAGGGGGGCGCCTGAGGGGTCCGAAAGCCTCGTCAACACGCGGCCTCATGCTGCCCATTTCCTCGGGCTCGCAACCAAATGGAGCGATCCTTTCGACGAAAGGTCGTTTTTATGTGACAAATGACAGAGCCGATGTGGTTTTGCGGCAATACGCGGTCGCGCTCGCACGCTTTGTTAAGGGCTCTGGCTGCACGGGACGCAGGTGTCGGAATCGCCTCGCCTCGATGCCATTCGCAGCCTCGGTCTGGATGCCATTCCTGACCGTGACCTGTTTTCGCGCATCACCCTGCTGGCCAGTACCATGCTCGGCTGCCCGATTGCCCTGCTGTCGGTGGTGGAGCAGGAACGGCAGTGGTTCCTCGGACGAACCGGCACGGAGCTTCTGGAGACACCGATCGCGGATTCCTTCTGCGCGGTCTGCGTGCTCGGCGAAGGGCCGCAGTTGATCGATGACGCCCGCGCCGATCCGCGGTTGGCGCAGAATGACCTTGTCACCGGAGCGCCCTTCATCCGCTCCTATATCGGCGTGCCGATCCGCGGCGAAGACGGGGTCATCCTGGGCGCGCTGTGCGGTATCTCGCCGCTGCCGGGGGCGTTCAGACACGACCAGATCGCGCCGCTGGCGATGCTTGCCGAACTTGCCGAACAATCCATCGCGCTTCACGCCCGTACCCGCGCACTCAGCCTTGCCAACACCGCTTTGCGGCAATCGAGCCAGATCTTCCGTCAGGCCGAACGCGCCGCCAATATCGGCAGCTGGCGGGTCGATCTGGCGACGCAACGGCTGCACTGGTCGGATCAGGTCTATGCCATCACCGGGCTGGAAGCCGGTAATTCGGTCAGCGTGCCCGATGCGGTGCAGATGTACCACCCGGATGACCGGCCGATCATCAGCGCGGCGCTGCGGGACACTGTCGAACTGGGCAAGCCCTTCATGTTCGAGACCACCATCCGTCGCCATGACGGCGAACAGCGCCGCATCCGGGTGGAGGGCGAGCGGATCGATATCGACGGCAAACCGGATTCGGTCGCGGGCATCATCCTCGATTGCACCGCCGAACACCTGCGCAACGTCGCGCTGAAGCGCGCGGCGGAGCGCGACCGGCTGACCGGTCTGTATAACCGCGCCAGTTTCGACCAGCGCCTTACCCGTGCGATGCAGCAGGTGGAGAGCGAACCGGTAACCATCGCGCTGCTCGATCTCGACGGCTTCAAGGATGTCAACGACACGCTCGGCCATCTGGTCGGCGACCGCGTGCTTGAAACGATTGCCAGCCAGCTGCTGATGCGCACCGCTTCAGGCGTGTTCCTGGCGCGGTGGGGGGGTGACGAGTTCGCGCTGCTCTTCCCGGCATCGATGGAACTGCGCGAGGTGACAGCGTTCCTCGATGAACTGCTTGCGGACCTTGCCGAGATGCCTCCGCTGGGCAGCGCTCTGCTGCGTATCGGGGCGACATGCGGCGTGGCGCGGATGACCACTGCAGGCAGCAGCGAGGAAATCATGCGCCGCGCCGATCTGGCGCTTTATCGCGGAAAGGAACAGGGCCGCGGGTCGGTGGTGTTCTGGGACGAGCAGATCGAGGCTCGCCAGTCCGAACGCCAGCACGCCATCACCCGGTTGCGCAGCGCGCTCAACGCAGGGCGGGCGATTGCCGCCTACCAGCCGATCGTCGACCTTGCGTCAGGCACAGTGGTCTCGGTCGAGGCGCTGCTGCGCCTGCGGGACGAGGACGGACGGATCATTGCGGCAAGCGAGGTGTTCGCGGGCCTGCTCGACCCAGAATTGTCGCGCCGGGTCAGCCGCGTGATGCTGGATCAGGTGGTGGCCGATGGCCCGGCGATCCTCGCCCTGTTCGGACCCGAGGCGCGCATCGGGCTGAATCTTTCCGATGCCGATCTGCGGCGCGGCGATTACGTGCGCCATCTGATCGACGTGATTGACGACAGCCCTCTGGGGCCGCGCAACATCTGCATCGAGGTCACCGAGACGATGCTGCTCGATGCCGGCGGGCACCTGCGCCAGTCGCTGGCGATGCTCGACGAAAGCGGCTTCACCGTCTGCCTCGACGATTTCGGCACGGGGTTCTCGTCACTCACCCACCTGCGCGCGTTCCCGATCCACAAGGTCAAGATCGACCGCGATTTCATCGCTGCCATCGGCGAGGATCACCAGTCGCGGCTGATCATCCAGGCGATCGTGCAGATGGGCCACTCGCTGGGCCTGCGCGTGGTGGTGGAAGGGGTGGAGAGCGAAGAGCAGGAGATCTTCCTGCGCGCCATCGGCTGCCGCCATGTGCAAGGCTTCCGCTATGGCCGGCCGATGCTGCTGGCCGACTTGCAGGCGCGCTTCACAGGCACCGAAGCGGCACAGCAACTCCGACGCGCCTGACCTATTCGCGCAACCCCGCCTCGGCCGGGACCGCACCAGAGCGGAAGATGAAGGTTTCCACCTGCGTGCCGCCGCCGATGTTCACGCGGTTTTCCTGGCGCGCCCACAAATCGGTGAGAATCTGCGAATTGAAGCGCAGCGCGGCCTTGCCGCCCGCCGGCGCGGGCACCTCCTGATAAACCCACAGGCTGCCACTGGTGATCTCGCTCCCGACATAGGCCGGCGCGGCGGTCACGCCGTCGATCTGCAACAGGAACCGGCGCGTGACATAGGCGGCAAAGGCCTCGCGGCTCTTTTCGCTGCCGATGATGTCAGGGTTCCTCGCCCCCTGCGCGCGCAGAGCGTGCTCGGCATCGTGGACCGGCACCTGATGCGCGATCTCGATCATGCCCGAGCGCGGATTGAACGCAATCGTGCTGATCGCGCGCTTCTGCTGGTGCGCGAGGCCGGTGACGCCCGCCCCGAACGGGGCGAGCACCAGCGCGAGCAGCACCAGCAACCGGCGCAGCGGGCTCACTTCTTCTTGCCGTCCGGCACGGCCCCGGCCGCCTCACCCATCAGATCGCGGCTGACGCGCGACTTGCTGGCTTCATCCTTGAAGGCTTCGATCCGGCTGGGGATGATGCGGCGCGGGTAGTGGTTGTTTTCCAGATCGGCATCGCCGGTTTCCCAGTCGGGGTCGACCATCACCTGCACCAGTTCCTTGCCCTTGGGATAGACCAGCAGCTTGGCGACCTCGCGTGCGTTGCGACGCCAGATTTCTGCGGGAATGTTGAGCTTTTCGGTCGAACCGTCCTTGAAGGTGAGGCCGAGGATGATCGGCATCACCAGCCCGCCCTTGTTCGAGAAGTTGAGGACGTAGTAGTTCGCGTCTTCCTTCACAGCACGGTCGAACGCCGCGCGTTCCCACGGGGCGAGGCCTTCGAGGAAATCGGTGTAGCCCTTGCGGTCCTTGGGGGTGACGGTGAACTGGTCGTTCTTGTCATAGAAATCGGTGACGCCCGGATTTTCCAGCACCCAGATCGGCAGGCCCTGCTGCTTGTTGAGGCCGATGCCGACCAGATCGGGCTCCTCCTCCCGCTCCTGGCGGCGACGGGGCAGGTCGATGTCCGGATTCTTCGAATCCATCTTCAGGCGATAGATCGAGTCGAGCGAGATATCGACGTGATCGGTGGTGTAGTACCACCCGCGCCAGAACCAATCGAGGTCGGTCCCGCTCGCCTCTTCCATGGTGCGGAAGAAGTCCGCAGGCGTCGGGCGCTTGAACTTCCAGCGGCGGGCATATTCCTTGAGCGCGAAATCGAAGCGTTCACGCCCGATGATCGTGTCGCGCAGCAGGTGCAGCGCGGCAGAGGGCTTGCCATAGGCGTTGGAGCCGAGGTCGGTGATCGAATCCGACTGGGTCATGATCGGCTGCTGGTTGTTCGAGACCATGTAGGGCACCAGATCGCGCGGCACAGAGCGGGTCCAGGGCATGTTCGGGTCCCACTCGTAGCCCGCGACAGAGTCGAGGAAGCTGTTCAGCCCCTCGTCCATCCACGTCCACTGGCGTTCATCCGAGTTCACCGTCATCGGGAAGTAGATGTGCCCGATCTCGTGGATCACCACGCCGACGAGGAACATCTTCTCGGCCAGCGAATAGGTGCGCGTGCCATCCTTGTTGAGGGTGGTGCGCGGGCCGTTAAAGGTGATCATCGGATATTCCATCCCGCCGACCGGCCCGTTGACGGACTGCGCGGTAGGATAGGGATAATCGAAGCTGAAGCGCGAATAGACCTTCAGCGTGTGGACCACGGCGGCGGTCGAATATTTGCGCCACAACTCCCCGCCTTCCTTGGGCCAGAAACTCATGGCGAGTACGGTTTCATGCTCGGCGCCCGGCTGCTGCACGCCTTGCGCATCCCACATGAACTTGCGGCTGGAAGCCCAGGCGAAATCACGCACATTGGTGGCGGCGAACTTCCAGGTCTTGGTGCCCTTGGGATTGCCAGCCTCGGCGGCGGCCGCTTCCTGCGGGGTGACGACGAACACCGGCGCGGCGGCGGTCTTGGCGGTTTCGAGCCGCTGGCGCTGGGCGGCGGTCAGCACGGCATCGGGGTTCTGGATCGTGCCCGTCGCGGCCACGATATGGTCGGCGGGGACGGTCAGATCGACTTCGTAATCGCCGAATTCCAGCGTGAATTCGCCGCGGCCGAGGAACTCCTTGTTGTGCCAGCCTTCGTAGTCCGAATAGACCACCATGCGCGGGAACCACTGGGCGAGCAGGAAGATGTCGTTGCCGCCCTTGCGCGGATCATCGGGGAAGTGTTCGTAACCCGAACGGGCGTTGATCGCGTCTTCCTCGACGATGTTGAACGCCCATTCGATCACGAATTCGGTGGTGGCACCGGGCGCGAGCGGTTCGGGCAGGTCGATGCGCATCAGCGTGCCGACGATGGTGTGCGGCAGCTTGGCCCCGGCGAGCGTCGAGACCGCGCTGATGTCATAGCCGTATTCATTGTCGGCCATCGCCTGCTGGCGGCGCAGTTCTTCCATCGAAAGCTTGGTCGGCTCGTTCCCCGATCCCAGCGTCACCTTCGGCCCGCGCCGGCCCGCGCCGCCGAACGCGTCGGTCAGCTCGGCCATTGAATCCTTCTTGAAGATGTTCTGGTCGAGCTGCATCCACAACCACGGCAGGGCATCGGGGGAATTGTTGGTGTAGGTCACCGTCGCGCGCGCGGTCAGGCGGCGCTTGCTCTCGTCGAGCGCGGCGGTGATCTTGTAGTCGACCTTCTGCTGCCAGTACTGGTGGCCCGGCGCGCCGCTGGCGTTGCGGGTGGCACTGGGGTCAGGCAGCACTTCATCGAGCTGGCGGAACTTGTCCTCGAAATTGCCCTTGGTCTGCTGCACCCCCTGCGCGGCGGCGGGGACGGCGAAAAACAGGGCGGCAATAAGCAGAACGAAACGCAAGGGCGCTCTCCGGCAAGAATGGCAGGGGGCGGAGAGAGCGCAAAAGCGGGATGCGCGCAAGCGGGTATCATGCGCAGAGAGGCAATTTTGTGTCGTGCATGGCATCGCGGACACTTGTCGGCTATCGGCTGGCGCGATGACACAGCCCGAATGGTACGCCCTGCATGAAGCCGCCTGCGCACGCGGGGAAAGCACCTATCGCGATCCCGCGACGGGCTACACCGTGTTCACCCGCGTCGCTCATCTGTCGCGGGGCAAGTGCTGCGGATCGGCCTGTCGCCATTGCCCCTATGGCCATGAGGCGGTGCCGAAGCGCGGCTGAGGCTTGCAAAGCTGCAAACCTGCGGGAATAGGCGGGCGCAAAGGAGTTTCGCCCATGAAGACCCGCGCCGCCGTTGCCTTTGCCGCCAAGCAGCCGCTCGAAATCGTCGAGCTCGATCTCGAAGGCCCGAAGGCCGGCGAGGTGCTGGTCGAGATCATGGCAACGGGCATCTGCCACACCGACGCCTACACGCTCGACGGGTTCGACAGCGAGGGCATCTTCCCGAGCGTGCTGGGCCATGAGGGTGCCGGGATCGTGCGCGAGGTCGGCGCGGGCGTGACCAGTGTGAAGCCGGGCGACCACGTGATCCCGCTCTACACCCCCGAGTGCCGCCAGTGTAAGTCGTGCCTAAGCGGCAAGACCAACCTGTGCACCGCGATCCGCGCCACGCAGGGCAAGGGCCTGATGCCCGATGGCACCACGCGCTTCAGCTATAAAGGCCAACCGATCTACCACTACATGGGCTGCTCGACCTTCTCGAACTTCACCGTCCTCCCCGAAATCGCGGTCGCCAAGATCCGCGAGGACGCACCCTTCCAGAGCGCCTGCTACATCGGCTGCGGCGTCACCACCGGGGTGGGCGCGGTGACCAATACCGCCAAGGTGCAGGTCGGCGACAATGTCGTGGTGTTCGGCCTCGGCGGGATCGGCCTCAATGTCATCCAGGGCGCGCGGCTGGCGGGGGCGAACCTGATTGTCGGCGTCGACATCAATCCGGCGCGCGAGGAATGGGGCAAGCGGTTCGGCATGACCCACTTCCTCAATTCTTCAGGAATGAGCCGCGAGGAGGTGGTCGCCAAGGTCGTCGAGATGACCGACGGCGGCGCGGATTACACCTTCGATGCCACCGGCAACACCGAAGTGATGCGCACCGCCTTGGAAGCCTGCCACCGCGGCTGGGGCACCTCGATCATCATCGGCGTGGCCGAAGCGGGCAAGGAAATCGCCACCCGCCCGTTCCAGCTGGTGACGGGCCGCAATTGGCGCGGCACGGCCTTCGGCGGGGCCAAGGGCCGCACCGACGTCCCCAAGATCGTCGACATGTACATGACCGGCAAGATCGAGATCGACCCGATGATCACCCACGTCATGGGCCTCGAAGAGATCAACACCGCCTTCGATCTGATGCACGAAGGCAAGTCGATCCGTTCGGTCGTGGTGTTCTAGGGCGCCGCAAGCCCCTCTTGGCAAATTCCTGAATGTCTGACCGTTTCCGCCCTTTCGGCGGAATATGGGCCGTGGTTAACCGGGTGGTTACGCGGCCAGCCTATGGCGGCTTGTGGCGCTCCGCCGAAAGCAGGTCCGGGAATGTACGAAACGAGGATTGCAGCCGACCACCTGACGGTCGTGGCGACTTCGGGCCTCGCGCCCGAGATCGACACGCTGGCGGCGTGCAACCTGTCCGGGCACGGCTTTCTGCGCCGGAGCTGGTATGCCGCGGGCAGCAACCCGGCGCGCGCACGCACGCTGATCCTGCGCAATCCTTCGGGCGCGCCGCTTGCCGCGATCCCGACGGTGCCCTTCGGACCCGCCATAGCCGGTGCGCGCAAGGTGCCGGGCCCCTACTGGCCGCTGCGCGCTCCGTTGATTTCTCCCGATTGTTCGGCATTCGAACTGGCACAGGCCCTCGGCCACCCCGCCGCCGCACAGCTCGGCTCCGTCTGGCGGGTTGGCCCGGCGCGGGCGGGCGATCCGTCCACAGAGCGCCTCGTCGCCGCCGCGCAGCTCGCGGGCTGGACGGTGCTGCGCCGCCCGGCGGGCACGAGCTGGGTGATCGATTGCACCGGCGGCGAATGGCCGCGCGCCTCCACCGCCAAACGCCTCGCCCGGATCGAACGCCGTCTCGCGCAGGTCGGCACCGTCGGCTGGCGCCATGTGCGCGGCGGCGCGTGGAGCGATGCCGTGCTCGATGAACTCGGCGCGGTCGAGGCTGCCAGCTGGATCGCCGCCACCACAGATGGCAGCGGCGCGAAGTTCCTGACCCCGCAGCAACGCGCCGCATGGCGCACCGCGCTCGCCGATCCGGTGATCGCCGACATGCTCTGCGCAACGCTGTTGACGGTGGATGGCCGCGCGGTCGCCTTCAGCTTCGATCTGGACGACGGTCCCGTGCGCTATGGCATCGCCGGGAGCTATGTGAGCGCCCTCGCCAAGCACGAGATCGGCAAGCTCGCCAATCACCGCGCAGTCAGCGATGCGATTGCGGCGGGGCAGACCTGTATCGATCTCGGCTGCGGCAACAGCGGCTACAAGAGCGAGATGGGCGCGGTCGCCGGCTATGACCTTGCCGACCTGCTGTTCGTCAGGAACCGCACCGCCGCCCGCCTGCTGGCGCGGGTGTGGGGCGCACCATTGGAACTGCGCGCTGCCATCACGGAGGCCGCCGGTGGCTGACGGCAAGCCTGCAACCTTCGCCGCGCAGGTGCGTTCTGCGGTGATCTGGCGTTCCGGCAGCCAGATTGGCACGCAGATCGTGTCCTGGGCCTCCACCCTGATCGTCATCCGGCTGCTCGCCCCGCAGGATTACGGCCTGTTCGCGATGGCGCAGGTCATGCTGGTGCTGCTTAACACCATGAACGGCTACGGCCTCGCCTCCGCGCTGATCCGCGAGGAGGAGGTGACCGAGGAACGCCTGCGCCAGACGCTGGGGATGCTGATGCTCCTCAACGGCGGGCTGGCGCTGATCCAGTTCACCGCCGCCCCGCTGGTGGCGATGTGGTTCGAGGAACCGCAGGTCGCGAACCTGCTGCGGGTGCAATCGCTGCTGTATCTGTGCATCCCCTTCTGCGCGCTGAGCCATGCGATCCTGTCGCGCCGGATGGACTTCCGCCGCCCGGCGCAGGTCCGGCTGGTGGCGGCGATTGCGGGGGCGGGAACGGCGCTGACCGGCGCGCTGTCGGGCTGGGGCGTGTGGACGCTGGTCGCCGCGCCGCTGGTGATGCTGCTGACCGAGGCAATCGGCATGACCCGCGCCGCGCGCACGCCGGTCATCCCGATCTTCCGCTTCGAAGGCGCAGGCCACATCGCCGGGTTCGGCGGGGTGATGACGATGACCCAGCTGTTCTGGTTCGTGCAGAGCCAGGCCGATGTGATGATCGCCGGGCGCGTGCTCGATACCCACGATCTGGGCGTCTACACCACCGGGCTTTTTCTGGCCCAGCTGCTCGCCGCCAAGTTCGTGCCGCCGATCAATGAAGTCGCCTATGCCGCCTATTCCCGCCAGCCCGAAATCGGCGCACCCGCCTTGCTGGCGACGATCCGGCTGGTGATGCTGGTCGCATTGCCCGCCTATGCCGGCCTTGCCGTGGTCGCACCGGTGCTGGTTCCGGTGCTGCTGGGCGAACACTGGATCGAGATCGTCCCGCTATTGCCCATCCTGGCCTGCGCCATGGCGATGATGACCCTGCAGATCCTTTTCGCCCCTGCCACCAACGCCCGCGGGGTGCCGATGGCTGCGCTGCGGATCACGATGATCGGCAGTGTGGTGATGACCAGCGCCTTCTACATCGGCTCGCATTTCGGGATCGAGGGATTTGCCTGGGCCTGGGTTGGCGGGATGGCAGTGCTGACCATCGCCACGGTCAGGCTTTCGGGCGGGATCATCGGCCTCAGGATCGAGGGGCTGGCCCGCGCCATTCTCCCGCCGCTGGGCGCGGCGCTGGCGATGGCGGCCGGTGTGGCACTGTTGCTGCATCTCCTGCCGGCGGTGCCCGATCTGCTGGCGCTGGCGATTGCCGTGCCGGTGGGCGTGGGGCTGTATCTCGGCATCCTCCACCGCATTGCGCCCGACCGCATCGACGAGGCGCTGCGCTTCGCGCGCAACCGCGGAGAGAGCGAGGAAGAGGTCGCACCCGCGCCCGCTCCCGCCGAGTGACCGGTCAGCCCGGCGCGGGCAGGGACACTGGCAAAAGCGCCTGATTGACTTGGGCGAGCCGATGCGGTTGGGCGGGGCCATGACCATCGCCAGACCTGCCCCCGCCACCCGCTTCCACGCCGTGAACGGCATCGACCTTGCGGTCCACGAATGGGCCTCGGAAGGCGGCGGCGTACCACTGGTCTTCGCCCATGCGACAGGCTTTCACGGCCGGGTGTGGGACGCGATCGTCGAACGCTTTCCGGCGCATCCGGTCTACGCCATCGACCTGCGCGGCCATGGCCTGTCGCGCGCCGCGCCGATCACCGACTGGCGGATCCTGGCGAGCGATGTCGCCGGATTTCTCGCGCAGGCGGGCCTGTCGGGTGCGGTCGGCATCGGCCATTCGATGGGGGCGCACACCCTGCTCCAGACCGCCGCCGACCATCCTGCGGCGTTCTCGCGCCTCGTGCTGTTTGATCCGGTGATCCTCGCCCCCGAGTATTACGCTGCCGCCGAAACGCAGTTCACGGCCGAAAACCCCCACCCCGCGATCCGCCGTAAGCGCGATTTCGCCAGCGCGGAGGCGATGATCGAGCGCTTCCGCGAACGCGATCCCTGTGATCTGTTCGACCCCCGCGTGTTCGAGGATTACTGCCGCTTCGGGCTTGTCCCCGCCGCTTCGGGAGAGGGCATGGAATTGGCCTGCGCGCCCGAAATCGAAGCCAGCGTCTATGCCTCGAGCCGCAGCAATCCGGGCATTCTCGAAGCGGCTCGCCACGTCGATATTCCGGTGCTGGTGGTGCGCGCGCAGCATACCACGCTCAATGATTTCAAGAGCTCGCCGACCTGGCCCAAACTGGCGAATATCCTGCCGCAGGGGACCGACCTCTACCGGCCGGACATGACGCACTTCCACCCCTTCCAGGACCCGGAGGATGCGGCACGGATTATCGGGGAGTTTCTTGTTTAAGCCACCTTCGGTGGCGCAGACCTCCCGCCCCGCCAGCCCGCCATAACATAGTGGTACTATTAGTGGTTGGGCGGGGAGGCGGGGCGGGAGGTCTGCATCGCGCGTCAGCGCGATGTCAGAACAGCATGTTTCACGTGAAAGATTGCGCCCCGCTCAACCAGCAGCCTCCAGCACATCACTGATATCCTCACGGATTTCGGCCAGTTTCCTACCATCGGCCTGTAGGATTTGCGCCCCTATCTGCCCCGCCAGCCCGCCATAGAACGCCTTGAGGCTTGACCCCAGCGGGTGATCGGGCGCGACCGACTTGGCCAGCCACAACATGATCGTCTGGGCCCGGGCAAGGGGCTCGCGAGGGGGGGTCTGGACTCGGTCAAGCGCGATCAAGGCATGGCCTAGCGCGGCCTGAGCCTCCTCAAGGCAGATGCGGGTGAGGTCTGCGCTGCCCGACGCCTCGATCCGCGCTTCGAGCGCGACGCGGCGATAAGCGGCAGCGGGATTGCGGCTGAGCATCTGCATCACGGGCGTCCCTTACCGGTCACTGCTCGACCAAATGTCGACCTGCTGGCGCAGGAAGACCAGTGTAGATTGCGAAGCCGCCACGCGCCGTTCGGAGGCGGTGAATTCACGCGTAAGCCGTTCGCGCAGGGATTCCTGCTGTTCGGCGATACGCGCCAGACGCTCATCGCCTGCGGCCTTCTGCGATTCATACCGGCGCAGCGATCCACCCAGCGAGGCGGGATCGGTGATCAGACTGTTTTCGCGCGCGAAGCGATCGAAGGTCGAAAACACGCCGCTCGGTCCGGTGGTGAACATCGCCGCGACCGCATCCGGGGTGTTTTCCAGCGCGCGGTTGAGGCGGGCGGTGTCGAGGGTGAAGGTCCCGTTACGGGTGATCGACAGCCCCAGATCGCCCAGCGTGCGCGGCTCGCCGTTGGCCGCGTCGGGCATAACCACGCGGCTTGAAAGGCCCGCCAGATCGCGGCGCAATTCGCGCGCGCCCGGGTCATTGCCGAGCTCGCCGCCGACCGGGGCGGCCAGATCATTGACCTGCCCGACAATGTCGTTGAGCGCCGAGACGAAATCGCTCATAACGCTGCTGATCGCGCTGCCATCATTGGCGAAGGTCAGGGTGGTGGGTGCGCCAGTGTTAGTGGCAGTAAGCGTCATGCCGAAGCCGCCCGGCAGACCGGTGATGCGGTTAGTAGGGCTGGTCGCGGCCACCCCGTCAAGCCGGTATGCGGCATCGCGCGCGGTCTGGCTCAGGGTGGCGTTGGTGCTGCCGGGCGTCCAGCCGAAATAGCTGAGATCGCCCGCTTGGTTCACTGCCGGATCATTGACACTCGATGCTTCCAGCACGAAACCGCTGGCCGCGCCGTCCCGGCCCTTCATCACCAGTTGCGCGCCGTTGGTGCCCGTGCCGACATAGGCGCTGATCGCCCCGCCGCTCGCCTGGCTGATTTTGTTGGCCAGCGTGGCGAGCGTGTCGGTGGGGGTAACGGCGATGTCGATCCCGGCGCGGGCGGCATCAGGGGTGAAGCTGCTGCCCGCCACCGTGCCGAACCGCAGGGTCAGGGTGCCCTCGCCCACCAGCGCATCGCGGCTGGCCAGCGGGCGCGAGAGCAGCGTCTGGCTTTGCGCCAGCGCGGTCACTTCAAGGCTGAAGGTCCCACGCGGGCTGACCCCGGCGGGCACTGTAACGCGGGCGACGGCGGGGTTGGCCAATTCGGCTTTCGGGGCAAGATCTCCGGTGCGGATCCGGTCGCCCAGTGCGCGGGACAGATCGGTCACAGCACCGCGCAGCTGGGCAGCAGCAGAAATCTGCGCATCAAGCGTGGCCGAGCGCGTGGTGATCTGATCGCGCTGCGCAGCAAAGCTGGCAGCCGAAATGTCCGCGGCCAGCTTGATGAAGTCGATGCCGCTACCGGCACCAAGCGCGGAGATGATCGATGAGCCGGAGGTCGTGGTCATAGCCGTGAGGACGGGTGTTTGCGGGGAAGTTTAAGGACGGCTGACGATGACGACGCGGTCATTTCTCGGCCCGCCCGTCACCATCGAAACGCAGCGCCTGCGGCACGTCAATCACCGGACGGCGCGGGCGCTGGCCCCGTTTCAGCGCCATGACGAAAGCCACCAGCGAGGCGAGTGCGACATACAGCTCCTCGCGCACCATCTGGTTCGGGCGGGTGGTGAAATAGACCGCACGGGCCAGCTGTGGGTATTCAAGCACCGGCAGGCCTTCCTCGGCCGCGATTTCACGCATCGCGAGAGCGGTTTCGCCCCGCCCCTTCGCCAGCAACAGCGGCGCGGGCGCACGGGCGGGATCATAGGTCAGCGCCACGGCGAAGTGCAGCGGGTTGACGATCACGAACTGCGCCTCCTTCATCGCCTTGGCGACGCCGCCGCGTGCCAGATCGCGCTGGCGCTGGCGGCGGGCGGATTTCATCTCGGGCGAGCCTTCGGACTGCTTGTTCTCGTCGCGCATTTCCTGAAGGCTCATCTTCAGCCGCTTGTCGCGCTGGAAGCGTTGCAGCGGGTAATCGATGGCGGCGATGACCAGCAGGCCGATCAGCAGCGTGCCGGTAAGCGAGACGAAGGCATCCAGCGCGCGGGCCACCTGCGCTTCCAGCGGGAGCGTGCCGAGCGCGAGCAGTTCGGGCACGCGGTCTTTGGCCCACATCCACGCGATCCCGCCGAGCAGGGCAAGTTTCACCAGCCCCTTGCCCAGCTCGATAAGCCCCTGCGTGCCGAGGATCCGCTTGAAGCCGGACAGCGGATTGATGCGCCGCGCCTTGAACCCTGCGTTGCCGACGATCCAGCGCCCGTCTTGCCCCAGCAGCAATTGCGACGCGGTGGTCAGCAGGGCGACAATCGCTCCCAGGGCCAGCACCGGCGGCAGCGCGGCGAACATCGCATCGCCCATCGCCATGCCGGGGGTGAACCCGTCGAGTGCGCGGCGATCGAACACGAACCCGGCGCGGGCGATGGCGGCCAGCCCTTCGCTGATCCATGCGCCGAAGGCCCACAGCGCGAGCGCCCCAGTGCCCGTCGCCGCCAGCGTCGCCAGCTCGCGCGAGCGCAGGACATCGCCGTTCTTGGCGGCATCCTCGCGGCGCTTCTGGGTCGGAGCGAAGGTCTTTTCGCCCGGGGTCTCCTCGGCCATTTACGGGGTCTCCGCCGGCTGGATCAGAGCCTCGCTCTGGTCGAGCGTGGTCTCGATCACCCCGCGCAGCTGGGCGGTCATCACCGGCAGGGCGATGATCATCGCCGCGATCCCCGCCAGCACGCCGGCCGGCAGGCCAAGCGCGAAGAGGTTCAGCGAAGGGGCAGAGCGGGCGATCAGGCCGGTGACGACCTGCACCAGCAGCAGCACCAGCACCACCGGCAGCGCGATGGCAGCGGCGGCGGCAAGGCCATAGCCCATGAACATCACCACCGCCTCGGCCCGCCACGCCCCGAAGGCGAACTGACCGGCGGGCAGCAGGCGGTAGCTTTCGACCAGCAGCTCGAACCACAAGAGATGCGCGCCGGTGGCGAAGAACAGCAGGCTCATGACAAGGCCGAAGAACGTGCCCAGCGCGCCCGCCTGCGCTCCGCTGGCCGGATCGATCGAGGTGGCGATGGCAAGGCCCATGGTGCCGGAAATCTGCTCGGCAGCGATCAGGGGGATGGCAAAGGCGAGTTGCAGCACGAAGCCGAGCATCAGGCCGACCGCAATCTCATGCAGCACGGCAAGGACTGCGGCGATGCTCATCATGGCGGGCGGCGCGGCGATGGGCACCCAGCTGGCGACGAAGTATCCGAGCACCAGCGACAGCAGGATGCGCAGTTGCACCGGCACCGCCGTGCCCCCGATCATCGGCGCGGCCATCAGCGCGGCGCCGCTGCGGATCGACAGGAACATCACCACCCACAGTTGTGCCTCAAGGCTGCCGAAGCCGAAATCGAGGACGTTCATCGGCTCAGGCTGGCGACCTGCGCCATGATCTCGCGGGTGAAATCGGCCAGCAGCCCCATCATCGCCGCGCCCAGCACGACAAAGACCAGCGCGGTGATCGCCAGCTTGGGGATGAAGCTGAGCGTCTGCTCGTTCACGGACGTGGCGGCCTGGATGATCCCGACCACGAGGCCGACGATCAGCGTCGCGATCAGCACCGGCCCGGCGATCAGCGCGGTCACCCACAGGGTCTGGTCGGCCAGCGCGAGGAGCGCGTTGTCCTCGCTCATGGCGAGAAACTCAGCGCGAGGCTGCCCATCAGCAGCGCCCAGCCATCGACCAGCACGAACAACAGCAGCTTGAAGGGCAGCGAAATGATGGTGGGAGAGAGCATCATCATGCCGAGGCTCATCAGCACGCTCGCGACGACGAGGTCGATCACGAGGAAGGGCAGGAAGATCATGAAACCGATCTGGAAGGCGGTCTCCAGTTCGGAGGTGACGAAGGCGGGCAGCAGGATCGAGAAGGGCACTTCCGCCCCGCTGCGGAACGTCCCGCCGCCGGCCATGTCGGTGAACATCACAAGATTCGCCTCGCGCGTCTGGGCGAGCATGAAGGCGTGGAAGGCATCGCCCGCCTTGCCGATGGCGGCATCGGCGCTCAACGCGCCGCTCGCATAGGGCGCGATCGCCTGCGCGTTCACCACATCGAGCGTCGGGGCCATCACGAACAGCGAAAGGAACAACGCCAGGCCCGCCAGCACCTGCCCGGGAGGCGATCCTTGCAATCCCAGCGCCTGCCGCAGGATCGACAGCACAACCAGGATGCGCAGGAAACTCGTCATCATCAGCACCAGCGCGGGCAGGATGGTGAGCAGGCCCATCACCACCAGCAGCTGGAGCGACATGCTCAGGGGGCTGTCTTCTCCCGCGCCCTGATCGCCCAGCGCGCGTTCCACCGCCGCGCCGACCCCGGCGGCGACCGGATCGGGCGCGGCGACAGGCGCTGCCGCTTGTGCCATCGCAGGCAGGGCGAAAAACATGGTTAACGCAGCAAGGCACACCAATGCCGCACGCCAGACCGCTACGGAGCGCATCACTCGGTCTCCGGCAGTGCGATGGCGGTTACGGGGGCCTCGCCAAGCCGGACCATCCCCTGCCGGGTGCAGCCCAGCAGGATATCGCGGTCACGGAAGCGCACCACGGCGAGCTTCATGCCCGGCGCGATCATGCTGGTTTCGACCAGCTGGAGCTGGCGGCCTGCTCCCTGCGCGCCGGGCGCACCATGCAGGCGCGTCTGGAGCCAGCGGGTCAGCCACAGGCTCCCCCAGATCAGCCCGGCCAGAACCGGCAGCAGCAGCGCGAGGCGCAACAGATATTCGAGCATTTCCCCTCTCCCCGCCCGCTCAGGTCAGGTCGTCGAGCATGGAGGTCAGCGGATCGACCGGCGGCGGCGGTGCGGCAGCCGGCTCGGACGCAGCCGGGGCAGGCGCAGCCGGGGCATCCGCCGCACTGTCGGTGACAGGCACGGCGGGGAAGGACGGATCGGCCAGCGGCGGCACATCCTTGCCGTCCTCGCCGACAAGACACACGATGCGCAGCGCAAAACGCCCCTTGTCCGCCACCACTTCGCCGCGCGCGATCACGCGGCCATTGGCGGTGACATCGAGCAGCTCGTCGGTCAGCCGGTCGAGCGTCACGGTGCTCCCCTCGCCAAGCATCAGTACATCGCGCAAGGGCATCTCGGTGCGCCCGAGCTCGACCGAAAGGCGCACGGCGACATCGCCGAAACGGGATGCCAGATGGTTCGGAGCGAGCGGCTGGTGGATGGTCATGATGCGAACCCTTCGGAAGAGGCGGAGGCAGGAATACGGGTGAGGCGGATCGCCATGCGGTCCTCGGCGGTGCCGACCGCGCCGTGGGCGACCAGTGTCTCGCCCGCCAGCAGTGGCACCTGCCGCCCCATGGCGAGCGGGATGGTGTCGCCGGGGGCGAGCGTCTGGAGCCGCGCCAGCGACAGATCGAACTCCGCCAGCACCACGTGCAGCGGCAGCGGCACGGTGGCGAAGGGCGCCGCCATGCCGTTGGCCGGCGTTCGCGCCGCGCGCGGGCGCGGCCGGCGTCCACCGCCCGGCATCAGACGGCCCATGCGCTCGGCAGCCACGGCGAGGCTCGCGCGCCAGGTGCAGCCCTGACGGTTGGCAATATCGATCGTGAAGAACAGCGTCTGCGCGTCGAGCGGGAAGGCCTTCAGCCGTGCCGCGCTTTCGCTGCGCACGATCACCTCGGCGCGCAAGGCCGCTCTGGCCGGCGGAGGCATGTCGCCGTGGCTGGCGGTGGTGATGGCTCCGGCGATGACATTCGCGGCCTCGTCCACCAGCAAGGCGGCAGACCGGGGCAGGGCTTCGGGCACGGCACCGGAGATGCGCCCGTCCCCGCCGAAGCTGCGGTCGGTGAGCGCGATGGCGGTGGCAAAATCGAAGCTGGTGAGCGCGGTCTCGCCGCTCGCCCCGCAGCGGATCAGGGCATTGGCGGCCAGCTGGCCGATGCGGCGCAGCGCCTCGGCACCGGACAGGTGCTCCGGTTCGGATACGCTGACATCCAGCCGGTCGCCCGACAGCAGCCCGGACAGATCATCGGCCAGCAGCTGCCCCAGATCCCGCCGCCACGCCGCCATCAGCGCGGCGCTTTCCTCCGGCCGGGGGCCACGGGCGGAAGAATGGCCGGTCAGTTCCGGGCAATGCACTGCGGCAGCGCGCACGGGCGCAAAGGCGTGTCCCATTCTCATTGGACGAGGAACCCCTTGAAGTGCACCGCATCGATGCCGCCGAAGCCTTCCTTCTCCTCCAGCACTTCGTTGACCGCCTTGGTCAGGCGCTGGGAGAGCTTCTTCTTGCCTTCGACATCATAGGCCTGCGCCTCGGTCGTGGCGGCAAGCTGGCCGATGATCGCCGAACGAATCGCCAGTTCGTGGGTCTTGACCCATTGCAGCACCCGCCCGTCACGGCGGGTCGAGACCGCGAGTTCGACCTGGATCAGGCCCGGGGAATCCGCGAGATTGGCGGTGAAGGCCTCCTCGAAGGAGTAATAGGCGGTGCGGTACTTGCTGCCGCCTTCGCCATAGACCGTCTCGCCGCCTTCTTTGTCCTTGTCCTTGCTGGCCGGGGCGTAGGGGTCTTCCTCGTCCTTGCGCACCAGCTTGGGCTGGTCGGGCTCGTGCGCGCCCTGTTCGCCGAACAGGCCCATCGCAAAGGCACCATAGGCCCCGCCCGCGCCGACGCCGAGCAGCAGAACCGCGCCGAGGACGATCTTCACCAGCCCGCCCTTGCCGGACTTGCCGCCGCCTTCGCCGCTACCCTCCGCCTTGTCCTTACCCTTGGCCATGCCCTGTCAGCTCCATGTGTTCATTCGCTTGCGCACGGTCAGGCGAACAGTCCGCCCGCACCATGGGCGCGGCCGCCGGGATCATCCGCCTCGCCCTCGCCGCGCGCCGCAAGCGCGGCAGCGGTGGAGGGGCGGCGGTGGTCCGGCGCAGCCTCGCCGTCTCGTGATCCGGATTGGCCCAGGTATGGTTGAGACGTTCCTTGACCCCCGTTAGGGGATGCCCCGTAACGGTGGTCTGATGTCCCATTCTGACCCGTTCCGTTCTGACCCGCGAAGTTGCTCGATGCCTCGGCCGCAGCGGCAATGGCGCGGGTGTCGAGCGCGGCCTGAACCGCTGGCACGAAGCCCGGATCGCGGCTCGCCAGCACCGCGCGCCACTGATCGGGCGCGGCAGGTTCGAGGCGGAGCGAGACCATCCCGAATTCGGCGTGGGACAGGGTCATGGCGGGCCGGGCGGCGCGCAGCGCCTCGCGGATGTCGCCAACCTGCGCGATGGCGGATTCGACCTTCGGTGCGGCGGCAGCGACAGCGGGAGCACGTGGCTCGGCCGGGCGCTCGGCAAGCGGTGCCGTGGTGCCGGACGCGACAGCCGGCACGGGCGCGGCGAGGTCCGCCACGGCTGGCAGAGCGCCTGAGCCCGGCGCGGAGACAGGCCCGGCCTCCGCCGCGAGCGCGGGGGGTGCATCGGGCGTGAGGGCCGGGATGGACGCGGACGCGGGAGAAGTATCCGCCGCCATGTCGGCGCCTGCGGAAGGATCGGGCAGTGGGCTGGCCTGCGCCGGGCGCGCAGCATTCGCAGTGCGGATGGCTGGCGGCACGGCACCAGCCAGCAGGCGCGGCGCAGGAGCTATGCCGGACAGGCCCACCGCATCGGGCGCGGGCGTGTTCGCCACCGGAACTTGCGCGGACTGGATACCGACGGCAAGCGGCAGCGGCAATTGGAGCGGAGCGGGGGCTGGCGCAGGAGAGCCCGGCGTCGCGACCGGATCTTCGGATTTGGCCGGATCGCCTGACGGCCCGGCCTGCGGTGCAGCCTCGGAGCTTTGCTCCTCCGGACTGGCTGCATCATCGACCGGCAGGGCGACCGCAGAGATGGCCTCGGCCATACTCGTCACAGGTGCGGGAACGGAGTCCGCGCGCCGGACTGTCACCAAGGCCAGCGGCGCATCAGCCTCTGCCTCTGTCGTCGCACCGGGTGGGGGGGCGCTGACGGCTGGCGCGGCGGGCACGAGCATTGGTGCCGGGGCTGGCGGCGGCAACTGCGATGATGCCGCCGGCAGGGCAGGCGGCAAAGGCGCGCCCTGTTCCGGCAGGTTCTTGCCGCCCGGCCATCCGGCGATCGCTGCGCCCGACAGCGTCTCGGTCCGCGGCCCGGACGGCATCGGCACGGGGGCAGCCGGCCGGGGGAGCAGCGTTGTTTCCGGCATGGGGGCATCGGACAGCGGCGCGGTCAATCCGCCCGCGCCCTGCGGCGGCGCGGCGACCGCTTCGAGGAGGCCGGCAAAGTCCGGCCCCGCTGCGCCGGGCGCTTGCGGCTTCGCTCCGGCGGCGGCGAGGCCGGGAGCCAGAGCAGCAGGGAGCGCGGGGCTTTCGGGCAGAAGAGAGGTCAGGCTGGTCACGTCGGGGTGGTCCTCGTGATGGCGGAAGGTCAGTCTTGGCCGGGTCTTTGCAACTTGCGTGCCATCGGCACCGTGCGCGCGGCCTCGCGCCGGTCCTGCGCCGCGGTGAGAGCGGTGCGCGCCTCGGCGCTCATCTCGGCGAGGCGCTTTGCGCGGGTCTCGGCGCGGGTAAGGCTTTCGGCCTGCCATTCGCGCTGGCGGGCGGCATCGCGGGCGGAGTCCGCAGCATTGGCGGCCAGCTGGGCGAGCCCGGCGGTGAACCCCGCACGCTGGCCCAGCGCCGCGCCGGTCGTCACCCCCGCGCGCGCCGCGCTGGCTGCGACAAGCCGCGCGCTGCGTTCCGCCAGCGCCTGTCCCCGCGCCTCGGCCTCGAGCGCCTCGGCCAGACCGCGCAGGGCCTGCTTGCGCGCGACCTCGGCGATCAGGCTCTGGTGGCGGAGCAGCGCGAGGCGGCGGGCCTCACGCACTTGCGGGCGCCATCAGCCTGAGCAGTGCGTCCTGGCTTGCGGCCAGCCCCACGGCCTGCCCGCGCGGTTGGGTGAGGAAGGCGTCGATGGGGCCGCTCAGGGCGAGCGCCTCGTCGAGCAGCGGGTCGCCGCCCGCGCGATAGGCGCCCATCATCACCAGATCGCGCCCGCTCTCGCGCGCGGCAATCAGGCCCCGCAACCGCCGCGCCGCAGCAGCGACGGGCGCGCTCGCCACATCGTCCATCACCCGGCTCAGCGAGGCGGGAATGTCGATCGCCGGATAATGCCCGCGCGCCGCCAGATCGCGGGACAGGACGATATGCCCGTCAAGGATCGCGCGCGCGGTATCGACCACCGGGTCATTGGTGTCGTCCCCGTCCGCCAGCACGGTGTAGATCCCCGTCACCGCCCCGCCCGTCCTTGCGGAATTGCCCGCACGCTCGACCAGTCGGGTGATCGCGGCCAGCGCGGACGGCGGATAACCCCGCGCCGCGCCCGGCTCTCCCAGCACCAGCGCCAGCTCGCGCGCGGCGTGGGCGACGCGGGTGAGGCTGTCGAGGATCAGCAACACGCGCTTGCCCTGCGCCCGGAAGTATTCGCCGATCGCGCAGGCATATTGCGCCGCGCGCAGCCGCAGGTTCGGCGCATGGTCGGCGGGAACGGCCACCACCACGATTCCCCCGCGCCGGTGCCCGGCCATGTGGCGGTTCACGAAGTCCGAAACCTCGCGCGCGCGCTCGCCGATCAGGGCGACCACGGTGACATCCGCGACCGCGTGCCCGGCGATGGTATCGACCAGCACCGATTTGCCCACGCCCGATCCCGCCATGATCCCGAGCCTCTGGCCCACGCCCATTGCTGCCAGCGCATTGATCGCGCGCACTCCGCAATCGAAGGGATGTTCGACACTCGCCCGCTCCAGCGCGCCCTCGCGCTTGCCAGCGAGCGGCCAGGCATTGGGCAGATCGAGCCTTGGTCCGCCATCGATCGGCTCTCCCAGCGCATCGACCGCGCGCCCGAGCAGAGCCTCGCCCACGCGCACCTCGCCCGGCTGCCCCAGCGCCCGGACCCGCGCATGCGGACGCAGCAGCATGGCATCGCCAAGCAGCATCATCAGCGAATGCCCGGCGCGAAAGCCGATCACTTCGGCGAGGCATTCCGCGCCCGCATCATTCTCGATCAACCCAAGCGAGCCGACCGGCAGGGGCAGGCCCGCCACCTCGATCAACCCGCCATCGCACGCGACCACACGACCCGTCAGGACCGGCCCCGCACTGACCGGAGCGGCACGCATCCGCGCCAGATCGAGCTGCAATTCGGCGATCATCCGCGCAGGCTCGCCGCGATCGCGCGGCGCCATTCAGCAGGGCCATCGCAAACCGAGCCATCCGGCCCCTCGATCACGATGCTCCCGGGTTCGAGCGCGGGATCAGGCACAATCCGCAAGGCGGCGAGCGCCTCTTCGCCCAGCAGGGCAATGTCATCGGGATGGAGGTGCAACGCCAGCGTTTCGGCGGCCCCGCCGATCCGGCGCGCGGCGGCGATGCAGCGTTCGCGCAAGGCAGCCGGATCGCGGGCAGCCTCGCCCAGCACGCCCTCGCACAGATGCAGGACGGTGGCGGCAAGATCATCGGCCAGCACGCCGAGCGCCGCTTCATCGAGCGTGCGGAAGCTCAGCCGCAATGCGCGCTGGCGGCGTGCCAGCGCCTCGCCTTCCGCTTCGGCGGCGGCGCGGCCTGCGGCAACGCCTTCGGCATGGGCGCGGGCAAGCGCTTCC
>Ga0114986_1000068_pt1 | contig 27513 bp, 23 predicted proteins | sample Shrwel1BS1Day17_FD_96988 | JGI IMG/M metagenome (GOLD analysis project Ga0114986, IMG submission 96988) | Subsurface microbial communities from deep shales in Ohio, USA - Utica-3 well 1 S-1-Day17 | ecosystem: Environmental > Aquatic > Deep subsurface > Shale gas/oil reservoir > Produced... | reverse complement strand
GGCGATGAAGACCACCTCGGCGACATGGACTTCAAGGTTGCCGGGACCGCCGAAGGCATCACCACGATGCAGATGGACATCAAGGTCGCCGGCATCACGCAGGAGATCATGGCCAAGGCGCTGGAGCAGGCCAAGGCCGGCCGTCAGCACATCCTGGGCGAAATGGCCAAGGCGCTGACCGGTGCCCGCACCGAAGTCAGCAAGCATGCGCCGCGCATCGAGACGATCCAGATCGACAAGTCGAAGATCCGTGACGTCATCGGCACCGGCGGCAAGGTGATCCGCGAGATCGTCGCCGAAACCGGCGCCAAGGTCGACATCGACGATGAAGGCGTGATCAAGATCTCGTCCAGCAACCTCGACGAGATCGAAGCGGCGAAGAAGTGGATCCTCGGCATCGTCGAGGAAGCCGAAGTCGGCAAGATCTACACCGGCAAGGTCGTGAACATCGTCGATTTCGGCGCGTTCGTGAACTTCATGGGTGGCAAGGACGGTCTCGTCCACGTCTCGGAAATGCGCAACGAGCGGGTGGAAAAGCCCACCGATGTCGTCTCCGAAGGCATGGAAGTGAAGGTCAAGGTCCTCGAGATCGACCAGCGCGGCAAGGTCCGCCTGTCGATGCGCGTTGTCGACCAGGAAACCGGCGAAGAGCTGGAAGATACCCGTCCGCCTCGCGAACCGCGTGAACCGCGCGGCGACCGTGGTGATCGCGGCGACCGCGGCGACCGTCGCGGCCCCCGTGGCGGCGGCGACCGGGGCGGCCGTGGCGGCGATCGTGGCGGACGCGGTGGTGACCGTGGCGGCCGTGACCGTGACAGCGGCGGACCGGCCGGTCTGCCCGACTTCCTGAAGGACTAATCCCCTTCTCCGAGGTATGAACATCGGCCGCCCGGAGCGATCCGGGCGGCCTTGTTTTTGGAAAAGACCAACGATGCTTCAACGCGAACTGATCGACACCACCCAGATCGAAGACGGCGTTACCCTCGACCTCTACACCCATGCCGGTCACTTCATGATCGTGATGGGGCGCAACGAGTTGATGAGCACGCGGATGCGGTTCTCCGAAGAGCAACTCGCGAACCTCACCCTCGACAGGCTGGGCAAGGACAATGCGCGCATCCTGATCGGCGGTTACGGCATGGGGTTCACCTACCGCGCGGCGGCCGCCAAGCTGGGCGCCAAGGCGCAGATCGTGGTCGCCGAGATTTCCGACGCGATCATCGATTGGGCCAGGGGGCCGATGGCGGCGCTGACCGGTGATGGCCTGTCGGATCCGCGCCTAGACCTCAAGATATGCGATGTCGCCGCGCTGATCGACGATGCCAATGACGGCACTTGCGCCAAGTTCGATGCGATCCTGCTCGATGTCGACAATGGTCCAGACGGCATCGTGCGCGATGCCAACAACCGGATCTACTCGCGCACCGGCCTTGCCAAGGCCCGCGATGCACTGAAGCCCGGCGGCATTCTGGCGGTGTGGTCGGCAGGACCGGACCCTGCGTTCCGCAAGCGGCTGTATGACACCGGACTCGATGTGACCGAATGGAACGTCAGGTCACGCCCCAACAACAAGGGCGCGCATCACATCATCTGGTTTGCGCAAAAAGCCTGAGGTTCAGAAGTCGTAGATCAGGGTGATGCGGCTCAGCGTGTCGGTCTGCACTGCGCCGGGTGGCGGGTTGCTGTCATATTCGACCGCATAGGAAACCCGCGCCTTCAGCTTCTTGGCGATGGCCGCATCGAGCCCCGTGATCAGGTCGATCGAGGTGTTGCGCGAATCGATGATCGCCACCGCCGATCCGCCCGTTTCGGCGACGGCGTTGGTGTCCTGAGTCAGCTTCAGCCGCTCGGTGATCTGCCAGTCGAAATCGAGGGCCAGCAGCCCGGCGATGCGGCTTTCCTCGCGCCCGTCCACGAATTGCGTGACTCGGTAGGCGGGGCCGGCCTTGAGCGAGAGTTGCACATCATCCTTCTTGAGCGCCTGATAACCCATGCCGCCGGAGATGGCGTAGCGCCCTGAAAAACCCTGAAAGCGGTCGCGCTCGTACTGGGCGAGGGCATAGACGTAGAAACGGTCCGAGACGTTGACGTTGGGCTCGTAGCGGCCGAGGAACTGTTCGCGCGTGGTGACCCCGGCAGCGCGCTGGTAATCGGCGCGGCCGGTCAGCCGGTGCCGCCACTTGATGCCCTGCCGCTCCAGCGTGAGCGCCGCGGTAACGCCGGTGTTCGACGTGTTGCCGGTGGCCCGGAATCCGCCGAGTTCACCCCGACCGCTCCAGTTTTCGAACAAATCTGCCTCGCGCAGGGCAGCCTGCTTGGCCTCGGCCTCGGCGGCCTTGCGCGCGGCGAGCGCGGTGGTGAAATCGGTAACCAGCGCGTCGATCTCGGCGATGTCGGCGGGGTTGGTGGTGCGGGCGATGTCGGCGATGGTCTTCACCTTGCCCTCGTCGCCGGTGGCAATGGCTGCATCGATCATCGCGCGCACGGGCGCGGGCAGTTCGGCAAGCGCAGGCTGAGCAGCCAGCACTGCACCCGCCACTGTCGCAATCCGCAAACCCCGCAAGGCGATCATGTTAGCGCTCCCTTTCACCACGCCCTGAATAAAGGCGGGGGCGGGCCAAGAGCAAGCCTCGCGCGGCGAGGCGCCCCGGATTAGCGGACCCGCGGGCCGCCGAACGGAAGGGGTGGGGGCGGACGGCGCACGCCGCGCGGCAGCTGAGCCTGATAGGCGCGGCCGCAATGCTCGACGCAATAGGGGAAGCCGGGGTTCACCTGCTCGCCGCAGAAATGGAAATCGGGCTCGCCCGGGTGGCCCATCGGCCAGCGGCAGACCTTGTCCGACAGATCGAGCAGGCTGGTCTTCCCGGCGATTTCCGGGCTGGGCTTGGCCGGTACGAGACGGCGCGGCGGTGCGGGCGGAATCGGTGCCTGCTGGTCGCCCGGGCCCTGACGGAGGAAGCCACCGGGCCCGACCGAGACGATCTTGGGCAGGTTCTCAGCCGGCATAGCGGGCGCGGATGCAGCGCCATCGGCAGCCGGTTCCGGGCGCGGAGCGGGCGCAGCAGCGCGCGGGGCGGGACGCTCCGCCGCTTCCACGGGGGCACTGCGTTCGGCAGGCTCGGCCGGCGCGCGTGGCACTGCGGCTGGCGCGGGTGCGGCGGGTTTCTTGGCAGCGGGCGCGGCGGTCTTCTTCTTGTCGTTCGCCTTGACCGGCGAGGGACGCGCCTTGAGGCCGAGACGGTGCGCCTTGCCGATTACCGCATTGCGGCTGACCCCGCCCAGTTCGGTGGCGATTTCGCTGGCAGTCGCGCCGCCTTCCCACATCTTCCTGAGCGTTGCGATGCGCTCGTCCGTCCAGCTCATATGTTCTACCTGTTCCTGTGTCCGGCGCGTGTCCGGGTGAGGGGTGCTTGTCAGGGGGCCGGTGCAAGCCTAGGCACCACGCCCATGGCCGACAACGTTCCTGCAAACCCGCCCGGTAACGCCGCTCCCGTGACCGAATTGACGGCGGATGACAAGACCGGCGGGAGCTTCCGGTTCACCCCGCGCGGTGTGCCCGTGATCACGGGCGTCAATCGCGTTGGGTTGCTGGCCCTCTATATGAAGGAGGTGCGCCGGTTTCTCAAGGTCCAGACGCAGACGATCTGGGCTCCGGCCTTCACAACCCTGCTGTTTCTGGTGATTTTCAGCGTCGCGCTGGGCCGTGAGGGCCGCGAAGTGCTGGGCGTGCCCTTTGCCAGCTTCGTCGCGCCGGGTCTGATCGTGATGGCGATGATGCAGAACGCCTTCGCCAATTCCAGCTTTTCGCTGCTTGGCGGCAAGATGCAGGGGACGATTATCGACTATCTGATGCCGCCGCTTTCGCCCGGGGAATTGATGGCCGGCATCCTCGGTGCGGCAATGACCCGCGCGGCGGGGGTGGGCTGCGCGGTGGCGCTGGCGATGGCGCTGTGGCCGGGCGTCTCGCTCGGACTGGCGCATCCCTGGGCGGTCCTATGGTTCGGGCTGATGGGATCGCTGATGCTGGCCACGGTCGGCCTGGCGACATCGATCTGGGCCGAAAAGTTCGATCACAACGCCGCCGTCACCAACTTCGTCATCGCGCCGCTCTCGCTGTTGTCGGGGACGTTCTACGTGATCGAGAACCTCCACGGCGTGTTCCAGACGGTGAGCCGGTTGAACCCGTTCTTCTACGTGATCTCGGGCTTCCGCTATGGTTTTCTGGGCGCGAGCGACATCGGGGATGCGGGGCACGTCGCGGCGGCGGGCGCTGGACTACTGGCGCTGAACCTCGTGTTGGCCGCAGGGGTCTATGCACTGTTGCGCAGCGGGTGGAAGCTCAAGAGCTGAGCGCGCCGGCGGGGTCTTGCGGGCGGGCCCGCAACAACTCAGTGAGTCAGTGAGCGGCGCATCCGGTAGCGCCCGTCCTTGAAGCTGTCGAACAGCTGGCGCACCGTCGGGTGATCGACCGGGCCGCCCTGCGCGTCGGCGACAACGTTTCCCTGGCTTACATAGGCGACGTAGGACGAATCCTCGTTCTCCGCGAGCAGGTGATAGAAGGGCTGGTCGCGCCGGGGCCGGATGTCTTCCGGAATCGATTCGTACCATTCTTCCGAGTTGGCGAAGACCGGATCGATATCGAAAACGACACCGCGAAAGGCGAACAGGCGGTGGCGAACCACATCGCCGATGCCGAAGCGGGCACGGGTCTGGCGGGGCGCGATGATGGTGCGTCCGGCCTGGGTCGAGAAGAACTCTGCGCGTTCCATGCCAGCCAATATGGACTTTCGCGCCCGCAAAACAAGCGCGAGGATTTCACGGGCGCAAGAAATGCCCGCATTTTGTGCGTGCGCCCCTCTTGGCAAGCCCTGCGGCTTGGGCTAACGGGCGCCCTTCCTGACGCTAGCCGCCACTCGACCGGGCGGCCAATCCATGCGCGACAGGCCTCGCGGAGAGGTGGCAGAGTGGTCGAATGCGCCGCACTCGAAATGCGGTTTACCGGCAACGGTAACGTGGGTTCGAATCCCACCCTCTCCGCCAAGCATTCCCTCATCGGCCATGATGCGAATGGGCTGGGATCCGGCACTCGGACTGTGCTTCGCGCGACGAGCGCGCGGTTGCTGCGGAGCGGTAGACGGGTGCGATATCACCGCCTGCAATGCCGCCAATCACCCGGCCCGCGCCTTGTCCGATGGATCAATTCGCGCCTGACATGATCGCTCCGGGGTCAGGCGGGTTCTGATCGCTGTGGGATGCATGCAAGCGCAACGGCTCTGAGAGACAGGGTGTGTGGTATCGGCGCAACGTCCGACAAGCGTCATTGTTCTGTCGCTGCCGTGCAACCGAAATCCAATCGTACCGCAACAAACCGGGCCTAGGCGCCGCCACTGCAACCACAACACATGCAGGGGCACTCCATGAAATCCTCAATCTTGCGTCACGCGTTCCTCTCGAGCGCCGCGATCATCGGTTTGGCCATTCCCGTGCAGGCCTTCGCTGCCGAGAACGAGGCCGAAACCCTTGCCGCTGAAACCGATACCGAGACCGCGACCACCGACGGCGGGGACATCATCGTTTACGGCAAGGGCGAAGTCCGTCAGGTGACCGAGATCAGCGCGCAGGACATCCAGCTCACCACCGCCGGTTCCAGCCCCTTCATCGCGCTGCGCAAGCTGCCGGGCGTCAACTTCCAGTCGGCTGACCCGTTCGGCACCTATGAATGGTCGACCCGCATCACCCTGCGCGGCTTCAACCAGAACCAGCTGGGCTTCACGCTCGACGGGGTTCCGCTCGGTGACATGAGTTACGGCAACACCAACGGCCTCCACATCAGCCGGGCGATCATCGCCGACAATATCGGCCAGACCCGCGTGAGCCAAGGCGCAGGTGCGCTCGGCACAGCCTCGACCTCGAACCTCGGCGGCACGCTGGAATTCTTCAGCCGCAATCCGCAGGATGAACTCGGCATCGCCGGCAACATCACTTACGGCGACAGCAACACCATCCGCGCTTACGGCACGCTCGACACGGGCGATCTCGGCGGTTTCAAGGCCTACATCAGCGCCGCGCACATTGATGCGGACAAGTGGAAGGGCTTCGGCACCCAGCGTTCGACGCAGGTCAACGCCAAGCTGGTCGCCGATTTCTCGCCGACAACGAGCTTCACCGCCTTCGTCAATTTCTCCGACCGCAAGGAGAACGACTATCAGGACCTCAGTCAGGAGATGATCGGCCGGCTGGGCTACGACTGGGACAACATCTCGAATGATTGGCCGCTGGCGGTGCGCCTCGCCTTCATCGGGGCCAACCGCGGCGATACGGGCGTGGTGGTCGGGCCGAACACCTTCGGCACTACCTATCCGGCACCGATCCGCACGATCGACGACGCCTATTTCGACGCCGCCGGCCTGCGCCGCGACTGGCTTGCCAGCGGGCGGATCGACCAGCAGCTCGGCGACAATGTGACTGTCGGCGTGCAGGCCTATCTGCACACCAACAAGGGCCAGGGTTCGTGGATCACGCCCTATGTGGCGAGCCCCGGCGGCGTACCGCTGAGCTTCCGCACCACCGAATACGAGATCGAGCGCATCGGCGTTCTCGGCGATCTCGAAGCCGAGCTGGGCGCGCACACCTTGAGCATCGACCTGTGGTACGAGAACAACGACTTCGAACAGGCCCGCCGCTTCTACACCATGGGCAACAGCCAGACCGTGCCGGGCGCGAGCGCGCTCGACTACCAGTCGAACCCGTTCTTCACCCAGTGGAACAACGCCTACAACACCAAGACCTTCCAGTATGCGGTGCAGGATCAGTGGGAGGTGAGCGACGCCTTCACCGTTACCGCCGGCTTCAAGGGGCAATCGGTCAAGCTCGAAGCGACCGCGATCAACCCGGTTCCCGGCCCGCTGGCACTGGGCGAGATCAAGTCGGACGACTTCTTCCTCCCCCAGGTCGGCGTGCTCTATCGCCTCGGTGGCGGCAGCGAAATCTTTGCCAGCTTCACGCAGAACCAGCGCGCCTTTACCGCAGCGGCAACGACAGGTCCCTTTGCCACTTCGGCCGCGGGCTTTGCCGCGCTGCGTGACCGGATCGAGCCGGAGAAGACCAACACCTATGAAGTCGGCTTCCGCTTCGGCGAGGGTCAGCTTTCGGGCGTCATCGCAGCCTACCTCGTCAATTTCCAGAACCGTCTGCTCGCCGTCCCGCAGGGTCCGGGCATCGTGGGCAACGCCGCGCTGCTTTCGAATGTTGGCGATGTGCGCTCGATCGGGGCGGAAATCGGCGTGCAGTGGGAACCGGTCGCCAACTTCACCGTGACCGGCAGCTACGCCTACAACGAGAACACCTACCGCGACGACGTGATCAACCAGTCGGGCGTGGTGGTCCAGCGTATCGCCGGGCGCACGGTGGTCGACAGCCCGGAAAGCATCGCCAACCTCGAAATGGCCTATGACGACGGACAGTTCTATGCCCGTGGCAATGCCAACTACACCTCGGAACGGTTCTTCACCTTCTCCAACGACCGCTCGGTCGAGGGGCGGGTGCTGGTCGACGCGCTGATCGGTTTCCGCCTCAACAGCGACAACCGCTTCCTTGACGGGCTGGCGATCGAAGGCACGGTCACCAACCTCTTCGACGAGGAATATGTCGGCACGATCGGTTCGAACGGCTTCGGCTTTGCGGGCGACAACCAGACCCTTCTCGCCGGTGCGCCGCAGCAGTTCTTCGTGACCCTGCGCAAGGACTTCTGATGATCGGGGAAGGGGCGGGGGCATCGCCTGCCGCCCCTTCCTGCAACCCGAGCGAGGCCCCCATGATCCGCAATCCCTTGGCGTTTCCGCTGACCCGGCGCAGCACGCTGGGCCGCATGGCTGCGGGAACGGCCGCGCTCGTGCTGTCCGATGTGGCGATGGCCGCACCGGACGGGCCTTTCCGCCACGGCGTGGCGAGCGGCGATCCCGATGCGACCAGCGTTGTCCTGTGGACCCGCGTGACGACCTCGGGCGATGTCAGGGTGGTATGCGAAGTCGCCGCCGATCCGGCGTTCTCGCGGCTGGCCGCAAAAGGTGAAGTCATTACCGGACCCGGTCGCGACCACACTGTGAAATGGCTCGCCACCGGTCTCGTACCGGGGCAGACCTGGTACTATCGCTTCCGCCTCGACAGCGAGGTTTCTCCCACCGGCCGGGCCCGGACACTGCCGACCGGCAGGCTCGAACGGCTCGGCATCGCGCTCGCTTCCTGCTCGAACTTCGCCTTCGGTTACTTCAACGCCTACGAGGCGATCGCCCGCGATGCGGCCGTCGATTTCGTGCTCCACACGGGCGACTACATCTACGAATACGGACATGACGGCTGGGGCGACGAGGCCGCCAAGGCGCTGGGCCGCCGCCACGATCCCGCGCACGAAATCGTCAGCCTTTCGGACTATCGCCGCCGCCACGCGCAGTACAAGACCGATGCCGGCGCACAGGCGATGCACGCCGCACACACCTTCATCGCCTGCTGGGACGATCACGAAAGCGCCAACAACCCATGGACGGGCGGGGCACAGAACCACCAGCCGGCCAACGAGGGCGAGTGGCAGGCGCGCCGCGAAGCCTCGGTGCGCGCCTATTTCGAATGGATGCCGGTGCGCGAGCCTGAGTGGCTCGGTCGCCCGGGGGCGACGCGGATGCAGTTCTGGCGCAGCTACAGCTTCGGCGATCTGGCAAGCCTGACGACGCTCGAAACCCGTCACACCGCGCGGGGCCAGCAGGTCGATTATGCCGCTCTGCTGGAGCAAGGCGCAGATGCCGATAGCGTCGCCCGGTTCCGCCGCGACGTGCTGGCGGCCCCCGGACGCCGCATGATCTCGCCCGAATGCGAGGCCGATCTCGCCCGCAGCCTCGAACAATCGGTCACCGCGCGGCAACCGTGGCGCCTGATCGGCAATGCCATCCCGATCGCGCGCACCGACGTGCCCGATCTCGTCGCGCTCGGCATTTTGCCCGACCCCGACGCACCCGGCGCGCCCTTTGCGGGAGCCGCGCTGGACAATGCCAAGGCGCTGGCCGCCAAGGGCCGGGCAGGGTTGCCCTTCTACCCCGACACGTGGGACGGCTACCCTTGGGCGCGCGAACAGCTTTACGCGCTGTCACGCAAGGCGGGGGCAGGCGACCTCATCTTCCTTACCGGAGACAGCCACAGCTTCTGGGCCAACAGCCTGAAGGACGCTGACGGACGCGCCGCCGGCATCGAACTCGGCACCGCCGGGATCACCTCGCCGGGCGACTTTGTCGAAAGCGGGTTTGGCGAGGTGCTGTCTCGCACGCTCGACATGGCTTTTGCCGATCACATCCCCGAGGTGGTTTGGACCGACAACCTGCACCAGGGCTATGTCCGCCTCGATCTTGAGCGCGAGGCTGCGGAGGCGACTTTCATCGCTGTCGACACTGTCACCAGCCGGGATTTCCGGCCATTCATCGTCAATCGTTTCGGGATTGTCCGGACCGAAGGATCTGTCGGATTTGCCTGATCCGGCGAGGCGGGGCGAACATCCGGATGAATTCGGTCATTCCTGTTTCATGGCAGGCTGCGGCACCGGCTAACTCTTATCGCACGCCCACCTTGTCCGCCTGGCGCGCTGCGCGGGCCAGCGCGGTCAGCCTCGCTTTGCTGGCCGCGGGACCGGAAAGGGCGGCCACCAGTTCGACCGTGCGTGATGTGCCGCGCAGGTAGTTGACTGTGACGCGCCGGACATAATGGCCAAGTTCGGGGGCATAATCCCACTCGCGCTGTTCGATGAGGCGCATGGTGGTGGGGGAATAGCGGTCGCACTTGACGGGTATCGCCTCGTAGGTGCCCGCCTTGACGGTGAAGAGCCGCAGCTTGCCGGTCTTGCACACCCACAAGCTGACCGAGCGGCGCGGCGCGGCCTGGGCGTTGGCCTTGGTCTCGGTCACCACCCGGAACCGCGCCGACTTGCTCTTGCCGATCGGCCAGAGCGCATCGGGATTGCCGTGCACCTCGCGCCGCCCCGTCGCCCGTCCGCTGCGCCATTCCAGCACCGGCACCACGAAGTTGCGGCTGCGCTTGTAGCTCGCGCCGGACAGGCCCGCCCATGTCATGCGTGTATCGCCGGTGTCGACCACCCGTTCCACCCGGCCATCGGAGAAGACGAAAGCATCGCCGGGCTCGTAATCCGGGAGCGGGACGGGGGCGGGCAAGGCGACAGCGACTGCGCCGACAGCGGCCGTGATCGAAGGCAGGCTCCAGGTCATGGATTGGCCTCGATCAGACCGGCGCCATAGATCGGATCACGCCCGCGCGGGCCGAGATCGCGCGCTTCGCCTTCAAGCGCGCGGATCGCCTTTTGCGCCGCGGCGGCATCGGGCTTGCCCAACTGCCTTGCGAGCCGGGCTGCGACCAGCGGAGCGGCGAAGGACGTGCCGGTGGCGTCGCGCACGTCGCCTTTGGCATCGATCGCCGGCACGGCCACGCCGCGCGCCGCGAAATCGACATGGGCGCCGCGGTTGGCATAGCGATAGACCCGGTTCTGGGAATCGACCGCAGTCACCCCGACGACATTGTCATAGGCTCCCGGAAAGACCGGCGGCGCGGCGGGGCCATCATTGCCCGCGGCCGCGACGATCACGTGGCCGCGCTTGGTGATGCGGGCGATAGCGCCGGCCACGGCCGGGTTGCGGGGGCCGGAAAGGCTGATGTTGATCACCGGCACGCCTTGCGCCGCCAGCCAATCGAGCGCCTTTATCAGGGCAAAGCTCGACCCGGCGGTTTCGCGCGGGCCGGCAAATATATCGGCCACGAAAATCCGGGTGCGCGCGGCGGGATTGGCTTTGGTCCCGGCCATCAGATGCGCCACCGCGGTGCCGTGCAGGCGCGCCTCGGCGGCCTTGCCGTTGAAGGCTCGCTGGCTCAACGTGACATGCTTGAAATAGGTAAGGTCGGTCGCAATGCCGGTGTCGATCAGCCCGATCTGGCACCCGCAGGCCTCGCGCTGGGGGACGCTGGCAGCCTTGCGACGCTTGGTCTGCACTGCCGAGCTATCAAACAGGTGGTTGTAGCCGATGGTGTCGGGATCGGCGATCACATCAAGCGCGTCCAGCGCGGCCTCGTCACTGAGCTGGGCGGGACCGCGCAGCAGCAGCACCGTGCCCTCCACCGAAGCGAGCTTTTCGCTGGCGATCACCGTAAAACCGCCTGCCTTGAGTTCGGCAATGTCGGCAGCGGTCAGATCCAGCGCGACGAATTCGCCCCGGCGATAGCGGAATCCGTCGCCATCGGTGTCGATCCGGTCGCGTTCGTCCAGCGCCGCGCGTTCTTTTTCGGTCTCGCCGCTGGCCAGCAGCCACTGGCCGGGATCATCGTCGAGATCGTCCCCGCCATCGTCCGTGTTGTCGCGGTCGTCGGTAATGTCGTCATTGCCGCCGTCATCGTCACCGCCACTGCCTGCTGCGCCATCATCATCGTCACCGCCGCCGCCGGCTGCACCGTCATCATCGTCGCCGCCGCCACCGGCTGCGCCATCATCATCGCCGCCCGCACCATCATCCGTGCCAGCATCATCGCCGCCAGCGTCATCACCGCCCAGATCGTCGCCGCCCGGGTCGTCTCCGCCCACGTCGTCGCCCCCCACGTCGTCGCCACCGGGATCCTGGTTGTCCGGATCGCCGATATCATCATCGTCGCCGTCACCATCGTCGCCGTCATCACCGTCGTCGTCGCCGCCTGCGTCCTGCGCGGCGGCGGGCTCCGGCAGAAAGATCGCGCTGGTGCCCAGCGCCATGCCGAGCAGCAGGAGATATGCGAAGAGAATGCGCAGATGCATCGATGGCCCCCAATGCCTCTGACGAAGAGACGTCAGGGCAGATTTCGTTCCTTACCCCGCAAGATACGAATCTGGCTGTTCTTTTATTCCACCGTTCTGTCTATGGGCGGAATATTGCCACCTCCTGAACCGTTGAGCCCATGAACCGCCCGATGAACCCGGACGAAACGGCAAGGCAGGCGCTGATCGCGCTGATCCCGCGCTTGCGCCGTTTTGCCCGGGTGCTGACGGGGTCGATCGCCGATGCCGATGATGTCGCGCAGGCGAGCCTGGAGAAAGCAATGGTGAACCTGGATCAATATCAACCCGGCACCCGGCTTGACGCCTGGGTCTTCCGGATCGCCCGCAACCATTGGGTCGATGACCGGCGCCGCGCGCACAACCGGATGGGCCATGACGACATCGGCGAAATGCTCGATCTGGCCGGCGAGGATGGCGTGACTGTTGTGGAGGCGAGTGCCGAGGCGCGGATGGTGCGTGCCGCGGTGGACAGCCTGCCCCCCGAACAGCGCGACGTGGTGGCGCTGGTGATGCTCGAGGAGCTGAGCTACCGCGAGGCCGCCGACATGCTGGGCCTGCCGATCGGCACGGTGATGAGCCGGCTTTCGCGGGCCAAGGCGGCGCTTGCCAAGCGGATGACTGCGGAAGGGGCCGTGCAATGAGCGCATCCTTCACCGATGCGCAGCTTGCCGCCTTCATGGACGGCAGCCTTGCCGACGAGGCGCTGATCGATGCGATCGAGGCGGCGATCAATGCCGATGCGGCGTTGGCGCAGCGTGCCGAGGCGCTGGCAGCGGGCGACGATTTCGCGCCGCTGGTGCGCGATGCCTTCGCCCCGCTGCTGGATGCGCCCGTGCCGGAGCGCCTGACCGCCGCAATCGCCCCGCGCGAGGCGGACGTGATCGATCTCGCCGCCGCGCGCGCCGCCAAGGCGCCGGTGCTGCCGGTTCCCGCCAATGACACTGGCCGCAGCAACTGGCGCTGGCCGCAGTTCGGCGCGATGGCAGCCAGTCTGGTGCTGGGCGTGATGATCGGTGGACCGCTGCTGAAAGGCGGATCAGGCGGCCCTCAGGCAGATGGCCTGGTGCTCGCCAGCGCCGATCTCACCGCGATGCTCGACAGCGCGCCGAGCGGACAGAGGACCGATCTGGCCGCGCTGGGTGAGGGCGAGGTGGTGCTGACCTTCCGCAACGCCGATGGTCAGCTTTGCCGCCAGTTCATGATCGATGGCGCGGGCGGAGCGACGAGCGATGCGCTCGCCTGTGCTGGCGCAAACGGCGATGGCTGGCAGATCGAAGCCTATGGCCGACGCGCGGCTCCGGCGGGCGAGATGAAGCTTGCCGGCGGCGATGCGGCCCCTGCGGTGGTCGCCGCGGTCGATGCGATGATCGACAGCGATCCCCTGATCGGTGCCGACGAGCTGGCCGAGCTCGGAAAGAAGTAACGCGAACAGCCGGCACATGAAAAAGCCCGGGCGGTCGCCTGACCGCCCGGGCTTTTTTGCGTAACGCGCTGGCGCCGCGTCAGATGGTGAACAGCACCTCGACCACGCTGGCAATGCCGCTGTCGGTGCCGATCAGGAAGCGCTCCTCGCGGAACGAGACCACGTCGGCGCGGATCTGGATGTTGGGGTGCAGCTGGTAGTAGCCGCCGACCCCGATCAGCCGGTTTTCGCGGCCCGTGGCCTGGGTCAGCGCAACGCTGCCCGCAACGCCCCAGCCGGGGGTGACCCAGCCGACGCCGCCGTTCACTTCCCACTGGTCGAAGCCGCGGTCGAGCCGGTTGGAATCGCCGCGATCCACATAGGCCGCCCCGATCCGCAAGGGTCCGCGCCGGGCTTCGGCGCCGACGCTCCAGCTGTTGAGGTCCGCGCGGGTGGTGACCGGATCGGCTTGGCCCGTGGCATAGCCACCGCTCGCGCCGAGGATCCAGTCGCCCACCGGCTGCTGGTATTGCAGGCCGAACTCGAAGGCATCGTTGACATCGATCCGGTCGCGCGAATCCACGGCAACCGCGTTGCGGCGCACCTTGGGTGAATAGGACACGCCTCCGCGCAGACCGTCGACCGGCGGGGAGAGGTAGATCACCTTGAAGGCATCCTGCGTGTCCAGTGCGCGCAACAGCGCCTGCGTGCCGGCATAGCGCGAGAATTCGCCGCGCACCTGCCCCAGTGCCACCAGCGGGGCGGCGAAGGCGAGCGTATCGGCCGGACCATCCTGCAAGCCGACTTCGACCCGCCCGTAATCGCTGGCGACAAAGCCGTAGATTTCGCCCGCTTCGAGCACTTCGGAGGCGCGCCGCCGGCTGTTCTGTTCGGCGTTGAAGCCGATGATGATCCCGCCGGGCGAGGTCCACTGCGCATTGAGGCGCGCAAACAGATCGACCTTGGCGTCGGGAGAATCCGTGGCCGGGTCATCGTCGTCGAATACTGCGCCCTGGGCTGCGGCACCGCCGGTCAGCCGGATGTCGATGCCTTCCCACTGCACTTCAAGCCGCGGCAAAGCCTTGCTTCCCGCGTCTTCCTGATCTTGCGCCTGCGCCGCAGTGGCACCGCCGGTCGCCGCACTGAACATGGCCGCAGCACCGATGCTGCGGAGCATTGCATTTGTCTTCATCTTCAAACCTTCAAGAAAGGGCCGATGGTCGGCGAGCTGTTATACAATCACCTGGTTTAAGTTTTGTGCCACCGATCACGAAAAATCGCGCGCGATGCCGGTGTGGTCCTCGATCAGCATCCATGTAAGCAGCATGGCCGCGCCCGCTTCCAGCGCGTGTCCGATGGCAGCGAGCGCGAGGATCAGCGGCGCATCGGGCTGCGCCAGAACCGCGCCGATCGCATGCGCCAACCGCATCGCCAACCACAGGTCGGCAGCTACCAGCGCACCCAGAGCCAGCCCCCGCAGCAGCCGCCTTCGTGCGGTCGGGCGCGATTTGTCGCGGGCTGTATCGTGGGCCAAGTCGCCAAAGGAGCCGGGGGAATATGTCTGGCACATGGCTTCGCTCCTGTTGCAGGGTTGACCTGTGCAAACGGGCGACCGGCGCGGCTTATTCCCTTCGTCCGCAAAAAATTTTTTCAATCGCGGCAAGGGAATAAGCCCGCGCCTTGCCCCGTTTCCTGCTGCGAACCGGCACACTGCCGGCACGCAACAGGAGCATGTCGTGACCTCTCGCAACCCCCTGACCCGCAGAATGCTGCAAGCCATCGTGCTTTCGGTGCCCGTGGTCTGCTTTGCCACCGCGGCCTTGGCCGAAACCGCCGAGCCCGACGCCTCGGAGCAGGGCAGCGGCATCGAAGACGAGACCGAAACCAGAGCCGAAACAGATGCGCGGTCCGGCGCCGGCTGGCGGATCGATCCCGGCCTGCGCCTCACCGCGCGCGGCATCACCGCGCGTTCGACCGCGCCGGGCGAGGACGAGGTGATCGATGGCAACGCGCTGGCCGCGGTCATCACCCCCTCGCTGGTGCTCGCCAGGGACGATGTCACCGTTACGCTGCGCAACACGACGACCCGGCTCGAATTCGAGGACGCAGGGCGCACCGACCGCTGGCAGAATGCCGCGCGGCTTTCGGTTGCCTACGATCTGCCCGGCGGCACGCGCCTTACCGCTTTCGGCGAGCGCAGCGACAATATCCTCGCCGCCGAATTCACCTCGACCGACGAATGGGAATTCGGCGGGGAAATCACTCACAGCCTCGACGCGGCGAACCGCATCGCGCTTGGCGCAAGCTGGCGGGAGCGCAGCTACGACGATGTCGCAGGGTCACGCGGTGACGGCGTCCGCATCGACGGCGAATACCGCTACCGCTTCGGCGCCAATCACTATGCCTTCCTGCGCGGGCGCTACGACGAGATCAACTCGCCCGAGGCGCGGCGCAACCTCAGCCGCTGGCTGGCCGAGGCGAGCTACCAGCGCCCGGTTGCACGGGACCTGCGCCTGCGCGGCGAGCTCAGCTACCAGCGGCTCGATTTCAGCGGCCGTCCCGTCGCAGGCGGCGGCGTGCGCGAGGACGATCTGTTCTGGCCCGAGCTGACCCTGATCTGGAGCCCCGGTCCGTGGCGCATCGCCGGCGAGGCGCGCTACATTGTCCGCAATTCCACCGATCCGGCCTTCGACCGCTCGGGCTACCGTTTCGAAGTGGAGGTTTCCCATGCGTTCTGACGATCTCCGGCTGCCGGGCGATATCGCCCTGCTGCGCACCGGCTACGCACTGACCGCCGCGATCGCTGCCACGTTCGGGGCGATTGTCTGGACCCTGTTCGACCGGTCGGACAATGTCGTCACCAGCACGGTGATCGCCCTGTTCGGCGATCCTTCGCGGCCATGGGATCTGCCGGGCATGCATCTGCTGCTGGTCATGCCGATGGGGGCCTGCGTGGTGGTGTTTGTGCGTTCTGTGCTGGGGTGGAAGACTTTCGGCCTGTTCACCCCGATGCTGCTGGCGCTCGCCTATCTGCAATCCGGCCCCATCGCCGGGCCGGTGATTTCGACCACCGCCATCCTGATCGGCATGATGGCCGTTCCCCTGTTAAAGTCGCTGAACCTCTCCCGCGTCGGCTTTCTCGGCACGCTCATCGCGATCGTTGTCTCGGCGCTCGGGGCGATGGCGCTGGAATTCCGCCAGCCGGCCCTCGTCAGCGCCTTTCCCGTCGTGGTCACCGCGCTGATTGTGGAGCGGTGGTGGAACGCTTTCGAGGCCGATGGCCCGAAAAAGGCGGTACGCATGACTGCAACCACCCTCGCGGTCGCACTGATGATCCAGGGTCTCGTCGCCGCGCCGCCGGTGGTGTGGCTGGCCTCCGAGCGCCCGCTGGCCCTGCCGCTGGCGAGCATCGTCCTGATGATCGTGCTGGGCCGCTACCAGGGCCTGCGCCTGTCCGAACTTTCGCGCTTCCGCGCCGCCAATCATGGAGCATGAGATGACCATTCTCGGAATGAACCGCCGCAATGCCCTGATCGCCCGCCTCAACTCGCGCGAGGCGATCAAGGGCGTGAACCAGAAATTCGAAACCAAGGAGCGGCTGGCCGCATCCGGAGTGCCGGTGCCGCCCACCCTGGCGCTGATCGCCAGCGACACCGAAGCTGCGACATTCGATTACGCCCGCCTTCCGGATGCCTTCGCGATCAAGCCCAATCGCGGGCGGCGCGGGGAAGGAGTGATCCTTGTCGATGGCCGCGTTGAAGGCGGCTGGCGCAAGCTCAATGGCGAGGTGCTGACCGAGCGGATGCTGCGCGCGCATGTAACGCGCATCCTTGCAGGCGAGCTGTCGCTGGAGGGCGGCAATTCGGACGCCGCTCTGATCGAGCCCCTGATCCGCACCCATCCCGATTTCGCGCGGCTGGTGCCCTTCGGCCTCCCCGATATCCGCATCATCTGTCTGGGCGATGTGCCGCTCATGGCGATGACCCGCCTGCCGACGGTGGAAAGCGGCGGCCGCGCCAACCTGCATCAGGGCGCGGTGGGCGCTGCCATCGACTTTCGCGACGGGGCGATCTTTCGCGCGGTTCTGGGGCAGGACGAGGTCTTCGATCACCCCTCCACCAATGCCGGACTGATCGGGGCGGTCTTGCCGTTCTGGCGCGAGACGGTGGATGCGGCGCGGCGCTGCTCGGGCGCACTGGGGCTCGGCTATGTCGGGGTCGATCTGGTGATCGATGCCACCAGGGGCGTGCAGGTGCTGGAGTGCAATGCATACCCCGGCCTCGAAATCCAGAACGTCAATGCGGCGGGGCTGGGTGCGCGGATCGAACTGGTGCAGCGTCAGCAGCGTGCGAAAGCGCGCAAGACGCGGGGGACAAGGCAGGCCCCCGACAGTCTCGCCGGGCTGCGGCCCTTCGACAGTGCCGGCACCGTGCTGCGCGATGTCGGGCGAGAGATGGCAGGCCGGGTGGCTGGCGCTCTGGCAATCCCCGCGCCGCTTGCGGCGTGATTGCAGCCTGATCGCGGGGCCGGGCGCCCTCCGCGCGTCCCGGAGCCGCGATTGCCCGGTTCCGGCCTTTTCCGTCGTTCGCTGACCTGGTCGACACGGTTGCTTTGTTGTCCTTGCTGGACAAGAGATGCTCGCGATGAGTGTGGCATATCCTCCAGCGTGGCGCTTTGCAGTCGATCGGGGCGGAACCTTCACCGATGTGGTCGCCACCACGCCTGACGGGCGGCTGGTGACGGCCAAGCTGCTGTCCGAAAACCCCGCGCACTATGCCGACGCCGCGTCCGAGGCGGTGCGGCGGTTGATGGCGGAGCACGGCGAAGGCCCCATCGCCGAGCTGCGGATTGGCACCACGGTCGCCACCAATGCGCTGCTGGAACGAAAGGGCGAGCGGCTGGCGCTGGCGATCACGCGGGGCTTTGCCGATGCGCTGAGGATCGGCACGCAGGCGCGGCCGCACATTTTCGCGCGGCATATCGTCCTGCCCGAACAGCTCCCCGCAGCGGTGATCGAGATCGACGAGCGTGTCGCCGTGGACGGCACGGTGCTGCGCGCGCTGGACGAGGACGCCGCCCGCGTGTCCTTCGAAGAGCTTCGCGCTGAGGGTTTCGATGCGCTCGCCATCGTGCTGATGCATGGCTGGCAGCACCGCGCGCACGAGGCGCGGCTGGCGGCAATCGCGCGTGAGGCCGGCTTTGCGCAGGTCAGCGTCAGCCACGAGATCGCACCGCTGATCCGCCTCGTCCCGCGCGGCGATACGACCGTGGTCGACGCCTATCTCTCGCCGGTGCTGCGGCGCTACACCGACCAGCTGGCGGCGAGCCTGCCAGAGACCGGCGCGCTGAGGTTCATGCAGTCCAACGGCGGGCTGGCCGAGGTCGGCGCGTTCCGGGGGAAGGACGCGATCCTCTCCGGCCCCGCAGGCGGCGTGGTGGGTATGGTCGTTGCGTGCGAACCGCTCGGCCACACGCGGTTGATCGGCTTCGACATGGGCGGGACCAGCACCGATGTCGCGCATTATGCGGGCGAGGTGGAGCTGACCGGCGACAGCGTGGTCGCGGGCGTGCGGGTCGCCGCGCCGATGATGCAGATCCACACCGTGGCGGCGGGCGGAGGATCGATCTGCCGCTTTGACGGCGCACGCTTCCGCGTCGGCCCGGAAAGCGCGGGCGCGGAACCCGGCCCGGCCTGCTACCGCAAGGGCGGGCCGCTGACGGTGACCGACTGCAACCTGTTCCTCGGGCGGATCGACCCGGCCTTCTTCCCCGCCGTGTTCGGGCGGGGAGGGGATGAACCGCTTGACCCGCGAGCCGCCCGTGCGCGGCTGGAGGAGGTCGCCGCGCTGCTGCCCGAAGCGCGGCCTCTCGAAGAGATCGCCGAGGGATTCCTCGCCATCGCCATCGACAACATGGCGGCGGCGATCCGAAAAATCTCGGTCGCGCGCGGGCATGACGTGACGGCCTATGCGCTCGCCTGCTTCGGCGGTGCGGGGGGGCAGCACGCCTGCCGCGTCGCGGACGCACTGGGGATGGACACGGTGCTGGTCCACCCGCTCGCGGGGATGCTTTCCGCCTATGGCATCGGCCTCGCCCCGGTGAAGGCGATCCGCGAGGTGACCCTCATGCGCCCGCTCGGCGAGAGTTTCGCGGAGGAACTGGCGGTGCTCGAAGGGCAGGCGCGCGGCGACCTGCTGGCGCAGGGCATCGCGGAAGAGGCGATACGGCTCGTGCCCTCGGCAAGGCTGCGCTTTGCCGGAAGCGACAGCCTGCTGGCGATCCCCTGCGACGCGCCCGAGGCGATGGACGCCGCCTTCCGCGCGCTCCACCGCCAGCGCTTCGGCTATTCCGATGCCGAGGGTGCGATCATCGTCGAGGCGCTGAGTGTCGAGGCGCTGGGGCAGGCGGGCGGCCTCGCCCTTGCGGGGAGCATGCCCGAAACCGCCGCCGCCACCGCCGCCACCGCCGCGCTGCTCCCCGGTGACTGGCCAGTCATGGCCCGCACCGCGCTGGCAGCGGGCGAGGCGGTGCCAGGCCCCCATCTGATCGTCGACCCCGGATCGACCACCGTGGTCGAGCACGGCTGGCAGGCGCGGTTGGCTGAGCAGGGCAGCCTTGTCCTCACCCGCATCGCGCCACTCACCCGCGAACGGGCGGCGGGCACGGCGGTCGATCCGGTGCGGCTCGAAATCTTCAACAACCTGTTCATGGCCATTGCCGAGGAAATGGGCGTGGTGCTGCAATCCACCGCGACCTCGGTGAACATCAAGGAGCGGCTCGATTTCTCCTGCGCGCTGTTCGACCGCCAAGGCGCACTGATCGCCAATGCGCCGCATATTCCGGTGCATCTGGGCAGCATGGGGGACAGCATTGCCCGGGTGATCGAGGCCCGGCGGAGCGCGCGGGACGGGCGGGGCTTCCGGCGGGGCGATGCCTATGTCCTCAACGATCCCTATCGCGGCGGCACACACCTGCCCGATATCACGGTGATCGTCCCGGTGTTCTACGCGGGCGAGGGCGACGAACCCGACGCCTTCGTCGCGGCGCGCGGGCACCACGCCGATATCGGCGGGATCGCGCCGGGCTCCATGCCGCCCGAAAGCCGCACCATCGCCGAAGAGGGTGTGCTACTCGATAACGTGCTGCTGGTGGACGCGGGGCGCTTTTGCGAGGCCGCAATCCGCGCGGCACTGGCGGCGGCGGACTACCCGGCGCGCAATCCCGACCGCAACCTCTCCGACCTGCGCGCCCAGCTGGCCGCCTGCACGCGCGGCGCGGAGCTGCTGGCGGGCGCGGCGCGCGAGCACGGGGCGGAGGTGCTCGCCGCCTATATGGACCACGTCCTCGCCAATGCCGAGGAAAGCGTGCGCCGCTTGCTGGGCGGGCTGGAGGACGGCGCGTTTGCCTACCCGATGGACAACGGCGCGGTGGTCAAGGTGGCGATCCGTATCGACCGCGAGAGCCGCTCGGCGGTGTTCGATTTCACCGGCACCTCTGCGCAGCTCCCGGACAATTTCAACGCCCCCAAGTCGATCACTCGCGCCGCCGCGCTCTATGTGCTGCGCACGCTGATCGACGATGCCATCCCTATGAACGACGGGTGCCTGCGGCCGGTAACGCTGGTGGTGCCGGAAGGCTCGATGCTGAACCCGAGTCCGGGCGCGGCGGTGGTGGCGGGGAATGTCGAGACCTCGCAGGTGGTCACCGATGCGCTGTTCGCCGCCACGGGCCGCCTCGCGCCGAGCCAAGGAACGATGAACAACTTCACCTTCGGCAACGAACGGCACCAGTATTACGAGACGATCTGCGGCGGATCGGGCGCTGGCCCCGATCACGACGGCACCAGCGCGGTGCAGACCCACATGACCAATTCGCGCCTGACCGATCCCGAAATCCTCGAAACCCGCCTGCCGGTGCGGCTGGAGGAATTCGCGATCCGGCGCGGCTCCGGAGGCGAGGGGAAGCATCGCGGCGGCGACGGGGTGGTACGGCGCGTGACTTTCCTTGAGCCGATGCGCGCCAACATGCTGGCCAACCGCCGCAAGGTCGCGCCGCGCGGCCTGAAGGGTGGGGGTGACGCGCGGCCGGGACAGAACTGGGTCGAGCGTGCCGATGGCAGGCGCAAGGAGCTCGGCGCGACCGGCTCGGCGCAGATGCAGCCGGGCGACACATTCGTGATTCTAACACCCGGGGGAGGGGGCTTCGGCGCATGAGCTACTGGCCGCTGGCGGGGATCGCCATCGTCGTTCTGGGCTTCGCGCTGCGGCTCAATCCGCTGCTGGTGGTGGTCAGCGCCGCGCTGGCGACGGGGGTGCTGGCGGGGCTCGATCTCGTCGCGGTGATCGAGGCGCTGGGCAAGGCCTCCAACGACAACCGCTATATCTCGGTGACGTGGATCATCCTGCCGGTGATCGGCCTGCTGGAGCGATACGGCCTCCAGCAACGCGCCCGCGCCGTGATCGAGGGGATGCGCGGGGCGACGATGGGCAAGCTGCTGGTCGCCTATCTCGCCTTCCGCCAGATCGCCTCGGCCTTGGGGATGAAGGACATCGGCGGGCACCCGCAAGCCGTGCGCCCGCTGGTCGCGCCGATGGCCGAGGCGGCGGCGGTCAAGACCCACGGAGATCTGTCCGAGGACGCGCGCGACGAGGTCAAGGCGATGGCTGCCGCGACCGACAATATCGGGCTGTTCTTCGGCGAGGACATCTTCTTCGCCATCGCCTCGATCCTGCTGATCCAGGGCGTGTTCGAGGCGGCAGGCTACCCGCTCACCCCGCTCGAACTCTCGGTCTGGGCAATCCCGACCGCGATCTGTGCCTTCGCGATCCATGCGTGGCGGGTGCTGGCCTTCGACCGGCGGCTGGGGAGGGCGCAGCGATGATCACCTATGAATGGCTCTACATTCTGGCGGGCAGTGCCTTTGCGGTATGGGCGGCGCTGTCGCTGAAGGACGGACGCTGGGGCAATGCGGCGTTCTGGGCGCTGCTTTCTGCAAGCTTCCTGCTGGGCAGCCACCTGTCCGATCTGGCGAACGGCGTGCTGGTGCTGGCGATGGTCGCCATCGCGGGGCTGGGCGGTCTGAAGCGCAGCGATCCGCCGACCACCTCGCTGGAAGAACGGCAGGCCCATGCCGGGCAGCTCGGCAACCGCCTGTTCATCCCGGCGCTGGTTGTGCCGCTGACGGCAGTCGCGGGGACACTGCTCTACAACTACACGCCGCTAGGGGAGACCGGGCTGTTCGAGGCGCGGCGCGAGACGCTGATCCTGTTCGGCATCGGCGTTCTCGCGGCGCTTGTCGGAGCGATGGCTTGGCTGCGACCGCCCCTGCTGGCTCCGGCGCAGGAAGGCCGCCGCCTGATCGACTCCATCGGCTGGGCGGCGATACTACCGCAGATGCTCGCGGCATTGGGCGCGGTCTTTGCATCTGCAGGGGTGGGCGACATCATCGGCGGCGTGGCGCGCGGGGTGATCCCCGAGGGCAGCATCTTCCTCACCGTCGTCGTCTTTGCGCTCGGCATGGCGGGCTTCACGATGATCATGGGCAATGCCTTCGCCGCCTTCCCGGTGATGGCCGCTGCAATCGGCATTCCGCTGCTGATCCAGCAATATGGCGGGACCCCGGCGGTGATCGGCGCGGTGGGGATGCTCGCGGGCTTCTGCGGGACGCTGCTCACCCCGATGGCCGCGAATTTCAACATCGTCCCCGCCGCCCTGCTGGAGCTGAAGGACCAGAACGGGGTGATCCGCCAGCAGGTTGGCACGGCGGTGCCGCTGCTGTTGTGCAATATCGCGATCATCTATGTGGGAGCCTTCTGGCTGTGGAGCTGACCGAGGACATCGCCCGCCGCTTCGCCCGCGTCGCTCTCGGCCATGTGGCGCGGGCGTTCCCCTACAAGGACGACCACGTCTTCACCGGGCCGGAGGACCTGCGCCTGCCGCAGGACGCGCATCCGGTGTTCTTCGGCAGCTTCGACTGGCATTCCTGCGTTCACGGCTGGTGGACGCTGCTGACGCTGCGACGCCTCTACCCAGCCATGCCCGAAGCCGCCGAGATTGAGGCTTTGGCCGAGGCAACCTTCACCGAGGAGAAGCTGGCGGCGGAACTCGCCTACCTCGACCGGCCCTCGGCACGGGGTTTCGAGCGGCCCTATGGCTGGGGCTGGCTGATGTATCTCCACCACGAGGCCGCCCGGCATGAGGACAAGGCTTGGGGCGCGCGGCTCGAACCGCTGGCCCGCGCCTTTGCGGCGCGGTTCCGGGATTACCTTGCCATCCTCACCTATCCGATCACGGTCGGCACCCATTTCAACACCGCCTTCGCGCTCGTGCTGGCGCGGCGTTGGGCCGAGCGCCGCGACCCCGATCTCGTCATGCTGATCGACGACTGGGCCACCCGCGCCTTCGCGCACCGCCGCGACTATGCCGGGTGGGAGCCGGGGGGCGACGAATTCCTCTCCCCCGTGCTCACCGCCGCGCTGCTGATGGGCGAGGCCACGCCGCATCTTGCCTTTGCCCCGTGGTTCGAAGGGCTGGTGGAGACCAATGGCTGGCTGGCGCGCGAATGCCGCCCCGTCACCGTCTCCGACCGTTCGGACGGCAAGATCGCCCATCTCGACGGGCTCAACCTCAGCCGCGCATGGTGCCTGCGCGACATTGCCCGCAAGCTGGGCCGCACTGCTGCCGAAGACACCTTGCAGCGCCTCGCTGATGAACACCTTGCCGCCGCGCTCCCGCATGTGGAGGGCGACTATATGGGCGAGCATTGGCTGGCGAGCTTCGCCCTGCTGGCCCTCTTGCGCCCGTAACGGAAGGCATTGACGGGCGCGGCAAGTTGACCGCGTCCCCCGCTCTGTTAGCCTCCCGCGTAACAAACACCCACAAACGGGTGGGAAAGGGGAGAGAACCTTGCGCCAATTGCAGGGAATGGATGCGTCCTTCGTCGCGCTGGAAACGCGCAATTCGCCGATGCATATCGGCTCGATCCTCGTCTACAATCCGGAAACCGCGCCCGGCAGCTTCGTGCGCTTCAAGGATATCCTGCAATTCATCGGGGAGCGCGCGCAACTGAGCCGCACGATGCGCCAGCGGCTGGTGCGGGTGCCGTTCGATCTCGACTATCCCTACTGGGTCGAGGATCCGGACTTCGATCTGGAATATCACGTTCGCCACATTGCCCTGCCCAAGCCGGGCGACTGGCGGCAGCTGTGCATTCAGGCGGCGCGCATTTTCGCCCGCCCGCTCGATCTCGACCGCCCGCCATGGGAATTCACCGTGGTCGAAGGGCTCGACAATGTGCCCGGCGTCGCCCCCGGCAGCTTCGCGATGGTCACCAAGGTGCACCATTCGGCCATCGACGGGATGAGCGGCATCGACCTGATGGAGGCGCTGCACACCCTGCGCCCCAATGATCCGCCGCCGAGCAAGCCCGATACGTGGAAGCCGGAGCGTATCCCCAACCCCATCGAACTGCTCGGCAAGAGTTACTTCAACGCGGTCACCAATCCGCTGAAGCAGCTGGAAGTCGCCGCCAAGGCCGCGCCGGGGCTGGCGAAGGCGATCAAGGGACTGGTGGTCAAGGACTTCACCGTCAGCGCCGATATGCTCGCGCCCAAATCGCGCTTCAACCGCGCGATTTCCCCGCACCGGGTGGTGGAAGGGCGCAGTTTCAAGCTCGCCGACATCAAGGCGATCCGCGTGCTGGCAGACGGCGCGAAGGTCAATGACGTGTTCCTTGCCATCATCGGCGGGGCGATGCGCCGCTATCTGCTGGCGAAGGACGATCTGCCCAGGAAAACCCTGACCGCGATGGCCCCGATCTCGGTCCGCGCCACCGGCGAGAAGGGCGACATGGGCAATCAGGTCGCCGCGATGATCGCGCCGCTCGGCACCCATATCGAGGACCCCGCCGAACGCCTCGCCTTCGTCTATTCGCAGACCGCCAATTCCAAGGCCATGTCCGACGCCATCGGCGCGCGCAACATGACCGAGATGAGCAAGGTTTCGCCCGCCCTGTTCATGGCCTTGGGCGCGCAGCTTTATACGCGCCTCGGCCTCGCCAATCGCGGGGTCGCGCCGCCGTTCACCACGGTGGTCACCAACGTGCCGGGCCCGCCGGTGCCGATCCATTTCACCGGCGCGCGGCTGGAAAGCATGATGGGTCTCCTGTGCCTGACCGACGGCCTCGGCCTTGGTCACGTGGTGCAATCCTATTGCGACGAGGCGACCATCGCCTTCACTGCCGATCGCGAGCTGCTCCCCGATCCCGATTTCTACGTAAAGTGCATCGAGGATAGTTTCGCCGAGCTGCTGTCTGCTACACAGGCCGCAGCCAGCCCTCCCGCCAAGGCGGAAGCCTCTGGCCCGAAGCGCAAGCGCGCCCCGCGCAAAGCCAAAGCGGCATGACCGCGCGCAAGCCCCGCACCACAAAGGACGACAGCATGGCCACAATGGCAGCCGTAGAAGCCGAATTCGACAAGATGGCGCGCCCGCCGCACCGGTTCTGGACCCTCGCCGAAGGGCGCGCGATGTTCGAACTTGGCGCTTTCTACATGAGCCGCCCGCTCCTCGCGAACCTGCCCAAGGGCGATGGGCATGCGGTGCAGGTGCTGCCCGGCTTCATGGCCACCAACACCTCGACCGTGCCCCTGCGGCGGCTGCTGGCGGACCTCGGCTATGACGCCCACGGCTGGGACAGCGGGCGCAACATCAAGGTCGACAATGCGCTGATTGCGCGGCTGGAAGCGCAGCTTGCGCGCCTTAACGACAAGACCGGGCGCAAGGTCTCGCTGGTCGGGTGGAGCCTCGGCGGCGTGCTGGCGCGCGAGCTGGCGAAGCTGCATCCCGATCGGGTGCGGCTGGTCATCAGCCTCGGCAGCCCGATTTCCGATGATCGGGGCCACACCAGCGCCGCGCGCCTGTTCGAACTGCTGAACGGCAAGGAGCCCGAAGCGATGAAGGGCGGGCGGTTCCGCGGGCTTGATCAGGCGCCGCCGGTGCCCACCACCTCGATCCTCACCAAGACCGATGGCATCGTCCACTGGCGCGGATCGGTGCAGAAGCCTGCCGCGACCCCGACCGAGAATATCGAAGTCTATGCCAGCCATTGCGGGCTGGGCGTGAACCCCAGCGTGATGATCGCGATTGCCGACCGGCTGGCGCAGGGCGAGGGCACGTGGAAGCCCTTCGATCCCCCGCTGGCGATGCAGTGGATGTTCCCGCGGACTTCGCTGGACTAGCCCATTCATTTGACAGGGTGAGTGCCGAAACCTAGTCTGCCGGCCATGCCCAGACCGGACCTCCTCACCACCAGCGATGGCCGCCGTGCGCGCAGCCGGTCGAGCCGGGCGAAGATCGTCGCCGCGATGCTTGATCTGGTCGCGCGCGGGGAAGTGTCGCCGGGCGCGGCGCAAGTGGCCGAACTGGCGGGGGTGGGCCTGCGTTCGGTGTTCCGCCACTTCAAGGACATGGACGCGCTCTACCGCGAGATGGCCGAGGCGATCGAGGCGGAGTTGCTGCCGATCCTGATGCGCCCGCCAGAGGGTGCGACATGGCAGGACCGCCTGTTCGATATCGCCGCCCGCCGCGCGGTGATTTTCGAGACGATCATGCCCTATCGCATCTCGGCCAATCTCCGCCGCTTCGAATCCGCCTATCTGATGGAGGGCTATCGCCGCCAGCTGCGGCTGGAGGCCGAGGCGCTGGCCGCGCACCTGCCGGATAGCGTGCGCGCCGATGTGACGGGGGCGCAGGGGCTCAACATCATTCTCGGCTTCGGCACCTGGCGCTCGCTGCGCCATGACCAGAACCTCCCCCCGGAAGAGGCGGCGGCGGTGGTGCGGCGGATGCTGGGCGATGCGCTGGGGCGCTGGGCGCAGGGGTGATGCGCGCGGCGCTGGCAATCACCTTCTGCGCGCTGCTGGCGGCGTGCGGGACGGAGGAGCAGGCCGGGCCGCCACAGGCGAACACCTGCACCGGCCTGACACAGGACGCGATGGTGTGGGTGCCCGGCGGGACCTTCACCATGGGCGAAAATCCCCGCTATCCCGAGGAAGGCCCGCCCCGACAGGTCACGGTCGAAGGCTTCTGGATGGACGCGCACGAAGTGACGAACGCGCAGTTCGAAGCCTTCGTTGCGGCGACGGGCTATGTGACCATGGCCGAGCGCGCGCCGCCCCCGATCCCCGGCGCGCCGCCCGAAATGCTCCAGCCCGGCTCGGCCGTGTTCCGCGTGCCGACACCCGATAACCCCGCGTGGTGGCGC
>Ga0114986_1000067_pt1 | contig 27608 bp, 28 predicted proteins | sample Shrwel1BS1Day17_FD_96988 | JGI IMG/M metagenome (GOLD analysis project Ga0114986, IMG submission 96988) | Subsurface microbial communities from deep shales in Ohio, USA - Utica-3 well 1 S-1-Day17 | ecosystem: Environmental > Aquatic > Deep subsurface > Shale gas/oil reservoir > Produced... | reverse complement strand
GGGCAGGGCTGGGGGTGGCGGCGCTGGCGATCCCGGGTGTCGGCCCGCTCGCCGCGGCAGGTGCGATTGCGGCTGCCGCCGTCCCCGAAGCGGTCGGTGTCGGCGCGGTGCTCGGCGCGATCGGCGGCACGCTCAACGAAACCCTCACCAAGCACGGCGTCAGCGAGGAAGACGCGACCTATTACAACGACCGCATCAAGAACGGCGGCGTGGTGGTGACGGTCGAGGATATCGGCGTCGACGAGGCCAAATTGCGCGAAGTGCTCATCCGGAACGGCGGGCACAACGCAGGCAACGCACGCGCCGTCGGCTTCTGAGGTTCGACAGCTTGACCGGCGCCGGGCGGGACGACACGCGTTCCGCCCGGCGCTTTGCCGTGCCTTTTCAGGAGAAGTGACGAATGGCGGCCTACCCCAAGGCGCAATACAAGAGCGTGGGCGCGCGCATCCCGGCGCGGCGCGGCGGGTTCACGGTGCTGGGCGTGGTGCTGATCGCGGTCGGCCTGCTCTCGCTGCTGTTCCCGCTGCTGGCGGCGCTGTCGTTCAATCTGGTGGTGGGGGTGACGCTGATCATCGGCGGCATCGCGACGCTGGGTCATGCCTTCACCGCACGCCGGTGGCGCGGGGGAATGTGGCAGGCGGCGCTGGGCGTGCTTTATGCGGGCGGCGGTGCGATCATCCTCGTCAATCCCTTTGCCGGATTGCTGGCGCTGACGCTGGCGATGGGTGCCTTCTTCGCGGCTGACGGCATTGCGCGGGTGCTGCTCGCCCGCCGCATCCGGCCGCAGCGCGGCTGGGGGCTGTTCCTCGCCTCGGGCCTGTTGTCGCTGCTGTTGGGCGTGCTGGTGCTGCTGGGCCTGCCGGGCGGCTGGTCGGTCGCGGTCCTCGGCGTGGTGATCGGCATCAACATGGTGCTGACCGGGGTGAGCTTCCTCTCCTGCTCGGGCCCCGATTTCCGCTAGACGTTTCCGCTAGACGAGACCCAGCCGCTCCAGCTTCATCGCCAGCTTGCCGGGCAGGGCATCGCCGATATCCTCGCCCTCGGCCACGTCCTTGGGGGCCTTGTCGTCGGTGAGGTAACGCCAGCCCTGGTGCGCGCGCTTCGCCTGCTGGTGGACGCGGATCAGGCGCGGCTCCAGCACGATGTCCCAGCGCCCGTCCTCGGTCTTCTCGAAGCCGAGGATCGGCGAGCGCGCGACGATGGCGTGGTTGATGATCCAGTACAGCGACCCGCCCACGCATTCCTCGTGCCGGGTCGGGCGGTTGCGGGTGGTGAGCGCAATCGCCCCGCGTCCCCGATACCAGCCTTCGAGTTGCGCATAGCTCTTCGCCCCGAAGGCGATCTTGGTCAGGTGAAGCGGCATGGCCCCAATGTGGGCCGATGCCGCGCCCGATCAAGCGATGGAGAGGCCCCCGTCCACAATAAACGGCGCGCCGGTGGCAAACTTGCTCTCGTCGCTGGCGAGATAGACCACCAGATGCGCGATATCCTCGACCTCGCCCATGCGGCCGATGGGTTGGGCGACGCTGAAGGCCGCGCGGGTCGCGTCGGGATCGGGGGTGCCGGCGATGACGCTCTCGACATTGGGGGTGAGGATCGTGCCGGGCTGCACCGAGTTCACCCGTACGCCGTTCTTCTCCCGCGCGCAGTACAGCGCAATCGACTTGGTCAGCGTCACCACTGCCGCCTTGGCCGAGTTATAGGCGGCAAGATCGGGGGAGGGCTTGTTGCCCGCGGCGGACGAGAAGTTGACGATCGAACCGCCGCCGCCCCGCGCCATCAAGGGGATTGCCGCCTTGCAGCCCATGAAGATCGAATCCACATCGACGGTGTAGCAGCGCCGGAAATCCTCGGGGCTGATGTCGGCGATGCTCCCGAACACGGTGATCGCGGCGTTGTTGACCAGCACGTCAAGCCGCCCGTGGCTCGCCTCGACCTCGGCGATCACTGCCTGCCAGCGCGCCCAGTCGGTCACGTCCTGCCGGATGTAGCCGCAGCCCAGTTCCGCCGCCGTGGCGCGGCCTGCCGCTTCGTCGATATCGGTGATGATGACGCTTGCACCCTCGGCCAGCAGGGCTTTCGCCGCCGCCTTGCCCAGACCCATCGCGCCGCCTGTCAGCAGCACCACCTTGCCTGCCACCCGTCCTGCCATGCTTCTCTCCCTTGGCTTTGGGAGGAAGCTAGAAGGTGGCCAGACCCATCGCCACTGCCAAACCTAAGAAGGCAAAGAAGCCCATCGAATCCGTGATCATCGTCACGAACACGCTCGATGCGACCGCCGGGTCCTGATCCAGCCGCTCGAAGATCACCGGCACCAGCACGCCTGCGAGGCCCGCAATCGCGATGTTGATGATCATGGCGAGCGCGATCACCACGCCCATCATCGGCGTGAACAGGAAGCCCGCCGCGAGGCCAATCAGCACCGCGATGGTCCCGCCATTGAGCAGCGCCACGCGGAATTCGCGCCACAGGATGCGCCGCGTGTTGGAGCGGGTCAGCTGGTTGGTCGCAATCGCTCGCACCGCCACGGCCATGGTCTGCGTTCCCGCATTGCCGCCGATGCTGGCTACGATCGGCATGAGCACGGCCAGCGCCACCAGCTGTTCGATCGCCGCGCCGAAGAAGGCGATAATCGAGGAGGCGACCACCGCCGTCCCCAAGTTCGCCACCAGCCAGCGCACCCGCGCGGCATAGGCTTCGCGGATCGGCTCGTTGATGTCGCCATCGCCCGCACCGCTCAGCAGCAGCGCGTCCTCGCCCGCCTCTTCGGAGATGATGTGGACAATATCGTCGACCGTCATCTGCCCGACCAGGCGCCCGCTTTCGTCCACCACCGCCGCCGAAATCAGCGCGTATTTCTGGAACATCAGCGCGGCCTCTTCCTGATCCATCGTCACCGGGATCAGGGTCTGGTCGCGCTTCATCACATCGGTGAGGCGCACCCCGCGCGGCGTGGTGAGAATCCACGACAGCGCACAGGTGCCGACCGGATGGTGCCGCTCGTCGATCACGAAGACTTCGTAGAAGTCATGCTCCAGATCGCCGTCTTCGCGCAGGAAATCGATGAGATCGCCGACCGTGAGATGCTCGGGCACCGCCACGAAGTGCCGGCTCATCAACCGCCCGGCGGTTTCTTCGGGATAGGCGAGCGCGCTGGCCACCGCCTCGCGCGTTTCCGGCTCCAGCTCTGCGATAACGGCGGCCTGATCGGCCTCGTCCAGATCCTCGATCAGCTGCACCGCATCGTCGGTGTCGAGCTGTTCGGCGATGGTGGCGACCGCCTGCGCGGGCAGGGCCTCCATCAGGTCCTCGCGCACGTAATCGTTGAGTTCCGCGATCACGTCGCTGGTCATCAGGTCGGTGATGGTGCGGGCGAGCAGCGCGCGTTCGGACCGCTCCAGCAGTTCGATCAGGTCGGCGATGTCGGCGGCGTGGAGCGGCTCGACCAGATCATAGACCGCGCCCTTGTCGCCTGCGGCCAGGGCATCGTGGACGGCGTTGATGAAGCTGGGCTTGAGGCGGTTTTCCTCGTCATGGCGTTCATCGTCGACACGGTCGTCCGGGCGCACTTCTGACTCGACGGGGACCTCTGCGGGATCGCCCGGCAGCAGGTTGTCATCGAGGATGCTCTCGTCAGCCATGCAGGCGGTTTAGGCGGGGAGGACGCAAAAGCAAGGGCAGAGGGTGACAGGGGCGGATTGGGTGCTAAAAGCGCGGGCAAATTCACGCAGGAGATACCCCGAAATGGCCGAAACCCTCACCTTCACCCTCGACAACGGCACCGGCGAAACCGGCGATGTCGTCATCAAGCTGCGCCCCGATCTGGCGCCGGGCCACGTCGCGCGCATCACTGAACTGGCGCAGGAAGGCTTCTATGACGGGGTGATCTTCCACCGCGTGATCGCCGGCTTCATGGCGCAGGGCGGCGACCCGACCGGCACTGGCATGGGCGGCAGCGACAAGCCCGACCTCGCGGCCGAATTCAACGCTGAACCGCACGTCGAAGGCGTGTGCTCGATGGCCCGCGCACAGAACCCGAACAGCGCCAATTCGCAGTTCTTCATCTGCCTCGATGATGCGCGCTTCCTCGACAAGCAGTACACCGTGTGGGGCCAGGTGGTGAGCGGCATGGAGCATGTCCACGCCATCCCCAAGGGCGAACCGCCGCGCAGCCCCGGCAAGATCGTCAAGGCGACCGTCGCCTGATTTTCGCGAATGTCTGCGGGGGTGTCGAGCGCGCTTGACCCCCCTTAGACCCCCTCCAGATCCCTTCCAGACCCTCTCTAGGCCCCGCTTGCCTCCCGCTTTTTGCAGGGTTTCACGTGGAACATTGCGCTGCCGCCGCGATTGAACGGGCGCGCGCTTGGCGCTAAAGGCGGCCCCCTCATGAAACCTTCCGCACCTCCCCGGACCTACAGGGTCAAAAGCTTCGGCTGCCAGATGAACGTCTATGACGGCGAGCGCATGGCCGAACTGCTGGCGACGCGCGGGATCGCCCCCGCGCCGGAGGGCGAGGACGCCGATCTCGTCATCCTCAACACCTGCCATATCCGTGAAAAGGCTGCGGAAAAGGTCTATTCGGACATCGGCCGGCTGGTCGCGGCGGGCAGGGAAGCGGGCACGCAGCCGCTGATCGCGGTCGCCGGCTGCGTCGCCCAGGCCGAGGGTGAGGAGATCATGGCGCGGGCCCCTGCGGTCAGCATCGTGGTCGGCCCGCAGGCCTATCACCGTCTGCCGGAAATGCTTGATAAGGCACAGAAAGGCGAGCGCGCGACCGATACGGACATGCCCGCCATCGCCAAATTCGATGCCCTACCGGCGCGGCGCAAGCGCGGCCCGAGCGCCTTTCTGACGGTGCAGGAGGGGTGCGACAAGTTCTGCACCTATTGCGTGGTGCCCTATACCCGCGGCGCAGAAATCTCGCGGCCTTTCAAGCATCTGGTCGATGAAGCGCACAAGCTGGTCGAGGCGGGGGCGAAGGAGATCACGCTGCTCGGCCAGAACGTCAATGCGTGGGGCGGCGAGGACGACAAGGGCCGCCGCGCAGGGCTGGGCGGCCTCATCCGCACCCTCGCGCAGATCGACGGGCTGGAGCGCATCCGCTACACCACCAGCCACCCCAACGACATGGACGAGGACCTGATCGCAGCCCATGGCGAAGTGGCCAAGCTGATGCCCTACCTGCACTTGCCCGTGCAGGCCGGCAACGACCGCATCCTCAAGGCGATGAACCGCCAGCACACGGCGGACAGCTATCTGAAACTGATCGAGAAATTCCGCGCCGCGCGACCCGATATCGCTCTGTCCGGAGACTTCATTGTCGGCTTCCCGGGGGAGACCGAAGCGGAGTTTCAGGACACGCTGAACATCGTCGACGAAGTGCGTTACGCGGCGTGCTTCAGCTTCAAATACTCCCCCCGTCCGGGCACTCCCGCGGCCACCATGGAAGGGCAGATCGCGCCCGAAATCATGGCCGATCGTCTCCAACGCCTCCAACAGCGCATCGGCGCGCATCAATACGCCTTCAATAAGGCGAGTATCGGCAAGACCTGCACCGTGCTGGTGGAGCGCACGGGCCGCCACCCCGGCCAGTGGCTCGGCAAGTCGCCCTGGCTCCAGAGCGTGTGGTTCGAGGCGCCCGCTGCGATCGGCGATCTGGTCGAAGTGGAACTGGCCGAAGCCGGACCCAACTCGCTCAAAGGTCTGGTTAAAACCGGCTGATTACTTCGCTGCGACCCGCGCTGTTTCCGCCAGAACCTCTTCGGCAAAGGCCGTGCGCGGCATCTTGTAGAGGGTGCGCAGATAGGTCCGGTCGAAGCGGGTCAGTTCTTGCGGGGCGGCATCGGGCGCGGCGAACAGCGAGAGGACCGTGCGCGGCGCCTCGGGATTGTCCATAGCGATCTCGCCCGTCGGAGCGAGCAAGCGCAGCGTCACGTAATCGGCCAGCTGCACCGGCGAAAGCCCTGAAATCGCGGCGCTATCCACCACCACCATCGTCGACAGCATGTCTTCGGGCGTGCGCAGGAAAGAACGCTCGCTGGACCAGTTCTCGATCCCCGCCCCGCCGACGCCCGCGTCGCCTTCGCCCCAGCGCGGGGTCTGCTCCACCGCCTGGAACACATAGGCCGGATCGCGCGCGGCAAGGGCGGTGTCGATCTCCTTCTCGCTCATGCGGCGGAACAGCTTGCGGCCATCATCGCGCACGGCCTGCATCTGGCCGCGAGGGTTGTCGGTGAAATTGACGAGCGCATTGGCGGTGCAGCCGGCAGAGCGGGTGCGGATGCCAGCGGCCTGTGCGTTGGCCACGATCCGCTTGGCCACCGTCCGGGTAAAGTCCTGATCGGTGGCTGCAACCACCAGACACAGCGGGCCGCGCAAACGGGCAAGGGGGCGGCGGTCATCCGGCTCGCCTGCCACCGTGCGAGCCAGAACCGCGGTCTCGCTGGCGGTCGTGGGAGCTTCGGCCGCAGCGGGGGCGGCAGCAGCGAGGGCTGCGACGAGAGCAAGTGGAAGGACAGGATTCTGCGGCATGGGCGACTCCTTTGTTAAGGAAAATCAACATTTTTTCCATGAACGCCATGTGAACGTGGCCGGTTTCTGCGGCGAGCTGATCGGACTCGATTCAGCCTGCGCATGGCAGTTCGATGACTTTCCCCCACCATCTCGCCGCACCCGGCTTGCCATGACGCCACAGCACCTTACCTTCGCGACTCAAGGGCAAGGGATCGTCCTTTCCCGGAAGCAAAGGACCTTATGGGCCGACGACCCTCCCGTGCCGGGCACCCGGCGCTATCGCCCGATCCGCGCGGCATTCCGCTACAGCGACGCGCGCGTGTCGATCTGACCTTCGAGAATCAGGCCTTGCTCGGCCCGCTGTTCGGGCAGTTCGATGCCAATCTGGTGCAGGTCGAAAACCGCCTCGGGGTCTATATCCACGCGCGCGGCCATCAGGTGGTGATCGAGGGGCCGGAGGACGACGTTGCCCGGGCGCGCGAGACTTTGAAGACCATGTATGACCGGCTCGCGCGAGGCGAAGCGCTCGACAGCGGGGCGGTCGAAAGCCTGATCGCGATGTCCTCGGAGCCGACGCTGGAGGGCATCATCTCGGGCGACGACGGCGCGCCGCCAATCATGATCCGCACGCGCAAGAAAACTATCGTGCCGCGCTCGGCGACGCAGATCGAATACATGCGCAGCCTTGCCCGCGACGACATCATCTTCGCCCTCGGCCCGGCGGGCACCGGCAAGACCTATATCGCGGTGGCGCAGGCGGTCAGCCAGCTCATCACCGGGAGCGTGCAGCGCCTGATCCTCTCGCGCCCGGCGGTCGAGGCGGGGGAGAAGCTGGGCTTCCTGCCCGGCGACATGAAGGAGAAGGTCGATCCTTACCTGCGCCCACTTTATGATGCCCTCAACGACTGCATGCCCCCCGAACAGGTCGAGCGACGCCTCGCCAATGGCGAGATCGAGATCGCGCCCATTGCCTTCATGCGCGGGCGCACGCTCGCCGACAGTTTCATCATTCTCGATGAAGCGCAGAACACCACGCGCGAGCAGATGAAGATGTTCCTCACCCGCTTCGGCCAGAACAGCCGGATGGTGATCTGCGGCGACCCGCGGCAGGTCGACATCCCCGGGGGGCCGCGCATGAGCGGGCTTAACGACGCGGTCGAGCGGCTGGAGGGTGTCGAGGGCTTCGGCACCATCCGCTTCAGCGCCGCCGACGTGGTCCGCCACCCGATCGTGGGCCGGATCGTCGAGGCCTACGAGGGCAAGGACGAGGACGCGGGAGGCTAGTCGCGGGCAGGCATGCTGACGCTCGCGTGGCTTGTTCTGCTCGGCGCAGCCGGCTGGCTGGTGTGGACCGGCTGGCTCATGGCCTTCCGCCCGCATGATGCGCTCGCGCTGCTGAGCCGAACCGCCACGACCTACCGGATCAATGCGACCGAGCAGGTCCCCCGCCTGATCGCGGGCGCGGCGATGATCGTGCGGGCCGGAGTGTCGCGCTTTCCGCTGTTCTTCGAGATCGCTGGCTGGTTCATCATGGCAAGTTCGGTGGTGCTGCTGGTCATCCCGCTGCGCTGGCATAATGGCTATGCGGTGTTCTGGGCGCGGCGTATCCCGCCCGGCGCGGTCCGCCTGATCGCGCCCTTTTCGGTGCTCGCCGGAATCGGGCTAGTCTGGGCGGCTTAAACGCGCGCGATGCCTGCGTTGCATGAGCCCGCTCCGCCGCAACTGCACCTCAGTCTGCCGGACTTCTAATCTATGTCAGTGTGATAGGGGGGCGGCTTGGCGAGGTCGTTCGCAGATGCCCACGCCAGAGCAGATCGCGGCCAACCCGGAATGGCTTCCGCACCATATCGATGCGCGGCAGCGGCAGGTGCAGTTCGTCCGCTTCAGCCGTGCCGTTCTGGAAGGCCGCGCCTTTCTGGCCAACCAGACTGGCGAGGCCGAAGCGTGGCTCGGGTATGATGCCGTCATCGCGATGCGCCCCGCACAGACCCTGCCGGGGCGCTTTATTTTCCATTCGGGCTTCTGCCGCTCCACGCTGCTGTTGCAGGCGCTGTGCGGATCGGGGAGGGCGATGGGGTTGAGCGAGCCCGGAATTCTCAACAGCCTCGCCCGCGCTCCCGATGTGCCCCAGCCGCTGCTTGCCGCGATCCTTGCCCTGTTGTTCCGCCCCCACCGCGACCGTGCCGGGGTGATTGTCAAGCCGAGCAACTTTCCCAATCGCCTGATCCCGCTGATCCTGCGCGCCGACCCGCAGGCGCGGGCGGTGATCATCACCAACCGGATCGGGGAATACTTGCTGTCCGTGGCCCGCAAGGGGCTGGAGGGGCGGCAGTGGGGCCGCAGCGCATTGCTAGAGGCGGCGCATTATGCGGGCGACATCGCTCCCTTGCGCGGGCAGCTGAACGGCTTCACCGATCTTCAGGTGGCTGGGCTTGGCTGGCTGCTGATGCAGAACTGGTTTCACCGGGTGCAAGTGCCTGAATTCGGTAGCCGCCTGGCGGTGCTGCACGCCGAGCGATTGACGGACGAGGGACCGGCTGCGCTGGCGGGCGCGGCGGCGCATCTCGCGCTCGATCTGCCGCCAGACGAGATCGCGGCGATCCTTGCCGGCCCGGTCTTCGCCACCGATGCCAAGACGGGGGAGGCCTTCGCACAGCGTTCTGCCGAGGATGCCATTGTCGGCGAGGTGCCTGTGATCGCCAACGAGATTGCCGCAGTTGCCGGTTGGATCGCCAAGCTCGCCGCTTCCTCCGGGATTGCCGTGCCCGTACCCGAAACCCTCGCCAAGGCCGGGATGCTCGCGCCTGCATGAACGCGGCGTTTCTTATGCCCGCAAACCGCGCTATGGGCGCCGCGATGCAACTGGACATCGATATCGAGGATTGGCCCGCAGGCGCATGGGACGCGCTGGCCGAGCGCGCCGCCATGGCCGCCCGCGAAGGCGAACCCCTGCTCGCCAACCCGCGCCTTGTGGCCAGCGTGCTGTTCACCTCGGACGCGGAGGTTCACACCCTCAACCGCGAATGGCGCGAGCGCGACAAGCCCACCAACGTGCTGAGCTTCCCGATGCTGGAGCGCGAGGAACTCGAAACCCTCGCCCCGGAAGGCCCGCCCGAAATGCTCGGCGATATCGCGCTGGCTTTCGAAACCTGCGCGCGCGAGGCGGCGGAAAAGAGCGTGACGCTGGAAGCCCATGCCACCCATCTGATCGTCCACGGCCTGCTCCACCTGGCCGGCCACGACCATGTCGATTCCGACCAACAGGCCGAGGCGATGGAGGCCTTGGAGGCCCGCATACTTGCCAAACTGGGCATCGCTGACCCATATGGCGATTGAAACCGCGTAGGAGCCACAAGCAAGGCCATGGCCGATTCCCATTCGTCCGCATCCCCAACCGGAGAAGCGGACAGTAGCAGCGGGCTGTGGCCTGCGCTTCGCAAGATCCTCAGGCTGGAAGGGGCGCGTTCCCTTCGCGAACAGCTCGAGGAAGCCATCGACGAGCACGAGGACGAAAACGACGCCTCGGGCAGCGAGGACCGTTCCGGTGCCAGCGGCGACCTGTCGCGGGTGGAACGCCAGATGCTGCGCAACCTCCTGCACTTTTCCGAGCACGATGCCGATGACGTCGCCGTACCGCGCGGCGAGATCATCGCTGTCGATGCCGCGATCAGCTGGGAGGACATGGTCGCCGCCTTCAGCGAACATGGCCATTCGCGCATGCCGGTCTACCGCGAGACGCTCGATCAGGTGATCGGGATGATTCACATCAAGGATGTGTTCCCGTTCCTCGCCAACGGCACCCCGCCGCCGGCCGACTGGACCACGCTGATGCGCCAGCCGCTCTATGTGCCGCAGGCGCGCGGGGCGCTGGACGTGCTTGCCGACATGCGCACGCAGCGCGTGCACCTTGCGATCGTGCTCGACGAGTTTTCCGGCACGGACGGGCTCATCACCATCGAGGATCTGGTCGAGGAAATCGTCGGCGAGATCGAGGACGAACATGACGAGACCCCGCAGGAACTGATCACCCCGATCGGCGAAGGCATGTGGGATCTCGATGCCCGCGCCGAGCTCGATGACATCGCTGAAAAGATCGACCCGCGCCTTGCCGAGGTGGCCGAAAGCGTCGACACCATCGGCGGCCTCGCCTTCGTGCTCGCCGAGGCTGTGCCGCCGGTTGGCACGGTGCTGGAACATCCGAGCGGCTGGCGCATTGAAATCACAGCAGGCGACGAAACCCACGTCACCCGGCTGCGGCTGCACCCCCCGGTGACCGACGAAGAAGTGCAGTAGGCGCAACTTTTTCCGCCCTTCCACATATTTTCTTCGATTTTTTGCATCCAATCGCGCGCTCGGGCGTATCTTCTGTCACTGAGGAGATATGAGAATGCCTGCACGTCGCCTGCCGCCTCTGCGCGCTCTGGAAGCTTTCATGCGCACCGTGCGCCTCGGTTCTGCCCGTGCTGCGGCTGAGGAGATCGGTCTGAGCCCTTCGGCGCTGTCACGACGGATCAGCAACCTTGAAGAGTTCGTCGGCAAGAAGCTGTTCACCCGCGCGCGGCAATCGATGCAGCTGACTGATGAAGGCCAGGCCTTCTACGAGGCGGTGAACCCGCACATGGAAGCGCTGGCCCGCGCGGTGGAGAGCCAGTCGGACAATATCGCCCTGCTGCGCCTGCGCCTTGGCGTGCTGCCGATGTTCGGCAGCCAACGCCTGTTCCCGCGGCTGGGCGAACTGCGCAAGCGCCACCCGCTGCTCCACATCGACATCGACACCGCTCCGCATCTCGAAGACCGGGTGGGCGACACGCTCGACGCCGCGATCATCCTCTCGCGCGGCCCGGCGAGCGGGCTGCACGCGGTGCGCCTTGACCACAATCTGGTCCATGCGATTTGCTCGAAGGACACTGCCCGGACCATCGGCCCGGACATCACCCCCGAAGCGATGGCCAAGCAGACGTTCCTGATCCACAACGAACTGCCCGAAAGCTTCATGGCGTGGAAGAAGGCCAATGGCCTTGAACAGATGGATCCTGCCGCCATCGACCACTACGATTCCGGCGCGCTGATGCTGGAGGCCGCTGCCCAAGGCCTCGGCATTGCGATCATGCATGATGATCACCTGCGCCGCTCCAATGACAACCGCCTCACCAATCTGCCGGGCAAGCCGGTGGAGAGCCCCTATTCCTACTGGTTCGTGTGCAAGCCGGTCGCGCTGGAAAGCCGCCCGGTGCGCATCTTCCACGACTGGCTGGTGCGCGCGGGGCTCTAGCGCTTACTCCGCAGCCTCGCTCTTCGGCTCATACCGCACAGGCGGAACCGTGTGCGCGAAGGGGCGGAGGGGCTTGCCGAGGATCTCGATCAGCGCGTCTTCGATCCGGCGGCGGGATTCCTGGCTGATCGCCTTGCGGCCCTTGAAGTCTTCGGGGCTGAAGGGCTCGAGATAATGCAGCGCGACCTTGAAGGTGCCCTTGCGTGACAGCACCCGTTTGGCGTTGTTGACCCCGCCTTCCTGCCCGATCCACCCGATCCATTCGGCCACCGGGCCGTAATCGACGATAACCGGCTGGACCAGCACGCCGGGCGGGGGAGGCTCTAGCACCGAGAGCATCGATGTCTTGAACGGCAGCAGCGATTGCCCGTCGGTGGTGGTGCCTTCGGGGAAGACGGTGACCGACCAGTTGTCGACCAGCGCTTCTTTCAGGGCATTGATCTGCTCGGCCACACCCATGCGGTGCTCGCGCTTGACGAAGACGGTGCGGTTGAGACTGGCGAGCCAGCCCACCACCGGCGCATCGGCCAGTTCGGCCTTGGCGACAAAGGCGGTGCCGCTCGCACCGGCCAGCGCGAGGATATCCATCCACGATACGTGGTTGGCAACGAAGAACACGTCCCGCTTCAGGTGCGTGCCATGCACAACCACCTTCGCCCCGCATACCCTCGCGGCATAGCGCAGGAACAGCATCGGGAAGGGCGAGCCGTAAGAGAACGCGCGGTAGAGGTAGTGGAGCGGGACAAAGACGCAGATCAGCCCGATCAGCGCCAGTGTCCGCAACGTCAGGCGCACCCATCCGGCGACCGAAACCGGCGTCGTCTCGCCGCGTGCTGCGGCCTCGCGCAATTCCGCGTCAGTCATCGCGCGGCGTTAATCATTGCGGGAGAGCCGCACGCCGTAAAGCTCCATGCGGTGATCGACCAGACGATAGCCCAGCCGCTCGGCAATCTGGCGTTGCAGCGCCTCGACTTCCGGGTCGACGAATTCCACGACCTTGCCGGTTTCGACATCGATCAGGTGATCGTGGTGGGCTTCCGGAACGGGCTCGTAGCGCGAGCGACCGTCACCGAAATCGTGACGATCGAGAATGCCGGCTTCCTCGAACAGGCGCACCGTGCGGTAAACCGTGGCAATCGAGATGCGCGGATCGACGGCGGCCGCGCGGCTGTGGAGCAGTTCCACATCGGGGTGGTCGTCGCTTTCCGACAGCACCTTGGCGATCACCCGGCGCTGTTCAGTGATGCGCAGGCCCTTTTCGGCGCAGAGTTGTTCGAGATCGATTTTCTGGGTCAAGGAAAGCTCCATCGCCAAGCGGGGCGCCCCAACCGGCTGCGACCGCCCAAAAGCATTGCAGCCTCATCCCATAAAGGGACGAGGCTGCTTGCTCAAGCGCGGTGCGCCGCCCTCTCAACAGGGGCGAGGCAGGCGCCTGCTTATGCGGTCTTCTTGGGGCGGCGGCCCTTGGGTGCGGGCGTGCCGGGCTTGCGGCCGAGACCGATCTTCTTGGCCAGATCACGGCGCTTTTCGGCATAGTTGGGCGCGACCATCGGATAGTCGGCCGGCAGGCCCCAGCGAGCGCGGTATTCTTCCGGGCTCATGTTGAAGTTGGTGCGAAGATACCGCTTGAGCATCTTCAGCTTCTTTCCGTCTTCAAGGCACACGATGTAATCGGGCTTGACCGAATTGCGGATGGCAACAGCAGGCTGCGGCTTGGCTTCTTCCACAACCGGCGTTTCACCCAGATTGGCAAGTGCCGCATAGACGTTGGTGATAAGCCCCGGCAGATCAGCCACGGCAACATCATTGTTGCTGACATGGGCCGCGACGATATCGCTGGTCAGCGTGATAAGCGTTTCTTTCATATCGATTTCCAGATCTTGCATGAGTTCCTCGCAGGCGTCTCTTAATGCGCGCCATTATTGCGCCATGCCGCAATCTGGCCAAACTGGCAACTAGGGTGCTTTGCTTGTTAACCTGTTTAAGGCTAATGGTGAATTATATGATCGAACAACCGAAAGTAATCGCATCGATCCTTTCGCCATTGGCCATGCGGTAATAGTTACGGCGCTCGCCGATGGGTTCGAAGCCGAACTTGCGATACAGGTGAACCGCCGGATTGCCGCGACGCATTTCCAGGAAGATGCGCGTCGTGCCGCGGTCGCGGGCGGCCGAGAACAGGTGCCGGATCAGCGCCGCCGCCACCCCCTGCCGCCGTGCGGGCGGGATAACGGCGATGAGCAGCAGCTCCTCCTCGTCCAGCACGTGGCGGGTCAGGACGAAGCCAGCCGCATCGGTCGCAGGACCGGGGGCATCGGGGATCAGCGCGCCCGCCGCATCGACGACCAGCGCATGGGTGCTGGGCATGGTCAGCGCATCGGCAACCTGTCGGCGGTTCCACGCCTCGCCATAGGCCGGATCGAAGGCCGCCTCCATCACCGCCATGATCCGGTCGAGGAGGTGCGGGCAGGGCGTCATGCGGGGATGCGCGCCTTCATAGGGGTGGCATCGGGACCGCGGCCATAGATCGGCGCGAGTGCCGTCGTCAGCAGCACCGGCGGCAGAAGCGGCACGGCGGCGGCATCAGGCAGCAGATCGAGCACGGTGACGTCGGCTGCGCCTTCTGCCAGCAGTGCGGCCCGGTTACCGGCAGCAAGCCCGGGTTGCGGACGCGCGCGCGCGGCAGCCGGGGTGAGGGAGGCGGCTTCGGAAAGGGGCAGGCCGTCAGCACCGAAGTCCTGCACGAACCATTCGCCGTGGCCACCATTGACGCAGACCGTCACAGGCTTGTCCGGATGACCTTGGCGGGCCTGCGCGGCAATCAGTGCGAGGGTCGGGTATCCCAGCACCTGCGCACCCCAGGCAAAGCCCAGCGCCCGCGCTGTCGCAAGGCCAATGCGCACGCCGGTGAAGCTTCCCGGGCCAAGGCTGACGAGGATCCTGTCTGCGCGCCCCTTGTCCGGAAGCGCCGCGATCATTGGCACTAGCGCCTCGGCATGGCCGCGACCGATCACGCGGTGGTCATGCGCCAATATTCCGTCGCCCTCGATGAGGGCAATGGAGCAGGCCTCTGAGGCGGTATCGATCGCGAGCGTGCGCATCGGCTTCGCCCTGCCTCAGGGCGCGCGCCTGCGCAAGCGGGTTGCGCAGGTCAGGCGATGCGGTTGAAGGTGCCGAAATCGGGGCGCGGCGAGCGGTCGAAGATGCTCGCCGGATCGCCATAGCCGACCGAGCAGATGAAATTGACCCGGTGGCGCGGCTCGTCGGCGAAGAAGGCCGCGTTGACCGCATCGGCATCAAAGCCCGACATCGGCCCGCAATCCAGCCCCAGCGCGCGCGCGGCAAGCATCAGATAGGCGCCTTGCAGCGAGGAGTTGCGGAAGGCGCCTTCCTCGCGCCCCTTCTCGTTGCCCTCGAACCAGCTTTTCGCGTCGGTATGAGGGAACAGCCACGGCAGTTGCTCGTGAAAATCGATGTCGTAGCCGATCACGGCGGTCACGGGGGCGGCGGCGACCTTGGCTTTGTTGCCCTCCATCACGCAGTCGACCAGCTTCGCCTTGGCTTCCGCCGACTTGACCCACACGATCCGCGCGGGCTGCATGTTGGCAGACGTGGGGGCCATCTTCATCAGGTCCCAGATCGCGTAGAGCTGTTCGTCGCTGACCTGCTTGTCCAGCCAGCCATTGTAGCTGCGCGCTTCGTTGAACAGCTGGTCAAGCGCTTCGGGCGAAAGGGCTTGATCGTGGAACTGCACCGTCATGCCGCGCGCACCTCGGTCACTTCGGGGACATAGTGCTTCAGAAGCCCTTCGATACCATGCTTCAGGGTCGCAGTGCTCGACGGGCAGCCCGAACAGGAGCCTTGCAGGGTCAGATAGACCACCCCGTCGCGGAAGCCGCGATAGGCGATGTCCCCGCCGTCACCAGCCACGGCCGGGCGCACGCGGGTTTCGAGCAGTTCGTTGATCGCCGCGATGACTTCGGCGTCTTCGGGGCGTTCCTCGATCACCATTTCGTCTTCAGGCGGGGGGACGGTGATGCCATTGCCGCCGCTTGCCGCAAACAGCGGCGCTTCCGAGACAAAATGGTCGAGCAGGATCGCGATGACCTGCGGCTTCAATGCGCTCCAATCGACCCCGGGCGCGGCGGTGACCGACACGAAATCAGCGCCGAAGAACACATTGACGACCTCGCCCGTGTCGAAGATCGCCTGCGCCAGCGGGCTCGCCTCGGCGGCCTCGGGCGTGGCGAATTCGCGACTGCCGGCAGCCATCACGGTCTGGCCGGGCAGGAACTTGAGCGCCGCAGGGTTGGGCGTCGTTTCGGTTTCGATGAACATGGGTTCCATCTAGGGAGCCGCAGCGCGAGGGGCAAGACCGTGTGCGGGCGGGGCGGGCGGAGAACCATTCACTATCGCTTCACACTTAGCCGCCCTATAAGCCCTGCCATGACGTCGATTTCTCGCGCCACCCGCGCGCTCGCCCTCGTTCTGGCTCCTTTCGCGCTGGTCCAGCCGCTGCTTGCCCAGCAGGCCGCGCCCCCGCCGCCCTCGGTCGAGGTCAAGGCCCTGCCGCCGGCCGAGGTGCCCGCGCCGCGCGCCCTCCAGACGGGCAATACCGTGCCGTGGCTTTACGAAGGCTCGGATGTTCCGGTCGATGACAAGTGGCTGTTCGGCAAGATGAAGAACGGCCTGCGCTACGCGGTGCGCCGCAATGGGGTGCCCCCGCGCCAGGTCTCGATCCGGGTGCGCGTCGATGCCGGTTCGATGCACGAGACCGACAGCGAACAGGGCTATGCCCACTTGCTCGAACACCTGCTGTTCCGGGAGAGCAAGTATCTCGGCAAGGCCGAGGCGATCAGCGCGTGGCAGCGGCTGGGCGCGACCTTCGGCAGCGACGCCAATGCCGAGACCACGCCCACCCACACCGCCTACAAGCTCGACATTCCGAACATCGATCAGGCCAAGCTGTCGGAAAGCTTCCGCCTGCTTTCGGGCATGATCCGCGAGCCGGTGCTGAACGATGACAATGTCTCTGCCGAACGCCCGATCGTGCTCGCCGAAAAGCGCGAGCGGGGCGGGGCCGGGCAGCGCATGGCGGATCTCACCCGCCAGACCTTTTTCGCGGGTCAGCGGCTGTCGGTGCGCAACCCGATCGGCACCGACGCGACGCTCAACGGCGCGAACGGCAAGGCGGTCAAGGCGTTCTACGATCGCTGGTACCGGCCCGAAAACACGGTGATCATCGTCGCCGGCGATGCCGATCCGATGGTGCTGGCCGGGCTGGTGGAACAGTGGTTCGGCGACTGGAAGGGCACCGGCAAGCCGGGCGTCGCACCCGATTTCGGCGACCCGGTCGCCCCGGCAGGCGCTGCGGCACCTTCGGGCGGGCTTGCCCCGATCGGCGAGCTGGCCGTGGGGGTCGAGCCCGATCTGCCGCGCAGCCTGACCTTCTCGATCATGCGTCCGTGGCGCAAGGTCGATGACACGATCGTCTATAACGAAGGCCTGCTGGCCGATGCCGTGGCGCAAGCGATCATCAACCGCCGGCTGGAAAGCCGCGCGCGCGGAGGCGGCAGCTTTCTTTACGCGCAGGTCCAGCAGGACGATGTCTCGCGCTCGACCGATGCGACCTTCGTGACCTTCGCGCCGCTCAGCGCCGACTGGCAGGCCGCGCTTGCCGATGTGCGCGCCGTGATCGCCGATGCGCTGGCCAATCCGCCGACGCAGGAGGAAATCGACCGCGAGGTCGCGCAGTTCGATGTCGTCTTTGCCAACGGGGTGGAGCAGGAAAGCGTCCAGTCCGGCAGCGATCTCGCCAACAACCTCGTCAATGCGGTGGACATCCGCGAAACCGTTGCCGCGCCCAAGGTGGTACTGGATGTGTTCCGAAACATGAAGCCGCGCCTCACCCCGGAATGGGTGCTGGAGCGGACTCGCGGCCTGTTTGAAGGCACGGTCACCCGCGGGGTCTATGTAACCCCGACAGCGGGCGAGGCCGATGTGCCTGCCCTGCGCACCGCACTCGCCAGCGAGGCTGTGGTGGATGGCAGCGCGCGGCTGGCCGCACAGACCATTTCCTTCGCCGATCTGCCCCCAGTGGGCGAACCCGGCACCATCGCCCAGCAGCGCCCGCTTGGCGTGCTGGAGATCGAACAGGTCGATTTCGCCAATGGTGTGAAGGCGCTCGTCTGGGCCAATGATGCCGAGCCCGGCCGCGTCACTGTGCGCGTGCGCTTTGGCGCGGGTTGGCGGGCTTTCGATGCCGACAATGCGGTCTATGCTTCGCTGGGTGAGGCGGCGCTGGTCGGCTCGGGCCTTGGCGAGCTTGGCCAGAACGAGATCGACCGGCTGGCCACGGGCCGCAAGCTCGGCTTCGACTTCGGGATCGACGATGCGGTCTTCACCTTCACCGCGCAGACCCGTTCCGAGGACGTGAACGACCAGCTTTACCTGTTCGCCGCCAAGCTCGGCATGCCGCGCTGGGACAGGGATCCGGTGATCCGCGCCAAGGCGGCTGCTGAGCTGGCCTACAACACCTTCTCGACCAGCCCGGGCGGCATTCTCAACCGCGATCTCGAATATCTCGTGACCGGCGGCGAGAAGCGTTTCGCCACGCCCGATCCGGCGGCGCTCAAATCGGCGAGCCCTGAGGAATTCCGCAAGGTCTGGGAGCCGTTGTTGAAGCAGGGGCCAATCGAGGTGCTGGTGTTCGGCGAGTTCGACAAGGCCAAGGTGATCGAACAGCTGCGCCTGACCTTCGGTGCACTGGGGCCGCGTGATCCGGTTCCGGCCGACATTGCCGGGCGCGTGCCGGGCTTTGCCGGGGCGGCGAGCACGCCCACGGTCGTCACCCACCGCGGCGATGCCAATCAGGCCGCGGCCGTGGTGTCCTGGGCGAGCGGAGGCGGGGTCGCGTCCCTGCGCGAAAGCCGCCAGCTCGAAATCCTCACCCAGCTGTTCAACAACCGCCTGCTCGATGCACTGCGCGAACGCGCGGGGGCGAGCTATTCGCCGCAGGTCTTCTCCAACTGGCCTTCGGACCTTGCCAGCGGCGGGCGGATCACCGCCGCCGCGCAGCTCGAACCCGCCTTCGTGCCGGTGTTCTTCGCTGAGGCGGAGCGCATCGCCAAGGACCTCGCCGCCAACCCGCCGACGGCCGATGAACTCGCCCGAGTCACCGAACCGCTCGGCCAGCTGATCCGGCGCGCTTCGACCGGCAACCAGTTCTGGCTCTACAACCTCGAGGGCGCGACGCAGGAGCCGCAGCGCGTGGCGATGCTGCGCACCCTTCTGGCGGATTACTCGCAGACGACCCCGCAGGTGATGCAGCTGCTGGCCGATCGCTATCTGGTCAAGGGCGGGGCATTCAAGCTGGCGATCATCCCCGAAGGCCAGACCCTCGCATCCGCGCCGCCGCCGGGTGTGAATGCTGCGCAAAGCGGCATGGCCGGGCGCTAATCGGCCCCGCCGCTTACTGTGCGCGGGAAATAATGTTGTGCGACATGGCATTGTCGCTTTACAATTCGTGCCGCGCTCAGGTAGCGGGCGCCCCCGCGCCGAGTGATGCGCGTTGAATGGAAAGAGTTATGACTGTGCCCGAGACCTGGACCCCGGAGAGCTGGAAGGCCCACGAAGCGCGCCACCTGCCGCATTATGAGGATGCGACGGAGCTTGCTGATGCCGAAAAGACCCTCTCGTCCTATCCCCCGCTGGTCTTTGCGGGCGAGGCGCGTGCGCTGAAGGCCGATCTGGCCGACGTCGCCAACGGGCACGGTTTCCTGCTGCAAGGCGGGGACTGCGCGGAAAGCTTCGCCGAATTCCACCCCAACAACATCCGCGACACCTTCCGCGTGCTGTTGCAGATGGCGGTGGTGATGACCTTTGCCTCCAAACGTCCGGTGGTGAAGGTGGGGCGCATGGCGGGCCAGTTCGCCAAGCCGCGTTCCTCGCCGACGGAGACGATCGGCGATGTCACTTTGCCGAGCTACCTCGGCGACAATATCAACGGGATCGAGTTTGACCCCGTCAGCCGCCGCAACGATCCGCAGCGCATGGTGCGCGCCTATTCGCAGGCCGCCGCCACGCTCAACTTGCTGCGCGCTTTCGCCGGCGGGGGCTATGCCAACCTGCGGCAGGTCCACCAGTGGACGCTCGATTTCATGGGCCGCACGCCGTGGACCGAGAAGTTCAGCGAGATGGCCGACCGCATCGGCGAGGCACTCGATTTCATGGAGGCCTGCGGTGTCGATCCGGGCACCGTGCCGCAGCTGAAGGGCACCAGCTTCTACACCAGCCACGAGGCGCTGCTGTTGCCTTACGAACAGGCGATGACCCGCAAGGATTCGCTCACCGGCGATTGGTACGCGACCAGCGCTCACATGCTGTGGATCGGCGATCGTACCCGCTTCCCCGGCAGCGCTCACATCGAATTCGCCCGCGGGATCGGCAATCCGCTCGGCATGAAGTGCGGGCCTTCGCTGGAGCCTGACGCGCTGCTGCGCCTGCTCGATGATCTGAACCCGAACCGTGAGGCCGGGCGCATCACGCTGATCAGCCGCTATGGCCACGACAAGGTCGAAGAAGGCCTGCCCAAGCTGGTGCGCGCTGTCATGCGGGAAGGGCATCCGGTGGTGTGGAGCTGCGATCCGATGCACGGCAATGTCGTGAAGTCCGACAGCGGCTTCAAGACCCGCCCCTTCGACCGTATCCTGCGCGAGGTGAAGGGCTTCTTCGCGGTCCACCGCGCGGAAGGCTCGCACCCCGGCGGCATCCATATCGAGATGACCGGGCAGGACGTGACCGAATGCGTCGGCGGGGCCGTGGCGATCACCGAGGAACGCCTCGGCGACCGCTATCACACCCACTGCGACCCGCGCCTCAATGCGGAGCAATCGCTCGAACTCGCCTTCCTCGTCGCCGAGATGCTCAACGAGGCAGCCGGCGGCGGGCGCGAGACGGAGGTCAGCGCCCACGCGGCGTGATGACGGCGCAATTCCTCACCGGTGTGATGATTTTCCGGCAGGCACGCGGCTAGCAAGCGTCTTTCCAGTGTCACGGCGGGCGGGCATAATGCTCGCCGCCGGCGCAGGGCTGGACGGGAGTCGCGCATGCATTGCAGCGAGTTGCAGAATGCTCCGGCAGGTGCCGATGCGCTGGCGGCCCGCTTCCGCGCCACGCGTGCGCTGACAGAGGCGCTGGCCGCACCGCTCTCCGATGCCGATGCCTGCATCCAGTCGATGGAGGATGCGAGTCCGGCCAAATGGCATCTGGCGCACACCACATGGTTCTGGGAAACTTTCCTGCTGCGCGACCATGCACCGGGATACCGCCCGCGCGAAGGCTGGCCGTTCCTGTTCAATTCCTATTACGAGGCTGAGGGCGCCCGCATATCGCGGGCGGCGCGCGGGATGCTGTCCCGCCCGACACTCGCCGAGGTGCTGGCGTGGCGGGCCGAGGTCAGCGCCGCGATGGAGCCGCTGCTAGGCGATCCGGCGCTCGGCGGCCTGATCGCGCTGGGCGTGGCGCATGAGGAGCAGCATATCGAACTTCTGCTCACCGACATCAAACACGCCCTGTTTCAGAACCCGCTTGGCCCGGCGATGTGGGAGCCTGCGGGCACGGCGCATTCGGCTGCGACCTCATCTTGTTCTGCCGGCTGGCACCACCATCCCGGCGGGATCGCGCGCGTTGGCCATCAGTTGGAAGGTTTTGCTTTCGACAACGAAGGCCCGGCGCACCGCGTGCTGCTGGAACCCTTCGCGCTGGCCGAGCGGCTGGTGACCAATGCCGAGTGGGACGAATTCATCGCCGACGGCGGCTATGCCGATGCGCGGCTGTGGCTCGCCGATGGCTGGGGCTGGGTGCAGCGCGAGCGGGTTGCCGCGCCGCTGTACTGGCGCGAGGATGGCACGCACTTCACCCATCAGGGCTGGCAGCCACGCGACCCGCACGCGCCTGTCACCCACATCTCGTTCTACGAGGCCGATGCCTTTGCCACATGGGCCGGGGCACGCCTGCCGACCGAGTTCGAATGGGAAGCGATCGCCGGCGGCCGCGATCCGGCGGCCGGCAACCAGCTTGATGCGGCCGCCCCGCCTCTGCCGCGCGGGAGCGCAGGCCTGTTCGGCGATGGCTGGCAGTTCACCCGCTCGGCCTATCTGCCATACCCCGGCTTCCGCGTCGCCGAGGGGGCGGTGGGAGAATATAACGGCAAGTTCATGAGCGGGCAGGTGGTGCTGCGCGGGGCTTCCTGCGCTACCGTCAGGGGCCACTCGCGGCCCTCCTACCGCAATTTCTTCTATCCCCACCAACGCTGGCAGTTCACCGGCCTGAGGCTCGCAAAGGACGCGTGACATGACCAATCCACGGGGCCTCAAACTGGTCGAGCGCGATGCTGGCGGGGTCGTTCTCGCGTTCCGCACGGATGTGCTGGCCGGCCTTGCCGAGCCGCAGAAGGCGATCCCTGCGCGCTGGTTCTATGACGATGCGGGATCGCAGCTGTTCGAGGATATCACCCAGCTCCCCGAATATTACCCCACCCGCGCCGAGACCGAAATCCTCACCGGCCGCGCGGAAGAGATAGCCGCGCTGATCGGCGAGGGGCGGGCGGTGGTCGAGTTCGGATCTGGCTCCTCGGTCAAGACCCCGCTGCTGCTGTCGGCGATTGCGCCATCGGCCTATGTGCCGCTGGATATCGCCGGTGATTTCCTGCGCGCCTCCTCGGCGGCGCTGGCGGCGAAGTTTCCCGGCCTGCCGGTCTATCCGGTCGAGGCCGATTTCATGCGCCGCGTGGAGCTTCCCGCCGAGGTGGCCGGCCTGTCCAAACTCGGTTTCTTCCCCGGATCGACCATCGGCAACATGATCGCCCGCACCGCGACCGATCTGCTGCGCTCGATGCGCGAGACGCTGGGCGAGGGCGCGCTGCTGCTGATCGGCATGGATCTGGTGAAGGACGAAGAGGTGCTGATTGCCGCCTATGATGACGCGCAAGGCGTAACAGCACGCTTCAACCGCAACCTGCTGGAGCGGATCAACCGCGAACTGGGCGGTGATATCCCGCTGCAATCCTTCGTCCACGAAGCCCGCTGGAACGATCCCTTCGCGCGGATCGAGATGCATCTGGTGGCGCGCGAGGATGTGACCTTCACGGTCAGCGGCAAGCGGTTCGCGATGCGCAGCGGCGAGAGCATCCACACCGAAAACAGCCACAAGTTCACCAAGCGTTCGGCGCAGATGCTGCTGGCCGCCGCCGGGTGGGAGCCGCGCGCGCGGTGGACCGATGAAGCGCGGCAGTTCTCGCTGGTGCTGGCCGAATCCTGCCCGCCGCGTTCGGCACCCTGAAACCCGCGCCGCGCTCGTGCGTTGGCGCGGGATGGACGGACATTCGGATTTTCAGGCAGACATTCTCGTTATCGGCGGCGGCATGGCGGGTCTCTCCGCTGCGACGGCGCTTGCCCCCGCAGGCGCGCACATCATCGTGCTCGACAAAGGGCGCGGTCCCGGCGGGCGAATGGCCGCGCGGCGGGTGGAGATCGCGGGCCAGCAGGTCAGCTTCGATCACGGCGCGCAATACTTCACGGCCCGCGATCCGGCCTTCCGCGAGACGGTTGCCGCATGGGAGCAGGTCGGTGTCGCCGCGCGCTGGCCAGCGGCGGGCGAGGATGCCTGGGTCGGGACGCCGGGCATGAACGCCTGTGTCAGGCACATGGCAGCGGGACTCGACGTGCGCTGGAACGTCCGCGCCGAGCGGCTGCTGCGTGACGGCAGGCTTTGGCAGGTGGAAGCAGGGGAGGCTGTCTTCACAGCCGACACCGTGCTGGTCGCTGTCCCTGCAGAACAGGCGGCAGTTCTGCTGGCAGACATTGTGCCGGACTTTGCAGCCCGCGCCGCCAGCGTCGCCTCCGCGCCGTGCTGGGCGGTGATGGCGGATTTTCCGGAGCTGCTGCCGGTCGCCGACACGTACCGCTCTGACACTGCGCCTGTCAGCTGGGCCGCGCGCAATTCCGCCAAGCCGGGGCGCAGCGGCACGGAGAGCTGGGTGATCCACGCCAGCCCGGCGCGCAGCCGCGCGTTGATCGACCTGCCCAAGGACGAGGTTGCGCGGCTGCTGCTGGCCGATTTCTTCGCCGCAACCGGCACCGCACCTGCCGCGCCGCAGCACCTAGATGCGCACCGCTGGCTCTACGCTCAGCCCGAAGCGCGCAAGGGTGTGGGGCCGTTGTTCGATGCCGGATTGCGGATCGGAATCGCCGGAGACTGGCTCCACAGCCCCCGCGTCGAGGGCGCGTGGTTGTCGGGCCGGGCGCTGGCCGAAGCAGTGGCTCAGGAGCGGCTCGCCAGCACGTCGTAGTGGTGGCCGCGTCCGTATTTGGCGAAGCGGGTGAAGCCAGCGCCGCGCAACAGGCTCTCGATTGCGCCCGCGCTCGCCCAGCGGTCGTCGACCTCGTAGAAGATGTGCGCGACGCGGGCCATGGCCTCGGTCTTGGCGAGTTCGGCGATCACCACCGCCTCCAGGCCCTCGACATCGATCTTCACGAACATCGGCTGGTCTCCCGCCAGCAGCGGATCGACCAGCGGTGCGTCGATGGTGTGGATCACCACTCCGCCGCTTGAAAGCTGCGCGTCCTCGCGCCCGGCAAGCGTGGCGGTACCGGTGTGACCCTCGGCGACATTGATCGTCACCTCGCCCACGCTGTCGGCAATCGCCAACTGGTGCAGTACGGTGCGGTCCGCCCCGCCATTCAGCGCGACATTGGCGGCGAGGCGCGCGTGGGTCGCCGGCACCGGCTCGAAAGCGATCACCTGACGGCATTTGGGGTTCTGCGCGGCAATCAGCGAATAGAGGCCCTGATTGGCGCCGATATCGACGAACACGAAGGCATCCCTCTGGCCCAGCAGCAGGTCGGCCAGATCACGGCCATAGGTGCCGAAGATGCAGTAACGGAAGGTCGTGTCCTGCCAGTTCGGCACCATCAGCACGCCGTAGGCCGATCGCACTGCCGGCTCGCCCCGCGCTTCCAGCATTGGCGAGAGCGCCGCCGCCTTCCATTTGCGCAGGGTCTTGACCACGCCGTAGCGCCAGAATGCCGCAAGACTAGCCACGGGTCGGTCCTTCCAGAAAGGCGGTGATCGCATCGGCCGCCCGCTCGGCAGAAGGTCGGTCCGATAGCGAGAAGCTTGCATCGATCAGCGCCTGTTGCGCAGGCACATAGTCGGAATGCGCGGCGATGGCAGCATCGATTGTGTCGAGCAGCCCGTCCGCGCTCTCCAGCACCGGACCGGCTTGCCAGTGGAGGTAGTTGGCATCGCCCTGCCAGTCCACGCCGTGGCTGTTGAGGAACAGGCACGTGCGCGGGCTGCGGAGGAATTCATAGACCTGGCTGCTGACATCGCCGAGGTAGATATCGGCGCGGTTGGTGTAGCTCATGTCGCTGCTGGCGGCGCTGCCGGTGTCGATGTGAATGCGCGGCTCCCGCGCAAATTCGGGGTCGGGCGGCTGGACCCGCGCGAGGCTTGGCGGATCGACTGTCACCACCCATTTGCGCTCGAACAGCATGACGTGTGGCGCGAAGATCAGGTTGTAGCGATCCTGATTGCGGAAGGCTTCGAGCACCTTGGCCCCGTCCTTGAACCAGCTCGACAATTTGGGTGAGGGGTGGGGGTTATAGATCACCGTGGGCCGCTCGGGCGCGGGGAAGGTGTCGGCAAAGCGGTTGTCCGCGCACAGATCGAACTTGGGGTAACCGACCAGCGCGATCCTGTCAGGCGCAAGGCCCGCATCCTTGATCAGCCGGTCGCGGATCTTGGGGCCGGACACCAGCACCAGATCGAACTTCGCGCTTTCGGGATTGAACCCTATCGCCCGGTCGCCCGCGCCGTGGCGGGTGTGGATCAACTTGAGATTATCCAGCCCGTAGCGGGTCTTGAGCAGCAGCGTGGTCTTTTCCGAGACCACCACGGCATCGAAGCTGCGGAAGAAATCGAGATTGTCGCGGTAGATGAGCAGCTTGGTTGCCGGCACCACCCGTTCCAGCACGCCGGCCAGCGCCTGCGAAGCGCCGCGCTTCAACCCGAGCTGCACCAGCTCGACCTTTGCCAGAAGGGCGGGATCGGCCTGCCGTTCGATCTCGGCACGGATCGCCGGCTTGGCGAAGGCGAGCGTGATGCGATGTTCACCCCGTGCCGCCAGCGCCAGCGCAATGGGCAGGCTGTGGGCAAGCTGGTGGGTCTGGTCGTGATTGAACAGGAAACAGATGCGCTTCATGCGCCGCGTTCCCGAAGCAGGCTTTCGGCCAGCGTGTGATCCTCGGGCTTGTCGACATCGACCCCCATGCGCCCGTCCGACAATAGCACCGGCGAGACACTCGCGCCGAGCTTCGCGCCCGCCGCAGCGAGTGCCGCACGCAGGTCCATCCGCCGCAGCAGCAGCCGCACCATCAGCACGGGGCCGAAATGGGCGGCAAGGCGCAGCACCGACTTGCGATCCGCCTCGACCTTTTCCCAGAACCGCAAGGCATGAAAGCTGCCGGGGCCCGTCAACGCAAACAGGTTCGCACCGGTGAAGGCGCCATCGCGAAAAGTGAGCCAGGTGCGCCTGTTGGGGCCGACGGCGCGTTCCAGATTGCCGCGCTCGACAAAGGCCACGCTGACATCGCCCGCGCCCGCGCCCGTGACGAATTCGGTGACCGTTGCGGGGGTGAGCATCACGTTGTCGGCCGTGGTCACCAGCACGGGGAGGCCCACCGCCGGGTCCTCGACTGCGGACAGCACCGATCCGCTGATCGTCCGGCCCGAAACCCGCGCGATGATCCGTGCATCGCCCTTGGTCCATGCCAGCGAAGAGTCTTCGAGCAGCGTTGGAGCATCCTGCGCCATTACGATGATCCGGGCGATCTGCGGCGTATCGGCCAGCGCCCGAAGCACGCGGGCCAGCATCGGCTCGCCCGCCACCGGGATCAGCGCCTTGGCCTCGCGCCCGAAATGGGCCGCCAGCCGGTCGACGCCCGGGCGCTGCCCGGCCAGCACCAGCGCGGTCCAGCCTTGGGGTGCGTCAGTCATGGGCGGGCGAAACCTCGGGGGGCGGGGGAGGGGGGATCACGCGCCCCTTTCCGTCACAGCCCCCGTTTGTCAAGGAAACGGCCCTGCGCCGCGCGCATCACGCCGCCATCGGTGCCGGGCAATAGCGCTTCAGATAATCGCCGTGGCCGGGCATGTGCTGGACGAGATAGCGGATCGATTGCTCCATCTCGTCGACTTCCTTTGCGGTGGTCACCGGATCAAGCGCATCGGCCATAGCATTGCGACCGCCCATGCTGATCCCCTGACCCATCATCACCGCTGCCCAGCTGGTCTCGGTGAACAGCTCATCCTCCTCGCGGAAGATCTGGCCGTTGGCCTTGAAGATTTCGACCTTCTCGGTGAGCGTATCGGGCACCGGCATGGTGCGGACGTAGTTCCAGAAGTCGGTATCGGTGCGCTGCGTGGCATTGTAGTGGAGGATCAGGAAGTCGCGGATACGGGCATATTCGCGGCCCGTCAGGCGGTTGAAGGTATCTTCCTGCACCTTGGTGATCCCGTCGAGCGACAGCAGCGATATCAGCTTGTCGATCCCGGTGTTGATGAGGTGGATCGAAGTGGATTCCAGCGGTTCCATGAAGCCCGCCGCCAGCCCCAGCGCAACGACGTTCTTGTTCCAGAACTTCTTGCGGCGCCCGGTGGTGAAGCGCAGCCAATTGGGCTCCGCCTGCGGCTTGCCCGCAATATTGCCGAGCAGGATGTCGAGCGCCTGTTGGTCCTCCATATAGGCCGAGCAATAGACGTGCCC
>Ga0114986_1000066_pt1 | contig 27910 bp, 26 predicted proteins | sample Shrwel1BS1Day17_FD_96988 | JGI IMG/M metagenome (GOLD analysis project Ga0114986, IMG submission 96988) | Subsurface microbial communities from deep shales in Ohio, USA - Utica-3 well 1 S-1-Day17 | ecosystem: Environmental > Aquatic > Deep subsurface > Shale gas/oil reservoir > Produced... | reverse complement strand
CGCGGGGGTGGCACAGGCGCCGAGCAGCGCCGCTCCCCCGGCCAGCGTGGTGATCGTCAGGCCGAAAGGCGTGCGCATCGTGCTGCGGGTCGGGGGGGTAGGCGCGCTCATCAAAGGTGTCTCTCTCTTGCTGCGGCCGGGGATGCCGCATCCGCCGCGATGTTGCACAGCGGCAGCTTGCTCCAGCCTGAAGCGCCGCGATAGCCGCAGCCGCCCACGATGCAAATGCCCGGGAAGCCGGTTAGGCCCCCGGGCATTCGATCTTTCAACACCTCTGCGGCAGGCCGTTGGCCGCGAAGCCGCGAGGCGCGCTTACTCGCGCAAATTACTCGCGATTGCCGAGGAAGCTGAGCAGGAACTGGAACATGTTGATGAAGTCCAGATAGAGGCTCAGCGCGCCCAGGATCACGGCCTTGCCGGCGAATTCGGTGCCGCGCAGGTAGGTGTATTCCTCCTTCAGGCGCTGCGTATCATAGGCGGTCAGGCCGGCGAAAATCAGCACGCCGATAAAGCTGATCGCGTAGTGGAACGCGGGGCTCTGGAGGAACAGGTTGATGACCATCGCCACCAGCAGGCCGACCACACCCATGATCAGGAAGCTGCCCATGCCGGACAGGTTCTTCTTGGTGGTGTAGCCGAACAGCGACAGGCCAGCGAAGGCCGCCGCAGTGGCAAAGAAAGTCGTCGCGATCGAGCCGCCGGTGTAGACCAGGAACACCGAGGACAGCGACAGGCCCATCAGCGTGGCAAAGCCCCAGAACATCAGCTGAAGCGTGCCGGCGCTGAACCGGTTCGCGCCGAAGCTCATCGCGAACACGATCACCATCGGCGAAAGCGCGACGATCCAGCGCAGGATGCCGCCGGTGAAGATCGCCGCTGCGGTGCCGCTGGTGAAGGCCAGCAGCGCGACGATCCCGGTCAGCAGGATGCCCGAGGTCATGTAATTGTAGATCGAGAGCATGTGCTTGCGCAGACCCTCGTCATAGCTCACGCGGCCGGCGACATCGCCTCCGGCGCGGGGCACGGAGCCCAGACGCTGCGCACTGCGCGAGGGGTCATTCCAGTCAGCCATTGTGAAACCCTTAGCCTTTCATGTTGGAGCGCGGGAAATGCCCCGGCTCTGCAATGAAGCGAATATCGGGGTTTCCTTGCGGCTTTTCAAGCGAAACCGGATTGCAAAGGGCGCAATTCGTTCAGATTAACACACGTTAATCTTAGCCGCCTTGCGAGAGTGCGGCGCCCTTGTCACGGGTGGCGGCGAGGGTCCTTGCCAGCAGGCGGCGCAGGGCCTGCCCATCGTCGAGCACGTTGAGGCCCTCGCGGGTCATGCCGCCGGGGCTGGCGACGCGGTCGGCGAGGATCGCGGGGCTGGCATCCGACGCGGCGGCGAGCGCGGCGGCCCCCTCCACCGTGGCGAGCGCGAGGTGCGCGGCGGTGGCATCGTCGAGCCCGAGATCGGACGCTGCGCCGGCCAGCGCATCGATGAAGCGGTAGACGAAGCCGGGCCCCGAACCGGCCAGCGCCGTGACAAGATCGAACTGTGCCTCGTCCTCCAGCCACACCGCGCTGCCGAGAATGTCGAACAGGGAAAAGGCGGCGGCGCACCCTTCGGCATCAAGGCCGCTCTGGGCAAGGATGACCGGCGATTTGTTGATGCGCGCGGCGAGGTTGGGCATCACGCGGACATGGCCTGCGCCTTGCGGAAAGGCGGCGGCAAGCTGGTCAACCGTGATCCCGGCGAGCAGCGAACAGACCGTGCGCGCTGCGGTCACATCCTGAAGCCCCGGCACCAAGGCGGCCAGTTGCTGCGGCTTGAACCCGAGCAGCACCGCATCATGCGCCCCGGGAACCGCGGCGGCATCACGGTAAAGCGCCACGCCTTCGGGTGCATCGGGCAAGGCCGGATCGAGCACGCTGAAGCGCGCGGGATTTTCACCCGCAGCCAGCCACCCTGCGAGCATCGCTCCGCCCATGTTGCCGCAGCCGATGATGAGGAGGTGGTTCATGTCACAACTTCCGTTTGCCCCGAGCTTGTCGAAGGGCCGTCCTTCTTCTTAAAGCGAAGCGCAAGGAAGAAGTGCGGGCGCTGAAGCTGCGGCTCGGCTTCGCTTCCGACAAGCTCGGCCCGAACGGGCCTGGGCGCGAAGACGCTCAGGCCTCGCCTGCCGCGTCGACCATCGCCGCTTCCAGCGCGGCCCGCGGGCTCTTGCCGCCCCACAGCACGAACTGGAAGGCGGGATAGAAACGATCGCACTCGTCGATCGCGCTCTCGACCAGCGCCTGCGCCATGTCGAGGCTCAGGCGGCCATGATCGCCCAGCAATGCGCCGTGGCGGTAGAGCAGCACATCGCCGTTCGACCAGATGTCGAAATGCCCCAGCCATATCTGTTCGTTGACGAGGCACAGCAGTTCATAGGCCGCGGCGCGCTTGTCATCGGTGACGCGAATGTCGGGGAGGCACAGGAACTGAAGCACGCTGTCTTCGGCCCGCCAGATCGCGCGCAGCTGGTAATTGGCCCAGCTGCCCTGCACCTCGCCGGTCATCTCGTCTTCCGAGACCAGCTCGCAAGGCCACCCGCGCGCTGCGAAGAGGCTGGCGAGCATGTCGACGGGGGCGGCATCGTCCTCGGCGGAATAGTCCATGTCAGCGGCTCTCATGGGCGGGCGCTTGCGGGGCGAAGGGGCGCGGGGGGGAAGGGTTGGTTCACCATCGCAGCGAGGGATGGACGCTTGCGGGGGCGATTGGCAATCACCCTTTGTCTGGCGGTTGGGGAGAACCGGACAAGCTTGTGCAAAGCCTGTGCACAGAAACCCGCGGAACCTACTTAAGCGGCTGAACTGCCTCGCCTTCTTCACTCAACCACAAGAAGGCATCCATACCCTTCTTCTTCAACTCGCGCACCAGAGCCTCGGCCTTGTCGCGGCTGGCGACGGGGCCGACGACGAGGCGGTTGGTCTGCCCCCAGCGTGCGGTGTGCGCATCATAGGGCGCGAGCAGCTTGCCCCCCTCGCGGCCGATGCGCTTCCAGTCGAAGGCGAGCGCGTCGATCTTCTTGCCGGTCGCCACCTGCACCCAGACACGGCTGGGATGGACGGGCTTGGGCGGCGCCTTGGGCTTGGGCTTTTCGGCTGGCTTGGCAACCGGCGGCGGTGGCGGAGGAGCCTCGCGCCTCACCGCGATTCGCGCCAGATCGACCGCATCACCGCCCACCTTGGCATCGGGCAGCGGCGCGCCGAGATCGGCGAAGGCATCGGCGACGCGCAGCGGCGGCTGCGGCGGGGCGGGGCGCGGCGCGGGAGCTGGAACGGGCGCTGGCACAGCCGGCACAGAAGCAGTGGTGACAGCCGCCGGCGTGACAGTCGCCGGTTGCGGCTGCGCCGGGACGGGTGCAGGTGCAGGTGCAGGTGCAGGTGCAGGTGCAGGCGTTACGGCGACTGCCGCGGAGGTCACGGGTGCCGATCCGATCATCGAAGCCGCAACCGGCTCGGCATAGACCGTGGTGTTCGGCGCCGGAGTCGGCACGCTCGCCGCCACCTGAGCAGGCCGCGCGCCAAGCGGCGGACCGGCAGGCGCGAGACGGCTGTCGGCACGCTCTTCGGCAGCAAAGCGGGCCAGACGCGGATCATCCCGCCCAATATCCGCCGCCCGCGGGAATATCCCGAGATTGGCCGCCGCCACCTGCTGCTGCTTCGTCAGGCGCGGCATATAGGCAAGGTAGGGCACCAGCCGCGTCGCCAGATCGCGCGGCATGACCTGTTCGACAATCGCCGCCGCACGCTCGTTTTCGCCCATGATGGCGAGGCCGAACGCGCGGGCGCGCTGCGCGGCCATGTCGCGCCGGTCGAGCAGCGGGCGCAGCGTGTCTTCGAAACGGGCACGGTTGCCCGATATGGCAAAGCTCACCGCCAGCCGCCGTCGTGCCTCGTCATTCGCGGGGTCACGTTCGAGCGCGCGGGAATAGGCCGCCTGCGCCGCCGGATGCTCGCCGACCAGATCGAGGGTCAGGGCACGATCGGTGAGGACCGAAGCCTCGGCGGCCCCGGCGGCCAGCGCCCGGTCGAATTGCACCAACGCCTCACCCGCGCGGCCGGCGCGCAGGTAGACCGAGCCAAGCCCGGCGGCGACACCAGGGTGTCCCGGATCGACATCCGCCGCGCGCCCGAAGAAGCCGATCGCCGCTTCCAGATCATCGACGCCCAAGGCCGCCTGCCCCGCCTCGACCAGCGCATCGCGGTCACGCGGAGCCTTGGCGAGCGCCACAAGTGCGCGGTTCAGCCGCTGCACCTCCTCCGAGGGAAGCGCCTGCACTACCGGCTGGGCGACAACATCCTGCGCCGCAGCACCGCCGGCGGAAAGCGCAGCGGCACCCAGCGCGAGGGTGGACAGAACGGAAAGGCGCGACACCATCATGCGGGGCTCTAGCAAGCCGCGCACCGCATACCAGCGGCGCTGCGACGTGGCGCGCTGCTTGCGCGCCTACTGGTTGTTCTGGCGGCCGAGGAAGCGCGGGATGCTGAGGGCCGGGCCATCATCATCGCCGTCGTCATCATCCTCGTCGCGTGCGCTGCTGCGCGACAGGTTTGCCATGCGTTCGAACAGCGTGCTGCCGCCCGCTCCGCCACCTGCGCCGCCGCCCTCGCCGAGCAGCGACCGCCGCCGACCGCCAAGCTTGGCTTCGACCGGACGGTCTTCCGCAGCGAGGCGGTCTGCACTGGCAAGCAGATCGTCCTGCGCAGGTCCTTCACCGGCTGCGTCCTCGTAATCGGCGTAACCACCGAGTTCGAGCGCGTCGTCCGCCGGTTCGGCCGCAGCGGCATTGCCATCTGCGCCAAGTCCGTAACGGGCGGCGTCTTCCGCACCGCGAAGACCTGCGAGCGGATCGACGATGCCATCGACATCGTCGTCGTATTCCTCGCCGTAATCGTCGCCGGCCTGCATCCCCGTCAGCTCGAAGGGCGCAGCCGAAGCAAAGGCGCCCTGATCGCCGCCCTCTTCCTCGTCACCGGCCTCGTCAGCCAGATCGAGCATGTCCTCGTCATCGAAATCGTCGGCAGCCGCGCTTTCGTGCCCGCCGAGGTCGAAGGCCGGCGGCGCCGCAACGGCGGCGGCCGCAGCCACGGGCGGAGCAGCGCCGAAGCCATCATCGTCCGAAAGTTCCAGCACCGGGCGCTTGGGCGCACGCGACGCACTGAGCGAGACGGTCTGGCTGCGGTCATAGGCGCCGGCGGCGCTCTGTTCGATCCCGGTGGCGACCACCGAGACGCGGATCTTGCCCTTGAGGTCGGGATTGAAGGCCGAACCCCAGATGATGTTCGCGTCTTCATCCACCAGTTCGCGGATGTGGTTGGCGGCTTCATCGACTTCGAGCAGGCGCATGTCCTCGCCGCCGATGATCGAGATGATCACGCCGCGCGCGCCCGCCATGCTGACCCCGTCGAGCAGCGGGTTGGCGATTGCCTGCTCCGCCGCGTCGAGCGCGCGGTTCTCGCCCTCGCCCTCGCCGGTGCCCATCATCGCCTTGCCCATTTCGCTCATCACCGAACGCACGTCGGCAAAGTCGAGGTTGATGAGGCCCGGCATGACCATCAGGTCGGTGATCGAACGCACGCCCTGCTGGAGCACCTCGTCAGCCAGCTGGAAGGCTTCCTTGAAGGTGGTTTCCGCCTTGGCGACCAGGAACAGGTTCTGGTTGGGAATGACGATCAGCGTGTCGACATGCTGCTGGAGCTCGTCGATCCCGGCTTCGGCAGCGCGCATCCGGCGGGTGCCTTCGAACAGGAACGGCTTGGTCACCACGCCCACGGTCAGCACGCCCATGCGGCGCGCAGCTTCGGCAATGACGGGCGCGGCGCCCGTGCCGGTGCCGCCGCCCATGCCCGCGGCGATGAAGCACATGTTGACGCCTTCGAGCGCCTTTTCGATCTCGGCAACGGTTTCTTCCGCCGCAGCCTTGCCCACTTCGGGCCGCGCGCCTGCACCAAGGCCGCCGGTGATATCGGGACCCAATTGGATGCGCTTTTCCGCCGGGGAGGTGCTGAGCGCCTGCGCGTCGGTGTTGGCGACGATGAACTCGACGCCCTCGATCTCGGCCGCGATCATGTTGGCGATGGCGTTACCGCCGGCCCCGCCGATACCGATCACGGTGATGCGCGGGCGCAGATCGTCGCTCGCAGCGGGTCCGATATTGATGCTCATCAGCTGATCCTCCAGGCGCAAGGGCGGGACATACTCACCTTATCCTCGCGAATTTATCGTCTCTGACATAATCCGAGTTCACATTTTATAGCGGCACAGCCCTTATCCACAGCCTCGGGACGGGGTAATTTCCCCATGGCCGCTACGTCAGGCCGCACCGGGGCCGCGCCGCACGCGATCAGAAATACTCCTTGAGCGCGCGGAACAACCGTTGGACGAGCGCCATGACACCGGCTTCTCGCGTGAAAGCCTTGTAAACCCCGCCGCGCCCCGCGCCCACCGCGCGGATATCGACGGGATCATCGGCTGCATAAAGGCACAGGCCCGCCAGGGTCGCAAAGCCCGGCGCGTGATGCGCTTCGGGCATGCCCGCAAGCTGCGGCGGACGGCCAAGCCGCACCGGCTGCCCGAGCGCACCCTGCATGAAATCGGCCATGCCGGCAAGTTCGGCTCCGCCGCCGGTGAGCACTACCTGCCCCGCGCGGGATCCGGCGAAGCCCATCGTCTTCAGTGCCTTGCCGATCTCGCCGGTCAGCTCGCCAAGCTGCTGGGTGACCACCGCGACAAGTTCGGCGCGCACGATGCGGTTCTTGTCATCCGCCCCGCGCGCCAAGGGGGCTGCGGGCGCGGCACCATCGCCGCTCTCGCCGCCAGCTTCGCCGGGTCCGCTGACCGGGATCAGTTCGCGGTGATCGGAAGGGCTGGCAATGGCCGAGCCCGCAACGCATTTCAGGCGCTCTGCCTGCGAACGGCGGATGCCGAAGCTGCTGGCAATCGCATCGGTGATCGACCCCGATCCCATCGGCACGGCATGCAGGCCGAGCAGCATGCCGCCCGCGAACACCGCGACATTGGTGATGTCCGCCCCGATCTCGACCAGCGCGACGCCCAGTTCGCGTTCTTCGGGGGTGAGGCAGGCGTGCCCCGCCGCGAGCGGCGCGGCGACCACGCCTTCGACTTCCAGATGCGCGTTCTGGACCGCTTCGGTGAGGTTCCTGACCGGCGCGCCATCGGCCAGCATCACGTGGATATCGACCCCCAGCCGTTCGGCATGAAGCCCGCGCGGGTTGGCGACGCCGTGCGCGCCATCCAGCGTGTAATGCGCGGGCTGTGCGTGAAGCACCTTGCGGCCATCGGGCTGGATCATGTCCTGCGCCTCGATCAGCAGGGCTTCGACATCCTCGTCCTCGATGCGCCGCCCGCCGATCTCGATATCGACGGAGACGACATGGCTGGCGAGACCCGCCCCGGCGCAGGCGATCCACACGCTGCGCACAGGGGTGCCGGAGGCTTTCTCCGCCCGCTCCACCGCATCGCGGATCGCGTGTGCGGCGGCGCCCATGTCGGTCACATAGCCGCGCTTGACCCCTGCACTGGCGCGGTGGCCCGAACCAAGCACCTGGAGATCGCCGCTTTCCGTCTCGCCCATGATCATGGCGCTGATCCGGAAGCTGCCGATGTTCACCGCAGCATAGGTCCGCGCGAGGCGACGCGGCGGGGTGGCGGCGCGCGATGCCATCAGGTGGTCTCCCCTTCCTCGCCCGCAGCGACAACCTTGGGCTGGCCGACCGCTTCGGGCAGGCGCATGTAGAGCCGCGGGGGCGTGCGCATGTCGAAAGCCAGCACCTTGCCGCCCAGCAGCCGGTTCTTGCCATCCAGCCGCGCAAATTTGACCAGAGCGGTCGCCGCCTCGACCTCGCCTTCGGGCAGGGCGAGCAGCTGTCCGGTGGTGAAGGTGATGTTCCAGCGGCGGTTGCCGACCCATTCGGCAGCCTCGACCTTGGGTGCGAGGGCGGGCGCGGCGGCGAGCAGGGTTTCGAGCGCGCGGGCCTGCTTGCCCGCTCCCGGTCCGGCAAGGCGCAGCATGCCCTTGGCGCGGTCGGCGGCGACAGGCTCAAGCTCCACGCCGGTCGCATCGATCAGCACCAGGCGGTCTGGCTTTTCCAGTACCGCGTGGGGCGTGCGTTCAACGATGTCGATGGCGAGGGTGTGGGGCAGCTGGATCGAAACGCGCGCGTCCTTGACCCACGGCAGGGCGCGCAGTTCCTCGCGCAGCTTGGCAATATCGACATTGGGCATGGCCTGATTGCGCTGGGCGAGCGCACGGGCATAGACCTGCTGTTCATCCATCCGGTTGGTGCCGGTGACGCGCACGTTCTGGACGGTGAAGCCCGCATCCCCGGCAATCGCCGCAACCTGCGCCTGCGCCAGCGCGGGCACGCCGGCAAGGCTGGCGATGACGAAGGCGATCCCCACCCCGCCACCAATGATCATGGCGAGCCAGATGCGGCTCCACTGTTCTTCGGTGAAAGGAAGGATGCCCATGATCCGGTCGATCACGCCGCTCGCCGACCCGCGCGCCTTGCGAACGGTGACCGCGCGGCTCTGCGCCTTGGCGGCGCGGCGCACACCGGACGTGCCGTTACGCCTGATCTGCTGCGCCATCGCGGCCTCCCTTCTTGAGGGCATGGACCCTGAGCGCCTCGGCGCACAGCATCTCGACGAGATCGGCATAGCTGATCCCGCAACCCGCCGCCTGTTCAGGGACGAGGCTCAAGGGCGTCATCCCCGGCTGGGTGTTGGTTTCGAGCACGAACAGCCCGTCCTCGCCCGCTTCGTCATCCCAGCGGAAGTCGGTGCGGCTGGTGCCGTGGCAACCGAGCACCTGATGCGCCTTGACGGCATAGGCCTCGCACAGGGCGGTGATTTCCGGCGGAAGCTTCGCGGGGAAGATATGCTCCGTGCGCCCGGCGGTGTACTTGTTCTCGAAATCGTAGAACCCGCTCGCGACCACCAGTTCGGTGACGCCCAGCGCGCGCGGGCCATCGGGGCCATCGAGCACCGCTGCCGTCAGCTCGCGGCCCTTGATGAAGGGTTCGGCGAGCAGCTCGGCGAATTCCTGCCACGGGCCCTTGGCGTCCGGGCTGATTGGGTTGCCGACATTGCTGTCCGCGGTGACGATGGCGACGCCCACCGAGGAACCCTCGTTGACCGGCTTCAGCACATAGGGGCGCGGCAGGGGATCGCGCTGATAAAGCTCGTCACGCGTCACGATCCGACCGCCCGGCATGGGGATGCCGTGGGGCACCAGCGCCTGCTTGGTCAGCTGCTTGTCGATGGCGATGACCGATGTGGCGAGGCCCGAGTGGGTATAGGGCAGCCCCATCAGATCGAGCATCCCCTGCACCGTCCCGTCCTCCCCCGGCACGCCGTGGAGCGCGTTGAAGACGACATCGGGCTTGGCCTCATGCAGCCTGAGCGCAACGTCGCGCCCCATGTCGATGCGGGTGACGCGGTGGCCCTTGCTCTCAAGCGCATCAGCCACACCCGCGCCGCTGGTCAGCGAAACGGGGCGTTCATTGGCCCAGCCGCCCATCAGGACTGCAACATGGAGGGGTTTGGCAAAAGTCACGGACGTCCCACTCTCTGAATTTCCCATTCGAGGCTCACGCCTGTCTGGGCGTAAACCTTGTCGCGCACCATCTCGCCCAGCCCTTCGATGTCGGCGCTGGTGGCGGTGCCGGTGTTGATGAGGAAGTTGGTGTGCTTTTCGGAAACCTGCGCGCCGCCGAGCGTGAGGCCGCGGCAACCCGCCTGATCGACAAGCTGCCAAGCCTTGTGGCCTTCGGGGTTCTTGAAGGTCGATCCGCCGGTCTTGGTGCGCAGCGGCTGGCTGGCCTCGCGCGCGGCGGCGATGCGGTCCATTTCGATACCGATGGCGGCAGGCTCGCCGGGATGCCCGCGGAACCGGGCCGAGACCACGATCGCCCCCTCGGGCAGGGCCGAGTGGCGGTAGGAATAGTCGAGTTCCTCGGCGGTCAGGGTGATGAAGCTGCCGTCGTGCAGGATCACCGCGCAGTCGATCAGCACATCGGCGACCTCGCGCCCGTAAGCGCCGCCGTTCATGCGCACGAAACCGCCGACCGTGCCGGGGATCCCGCGCAGGAATTCGAGCCCCGCGATGCCGAGGTCCCGCGCCGTGGAGGCCACCAGAATCCCGCTCGCCCCGCCACCGCAGGTCAGCTCCATCTCGCCCGTGTGGTCGACCTTGGCGAAGCTCTTGCCGAGCCGCACAACCACGCCGGGCACCCCGCCATCGCGCACGATCATGTTCGATCCGAGGCCGAGCGCCATCACCGGGATCTCGCCATCCAGCCGTTCGAGGAAAGCCTTGAGGTCGTCTAGGTCGGCAGGCTCGAACAGCCAGTCGGCCGGGCCACCGGTCTTGAACCACGTATAGGGCGCGAGCGGGGCCTTGCAGGTCAGCTTGCCGCGGATGCCATCGAGCGGCACGGGCGCGCTCACTCCGCCCTCGACCGCGCAGGTCGGGGCGCGGCCGTCGTCGTAGATGTAGGTGTCGCCCGGCTGGTTCATGCCGCCTGCGCCCCGCGCCGGGCGATGATCGCAGGGGCGAGGCCCGCGGCCCACTTGGTGATGTCGCCCGCGCCGAGGCACACGACAAGGTCGCCGGGCTGCACTTCGCCGCTGAGCGTTTCGGCCAGCGCATCGGCACCGGCGATCTCGCGCGCGGCGCGGTGTCCGCGGGCCTTCATCCCCGCCACCAGCGCGGCGTGATCGACACCCGGCAGCGGCTCCTCGCCCGCCGGATAGACCGGGGCGACATAAGCGATGTCGGCATCGTCGAAGCACGACTGGAAGTCGTTCATCAGGTCGTTGAGGCGGCTGTAACGGTGCGGCTGGGCAACCGCGATGACGCGGCCTCCGCTGCTCCCCACAGCCTCGCGCGCGGCGGCCAGCACGGCGCGGATTTCGACCGGGTGGTGGGCGTAATCGTCGATGACAGTCACGGCCCCGCCCGCCAGATCGACCGAGCCCACCTTGGTGAAACGCCGCCGCACCCCGCCAAAGCGGGCAAAGCCGGTGCGGATCACTTCGTCGGAACAGCCCATTTCGATGGCGACGGCAATGGCGGCGAGCGCGTTCTGCACATTGTGGCGGCCCGGCATGGGGAGGTGCACGCCTTCGATCCGGCGGTCCTCCAATCCGCGCTGGCGCACGATCACATCGAAGGTGTTGCCCCCGTTGTCCGATCGCACATTGACCCCGCAGATATCGGCCTGAAGCGAGAAACCGTAGGTCACGACCTTGCGGTCGCGCACGTCGCCGATCACCGCCTGCACCACCGGATGATCCACGCACAGCACCGCCGCGCCATAGAAGGGGACGTTGTGGATGAACTCCACGAACGCCTTCTTCACTCCATCGAAATCGCCGTAGTGGTCCAGGTGTTCGGGATCGATATTGGTGACGACCGCGATGGTGCCGTCGAGGCGCAGGAAGCTGCCATCGCTCTCGTCGGCCTCCACCACCATCCAGTCGGAATCGCCGAGGCGCGCGTTGGAGCCATATTGCTCGATGATCCCGCCGTTGATGACGGTGGGATCGATCCCGCCCGCATCGAGCAGCGTGGCGATCATGCTGGTTGTGGTGGTCTTGCCATGCGTGCCCGCCACCGCGACGGTGGACTTCAGCCGCATCAGCTCGGCGAGCATTTCCGCGCGGCGCACCACGGGAACACGGGCTTCCAGCGCGGCGGCGACTTCGGGGTTGGTGCGGCGCACCGCGGTGGAGGTGACGACCACCGCCACGCCATCGACGTTTTCGGCCTTGTGCCCGATATGCACCGTCATGCCGCGCGCGCGCAGCCGCTCGACACTCGGGCCCTCGGCAATGTCAGAGCCCTGCACCGTGTAGCCAAGATTGTGCATCACCTCGGCGATGCCGGACATGCCGATCCCGCCGATGCCCACGAAGTGGATGATGCCGATATCGGTGCCTACGCCCTTCATTGGTCAGCAAGTTCCTTAGCTTCGGCACAGGCCGCGCCGGTCGCGGGACGGGCGGTTGCTGCGGCCGCAGGCGCGCCCTCGCCCACCCGGATCACGTCCATCAGATCGATCCCGCTCATGCTTTCGACCAGATCGGCGAGGTCCCGCGCCGCATCGGGCCGCCCGCAATTGAAGGCGCAATGCGCCGCATTGGCGAGGCTGCCGGGGTTCATCGCCATGGCCTGGATCTGCTTGGCAAGCTCCTTGGGCTGGAAGGCGTCCTGCCGGATCATCCGTGCCCCGCCGGCCTTGACCATCTCGCGGGTGTTGACCGCCTGATGATCGTCCGTGGCGATCGGCAGCGGCACGAGGATCGCCGGGCGGCCCACGGCGGTGAGTTCCGCAATCGTCGAAGCCCCCGCGCGGCCGATGAACAGATGCGCGTCCGCCAGCCGTTCGTGCATGTCTTCGAAATAGGTGCCGAGTTCGGCGGGAATGTCATGCTCGGCATAGCGCTTGCGCACCGCCTCCAGATCCTCCGCGCGGCACTGCTGCGTGACCTGCAACCGCTGGCGCAGCGCAGGGGGAAGCATGGCGAGCCCATCGGGCACGACCTCGCTGAGGACGCGCGCGCCCTGCGAACCACCCGTCACCAGAATGCGCAGCAGGCTTTCGTCGGTGAAAGCCGGGAAATCCTGTTCGCGTAAGCCCAGCACCTCGGCCCGCACCGGGTTGCCGACAAGGCGCACCTTGTGCGCGTGCTTGGGCGCGAGGCGATCGACGCTTTCATAGGAGGTGGCAATCGCGTCCACCCGGCCCGCCAGCAGGCGGTTGACGCGGCCCAGCACGGCGTTCTGTTCGTGGACAATGCTCGGCAGGCCGGCAGAGGTCGCCGCCAGCAATGCGGGGAGCGCCGGATAGCCGCCGAAGCCGACGATGGCCGAAGGCTGGAAGTTCTCGAACAGACGCAGCGCCATCGCCCGCCCTTCCAGGACCGCACGCACGCCGCCGATCCAGCCCAGCGGGTTCTTGCCGAAACGGCCTGCGGGCAGCACGTGGGCGGGGAGGAAATCCGGCTTGCCGGGGATGGTCGCCCCGCGATCATCGGTGATCAGCGCGACATGATGGCCGCGCTTGTGAAGTTCGGTCGCCAGCGCGAAGGCCGGGATCAGGTGCCCGCCGGTGCCGCCAGCGGCGAGCACATAATGGCGCGAGGCACCTGTGGGAGCGGGACTGGTCATACGCCACTATCCTTGCGTTCGATCAACTCGCGCAGGCTCGTCCCCTCGCGGGCGAGGAACGGATTGCGCCGGGTGATCGCCAGCAATAGCCCAAGCGTGAAGCACACCGCCAGTGTCGATGAACCGCCGTAGGAAATCAGCGGCAGGGTCATCCCCTTCGACGGGAACAGCTTGAGGTTGACGAGGATGTTGATGAAGGCCTGCCCGCCAAACTGGGTGACAAGGCCGGCCGCGGCCAGCAGCGCGAACAGGTTGTCCTCCCCCGTCAGTCGCAGCAGCGCGCGCAGCACCAGCCCGCAGTAAAGCACCACGATCAACCCGCAGGTAATCAGACCGAACTCCTCGCCGATCACCGAGAAGATGTAGTCCGTGTGCGCTTCGGGCAGGTTCATCTTGCGAATGCCGAGCCACAGGCCCGCCCCCGTCCACCCGCCTGCCGTGATGGTGCGCTGGGCAAGATCGACCTGGTCGAACGCCGTGCCGCCGCCCAGAAAACCGTCGATGCGGTGGCGGGCGTTGTCATAGAAGAAATAGGCGAGCGTCAGCGCGCCGAAGCCGCCCCCGATCAGCGCGGCGATGCGCTGCCACGGCATCCCGGCCAGCAGCACCATCACCAGCCAGATCCCGCCGAACAGGATCGCATCGCCGAGGTTCGGCTGGAGCATCAGCAGACCCGCGATCAGCGCGAAGAAGCCGGTGACGAAGGCAATCACCGGCAGGCCCGGATCGCGCAGCCGCCAGCTGAGGATCCACGCGCAGATGATCGCGAAGCCCGGCTTCAGGAATTCGGACGGTTGCAGGCTCATCCCGACATTGATCCAGCGCCGCGCGCCGTTCTTTTCCTCGCCGATGAAGGGCACCACGAACAGCAGCGCCAGCATCCCCGCGCCCACCACGATCCCCAGCCGCCGTGCCTGATCGCGGCTCAGAAAGCTGAGGCCGACCATCAGGGTGAGGCCCATCATCTGGAAGACGATGTGGCGCTTGAAGAACATGAAGTCCGGAACGCGTTCCTTGACAGTCGAAAGCTGGTCCGCACTCGCGGGCGAGGCGGCGGCGACCGCGACGATGCCGATTGCCATCAGCAGGGCGATCAGCAGCAGCAGCAGCTTGTCGATCTCGCGCCACCAGATGCGCAGGGCGTCGCGCCAGCGGCGCTGCACGGGCACGGGCGGGAGATAGGCGCCGCTCGTGCGCGAAGGCACGGGAGTATAGGCGGGCGCGGTCATGGCAGGATGCTCCGATCGCCGGTGTCGATGCAGGTATCGCACCCGGTGATCGCGCCGACCATCTGGCGGAAGTGGTGGCCGCGCTTCTCGTAATCGCGGAACTGGTCATATGAGGCGCAGGCGGGGCTCAGCAGCACCACTTCGCCCGGACGCGCAGCCTCGGCAGCGCGGCGCACAGCCTCGCTGATCAGCTCGCAGCGTTCGACCCTGACCTGCCCTTCCAGCAGATCGGCGAACATCGGCCCGGCCTCGCCCACGGTATAGGCGGCGGCGATATTGGCGACGTGATCGGCGCAGGCGCCAAGACCGTCTTCCTTGGGCAAGCCGCCGACGATCCAGTGGATGCGGGGCGCGCCGCCATTGATGGCGGGATCGGGCGGGAAGGCCGCGAGTGCAGGCGCGGCAGAGGCGGCGTTGGTCGCCTTGCTGTCGTTGATATAGGCAACCCCCGCGACCTCGCAGACCCGCTCCATGCGGTGCGGCAGCCCGCGATAGGTGGCGAGGCCATCGGCAATCTGTGCATCGGTGAGGCCGAGCTGGCGGCAGATCGCCACCGCGACCGCCGCGTTCTGCGCATTGTGCGGGCCGGCGAGCGAGGGGGAACGGCCCTCGGCCAGACCACCGGCATCAAGATCGGCGGTATTCACCCGCACCAGCGGCTTGCCCGCTGCGGCCAGCCGGTCGGCGATGGCGGTGGTGGGCGCATCCTCGTCACAGATGATCGCGGTCCCGCTCGTCTGCATCTGGAACAGCCGCTCCTTCGATGCGGCATAGGCCTCGAACCCGGCGTAGCGATCGAGGTGATCGGGGGTGATGTTGGTCAGAGCCGCGACATCGCAATCGAGCGTGAAGGTGAGATCGATCTGGAAGCTCGACAGTTCGAGCACATAGATCCCCCCTTCGGGTAGCGGCTCCTGCCCGAGGATCGGGTCGCCGATGTTTCCGCCCATCAGGCTGGGGATGCCGGCGGCCTCAAGGATGTGGTGGACCAGCGCGGTGGTGGTCGACTTGCCGTTGGTGCCGGTGATGCCGACCATACGGTGGGCCGGAAGGCTCGCCCGGGCAGCCGCGAACAGCTCGATGTCGCCGATCACCGGCAGACCATACTGCCAGACATGCGGCCCGATGGGGTGCGAGTTGAGCGGCACGCCGGGCGACACCACCACGCCTGCAAAGCCGGTCAGGTCCAGTTCCAGCGGATCGATCAGCCGGCAGCGCCCCTCGAAAGGTTCGCGCGCGTGCGGCTGGCGGTCCCAGGCGATCACTTCCGCCCCGCTCGCCAGCAAAGCCTCGGCCGCCGCCGCACCCGAACGGGCAAGGCCGAGCACCGCATAGCGTTTGCCATTGAAGACGGGGGAGGCAATCACGCCCGGCGGCCCTCCCCTATCGCAGCTTCAGGGTCGAAAGCCCGATCAGCGCGAGCACGATGGCGATGATCCAGAAGCGGATCACGACCTTGCTCTCCTTCCAGCCGAGCTGTTCGAAATGGTGGTGGATGGGGGCCATGCGGAACACCCGCTTGCCGGTGCGCTTGTACCAGAACACTTGCACGATCACGCTGACCGCCTCGAGCACGAACAGCCCGCCGACGATCCCCAGCACGACTTCATGGTGCGATGCGACGGCGATAGCACCCAGCGCCCCGCCGAGGGCGAGCGAACCGGTGTCGCCCATGAACACCGCAGCGGGCGGCGCGTTGAACCACAGGAAGGCGAGGCCCGCGCCCATGATCGCCGCGCAGAAGATCGCCAGCTCCCCCGCGCCCGGCACATGCGGAATGCCGAGATAGGAGCTGAAATCCACCCGGCCGACCAGATAGCAGATGATCGCGAAGGTTCCCGCGGCAATGATCACCGGCATGGTCGCAAGGCCATCCAGCCCGTCGGTCAGGTTCACCGCATTGCCCGCGCCGACGATCACGAAGGCAGCAAACACGTAGTAGAACGGCCCCAGCGGGATGCTCACACCGGTCAGGAAGGGGAGGTAGAGGTTTGTGTTGATCTGGCTGACGATGATCCAGCTGGCGATCCCCGCAACCACGAATTCGCCCAGCAGCCGCACCCGCGCGGACACGCCGGCATGGCTGTTCTTCGACACCTTGTCGTAATCATCGAGGAAGCCGATGATCCCGAAACCGATGGTCACCGCCAGACAGGCCCAGACAAACGGGCTGGTGAGGTTCATCCACAGCAGCAGCGAAAGCGTCAGCGCGACGAGGATCATCAGGCCGCCCATCGTCGGCGTGCCGCGCTTTTCAAGGTGCGATTGCGGACCATCCAGCCGGATCGGCTGACCCTTGCCCTGCCGCACTCTCAGGAAATTGATGAAGCGTTCGCCGACAGCCAAGCCGATCACCAGCGCGGTCATCAGCGTCGCGCCCGCGCGGAAGCTCTGGTAGCGCACCAGATTGAGGATGCCTTCGAAGCCAAGCCACTCGGCAAGCAGATAGAGCATTCAGTCGTCCTCTGGCGCGCGCGGACCCGGCGGGTCAGCGGGCATTATCGGTAAAGTGTGACACCAGCCTGCCGAGCCCGACCGAGTTGGACCCCTTGACCAGCACCGCATCCCCGTTTGCGAGGCCGAACGCCGCGAGCGCCGCAATCGCCTCGGCAGGCCCTTCGCAATGGGCGAAGGTCACCGCCTTGCCAAGCGAGGCTGCGGCACCTTTCCCCAACTCCTCGGCCAACGGCGCCATCTCGGCCCCCACAAGGATGGCGTGGGTCACCCCCGCTTCGGCAACGGGTTCAGCCAGTTGGCGGTGGAAGGCATCGGCGAAGTCGCCCAGTTCCTTCATGCTGCCCAGCACCGCGATACGGCGGGTGGCAGCGGTTGCGGCCAGCGCCTTCAACGTCGCGCGCATCGAGGCGGGATTGGCGTTGTAGCTTTCGTCGATCAGCAGCGCGGTGCCGCCCTTGGCCGCGATGGTGTGTCGCGCGCCGCGACCCTTCATGCCGCCCATCTCCGCCAGCGCGAGGCCGGCGCTGGCCAGATCGCCGCCCGCCGCGCGCACCGCTGCCATCACGCCCAGCGAATTGACGATCCAGTGCTCGCCCGGTTCGGCGATGGTGTAGCAGATGCGCCGGTCGCCCAGATCAGCCGTGACGAGCGAGCCGCCGCCCGCCGCCGGTATGGCATCGAGCAGGCGCACGTCCGCGGTCTTGGCCCGCCCGAAGGTAACGACATGCGCCCCGCAGGCCCTGGCATGGCCGATCATGCGATCCGCCCATTCGCTGTCCGCCGGAATGATCGCCACCCCGCCGGGGACGAGGCCGGTGAAGATCTGCGACTTCTCGTCGGCGATGGCCTCAAGGCTTCCAAGGTTCTCGATATGCGCGGGCGCAATGGTGGTGATCAGCGCCACGTGGGGCTTTGCATGGGCGCTGAGCGGCGCAATCTCGCCCTGGTGGTTCATGCCCATCTCGAACACACCGAACTTCGAGCGCGCGGGCATCCGCGCGAGGCTGAGCGGCACGCCGACATGGTTGTTGTAGCTGCGCACGCTCCGGTGCGCCGCACCGCGGCTGGCGCGGTCGAGGCAGGCGAAGATCGCCTCCTTCATCCCGGTCTTACCGACCGAGCCGGTGATCCCGATCCGCACCGCCTCGACCGCCCGGTCGCGCGCCGCGTGGGCGAGCGCGTGGAGCGCGGCGGTGGTATCCTTGACCAGCACGTGCGGGTAATCGACGGGCCGATCGACAATTGCGGCAACGGCGCCCTTTTCAAAGGCCTGCGGGATGAACCTGTGGCCGTCCATCGCTTCGCCCTGCAAGGCGATGAAAACATCGCCCGATTTCACATCGCGCGAATCCATCTCGACGCCCGATGCCTGAAAATCGTGGCTGGCAATGCCGCCCGTCGCGGCCTCGATCTCGGCGGCAGTCCAGAGAGCAAGCGGCAGCGCGTCACGCGTCGTGACCGGCCACTGGTGCAGCATCGGATGGGCGAGCGGCATGTTCATCAGCATTGCCCCCCGGCGCATTGGCGCGCCACTTCGACATCGTCGAACGCTTCGATCCGCATGTTATCTCCAGACCCGAATATTTGACCCTGCTCGTGGCCCTTGCCCGCGATCAGCACAATATCGCGCGCGCCGGCTTCCCCAATTGCGGCAGCGATGGCGGCGCGGCGCCCCCCGATTTCTCTGGCGATTTCGCGAGCGGCGCTCCCCACCCCCGCCATGATCGCGGCGCGGATGGCGGCGGGATCCTCGCTGCGGGGATTGTCATCGGTGACAATCGCGACATCGGCGGCGCGCGCGGCGACTTCGCCCATCTGCGGACGCTTGCCGGCATCGCGGTCCCCGCCCGCGCCGAAAACGACGATCAGCTTGCCGCCTTGTGCGACATGGGGTCGCAGCGCGGCAATGGCCGCTTCCAGCGCATCGGGCGTATGCGCATAATCGACATAGGCCGGCGCGCCAGCAGCGTTGATTGCCGCCCGCTCCAGCCGCCCGCGCACGGGTTGCAGACGGGTGAGCGCGTCGAAGGTGGCCGCGGCGGACACGCCGGTCGCCAGCGCCAGCCCCGCAGCAACCAGCGCATTGGCGGCCTGATAGGCCCCGATCAGCGGCAGGTTGACCTTGCGCACCGCACCTTCATGTTCGATGTGAAGAAGCTGCCCCAACTGTCCGGGTTCACGCGCGATCAGCTTGAGGAAGCTACCGCCCTCGCCCACGGTCAGCACTGTGAGGCCGCGCGCCGAAGCGGCGGCAATGGCCTTGGCGGTCCAGTCCGACCCATCGCCCGCGTCATGGATCACCGCAGGCGAGCCGGGCGCGACGACCTCGGTGAACAGCCGCATCTTGGCCGCGAAATAGGCCTCCATCGTGCCGTGGTAATCGAGGTGGTCACGGCTGAAATTGGTGAAGGCACTGGCCGAAACGGCCGGCCCTTCGCCCCGGTACTGGTCCAGCCCGTGGCTCGATGCCTCATAGGCGACATGGCTCACCCCTTCGCGCGCCAGCCCCGCCATATTGGCAAGGAAGGTAACGATGTCGGGGGTGGTGAGGCCGGTCGAGACGCTGCCATCGGGCGTGGTCACGCCCAGCGTACCGATGCTCGCCGCACGCTCCCCCGCCATGCGCCAAATCTGGCGCGTCATTTCGACGGTGGAGGTTTTGCCATTGGTCCCCGTCACCGCAACGATGGTGGCCGGGTAGGGAGAAAAAAAGCCCGCGGCGAGGCGCGCAAAAGCACGTCGGGGGTTGACGTCGGTAAGGTGGAGCGCACCCTCGACGCGGGCTTCCGGGCGGGCAACGACGGCAATCGCGCCCGCCTCGATGGCGGCGGGGATGAAATCCTCCCCGTTGACGGAGGCGCCCTGAAAGGCGCCGAAAATGGTTCCGGGGGCGACCTTGCGATGGTCGATGGCAAAGCCGGTGACTGTCTGGTCACCGTCCCCTGCCATCCCCGCGATACGCAGCAGTTCGCCCAGCCTCATTCCTTGTCGCCTCCCACCAGATAGCGCAGGTCGGAAATATCGACATCGCGGCTGTCATCGGGCTGCACGCCCAGCATCGGGCCGATGCGCGGCACCAGCTTGCCCACGATCGGGGCGGAGGTGAAGGCAGCGGTGCGCTGGAACGAACTGGCGATGGTGCCCTTGGGCTCATCGACCACAACCACCACCACATACCGCGGCGCATCCATCGGGAAGGCGGCGGCAAAGGAGGATACCAGCGAGGTCTTGTTATACCCGCCCGCCCCGGCCTTTTCCGCCGAGCCGGTCTTGCCGCCGACGCGGTAGCCGGCTGCATCGGCGCTCTTGCCGGTGCCGTAGAGCGAGATCATGCGCAGCAGCTGGCGCATCCGCGAGGAGGTGGATTCCTTGAACACGCGGCGCCCCTGCGGCACATCGGCAGGGGCAAGCTTCATCAGGGTGGCCGGACGCCAGATCCCGCCATTGACCATCGCCGCATAGGCGCTGGCGAGGTGCAGCGGGGTCACCGCAAGGCCATGCCCGAAGCCCACGGTCATGTTGGTGACGCGACTCCAGTTGCCCTGCGGCCAGATCGGCTTGCCCTTGGCGGGCAGTTCGATGAACGGGCGGCGGTCCATGCCCAGATCGATCATCGCGCGGCGCATCCGTTCCGGCCCCAGTTCATCGGCAACCCGCGCGGTGACGGTGTTGGAGGAGTGGACCAGCGCCTGCGGCACATTGAGGCTCGCGCCCAGCGGGTGCGAATCCTTGATCGAACGGCTGCCCACCGGCACCGGCGCGGCATTCCACTGCCGCCCCAGATCGCGCACCACCCCCGCATCGATCGCCGCGGCGACTGTCAGCGGCTTGAAGGTCGAGCCGAGTTCGTAGACGCCGTTGGTGGCGCGGTTGAAGACATTGACCGCCCCTGCCGCACCGGCGGTGTTGGGATCGAATTCGGGCAGGCTGGCCAGCGCCATCACCTCGCCGGTGTCGACATCCAGCACGATCCCCGCCGCGCCCAGCGCGTTGGTCGCCAGCATGCCCTTGCGCAGTTCGTCTTCCAGCGCGCCTTGCACGCGCAGGTCGATCGACAGGGCCACAGGCTCGGTGCGCTTGTCGGGGTGGCTGAGACGCTTTTCGAGCACCTGCTCCATGCCCAGCTTGCCGCCCTGATCTTCGACCACATAGCCCAGCACATGCGCGGCCAGCGTGCCCTGCGGATAGTAGCGATCGGTCTCGCGCGGGATCTCCAGTGCGATCTCGCCCAGCGCAAAGACGCGGTTGGCTTCTTCGGGCAGGATGCGGCGGCGCAGGTAACCCGACTTGCCCGAGGCGAGGCGGCGGGTCATGCGCGCTTCATCGATATCGGGGAAGATTTCCTTCAGCGCGCGCGAGACTTCCGCCGGCGTGCGGACCAGCGGCGCGCCGTTATCACCCATCGCTGCGGGATCGAACCACAGGGCATAGGCGGGAAAGGCCCGGGCGAGCGGGGCACCGTTGCGGTCGGTGATCTCGCCGCGCGGGGGCAGCAGGGCCTCTTCCATGCTGGTGCGCTGCGGGGCCTGCCCGCCGAAGCCGAGCGTGGCAATCCGCAGCAGGGCGATAAGGGCGACCAGCGCGAAGCCGGCCAGCAGCCACAGCACCCGCACCCGCGCCAGCCACAGCAATTGCGCACGCAGCCCAGCGCCCGGCAGGCGACCGGCGGGGATGACAGGGGTCGATCCGTGGAAGGTCAGCGGGGCAGCCATGCGGGCCGCCAGCGAGCTCATTCCCCGGCCCCCTGCGCAGCCGCGACCTTGGCACCGCGTGCGGGTGTTTCGGCGCGGGCAGGGCGGATGGGGGAAGCCTCGATCAGGAAATCACCGAAGGCATCGGCAAACACCGATCCGGCGTCCTTGTCCGCCGCTGCCGAGGCCAGCGTGACCTTCGCGCCCGACACCGGCGAGCGCATCGGCGCTTCGGCGGCGGCGGCGGTATCGGCAGCATCGGCACTGGCAAGACGGATCGGCGAGGGCGCACCGGGCTGGCGCACTTCCCCGAGGCTCGCCAGCTGGCGTTCGCCTTCGAGGAACTGCCCGGCGCGCGGGGCCTGATAACCGAATTCCACCGTGTTCCACTCGGCCAGCTGGCGCTGGCTGGCGCGGGTCTGGAATTCGGTTTCGAGCAGCAGGGTCTCGCGCTCCAAAGCGATCAGCTGGCGTTCGGCCAGCAACACTTCGCTCTTCACCGCATGCACCTTGAAGCTGAGGACGATCACCGCCGCAAAGCAGATCGCGAGCACCGCAGCCCAGCCGAGCGAACGGGCCTGTTGGCTGGTCATCATGCGGCGAGACTCCTCGCAGGTGCGCCGGTGCGGACGGCATGGCGCAAGGTGGACGAACGGGCGCGCGGGTTACGGGCAATCTCGGCCTCTGTAGGACGTATCGCCTTGGAAACCTGCGCGAAGGTGGGCGGCGGGCCCGGAATTTCGCCGGGCAGATGGCGCGAGACCGCACGGCCCGCGCCGCTCGCGGTCTTGAAGAACTGCTTGACGATGCGGTCTTCGAGGCTGTGGAAGCTGACCACGGCCAGCACCCCGCCCTCGCCCAGCAGCGCCTCGGCAGCGGCAAGCCCGGCTTCCAGCTCGCCCAGCTCGTCGTTCACGTGAATGCGGACGGCCTGGAAGGTGCGGGTTGCCGGGTCTTTCTTGTCGTGGGGCTTGTGGCCCAGCGCGCGGCGCACCACGCGGGCGAGTTCGCCGGTGGTGGTCAGCGGGCGCGCGGCAACGATCGCGCGGGCCACGCGGCGCGACTGGCGTTCCTCGCCGTAGTTGTAGAGCACGTTCGCGATGGCTTCCTCGTCGGCGGTGTTGAGGAAGTCGGCAGCGCTTTCGCCCTGCTGGCTCATGCGCATGTCGAGCGGGCCGTCATGCATGAAGGCAAAGCCGCGCTCACCCTGATCGAGCTGCATCGAGGACACGCCGATATCCATGACGACGGCATCGACACGGGTGACGCCGATGGCAGCGAGTTCATCCCGCATCGCCGAAAAGCGCGCGGGGTGCAGCGCAAGGCGGCCATCGAAGCGCGCGACCAATGCCTGCCCGGCGGTGATCGCATCGGGATCGCGGTCGAAGGCGTGGACGCTCGCCCCCGCTTCCAGCAGCGCAGTGGTGTAACCGCCCGCGCCGAAGGTCGCATCGACGATGGTCATGCCCGGACGCGGGGCGATAGCCGCCACCACCTCATCGAGCAGCACGGGGATGTGGGGTGCGTCCTGCGTCATCACGCCGCGCTCCCCTTCCTGGCGCCCGCGATCAGCTTTTCGCAGGCGGCCTGCGCGCTCTTCCATTCGGGGCCCATCAGCTTGAGCTGCTCGGGCGCCCAGACGAAGAAGAAATCGCCCGCCGCCTGGAAATAGAGCCCGTCCTCGACCTTGCCGAGTTCCTTGAGGTGTTCGGGCATGACGAAGCGGCCGGAATCGTCGAAGGGCAGCTGCTCGAAACCGAACAGCTGGGCGGCGCGCACTTCGCGGTCGAAATCGTGGAGGCCGAGACGGATCGCGCGCTCTTCCTCGCGGTCGAGCTGGGCGTCGAGCTTTTCGGTGCGCGAGAGGCCGAAGCCGATCAGGCAATCGAAGCGGTCGTGGGCGGCGAGGCAGAGGGTGCGGTTGCCGCCGGAGCTTTCCTTCACGGCCTTGCGGAAGGCGGGCGGGAGCACAAAACGGCCCTTCTCGCCCGCGGGCGAGTAAGCTTGGCCGTTATATCCTCCAAAAGCAGACACTTGCCTGCGATCCCCTCTATCCCCCGCGGCGCGCCCTGCTGGCTGCCGCGCAAAATGACACGCTCGAATTCCCCCGGACACGCCTCCCCCGCCCCGGCCGCACGCGTGCGGCACGGTCTGCGCCAGCCCCACCGGCTGACAGCACGACATACAGGCATGTCTGATGGACCCCGGTCATATCGGGGAAGGCGCGGGGATGGAAGGGATTTTTCGGGGATTTTACGGGAAAACTTGGTATTCTATTGAATTACCTTGTTTTTGATAAGAACCCCTATGCCATTTGACACTGGCGTTAACCTGCCAAATCGCTGTTTTTGGCGGAACAAATCGTGCACATCCCGCAATTTCCCCGGTCTGCGGGCGACTCCGAGTCCGCGCATCCCGCGATTTCCCCAAACCCTTCATGGCAGCATCTGCCCGACCAGCTGGCGAAGGATCGCCCCGCCCTCGCCCGCGCTTTCGGGATGCTCGAACACCGCCGCATCGGCGATCAGGGTGACCGTGCCCTTTCCGATCCGGCAGGTGGCGACCAGCGCGTGCTTGCCCGCAAGGGTGCAGTCGTCCGTGCCTTCGGGCAGGATTGCGATCTGACCTGCCTGCGCGAAAGGCAGCGCGATACCGCCGGGCAGATCGGCCGCGCCCTCTTCGGCACCCTCGGCGGCGTAATTCACTTCCAGCCCCCAGCGCGCCACCACCGGCGGGATCAGCGCGGTATCGGCAGGGCGGCGCGGATCGCCGAGCGGCAGGTCGTAATCACCCGTCAGAAAAGGATCGAGCACCAGAAGCAGCCGCCCGCCGCCCCGCACCCAATCGTCCAGCGCGACATTGTCGGCCGGCGAAAGCCCGCGCGGCTGGATCACCGCCAGCCGGGTGAGGCCCGCCAAGGGGTCGGTCTCGGGCGCATCGGGAGTGAGGCCGGGGATCGGGCTGAGGGTATCGAGCGGTTCGAGCACGAAGGCCCGTTCCAGCGCGGCGCGCTGCCACGGCACCGCGGCACGGCCTGACGCAATGTCCTCCACCCCCGCGCCGAGCGGCCAGTAGAGCGGCAGGCTGGTCATCAGACCGAGCCTTTCCCGCGGGGCCGCACTTTCCTGCGCGGCCGGGGCAGTGGAGATGCCGTCGCAGCCCGCCGCCAGCAGCGCGAACAGCGCTGCCGCAATACAGGCCTTACTGTGCGGGCGCAGCATTGCCCGGGGCGCTCTGCTGGCCCGGCGGGGGCAGGTCGAGCGGCTTGGGGCTCGGCGAAGGGCTCGGCTGGGCGGCGATATCAGGGACCACGCCCGCATCCGCCAGCGGATTGGCCTGCGCGGGCGCGGCGCTGGGTTCGGTCGTCGGCGCGGCCTCGGGCACGGCCATCTGGTCATTGCGGTCGGCCTGCCCGCCGATGATGCTGGCAAGCCCCACCAGCAGCACCATCGCGCCGATGCCGAACACGCCGACCTGAAGCCGCTGCATCGCCTCGGCCCGCTCGCTTGCGGGTGGCAGCGCATCGCCGCCCTCGCCCTCGCCCGCGCCGGGCATGGCGACCGCCGTGAACAGGCTGCGCTGGTTCATACGCCGCATCCGTTCACGCCATGAAAGCCCGCTCATGCTGCTGCTCCCTTGCCCAGCCAGTCGAACACCGGCAGGCCTTTGGCCGCCAGCCACTCGGCGTTGTAGAGTGTCGAGAGATGGCGGAAGCCGGTGTCGCACAGGATCGTCACCACCTGCGGATTGTCGCGCCCCTCGGCCACCAGTTCGCGCCCCAGCGCCACCGCGCCTGCAACGTTGATGCCCGATGACAGGCCGAGGCACAGCCCCTCCTCGCGCAGCAGGCGGGCGACCCATTCGAGGCCCTCCTCGTCGGAGATGCGGTATTGCGTATCGATCACCGCGCCTTCGAGATTGGCGGTGATGCGGCCCTGCCCGATCCCTTCGGCGACCGATGATCCTTCGGCCTTCAGCTCGCCATGCGCGTAGTAGTTGTACAGCGCCGCGCCGTGCGGGTCGGTGAGCGCGATGCGGATGTTCTCGTCAAAGGCCTTGAGGCCGAGGCCCACCCCCGCGATCGTCCCGCCGGTGCCCGCCGCGCAGGTGAAACCATCGACGCGGCCGCCCAACTGCTCCCAGATTTCCGGCGCGGTGCCTTCGATATGGGCGCGGCGGTTGGCGATGTTGTCGAACTGGTTGGCCCATACCGCGCCCGGCGTCTCCTGCGCGATGCGCCGCGAGGTGTGGACGAAGTGGCCAGCGTCGGCAAACTTGGTCGGCGGCACCAGCACCAGCTCTGCGCCGAGCGCCCGCAGCGTGTCCATTTTCTCCTTGGACTGGTTGTCGGGCATGACGATGATCGTCTTGTAGCCGCGTGCGTTCGCCACCAACGCGATGCCGATCCCGGTGTTGCCCGCCGTGCCTTCGACCACCGTGCCGCCCGGTTGCAGCTCCCCGCGCGCCTCGGCATCGCGGATGATGTAAAGCGCCGCGCGGTCCTTTACCGAGGAGCCGGGATTGGCGAATTCGCACTTGCCGTAAATGTCGCAGCCTGCCGCGTCACTCGGTCCGGCGAGGCGCACCAGCGGAGTATTGCCGATCAGGGCGAGCGTATCGCCGAAGGGTCGGGTGATGTTCATGGGGGCAGAGGTAAGCGTTCGGGGGCCGGGCCGCAACGGTGAAGTCCCTAGGCCAGCGCCAGCACCGCCTCGACCACCGTGCCCTCGACAATCTTTTCGGCCTTGCGCACGGCGGCCTTCAAGGGAAGCAGCCAGCCGCCCGCCTGCTTGGAGGGGAACAGCGAAGTGCGCCAGGTGGTGCCGCCGATGGTCGCCTCGACATAGACCGATCCCCAAGCGGCGGCGTTGACGGCAGAGGCACGGATCGCCTGTGCGGTCTCGCCGTCGATGGTGAGGAAATACCACGAACCCTTGGCGGGTGACCCGTCGCTGCCCTGCCACAGCCATACGGGGCCGCTTACACGCCACGGCCCGGCAGCCGAGCCCTCGGGCGCCACGCCGAGCTCGTCGCGCAGGAAGCGGGCGAGGTCAGCGTCCACTGCCTCGCCCCCGCCAATCAATCTTCGGGAGCGATGGTGACGTGCAGCCCGTCGAGATCGCTCGTGAACGGGATCTGGCACGACAGACGCGAGGTCGCGGCGCGGTGATCGCTCGATTCCAGCAGATCATCCTCGTCCTCGCTCATCTTCGGCAGCTTGTCGGCGAAAGCCGCGTCGACATGGATGTGGCAGGTCGCACACGAACAGCACCCGCCGCACAGCGCCAGCAGCTCGTCAAAGCCATTGTCGCGGATCGCTTCCATCACGGTCAGGCCATCGCCGACCTCGATCTCGCTGGTGGCGCCTTCGCGGTTGGTGACGACCAGTCTGGGCATGGATGGATGTTCCTTTTCGGCTATTGGGCGCAAGATCACGCGCTGTGAGAGGCTCGCCCGCGCTGCTATGACAGTCTGGCGACCAGTGCAAGTTAAGGAAAGTGCGAGTGGGCCTGTCAGCCGAAAAATTGCGTGAAGACCTCGACGCGGTGGCCGCGAGGGAGCCGCGTCTGGCGAAGGAACTCGCCCGCATCGGCTATCCCGAACCGCGCGTGCGCGACCGCGGGTTTGTCACCATGCTGCGCACCATCGTCGGCCAGCAGGTCTCGGTCGCGGCAGCCGCTTCGATGTGGCGCAAGCTGGAGGTGGAACTGGGCAGTGAATCGGGAGGGGCCTTCACGCCCGGCTGCCTCTTGAAGCGCGATTTCGACACCCTGCGCGCCTGCGGCCTGTCGCGGCAGAAGCAGGGCTATGCCCGGTCGCTATGCGAACTGGTCGAGGCGGGCGAACTCGATTTCGAAAGCCTGCCTGCCGACGACGAGGAAGCCATCGCCCTCCTCACCCGCATCAAGGGCATCGGCCGCTGGTCGGCGGAGATCTACCTGCTGTTCGCCGAAGGCCGCCCCGACATCTGGCCCGCAGGCGATCTGGCCGTGCAGGAAGGCGTGAAGCGGCTGCTGGGTCTGGAACAACGCCCGGCGGAGAAAGCGACCCGCGCACTGGCGGAACCGTGGTCACCGCAGCGCGGGGCGATGGCGATCTTCACGTGGCATTTCTATGCGAACCCGGCGCTGTGAGGTGGCGTCCGGTATTGGAATTTCCAGCCCATAAGCGGACATTCTGCAATCGTTTAGAGTTTCGGACGCCGATAGGCGTCGGAAAGTCGACGGTGCCCGAACCCGCGGGCCGCATGCGGTGAGCTATGGGGATTTCGATTTACGGCCGATCTGGGCGTCTGCAGACGGTGTCG
>Ga0114986_1000065_pt1 | contig 28050 bp, 20 predicted proteins | sample Shrwel1BS1Day17_FD_96988 | JGI IMG/M metagenome (GOLD analysis project Ga0114986, IMG submission 96988) | Subsurface microbial communities from deep shales in Ohio, USA - Utica-3 well 1 S-1-Day17 | ecosystem: Environmental > Aquatic > Deep subsurface > Shale gas/oil reservoir > Produced... | reverse complement strand
GCGCAGGGGCGCTTCGACGGGTTCTGGGAAAGCGGCCTTTCCGACTGGGACACCGCCGCCGGCTGCCTGCTGGTGCGCGAGGCGGGCGGCTTCGTCTCCGATTTCCGCGGGCGTTCGGAAGCGATCCATTCGGCGCAGGTGCTGGCGGCGAACGATGCGCTGCACTCCAAGCTGCACAAACTGCTGGCGGGCGCGCTGCGCTGACGATCATGCGCCGGTCGTCGGCAGGTCGTTGCGCGGTCATCGCTCCGCCGTACCGCTGCCGTCGCGGTGTTCCACGTGGAACAGCCGGGGTCATGCTTGATGCCGCGCGCAATGCGGGCTAGAGGCGCCCGGTCCGCTCCGGGGCCCCTGTGGTGGAATTGGTAGACGCGACCGACTCAAAATCGGTTATCGAAAGATGTGCCAGTTCGAGTCTGGCCAGGGGCACCACTCACCTGATTTGGCGACAAAACCCTTGCCCATGCCGCGCAAGGGGTTAGCCTTGCGGGCAAGCCATGCTGGAAGCCCCCTCCCTCCACGCGATCGCGGCCATGGCAGTGACCATCGCCATGTTCATCGCCTTTGCCCGAGGGCGATACCGCGAGGAGATCATCTCGCTGGTCACCATCGCGGTGATCGCGGTGGGCCTCTACTTTGCGCCGCTGCCCGGCACCCGTCCGACGGATGGGTTGGCACTCGCCTTCGCCGGATTCGGCCACTCGGCGCTGATCACGATCTGCGCGCTGATGATCATGGGCCGCGGGCTTGTAGTTACCGGCGCGCTGGAACCCTTTGCCCGCGCGCTGGAGCAATTGTTTCGCTGGAACAGTCAGTTGGGTCTGCTCGCCGCGCTGCTGATCGCCTTCTTCCTGTCGATGTTCGTCAATGATACGCCGGTGATGGTTCTGCTGATCCCCATCATCGTCACCATCGCCGCCAAGGGGCTGATGCCCTCGTCCAAGATTCTCATGCCGGTCAACACCGCGGTGCTGCTGGGCGGCATGGCGACCACCATCGGCACCTCGACCAACATCCTTGTGGTGAGCCTTGCCGACGATCTTGGGATGCCGCCGATCGGCGTGTTCCAGTTCACGCCGCTGGTGCTGGTCGCCGGTATGATCGCGGTGCCTTATCTGTGGCTCGTCATGCCGCGGATGCTGCGCGACAACAGCACGGGCCCCGATGTGGCGGCACGGATCTTTCACACCCGCCTGAGGGTCGGTGCGGGAAGCGTGCTGGCAGGCGGCGACCTGTCGAGCCTCGGCGCGAAGCTGCCCGAGGGTATCACGGTCCATGACGCGCCCGCCGGTCCGCTGGCGCCCGGGCATGACCTTCGCATCTCGGGCACCCACGCAGCAATCGAGGATGCGGCCCGCGCGCTCAAGGGCGAGCTTGCGCCGGCTTGGATCATCGATCGTATCCGCCAGCTTTCCAAGGCCCGCGGCGAGGACATCGTCGCGGTCGAGATGACGGTGACGGCGGATTCGCGACTTGTCGGCCGCACCCTCGCGGGATCGGCGATTGCCGATCTTTACGGGGTCGCGGTGCTCGGCACCCATCGTCCGGCGCATGACAGCCAGAGCGCGCCCGAAGACGTGGCAATTCGCGAGGGGGATGTCCTGCTAGTGATCGGCATCGACGAGGATCTCCAGAGCTTCGCCCGCAACGATGGCCTGCTCCGCCTAGAAGGCGCGCGCGAATTGCCGCGCCGGTCCAAAGCTGTGCTGGCGGGCGCGATCATGCTGGGAGCGATTGCCACGGCCTCGCTGGGGCTGCCATGGTTCGACGCGCAGGGCTATGCGCCGATCAAGCTGCCCATCGCGATTTCCGCGCTGGCGGGTGCCATCGCCATGTTCGTGACTGGCTGCGTGAAGTTCGACCGTGTCGGGCGAGCACTTTCCGCCAAGGTGATCGTGCTGATTGCAGCGAGTCTCGCGATCGGGCGGGTGATCGACGATAGCGGAGCGGCGGAATGGCTGGGGCAGGCGCTGTCACTGGGCCTCGCCTATCTGCCCCCCGCGCTGGTGCTGGCGGCGATCATGCTGTTCGTCACGGTGCTCACCAACTTCGCCTCCAATGCGACAGCGGCGACTATCGGCACGCCGATTGCGTTCAGCATCGCCAGCCAGCTTGGCCTGCCGCCCGAGCCACTGGTGCTCGCCGTGCTGTTTGGCTGCAACCTGTGCTATGCGTCCCCGATCGCTTACCAGACCAATCTCTTGATCATGTCCGAGGGCGGATATGATTTCGGCGACTACATGCGGGCGGGCATGCCGCTGGTGGCGATCATGGTGGGGGTGCTCTCGGTGCTGCTGGTGCTATGGTACGGTTTGTGATGTTGCTGGGGGAGTGGATGTGATGACACGGGCGATGTGCTGGATTGCGGGCGCGAGCCTGCTGGCGCTGGGGGCGGTTCCGGCACAGGCGGATGAACTGCGCGACGCGGTAGCGGCCGACCTGCCGAAGCTGCTGGAACTCTACCGCGATCTCCACGCCAATCCCGAGCTGTCCTTCCAGGAGGTGCAGACGGCAAAGAAGCTCGCCGCCCGCGCCCGGGCGATGGGTTTCGAGGTGACCGAAGGTGTCGGCAAGACCGGCGTAGTCGCGGTGATGAAGAATGGCGAGGGCCCCACGGTGATGTTGCGCGCCGACATGGACGGGCTGCCGGTGATCGAGCAGACCGGGCTTCCGTTTGCCTCGAAGGTCCGAGCCGTCGCGCAAAACGGCACCGAAACCGGGGTGATGCACGCCTGCGGGCACGACACTCACATGGCCGCATGGATCGGCACCGCGCAGCTGCTCAGCCAGCGCAAGGATCAATGGTCGGGCACGCTGGTGATGATCCTTCAGCCCGCCGAAGAGATCGGGCAGGGCGCCAAGGCGATGCTGGATGACGGGCTCTACACCCGCTTCCCGAAGCCCGATTACGTGCTGGCGTTTCACGATGCCGCGCAGGCACCCGCCGGGTTCATCGGCTATTCCAAGGGCTTCGCGCTCGCCAATGTCGATACGGTCGATGTCGTGGTACCGGGGGTGGGCGGTCACGGTGCCTATCCGCACACGACCAAGGATCCGGTGGTGATCGCATCGAGCATCGTCATGCGCTTGCAGACGCTGGTCAGCCGCGAGCTGAACCCGACGGATCCGGCGGTGGTCACCGTCGGCAGCTTTCAGGCGGGGGCCAAGCACAACATCATCCCTGATGAAGCACGCCTGCAACTGACGGTGCGCAGCTATTCGGACGAGACGCGCAAGCACCTGCTCGACGGGATCGCCCGCATCGCCAAGGGCGAGGCGATTGCGGCGGGCGTTCCCGAGAACAAGATGCCCAAAGTCACGGTGCAGGATCCCTACACGCCTGCCACCTATAACACGCCCGAATTCACCGAGACGGTCATGGCCGGCCTCAAGCCCCGCTTCGAGGGGCGGGTTTTCGAGACCCCGGCGGTGATGGGCGGCGAGGATTTCAGCCAGTATTACCGCGCCGACAAGGCCAATGTCGAAAGCCTGATCTTCTGGGTCGGCGGCGTGCCGCAGGCCGAGTGGGAGAAGGCGCAGAAGGGCGAGGTGGAACTGCCTTCGCTGCATTCGCCGTTCTGGGCACCTGATGCGCCTGTGGTGATCGCCACCGCGACCGAGGCACTGACAGCGGCGACGCTGGGGATTATGGCGAAGAAGGGCAGTTAGGACGCATCACCCGTCTGATTTCGTTTGTTCCGATAGGAACTCTCCTGTCCCGCCAGAAAAATTCGGCCGCCGGAGCGCGACCCTTGCGGGGGCGATCCGGCGGCCGTTTCTCCTCCCCAGGAGAACTGTGAAACGGGTGATTTGCGCCTATTCGCCCGAGGCGGGCACATAGGTGCCAAGACGGTGGTGGAGCGCATTGATCTTGGCCAGCTCCTCGCGGTCTTCGGTCGCGCGGGCATGGCTTTCGAGCGCGCGGCGCAGCAGCTTCATGTCGGCGGTCGAAAGCAGCGCACGGGCGCGGGCAGGCTCGGTCTTGGGGGTGTCGGTATCGGTCATGTCACTCTCCGCTGGGTGATGTCACCCGCAGGCTCTTAGGCGCATCGGTGGCATCCCGGAAGGCCGGATTGTCCGGTCCTCCCGGGATTCTCTCCCAATTATGCGGCCTCGAACTGGTTCATCGTGTTGTGCACGCCGCCGGCCTTGAGCGCGGCTTCACCGGCGAAGTATTCCTTGTGATCGTCACCGATGTCGGAGCCCGACATGTTCTGGTGCTTCACACAGGCGATACCCTGACGGATTTCCTCGCGCTGCACGCCCTTGACGTAGCCCAGCATGCCCGCCTCGCCGAAATACTCGCGGGCGAGATTGTCGGTGCTGAGCGCTGCCGTGTGGTAGGTCGGCAGGGTGATGAGGTGGTGGAAGATGCCGGCCCGCGCAGCGGCGTCGCGCTGGAAGGTGCGGATCTTCTCGTCGGCTTCGTTCGCCAGCTCGGTGCCGTCGTAATCGACGCTCATCAGCTTGGCGCGGTCGTAGGCCGACACGTCTTTGCCCGCCGCTTCCCACGCGTCAAACACCTGCTGGCGGAAGTTTAGCGTCCAGTTGAAGCTGGGCGAATTGTTGTAGACCAGCTTGGCGTTGGGAACGACTTCGCGGATGCGGTCGACCATGCCGGCGATCTGCTCGACATGCGGCTTCTCGGTCTCGATCCACAGCAGGTCCGCGCCGTTCTGGAGCGAGGTGATGCAATCGAGCACGACGCGGTCCTCGCCCGTGCCAGCACGGAACTGGTAGAGGTTCGAGGGCAGACGCTTGGGAGCGAGCAGCTTGCCGTCACGGCTGATGAAGACCTGGCCGTTGGTGATGTTGGCGGGATCGACTTCATCGGCATCGAGGAAGGAGTTGTACTGGTCGCCCAGATCGCCCGGCTCCTTCGAGAAAGCAATCTGCTTGGTGAGACCGGCGCCCAGCGAGTCGGTGCGGGCGACGATGATCCCGTCGTCCACGCCCATTTCGAGGAAGGCGTGGCGGCAGGCGCGGATCTTCTGGAGGAAGTCCTCGTGCGGCACGGTGACCTTGCCGTCCTGGTGGCCGCACTGCTTTTCGTCCGAAACCTGATTTTCGATCTGGAGCGCGCAGGCGCCGGCTTCGATCATCTTCTTGGCGAGCAGGTAGGTGGCTTCCGCATTCCCAAAGCCGGCGTCTATATCGGCGATGATCGGCACGACGTGGGTTTCGTAATTGTCGATGGCGTTTTCGAGACGCTTGGCTTCGACGGCGTCACCGGCCTTGCGGGCAGCGTCGAGCGCGCGGAACATCATGCCGAGTTCGCGGGCATCGGCCTGCTTCAGGAAGGTGTAAAGCTCTTCGATCAGCGCCGGCACCGAGGTCTTCTCGTGCATCGACTGGTCGGGCAGGGGACCGAACTCGCTGCGCAGCGCGGCAACCATCCAGCCCGAGAGGTAGAGGTAACGCTGCTTGGTGGTGCCGAAGTGCTTCTTGATCGCGATCAGCTTCTGCTGCGCGATGAAGCCGTGCCAGCAGCCGAGCGACTGCGTGTACTTGGCCGGATCTGCATCATAGGCGGCCATGTCGGCGCGCATGATCTTGGCAGTGTACTTGGCGATGTCGAGGCCGGTGGCGAAGCGGTTCTGGATTGCCATGCGCGCGGCGCTTTCGGGATCGATCGCGGCCCAGCTCGGCCCGTTGGCGGTGACGATGTCGCGCATCCGGGCGATGGTGTTCTGGTAAGTCATAACGTCCTCCTGTCCGTCCTGGGGAGAGGTGCGCGCCCTTGCGGACTCGCGCCAGTGGATGGGGAGGATGTGCCGTGTTGCGCCGCAGCATGACAGGGAAACTTACAGAAATTCGTGTCGCTATGCGGACATTTGGCGGCAAACTTGTGTCAATCAGTAAATAAGTTTACAAGACAGCATGCCTGACACCAACCTTCTCGCTGGCCCCGCGCTGCGCCGTCTGCGCAAGCGCGAAGGCCTGACGCAAGCCAATATGGCCAGCCTGCTCGGCATTTCGCCCTCCTATCTGAACCTCATCGAACGCAATCAGCGCCCTCTCTCAGCCCGCGTTCTGGTGCAGGTGATCGAACGCTTCGATTTCGATCCGCGCTCCCTGCGTGAGGATGATGCGATCGGCGGGCTTGATGGTCTGGTCCGGCGCATGGCGGACAAGCGCTTTGCCGATCTCGGGATTGATCGCGAGGAAGTGCAGGAATTCCTTGCCGCCGCCCCGCAAGTCGCTGCCGCTTTCGCACGGCTTTACGATGCAGGGGGAGGGGGCGAACGTGTCGTTACCGAGGATGCTGCCGCAGCCGCCCGCCGGGCGGTCGAGCGGTGGCAGAACCATTTCGCCGATCTCGATCACGCCGCCGAAAGCCTCGCCGACGAATTGCGCCTCTCGCGCGGGGAGATTGCCGCGGGCCTGACCGAGCGCCTGCGCGAGAAGCACCAGTTGCAGGTCCGCATTCTCCCGGCCGAGGTGATGCCAGGGCAGGTTCACCGGCTTGATCTGCATGCCCGCCAGCTCCAGCTTTCGGAAATGCTGCCCGGTGCCGCCCGGCGCTTCCAGATCGCGCGACAAGTGGGGGAACTTGAAATGCGCGAGGAGATGGAGACGCTGGTGGCCGGTGCGGGTCTCGCCAGTCCGGAGGCGCGCGAGGCCCTGCGAGAGCATATCGCCGATTACCTCGCGGGGGCGTTGCTGTTGCCCTACCGCCGGTTCCTGCGCGCCTGCGAGGCGACGGGTTATGACCTTGCGATCCTGCAACGGCGCTTTGCCGCGAGCTTCGATCAGGTCGCGCAGCGCCTCACTACGCTGGGGCGGGTCGGAGAGCGGGGACTGCCGTTCTTCACCGCAGTGATCGACCGTGCAGGTCGTATGAGTCACTTTACCGCCGGGGGGAGCGGGGCGGGCTATCCGCTGGACGGAGCGAGGTGGCCCGCATGGGTCCCCTATGCCGCCTTCGAGCGGCCCGGCACCGTCCTGACCCAGGCCGTGACATTTGGCGAAGGAGAAAGCGCCGCGCGGCACTGGTTCACCATCACCCGCACGGTCGATGTCGATGGCGTGATGTGCTCGGGCAGGCGCGCGGTGGTGCTGGGGATCGAGGCGCGGTTCGCGGGCGATCTGGCGCATGCGCGCGGGGTCTCGCTCGACCGGCTCGATGCCGTGCCGCTGGGCACGCCTTGCGGACGTTGCGGGAGAGCGGAATGCCTTACCCCCGCACCCGCCCGGCTCGCGAGCACGCTGCCCAGACTTCGCCCCTGATCGTCACTGCGACATTAACCCTCGCAACCCGCGGAAATGCGCGGGCGCTGGCAGCGTTGTAAAATTTACCGACACTTAATGTCTCCCCCGTAGAAGCAGCCTCTACATGCACCAGAGGCTCTTCGCGCAATGATCCGCCTGTTCAAGCACTACATCCCGCACGCCGTGCTGCTGCTCGGCCTGCTCGATCTTGCCTTGCTGGTGCTGGCCAGCGAGCTCGCGTGGCAGTGGCGTGCGGCGCAGATCGGGATGGATGCCGGTGCAGTGACGGGGCGCGGCGTCGCGCTGTTCGGGACGGCGATGGTAATCTGGCTGGCGATGATCGCGGTCGGGGTTTACGGCCCCTATGCATTGCGGTCCTTGCGGTTCGCGGGTGCGCGCGTGCTGGTGGCGATCAGCCTTGGCATCATCGCCCTGGCGGTGGTCGATTTCGTGCTGCCGAGCGAACTGTTCTGGCGATCGACCCTGTTCTACACCATGGTCCTCGCGATCATCCTGCTGATCGCGGACCGGCTGCTGCTGAATTCCTTCCTCGGCTCATCGGCTTTCCGCCGCCGGGTGATGGTGCTGGGCGCAGGCGACCGGGCGCAGCGTCTACGCGAGCTTGGCGATCGCCCCGAGACCGGTTTCGCGATCGTCGCCTATATCGCGATGAGCGACAACAACCGCGTCGTCGAGGAAGCCATTCCGCGCTCCGCGATCCATGATCTGGGCCGCTTCGTCGAAAATCTCGGCGTGTCCGAAGTGGTGCTGGCCTTGCAGGAACGACGCAACGCACTGCCGCTGAAGGACCTGCTGCGGATCAAGACCAAGGGCGTTCACGTCAACGACTTCTCGAGCTTTATCGAGCGCGAGACGGGCCGCGTCGATCTCGACACGATCAACCCGTCCTGGCTGATATTCTCGGACGGCTTCTCGAGCAGCCGGATGTTTTCCAGCGCCTCGAAGCGCATCTTCGATATCACGGCCAGTCTGATCCTGCTTTCGCTGACCTTCCCGATCATCATCCTGTTCGCCGCGCTGGTGAAGCTCGACAGCAAGGGCCCGGCCTTCTTCCGCCAGCAGCGCGTGGGGCTATACGGGGAGCCGTTCACGCTCATCAAGCTGCGCTCCATGCGCACCGATGCCGAGAAGGACGGCGCCAAGTGGGCCGAAAAGAATGACCCGCGCGTCACCCGCCTCGGGCGCTTCATCCGCAAGGTCCGCATCGACGAACTGCCGCAGACATGGAGCGTGCTGAAGGGCGAGATGAGCTTCGTCGGCCCCCGCCCCGAGGTGCCCTCGTTTGTCGAAAGCCTCGAGGAGGAAATCCCCTTCTATGGCGAACGGCACATGGTGAAACCGGGTATTACCGGGTGGGCGCAGATCAATTACCCCTATGGCGCCTCGGTCGAGGATAGTCGCTGCAAGCTCGAATATGATCTTTACTACGCCAAGAACTACACACCCTTCCTTGACCTCGTGATCCTGCTCCAGACCCTGCGGGTGATCCTGTGGCCGGAGGGTGCGCGGTGATCTGGCCGGGCGCCCTGTTGCCGCTGGCCGGCCTGATGGCCTGGCTCGCGGGTGCGTTGCTGAGCGCGGGTGCGATGCTGTGGATCTGGCGCCATGGGGAGCGCGGTCGGCCCGACCGGATCGGTTTGATGACCGCCTCGGCTGCCAGCGCCGTGTGGTGCGCGCTTGGCGCTTCGCTGGGAAGCGAGCATGGCGCGACTGTGATTGCGGCCGTGGCGCGGAATCTGGCCTTGCTGGCGACGATCTTCAGCCTGTTCGCCGCCGACGGGCGCAGCAACAGCCTGAAGCCGGTGCGCCCGGTTCTCGTGGCGCTGGTGCTGGTGCAGTTGCTTCAGCCCGTGGTGCTGCTGGTCGGCAGTCCGGCAGGCACGGCCACCCCCGGGGACCTCGCCGCTTTCGAAGCCCGCGCGCTGATCGATATGCTGGTGGCAATCGGCGCGCTGATGCTGCTGCACAACCTCTACGCGGGGGCGGCCAGTTCGTTGCGGCCGGTGCTGCGCTGGACCGGCATGGCGCTGACGGGGATATTTGCCTACGACCTCAACCTCCATACGCTCGCCTATCTCGGCGGAGCGATGCCGCGGGCGCTGGCGGACCTGCGCGGGTTGTTTGCCGGGGCGATGGCGGTGCTGTTCGCGCTCGGGATGAATGCCGCCGGCCCGCGCGTTCAGTTCAGCCCTTCGCGCGCGGTCACCTTCCGCACGCTCTCGCTGCTGCTGATCGGCGGCTATCTGGCCGGGATGGCGCTGGTCACCAAGTCGCTGGCATTGATCGGAGGCGATGTCGCACGAGCAAGCCAGGCGGTGTTCGTTGTTGCCGCAGTGATTGTCGCGGGCCTTGCCCTGCCTTCTCCGCGCCTGCGCGCATGGCTGCGCGTGACGGCCACCAAACACCTCTTCCAGCACCGCTACGACTATCGTCAGGAATGGCTGCGCTTTACCCGCACCATTGGTCATAGCACGACCGGCGGCGCGAGCCTTGAGGAGCGTGTAGTCAAGGCGCTGGCCGACATAACGGAAAGCCCGGCAGGCCTGCTGCTGACGCCCAATGAACAGGCGCAACTGGAACTCACCGCGCGCTGGAACTGGCCGACCATCGCCGTTCCTGCCGTGGCATTCGAGTTTGCACTGTCCGGACTGCTCGAACAGCACAATCTCGTCCTTGCGCTTGACGAGGCGCGTGCCGGAATCGACCATCACGGCGAGGCTGGCTGCGTCCCCGGATGGCTGATGGAGGCCGACGATGCCTGGGCGCTCGTGCCCCTGATCCATTTCGACCGGCTTGTGGGCGTGATCGTTCTCGCCCGTCCGCGCAATCCGCGCCAGCTCGATTGGGAGGATTTCGATCTCCTGCGCGTCGCGGGGCACCAGCTGGCGAGCTACCTTGCCGAACAGGCGGGGCAACAGGCGCTGATGGACGCGAGCCGCTTTGACGAATTCAACCGCCGCATGGCTTTCGTGATGCACGACATCAAGAACCTCGTCAGCCAGCTGTCCCTGCTTGCGGCGAACGCGGAAAAGCACGCGGACAACCCTGCCTTCCGTGCCGACATGCTGGTGACACTGCGCAATTCCGCCGACAAGCTTTCAGCCTTGCTGGCCCGTCTCGGGCGCTATGGATCGGGGCAGGTCGCCGCGCTTGGCGAGATCGAACTAGTGGAGCTTGGCCGCACCATAGCCACGCGCTTTGCCGGGGTGCATCCCGTCATGCTGACCAGAGAAGTGCCGGTGCGGATCATGGGCAATCGCGAGGCGCTGGAACAGGCACTGATCCATCTTGTCCAGAACGCCATCGACGCGAGTGATCCGGCAAGTCCGGTGTTTCTCGACATCTCTGCTGACGGATTGTCCGGCAGCATCGAGGTGGTCGATTCCGGTAAGGGCATGAGTCCCGAATTCGTGCGGACCGGGCTCTACAAGCCCTTCGTTTCGTCAAAGGCAGGAGGCTTCGGCATCGGCGCCTTCGAGGCGCGCGAACTGGTGCGGGCGATGGGCGGCCGGATCACCGTGGAAAGCCGCGAAGGGCTCGGTACACGCTTCGCCATTGCGCTCCCGCTCGCTGAAGCGGTGCGGCTGCTGGGCGCAGGCGAAGCAAACTTCAGCGCAAGTCAGGAGGTCGCATAATGGCCGACAAGAAACCCGTCCTGCTGGTGATCGAGGACGATCCCGGCCTCCAGGCCCAGCTCAAGTGGGCCTATGACGATTTCGAGGTGGTGATCGCGGGCGACCGCGACAGTGCCATTGCCGCGCTGCGCTCCGAAATGCCCGGAGTTGTGACGCTTGATCTCGGCCTGCCGCCTGATCCTGACGGGACCACCGAAGGCTTCGCGGTGCTCGACGCGATCATGGCGTTGAAGCCCGATACCAAGGTGATCGTCGCTTCCGGCCACGGTGCCCGCGAAAGCGCGCTCGCCGCGATCGCGCGTGGGGCATACGATTTCTACCAGAAACCCATCGACATCGACGCACTGGGTCTGATCGTGCGCCGCGCTTTCAATCTGCGCGCCATCGAGGAGGAAAACCGGCGGCTTGTGGCGTCTGCCAGCGCGGACAAGACCGTGCTGGGCCGGATGATCACCGGCGCGCCGGAGATGGTCAAGGTTGCCCGCACCATCGAACGCGTGGCACGCACCAGCGTGTCGGTGATGCTGCTGGGCGCGAGCGGGACGGGCAAGGAGCTGCTCGCGAAGGGTCTTCACGATGCCAGCGACCGCGCAAGCGGACCCTTTGTGGCGATCAACTGCGCCGCGATCCCCGAGAACCTGCTCGAAAGCGAACTGTTCGGCCACGAGAAGGGCGCCTTCACCGGCGCGGTCAAGACCACCGAGGGCAAGATCGAGAGCGCCGACGGGGGCACGCTGTTCCTTGACGAGGTGGGTGACATTCCGCTGCCGCTTCAGGTCAAGCTGCTGCGCTTCCTTCAGGAACGCACCATCGAACGCGTTGGCGGACGCAAGGCGATTGCGGTCAACACCCGGATCGTTTGCGCGACCCATCAGGATCTCGCAAGCATGATCCAGCAGGGCTCGTTCCGCGAAGACCTGTTCTACCGCCTCGCCGAAATCGTCGTGCGCATCCCCGGACTTGCCGAACGCCACGGCGATCCGGTGCTTCTGGCGAAAGCCTTTCTCAAGCGGTTCGCTGCCGAGATGAACCCTGCGGTCACCGGCTTTGCACCCGATGCGCTCGCCGCGATCGACGCGCATGACTGGCCGGGCAATGTCCGCGAGCTGGAAAACCGCGTGAAGCGCGCGGTCATCATGGCCGATGGCAAGCTGGTCAACGCGGGCGACCTCGATCTCGGCGCTATGGAAGACGACGACGCCGATGTCCTCAATCTCAAGGCCGCGCGCGAAGCAGCCGACCGCCGCGTCATCCGTCACGCGCTGGCCCGGAGCGAGGGGAATATTTCCAGCACCGCAAAGCTGCTCGGGATCAGCCGCCCGACGCTTTACGATCTCCTCAAGCAGTATGACTTGCAGGCCTAGGACCCTTGCCGTGCTGGCGACCGCGCTGGCCCTGGGTCTGGCGGCCTGCTCGCAAGGCCCCGGGCATCCTCCACGCCGCGGTCTGGGTGAGGGGAGCCCCGCTTTCGTGCAACTGCTTGCCGATGCGGATCGCGATATGGAGAGAGGCGCTTTTGCCGATGCAGGGCGCAAGCTTGACGAGGCGCGCAGCCTTGCGCCGGAAAGCCCCGATCTGTGGACCGCCATCGCCCGGCTGCGGCTGCGCGGCGGGGAGCACTTGATCGCGCTCGAAGCAGCCGATCGCGCGCTTGCCTTCGGTCCCGATCATGCGCCGGCCCTGTATCTGCGAGCGCTGATGGTCCGCGACGCCCATGGCGCACCGGATTCGCTGATCTGGTTCGAAGCGGCGCGCCGGGCGGACGGAGACAATCCGGATATCCTCGCCGAATATGCCGCAACTCTCGGAGACAGCGGTGAGGCAGGCGCCATGCTGGAGGCGGTGCGCGGGCTGGCGGCTGCGGCACCCGATGATCCGCGCGTGCCGTGGTTCCAGGCCGTGCTTGCTGCGCGCGGCGGGCAATACACCATCGCGCGCGGGCTGCTGACGAAGAGCGGCATGGTGGCAAGAGGCGTGCCGGCGGCGATATTGCTCGATGCGGTGCTTGGCGTGGAGGAGGGCAACTCCGCCAGTGCCGCCGCTAGCCTTGAGGCGCTTGCTGCGCGGCAGCCTGCCAATGCGCGGTTGCGTGAAATGCTGGCTCGCGCCCTGCTCGATGGCGGGCGCGAGGAGGAGCTTTTGCGCCGCTTCTCACCCGAGACGCGCCTGCCCGAGGGCTCGCCCTATCTGTTGATGCTGGTTGCCCGCGCGCATGAGCGGCTCGGCAATCGTGCCGCTGCCGCGCCGTTGCTGGCGCGCGCCTATCAGCCGGTCAGCACAGAGCCGGTGCTGCTTGCCGTGCGCGATGGCCTACCCGGTCCCACCAGCGTCGTGCGGCGGGCGCTTTGGGCCGACAATGCCGCTGGCGCGCGTCAGCAGGCGGCCGCCCTTCGGTCCCGCTTTCCTGCCTCCGCCGATGTCGCCGTCCTGTCTGGCGATGCGTTGCTCGGTCAGGGTGATCCGCGTGCGGCTCTCGCCGCCTACGCCCGGGCTTCCGAAGCGCGTCGTCCCTGGCCGGTCACCCGCAAGGCGGTGTGGACCTTCGCACGCCACGGCAACACGGCTGCCGCCGAAATTCTTCTGACCCGACAAGTGGCCGGCGAGCCCCAGACGGCCAGTGCGCTCGTCGATCTCGCGCGGCGGCAAGCGGCACGTGGCGACTGGCGGCGCACCGCGCTGCTGCTCGATCATGCGCTGGCACTTGGCGCAGGGCACGATCCCGCCCTGCTCGATCTGCGGATGCGCGCGGCACGCGAGGAGGGTGACCGGGGCGGGGCGGAGAGGTTTGCTGCCCTGCTTGCCGAACTTCGCCCCCGCAGCCTGACCGCACGCTGATCCGCGCCCGCTCGACAAGTGTGCTGCGGCAGGGCAGGGGCCTAGGCCTGATGTTGACGCGCCTTCCCTTCCTCAAGGACCCGATGATCGCCGTGCTGGTGATCGCCACCGCACTGGCGCTGGTGCTGCCCGCTGAGGGTGAGGCGCGCGCCACAGCGACCACGGTGTCGAATGTCGGCATCTTCGTGCTATTTCTCGTCAACGGGATGCGCATCCGCCGCAGCGAGATCGCGCGGGGCATCGCCAACTGGCGCTATTTCGGGCCGCTGATGCTGTTCGTGTTCGGCGCGATGACGCTGCTGGGCCTTGGCTTCGGGTTGCTGGCGGATAACGTGCTGCCGCCGCTGGTCGCATTGGGCTTTGTCTATCTGGGCTGCCTCCCTTCGACCGTGCAATCGGCGACCTCTTACACCAGTCTTGCGAACGGCAATGTCGCGCTGTCGGTGGTCGGCGCGGCGCTGATCAATATTGCAGGCGTTGTAGTCAGCGCGCCGCTGTTCGCCGCTGTCGGCGGTGTTGGCGCGGGCGAGATCGGGGGCGGGGCGATCATCCGTATCGTCCTGATCCTGATCCTCCCATTTGCCATCGGGCAGGCAGTGCAGGACCACTTCATCGACAAGCTCGTCGCCCACAAGGCCACCGCCGCTTGGCTGGACCGCGCGGTGATCGGGATTGCGGTCTATGTCGCCTTTTCCGGCGCGGTGGAACAAGGGTTGGCAACGATGTTTGCTGCCGCCGATTGGGCGGCGCTGGTCGTGCTGGTGCTGGCGATGCTGGGTCTGGCATTGGGCGCGGCGTGGGGCACGGGCGTAGGGCTCGGCCTGCCGCGCCCTGACCGGATCGCGTTCCTGTTCGCCGGATCGCAGAAGAGTGTCGCCATCGGCGCGCCCCTGGCGGCGATCCTGTTCCCGCCAGCCAGCGCCGGCTTCGTCATTGCGCCGCTGCTGCTCTATCACCTCGCGCAGCTGGTGCTCGCCGCCCCGCTCGCGATGCGTCTGGCGCGGGCAGGCGAGGCCTAGGCCTTGGGCTGGTAGGTCTGGTCGCTCGTGGGGAAGCTGCGGTCCCGCACTTCTGCGGCATAGCGCGCCACGGTGCGGTCGATCACGCCGGCGATATCCTCATAGCGCTTCACGAAGCGCGGCACGCGTTCGAACATGCCGAGCATGTCATCCGTCACGAGCACCTGCCCGTCGCACTGTGCCGAAGCACCGATTCCGATCGTTGGGCAGGAGACCGCCTGCGTTGCCGCGATGGCGATGGGTTCGACCACGCCCTCGATGACGATGGCGAAGGCCCCGGCCTCGTCCAGTGCCTTGGCGTCGGAGACGATCTTCTCCGCCTCGGCATCGGAACGTCCGCGCGCGCCGTAGCCGCCGAGCACGTTGACCGCCTGCGGCGTGAGGCCGACATGGCCCATCACCGGAATACCGCGCTGGCTAAGGAACGCCACCGTGGGTGCCATCGCCGCCCCGCCTTCGAGCTTTACCGCCGCCGCGCCCGTCTGCTTCAGCAGGAGCGCCGCGCTTTCGAAAGCCTGCTCGGGCGAGGCTTCGTAGCTGCCGAAAGGCATGTCGACGACCACCACCGAATGGTACGATCCGCGCACCACCGCTGCACCGTGGTTCGCCATCATCTCCAGCGTCACCGGCACGGTCGAGGGCAGGCCGTAGATCACTTGCCCGAGGGAATCCCCCACCAGCAGCAGATCGCAATGCGCGTCCAGCAGCTGCGCCTGACGCGCGGTATAGGCGGTGAGCATCACCAGTGGCTCGCCCGTCACCCCGTCGGTCTTGCGCGTCCGGATGGCGGGCACGGTAAGCCGCTTCATCGGCTGCGGGGTGGGGTTGGCGCGGCTCGTGCTGGTGTCGAGCTGGAAGGTCGTTGACATGGCCGCGGGTCTAGCGCCTGCGCTCGTCGGGGGAAAGCCTCGCTTTGCGGCTTGTGTTGCGAGGCAGTTGCGCTAGCGTTGCGGCCTGACGATCGCGCGGGGGATCTGCCTGCGGTCAATGGGAGACCTAATTCAGATGTTTCTTGACAGGATCAAGCCGCGCGCCGCGCAGGCGCGCAGGGGGAACTGCTAATGGCCACGAAACCGAACCGGAGCATCGCCGAGCGGATGTTCGCGCGCAAATCGATTGCGCAGGTCCAGCGCGAAAGCGCAACGAGCGAACTGAAGCGTTCGCTTGGCAAGTGGAACCTGCTTCTTCTTGGCGTGGGCTGCATCATCGGGGCGGGGATTTTCGTTCGCACCGGAAGCGCGGCGGCGCTGCATGCAGGGCCGGCGGTGCTGCTGAGCTTCGTCGTCGCCGGTATCGTCTGCGCCTTTGCAGGCCTGTGCTATGCAGAACTGTCCTCGACCCTGCCGGTATCGGGTTCGGCCTACACTTATGGTTATACGACGCTGGGTGAGTTCGTGGCGTGGATCATGGGCGCGTTGCTGCTGCTCGAATACGGGCTGGCCGCGTCGGTCGTGGCGGTGGGCTGGGGCGGCTACGTCGTCAGCCTGCTCGCTGATTTCGGTATCCAGATCCCGCCGCAGTTTACAGGACCTGCCGGCTATCCGCTGATGAAGGATGGCGCGCCGGTGCTGGTTGACGGTCAGGTGGTGACGACAATCTTCAATCTTCCCGCCTTCCTCATCTGCCTGGCGCTGGCCGCCCTGTTGGTGGTCGGCGTTTCGGAAAGCGCGAAGGTCAACAATGTCATCGTCGCCATCAAGGTCAGCGTGCTGACCGCCTTCATCGTTGTCGGCGGATTGATCGTGCTGTCGAACCTGCCCGAGCTGGTGGCCAGCAACTGGGTGCCGTTCATCCCGGAAAACGAGGGTGACGGCAAGTTCGGCGTCGACGGGATCATGCGCGCGGCCTCGATCGTGTTCTTCGCCTATATCGGCTTCGAGGCGGTCTCGACTGCTGGGCAGGAAGCCAAGGATCCGGCCAGGGACATGCCGTTCGGCATTATCGGCAGCCTTGTGGTGTGCACGGTGATCTACATGCTGGTCGCCGCGATCATGACGCTGCTTGTGCCGTACAACGCTCTCAACGTTCCCGATCCCGTCGCAGTGGTCGTGGACAATTTCGGCGCGCAGTGGGGCTGGCTGGCCAAGATCATCAAGGTCGGCGCGATTATCGGCCTGACCTCTGTGGTTCTCGTGCTGATGTATGCGCAGACCCGCATCTTCTACACCATGGCGCGCGACGGGCTGCTGCCCAAGGTGTTCGCCCGTGTGAACAAGCGGTTCCACACGCCTGCGGTCAACACCATCGTTGTCGGCGCGGTGACGGCGGTTGCGGCGGGCTTCTTCGACATCAACGTGCTGGGCGATATGACTTCGGTCGGCACGCTGGCCGCCTTCGCGATCGTGTGTCTTTCGGTGATCTATCTGCGCCGGGCCGCTCCGGAACTGCCGCGCGGCTTCAAGGTGCCGCTCTATCCGGTGCTGCCGGTGCTGGGCATCCTGTCGTGTCTGTATCTGATCACCACGGTGCCGCTGAATGTGCTGATGTTCTTCATCTACTACATGATCGGCGGGGTTGCGCTGTATTTCATTTACGGCATTCGCAATTCCAACCTGCAGCATGGCGACCCGCAGGATGATGCGCCCGATATGGGCGAGTTCCCGGGGCCGGTGGTCGACTGATCGACAACTTCTGGTGTGCGTGAAGGGCGCGGGGAGCAAACGCTTCCCGCGCCCTTTGCATTTGCCAGCGCCGCGATGTTGGAACATAATGCGAACAGATGAGTCGTTCGCCCATGCCCTCTACCGTTTTCAGACCCTCACCCGCGCGCGTGTTGGCGCGCGGCCTGCCCGAGCCGCGCTGGCGGCCCGGCCTTGTCGCGCAGCCGTTCCATTCGGAAATCTTCGCCCCGGCAGACGAGGCGAGCGGGGCGGGGCTGGCGCTGGCTCTGGCGCGTGACGCCTTGACGTCATCGGGAGAGGGGCGGGGCGAGGATGACCGTCAGGTGTTGTGGGTACAGGACCGTGCAGCGATCAGGCAGGGCGGGCGGCCGTGCCTTGCGGGCCTGTCGCCGGAGCTTGCGCACCGCCTGATCCATGTCGCCGCGGCCACACCGGAGGATGCCCTGTTTGCGCTGGAAGAAGGGCTCAAGTGCCGCGACATCGCCTGCGTGATCGGGGAGATCGCGGGCAACCCGCGCGCGCTGTCCTTCACTGCCTCGCGCCGGCTCAGCCTGACGTCCGAGCGCCACGGGGTCAGGCTGTGGCTGGTGCGCTTGGATGCGCAGCCCGATCTGTCCTCGGCCCGGATGCGCTGGCAGGCGCGCTCTGCCCCTTCCACAGCCCCGCGCTGGAACCCCGCTGCCCCCGGGCCTGCCTCATGGCAGGCAGAACTGTTCCGCGCGCGAGCCCACGCGCCGGGCCAATGGATGCTGAGCGATGATGCAGGAACCCTGCGCATCCGCCACGATCCCGACCTCGACTCCGCTGCCGCGCCGGATCCTCGCTATCTGGCTCGCCCGACTGTCGGTCGATCGCTGGCGGCGCGCGCACACGCCTGAGGCGGACACTGCCCCGACCGCGCTGATCCTCGAGACAGCGCACGGTCCGCGCATCACGGCTGCCAATCAGGCCGGCATCGCCGCAGGTGCGCGCGCCGGCATGCTGCTCGCCGATGCACGGGCGCTGTGTCCCGAACTTGCTGCTGTCCCGGCCGATCCGGCGGGCGATCTTGCCGCACTCGAAAAGCTCGCCCTGTGGGCGCAGCGGTGGGGGCCGTGGAGCGCGCTCGATCCGCCCGATGGCCTGCTGGTCGATGTCACCGGCGCCGCCCACCTGTTCGGGGGCGAGGAGCGGCTGCTCGGGGATGTCGCACGCGCCTTCGCCGCGCGGGGCTTCACCGTCCGGCCAGCGCTGGCACCCACGGCAGGCGCGGCATGGGCGCTTTCGCATTATGGACGGGGGGCAGCGATCCTTGCCCCGCAAGATGATCCGCTGCGCCTGCTGGCCGATCTGCCGGTCGCGGCGCTACGGCTCGACGATGACGTGCTCACCGTGCTGCGCCGCCTTGGTATCAAGCGGCTCGGGGAGCTTGCCGGCGTGAGCGGCGCAGGCGATGATCCGGTGCAGGAGGCCGCCGCGCGCGATGCGCTGCGCCGCCGTTTCCGCAATCGCCATTCCCCCGCCGCCAATCCGCTGCTGCGCCTTGACCAGCTGCTCGGCCGCGTGCCGGAACCGCTGCTGCCGGTGATCGCGCGAGCCATGCCCCTGGTGCAGCGCCGGTTGATGGAGCCGCTGCGCCACCGCGCGCTGCTCGACACAGTCCTCGCCGATCTCGCCGCCGCCATGGTCCGCGAGCTCGAGGCGCGGGGCGAGGGGGCGCGGCGGCTCGAACTGGCGCTGTGGCGGGTCGATGGCGAGGTGCTGCAACGCCGCATCGAACTCGCCGCCGCCACCCGCGAGGCGGCGCACATCACCCGGCTGTTCGCCGCGCGGCTTGACGATGTCGACGCCGGATTCGGGATCGAGATGGTGCAGCTGCGCGCCAGCTGGAGCGAGCCGCTGCACCTCGCACAGACCGATCTCGATGCTGCGGCAGAAGATCACGGCACCGCGCTGGCCGCCTGCATCGATCGGTTGACGGTGCGACTCGGGCCGAAAGCCGTGACCCGCCCGGTCTCCCGCGCCAGCCACATTCCCGAGCGCGCACAAGGCTGGCAGCCCCCGCTCGCGCCTGTGCCGGCAAGCCAGCAGGCGCTTGCCTTCCACACCCGGCCGCTGAAACTGCTCGACCGTCCGGAGCCGATCGCGGTGCTCTATGCCTCGCCCGACGGAATCCCCCAGCGTTTCCGCTGGCGCGGGGCGGTGCACGAGGTTGTACGGGTCGAGGGACCGGAGCGAATTGCGCCCGAATGGTGGCGCGAACGCTCCACCACGCGTCTGCGCGATTACTACCGGATCGAGGACGAGGCCGGGCGGCGCTACTGGATCTACCGCCTCGGCATTGCGGGCGACGGGCGGGGCGGGGTGCCCGACTGGTTTCTGCAAGGCCTGTGCGCCTGATCGGGCCCGCTTTGCGCGCTCAACATTTTTTTACCGTTTTGTGCGACGTTGCTTTCGTTATGAACCTGCACTCGATCCCTCGTGGCGCCGAACGCCGGCCGATGAGCCTGACGGTGAAGAGCCGTGTGCGTTCGCGCGTAGTGTTCGTCGAACTGCTCGATCTGTCCGAAGGCGGCTGCAAGATCCGCGCGAAGCCGGGCTTTGCCGAAGTGGGCGACCGGGTGACGATGAAGGTCAACGGCATCAACACCCCGCTCGGCGCGGTCGCCTGGATCGAGGGCGGACTGGCCGGAGTCGCCTTCGAAGGCGCAATGCACCCCGCGGTGCTCGATTTCCTGTGTCAGGGCGGTAGCGCACTTCAGGAAAGCCCCAGGCTGCGACGCATCCTCTGACGGCTGCTTGCAAGCTTTGCATTTGGCAGGAAGGCTGTTGGAACATATAAGGAACACATGAAAGGTGTTTCCCGGTTCCCATGGTCCAGCAGTCACTTCGCCAGAAGCTCGAAATCCTTGCCGACGCGGCAAAATATGATGCCTCCTGCGCGTCCTCCGGCACGGCGAAGAAGAATTCGCTGGGCGGAAAAGGCGTGGGCTCGACCGAGGGGATGGGCATCTGCCACGCCTATGCGCCGGACGGGCGGTGCATCTCGCTTCTCAAGATCCTGCTGACCAACCACTGCATCTTCGATTGCCATTACTGCATCAACCGCAAGAGCTCGAATGTAGCGCGGGCGCGGTTCACCCCGCAGGAGGTGGTGGACCTGACGCTGAACTTCTACCGCCGCAACTATATCGAAGGGCTGTTCCTCTCTTCAGGCATCGTCAAGAACGCCAACCACACGATGGAACAGCTGGTCGAAGTCGCCCGCATCCTGCGGGAGGAGCATGATTTTCGCGGCTACATCCACCTCAAGACCATCCCCGAGGCCGATGCCGAGATCATTCACGCTGCGGGTCTTTATGCCGACCGCGTCTCGATCAATGTCGAACTGCCCACGGACACGGGCCTCACGCGCCTCGCACCCGACAAGAACGCGCGGCAGATCGAGGGTGCGATGGGCCGCACCAAGGCGCGGATCGTGCAGGCCAAGGACGAAAGGAAACGCTTCCGCCACGCGCCCCGCTTTGCGCCGGCGGGCCAATCGACCCAGATGATCGTCGGCGCGGACGATGCCTCGGATAGCGCGATCATCGGCAAGGCGAGCCGCCTTTATGGCGATTTTGGCCTCAGGCGCGTTTATTACAGCGCCTTCTCGCCCATCCCCGATGCCTCGGCAGTACTGCCGCTGAAGCGTCCCCCGCTGCTGCGGGAGCATCGCCTGTACCAGTCGGACTGGCTGATGCGCTTCTACGGTTTCGCCCCGCAGGAGGTGGCGGACGCGGCGGAGGCGGATGGCAATCTGCCGCTCGATATCGACCCCAAGCTGGCCTGGGCGCTGAAGTTCCGGGAGAGCTTCCCGGTCGATGTGAACCGCGCGCCCAAGGAGCTGCTGTTGCGGGTGCCGGGGTTGGGCACCAAGGCGGTCGCCCGCATCCTCGCTTCGCGCCGGCACCGGAACTTGCGTCTTGATGATGTGGCGCGGCTGACGGCCTCGGTGACCAAGGTGCGCCCCTTCATCTGCACCATCGACTGGCGACCGACGCTGCTCACCGACCGGGCGGATCTGCGGGGGCTGCTGACGCCGAGATCCGAGCAGCTGGAGCTGTTCTGATGACCGCCATGCAGCATGTCTCCCTCGGCTCCCACTACGCCGTGCACCTGCCTGCGCCCGACGACTTCATCTTCTGGCGTGAGCGGGCGCGGGGGCTGGTGCAGTGCGATGTGCCGCCCGACCGGGTCAGCTGGATCGAGCCGGGCGGGACGGGCGATCTGTTCGCCTCGGAAGGTCCTTCACGCGGCGAGAAGCGCTTGCCGGTGCCCCCCGCAGACCCGCGCCCAGTGCGCGCCAGCCAGCGGTTCCTCACCATCGCCCGCAGCGCCGCGCTCCACTCCGATCCCGCACGCTTCGGGCTGCTTTACCGCGTGCTGTGGCGATTGCAGCGCAATCCGCGGCTGATGGAGGACAAGGCCGACCCCGAGGTGCGCCGGATCGAGGAGCTCGCCAAATCGGTCCGCCGCGATGCGCACAAGATGCATGCCTTTGTGCGCTTCCGCGAGGTGGCCGAGGAAGACGGCACGCCCCACTTCGTCGCCTGGTTCGAGCCCGATCACCACATCGTCCGCGCCGAAGCCGCGTTCTTCATGCGCCGCTTCGCCAATATGCGCTGGTCGATCCTCACCCCGCGCGGGAGCGTGCACTGGGATGGCGAAACGATGCGCGAAGGGCCGCCCGCGCGGCGCGAGGATGCCCCCGGCGGCGATCCCGTCGAGGACCTGTGGCGCTCCTACTACGCCTCGATCTTCAACCCCGCGCGATTGAAGGTCGGCGCGATGCTCTCGGAGATGCCGAAGAAATACTGGAAGAACCTGCCCGAGGCCGAGCTGATCCCGCAGCTGATTGCAGGCGCGCAGGCGCGCGAGGCGGCGATGGTCAAGGCGGGGGAGCGCGAAGAGCGGAGGCGGCCTGCCTCGCTCGCCGAAGTCGCGCAAGGCGCAGCCGCCTGTCGGGATTGTCCGATCGCCGATTGCGGCACCCGCGCGGTGGCGGGAGAGGGGGCACTGGACGCGGCCCTGATGATCGTCGGCGAACAGCCCGGCGATCAGGAAGACCTTGCCGGACGGCCTTTCGTCGGTCCGGCGGGGCAGTTGCTGGACGATCACCTGACGCATGCCGGGATCGACCGCAACGCCGCCTACGTCACCAACGCGGTCAAGCACTTCAAGTTCGCCTGGAAAGGCAAGCACCGGCTCCACCAGTCGCCGGCCGCAAAGGAGATCGATACCTGCCGCTGGTGGCTTGAGGCCGAGCGGGCGCTGGTGCAACCCCGCCTAGTGCTGGCGCTGGGGGCGAGTGCCGCGCGGGGCCTGCTGGGCCGCACCGTCAGCGTCGGGCGCGAGCGGGGACGGGCGGTCATGCTCGATGACGGGGCGGAGCTATGGGTGACTGTCCACCCATCCTACCTCCTGCGCCTAGAGGGCGCGGCGCGCGAGGAGCAGGCGCGTCTGTTCGCGGCGGACCTCGCGGCAGTGAAGGAGCGACTTGCGGAGCTGGCGGGGTGAAATGCCCGACGCTCCGCTCACCCCCGACAAGCGCACGCTCGACATCGACCCTGCCGATATCGCGCCGCCCGAACGCGCGCCGTTCGTCGAACTGGGCCTTGTCAGCTGCTTCAGCTTCCTGCGCGGGGCATCCGATGCCGTCGATCTCGTGCTCGCTGCCCATGCGCAGGGCTACGACGCGTTAGGAATCGCCGATGTGAACTCGATGGCCGGCGTGGTGCGCATCCATACCGAGGCCAGAACGCTGAAGCTGCGCCCGGTGATCGGCTGCCGGATCGAGACGGTCGAGGGCCTCGCCTTCCTCGCCTATCCCGAGGACCGCGCCGCCTATGGCCGGCTGTGCCGCCTCATCAGTGCCGGGCGGATGCAGACGCTTTCCGGCGAATGGCAGGACAAGGGGGTGTGCGAGATCGATCTGGCGATGCTGGCCGCCCATGCCGAGGGTGTGCAACTGATCCTGCTGCCGCCGGATGATCTGGAGGCGCGGTTCACGCTTCGGGTGCCGAGCAACGTGATCCCGTTCCGTCGTCCCGGACTTGATCCGGGACCGCTTGCCGACGGCGATCCCGGCTTGCGCCGGGATGACGAGAGGGACTTGCCGTTCCCAGACCTCCTCCTCCATCTCGTCCGCCAGCTTCCCACCCTCAGGCACATCGCCGCCAGCTATCTCTACCGCGGCGACGACATCGCGCGGATCGAGCGGCTCGACCAACTTGCCCGCGACCACGGCCTGAGCCTGCTCGCCACCAACGACGTGCATTACCACGCCCCCGAACGCCGCGCGCTTCAGGACGTGATGACCGCGATCCGGCACAAGACCACGGTCGCGGCGGCCGGGCATCTGCTCCATCCCAATGCCGAGCGGCACCTCAAATCCCCGGCGCAGATGCAGCGCCTGTTCGCCCGCTGGCCCCATGCCATCGCCGCTGCCCGCGAGGTGGCGGACCGGTGCCGCTTCAGCCTCGACGAGCTGCGCTACGAATACCCCGAGGAAATCTACCCTGACGGTCAAACCCCGCAGGCCTTCCTCGAAATCGAGATCTGGGCGGGGGCAGGGCGACGCTATCCCGCAGGCCTGCCCGATAGCGTGCGCCAGACGCTCGAACGCGAGCTCGCGCTGATCGCCAAGCTCGATCTTGCGCGCTACTTCCTCACCATCAAGGACATCGTCGATTTCGCGCGGGGGTGCGATCCGCCGATATTGTGCCAGGGGCGGGGGTCGGCTGCCAACTCGGCGGTGTGCTACGTGCTGGGCATCACCAGCGTCGATCCCGCCAAGCACCAGCTGCTGTTCGACCGCTTCATCTCCGAGGAGCGTAAAGAACCGCCCGATATCGACGTCGATTTCGAGCATGAGCGGCGGGAGGAGGTGATCCAGTACATCTACCGCAAATATGGCCGCCACCGCGCCGGGCTATGCGCGACGGTGATCCATTACCGCCCGCGGATGGCGATCCGCGAGGTGGGCAAGGCGATGGGGCTGTCGGAGGACGTCACCTCCGCGCTCGCCCGCACGGTATGGGGCGGGTGGGGACGCGAGATCAACGAGAAGCACGCAGCCGAAACCGGGCTGGACGTGACCGATCCGCACTTGAAGCGGGTGCTGAAACTCACCGAACAGATGATCGGCATGCCGCGCCATTTGGGCCAGCATGTCGGCGGCTTCATCCTCACCGAAGGCGCGCTGACCGAGACCGTGCCGATCGGCAATGGTGCCATGCCCGAGCGCAGCTTCATCGAGTGGGACAAGGACGATATCGATGCCTTGGGCATCCTCAAGGTCGATGTGCTGGCATTGGGGATGCTGACCTGCATCCGCAAATGCCTCGATCTGCTGGCGGCGCACCACGATCGCCCCCTCACGCTGGCCACGGTGCCGCGCGAAGACCCCGAGACCTATGCGATGTTGCGCAAGGGTGATTCGCTCGGGGTGTTCCAGGTCGAAAGCCGCGCGCAGATGAACATGCTGCCACGCCTGCGCCCGCGCGAGTTCTACGATCTCGTGATTCAGGTCGCGATCGTGCGACCGGGTCCGATCCAGGGCGACATGGTGCATCCTTACCTCAAGCGTCGCCGCGGGGCGGAACCGGTGCAGATCCCCGCGCCCGCGCCCGAACACGGGCCGCCCGATGAACTGACCAGCATCCTCGGGCGCACGCTGGGCGTGCCGATCTTTCAGGAACAGGCGATGAAGATCGCGCTGGATGCCGCCAAGTTCTCCAGCCTCGAGGCCAACCGGCTGCGCAAAGCGATGGCGACCTTCCGCAGCCGCGGGATGGTCGACGAGCTTCAGGACATGATGGTCGAACGCATGGTCGCGCGGGGCTACGACCGCGAATTCGCGCAACGCTGCTTCAACCAGATCAGGGGCTTCGGCGAATACGGCTTCCCGGAGAGCCACGCGGCCAGTTTCGCGCAGCTGGTCTATGTGTCGAGCTGGCTCAAGTGCCACTACCCGGCCGCCTTCGCCTGCGCGCTGCTGAATTCGCAGCCGATGGGTTTTTACGCGCCCGCGCAGATCGTGCGCGATGCACGGGAGCACGGGGTGGAGGTGCGCGCGGTTGATGTGAATGCGAGCGGGTGGGACTGCACGCTGGAGCGCCAAGGCGAGGCCCTGCGCCTCGGCCTCAGGCAGATCGACGGTCTGCCCGAACACGTCGCCGCCACGCTGGTGAGCGCGCGCGAGGCAGGCGGGCCTTACCGCGACATCGCCGATCTGCGCGGGCGGGCGGGACTTTCGCCTGCCCATATCGAACGGCTCGCCAGCGCCGATGCCTTCACATCTCTGGGCCTTACTCGCAGACAGGCCTTGTGGGATGCCCGCAGCCTTGTCGCTGCCCCCGATCTCCCGCTGTTCCGTGCTGCCGGCGTGCGCGAGGAGGGCGCGGAGCGGGCGCGCATTGCCTTGCCCGCGATGCCGCTGTCCGAAGAGGTGGTGGCCGATTACCAGACCACCCGCCTCAGCCTGAAGGCCCATCCCATGGCCTTCCTGCGCGCCGATCTTGCCGCGCGCGGTTTCGTTCGGGCCTGCGATCTCAGGGCGCGCAAGTTCCGCAGCATAGTGCAGGTCGCGGGCGTGGTGCTGATCCGCCAGCGGCCGGGCAGCGCCAAGGGCGTGACCTTCATCACGCTCGAGGACGAGACCGGGGTGATCAACCTCGTGGTCTGGCCCGATCTCAAGGAGAAGCAGCGCAAGGTGGTGATGGGCGCGCGGCTGATGGAGGTGCGCGGGCGGGTGGAGTATGACGACGAGGTGATCCACGTCATCGCCGCGCACATGACCGATGCGACGCAGCGGCTCCATGCCCTGTCCGACGATCTGCTCGATGCCCCGCTCGCCCGGGCGGACGAGGTCAACAAGCCGATGCCGGATCGCGGTCCCCCGCTGCCGCGCGATCTGATCGACGAGCTTGTGCCACGGCCCAACGTGACCGGGCACCCGCGCGATCACAGGATTTTGCCCAGGTCGCGGGATTTCCACTAGGATCGCTGCGATGCCCCGCAAGACCACCAACCGCCATCACCGCGCTGCCCGCCGCGCGCTCCTCGCAATTGTGCCGCTGGTGCTGGCAATTGCCGGATGGCAGTGGTTGCAGAACCATCCCGAACACAACCCCTGGGCCCCGCTCGATCTCAACGATCCGCCGGGCTGGGCAACCCGCACCAAGCTGTTGAAGCTGAGGGATAATGTGACCGAATGCCGCGCGGTGCTGGAACGCAGCGATGTCGCCTTCACGGTGCTGGAGCCGGCAGGCGAAGGCGATTGCGCACGGCCCGACCGCACGCAGCTCGCCCGCTATCCGCTCGCGCCCGACACGCCGCCGGTGACCTGCCCTGTTGCCGCTGCGCTGGAGATATGGCGGCGCGATCATGTCATCCCTGCCGCACGCAATATCCTCGGGAGCGAAGTGGCGCGGATCGAGCACCTTGGCGCCTTCTCGTGCCGCCGCATGTATGGCGGACCGGACGGGCCATGGAGCGAACACGCCACCGCCAACGCGATCGACATCGCCGCCTTTATCCTCGAAGATGGGCGCAGAATCAGCGTGTTACGCGACTGGGCAGGCGACGATCCCGAAGCCCGGTTCCTGCGCGCTATCCGCGACGGCGCCTGCACCAGCTTCGCCACCGTGCTCTCGCCCGATTACAACGCCGCCCATGCCGACCATTTCCATTTCGACCAGGACGTCCGCTGGTCCGGCGTGTGCCGCTAGGCAGAGATAGAAAACCGCCGACCAGCCCCTTCTAACCGCTCCCCGCGCAGTAGGAAAACGCCTTCCGCACCAAGGCGGAGGCGGGTCAGACCGCCTCGAGCGCGTAGCCGGCCGAGCGGACGGTGCGGATCGGGTCTCTTGCGCCATCCACGGTGACCGCCTTGCGCAAGCGGCGGATGTGAACGTCGACCGTGCGCAGTTCGATGTCCGAGCCGGTGCCCCACACGCCGTCGAGAAGTTGCCCGCGACTGAACACGCGGCCCGGGCTTTCCATGAAGAATTTCAGCAGCCTGTATTCCGTCGGGCCGAGTTGCAGGGCCTTCCCGCGGCGCTGGACCTTGTGGGCGACAGGATCGAGCTTCAGATCGCCGACCTCGATCGTCTCGCCTGCCAGCGCAGGGCGGATCCGGCGCATCACGGCGGCGACACGCGCCAGCAACTCGCGGGGGGAAAAGGGTTTTGTCAGGTAATCATCAGCTCCGGTCTCCAGCCCGCGCACCCGGTCATCCTCGGCCTCGCGGGCGGTGAGCATGATGATCGGGACATGCGCCGTCGCCTTGTCGCGGCGCAAGCGGCGGCAGACCTCGATCCCGCTGGTGCCTTCGATCATCCAGTCGAGGATGATGAGATCGGGCGTTTCCTCGGCTGCCAGCATCAGGGCCTCGTCCCCGTCACCGGTGCAGCGCACGGCGTAGCCTTCGTTCTGGAAGCGGTATTCGAGCAGTTCGGACAGCGCGGGATCGTCTTCGACCAGCAGCAGTTTGGCAGCGGACATGCGGATGCTCCTCCGACCCGCAACGGCGGGTGCGCATGGCGCTATGTGTCACATACACGACAGTTTGATGAAACGCGGGCCGATTTCAACCGCCAGCATCGAACCGGCGCGATGTTTCACATGAAACATCGCTTCAGGCCCGTGCTGGAGGGGTCTGGTGGGGGTGTAGAGGGGGTCAAG